>Ga0126307_10001104_pt1 | contig 17795 bp, 11 predicted proteins | sample Plot28_FD_89955 | JGI IMG/M metagenome (GOLD analysis project Ga0126307, IMG submission 89955) | Serpentine soil microbial communities from UC McLaughlin Reserve, CA, USA - Plot28 | ecosystem: Environmental > Terrestrial > Soil > Grasslands | place: USA: UC McLaughlin Reserve, Lake County... | reverse complement strand
TCGGTGGTCGCGATCGACGGCGTGGCCGCCGTGGTCGACGAGGCATTGCCCTGCCCGGCAAACGCATCCAGGGCCTGTGTCGCCGCCACCCCGCTCCACTCGGAGATGTTCGCGCTCGCCAGGTCGGCTGCCGAGAGGTTCACCGTCACCCCCGCAACGGGGGCGGCACCTGTGCTGTACCACATCTCGACGCGCGTATTCGAGCCAGAGAGCAAGCCCACCGGGCCAAGCGCCCACGGATTCCCCGCAGTGTCGGTGACCCCAGTGACCTTCGTCGTCGTTCCTGCCTGCACCGCGACCGTTGCCACGAGCGCGTTGCCGGCCCCCGACGCGATCGGGACAGTGAGGCTCGGCGCTGCAGCCGGCGTGCCAGCCGTGCCCTGCTTCACGAGCGCGATCCCTCCCGGTGGAGGCGGTGGCGGAGGCGGGCCGGGAGCTGAAAAGTCGTAGGTCTGCACGTCGAAGGTCCGGCCCTGGGCATCGGTCGGAGCGACCGTGACCCGCGCCCCGTCGACGCTGACCTTGAGGAAGTGGAACACCTGGTCGATCGAGGTGGGCCGGGCGGCGCCTCCGCACGCGCTCCCGCCGAGGCTGTACGACCAGCCGACCGCATACGCCACCGGGAACCCGCACCTCGTGGCAGGTTGAAGCCGCGCGCCACCTCCGCCGGTGACGTACGTCACAAGGCTGTCGTCATTCGGCTTGAGGTTGCGCGTGTAGTTGTGCGCGTGGCCGCTGAAACCGATGTCCACGCCGTTCCGCGCCAACAGCCCCTCGAGGCTGTCCGGTCCGCGCAGCCAGGTGTCGGAAGCCTCCGTCGCGTTGGACGAGTACATCGGGAAATGGAAAATCGCGAACTTGAGCTGCGAGTGGTGAGCCGCCAGGTCGTTCTGCAGCCACTGGTACTCGGGGCTCGTCGGAGTCCAGTGAGCGTCGTAGTCGTTCTTGTACTCGTCCGCCGCGCCGTCGTTCGAGCCGCTCCAGGCCGCTTCAAGCACGTAGAAGCGCGCGTTGCCCGCGTCGAACGCGTACCACGCGCTCGGGTAGCTCGCCGAATTCGTCCCGTTGACGCAGCAGTAGGTCTCCGCCGCGTAGCGGCCAGCCGAACTTGACGCCGCGGTGGCCTGCGGCCAGATAGATAGGAAGGTGCCGTTGAATCCGTGGTTCCCGGTGGCGTTGAAGAGCGGGACCGAGGCGCCAACCTTCTTCCAATGCTGCGGCGCGAACACGCCGCTCACGCTCGCGCCCGTCTGGTGAAGGTCGCCGTAATTGGTCTGGGTCCCGGATGGATAAGCAGTGTCCCCCGTGCCCACCGCAAAGCGCACTCCGCTCCCTGCAAGCTGCGTCATCAGATCGGCCTGCCTGTTGTCGGCGCCCGCCTGCGCGTCCCCGGCCGCACCCCAGTCGCCGAGGACTGCGAAGGAGAACGGCTCGCCGGAGCCGGCGGCGAGCTGCGCGGGGAACGTCGGCGACGCATCGGCTCCCAGCAGGTCGATCACGGGCGTGACCGTCCCGAACTCGACGCGGTAGCAGTAGCGCGCGCCGGGTCGAAGGCCCGAAAGCTGTGCGCTCCACTGGTACTCCGCGACCCCGTTCACCGTGATGCTGGACCTCGACGCGGTCTGCACGCGCGCTGTGCAGGACTCCACGCCGACCTCTCCGTACTTCACGCGACCGCTCGACCGCGAGCGGTCCGTGGCCCAGTTCACTCGTGCGGTCGAGCCGACCACATCGGTCAGGTACGGATAGCGGGTGAGCTGAGGCTCGGCAGCCGCCGCGACGCCCGGAAGCGCCAGGCCCAGGAGGGCAAGAGAGGCGATGCAGACAGCAAACGGTGCAGGTATCACACGAGTTCACCGACGCTACGCCGGAGCACGGGTAGCCACAAGCCGTTGATGGGGGAGTTTTCTACCTCCGAAGGGTGATACGGGGTCGCAGCATGAGGCGGAGGCTCGCGAGGAGAAAAAGTGCCATTCCACCCAGGAGTGGGACGCCGTAGTTAAAGCCCGTGGCGGCGGGTGCGCTGGAGTCGAATTCGCCCGCGACGGCGGGCTCCGCGCTGCGCACGTCCGCCACCACGTCGAGATAGCGCGAGCCGTGGTTCACGCTCGGCTCGACGTGCGTGTTCTCGCTGAACTCGTTCCAGCTGATCAGGCCGACGGCGTCGGGCGACGAGCGTGTGGCGGCGTCGAGTTCCTCCCGCAGCGTCGCGCCGCCGCGGCGCTGGACGACGCTGGTGCCGCCCACCTTCCTCGCATCGAAGCCAGGGGCCGCGGAGGGGATCCAGATGCCGCCGCGCTGATGAACCGCCCGACCGAGCTCGTCCAACTTCTCGGGATGGCCCGGATAGGTCGTCGGGTTGACGGACGCCCAGTAGTACGCGTTGCCGTCCACGCTGCGGGCAATGCGCCGGTAGCCGTCCACATTGCGTTCGGACGCGAGGATGAGGAGGGAGTGCCGTAGAGACTGGGTCACGGACGCGATCTCACGCCGCGAGAATCGCCACGTGCCCGACCAGATCACGAGCGGCTTCTGAAACGCGGCGAATGCCTCTCGCCTCGCGAAGCGCCGCTCGAAGAGGTCGAGGTCATGGGCCACGCGTGCGACCGGCAGCGGCTCGCGATAGAAGTCGAGCCCCTGGTAGATCACAAGCAGCTTGAAGCGCTCGGCGGCAGCCACGTCGGCCAGGCGCTCGAGGCGCCGGTTCAGCACGGGCGTGCTCTTCCAGCTCACGATGAATCCATCGATCCCCGCGCGCTTTGCCCAGCGGACGTGCTGTCTGATCACTCCGCGGTCGTCGCTCGAGTAGCGACCGAGTAATGGATAGTCGGTCTTGGCGCGCTCCCACGAGCTCCCGTTGAACCAGATGTAGTAGTAGGCGAAGAGCGGCTCGGGACGCTCCGCCGCCTGCGCTGGAGGCGTGCTGACCATCGCGGCTGTCACCACGACGAGGAGACCGACGGCGACGCTGCCTGCGCGGGTCGGGCGCCGGAGGTAGAGCAGCCCGAGCGCGAGCGATGCCAGGCCGAGCAGCACGACGACGACATCGAGCCAGCTGATCACCCGCAGCTCAATCCGTTGGTCGCCCGAGAGCGCCACCGGGCGCGAGGACGAGATGCCCAGGGCGTCGACGTTCACGCGATAGTCGCCGCGTGGCAGCGATCGGATGGTCAGGTCGGCGCCCTGCTTTAGGCCATGTCGCTGAACCTGACCGCTCGGGTATTCGAGCCGGACGGCGGACCCAATCGGGAACCCGAGGAGCGCGTCGCGGACGACGAACCGAGCGGAGAAAAGCAGCAGTCTCAGCTGCACGCGACGGTCCTCGGCCGGGAAGAAGCGCTGCTGTGCGCGGTGCACGACGGACGAGCCGCCGACGACCACTCGCTCGACCGCGTACGAGACCGCCGTGGAACGTCGTCCCGCACTCTCCGGAACGACCCGGTTGCCCTGGAGCCACGGCGCCCCGCGCACGAAGGTCTGCCGCCGACCGTTGCTGCCCGCCAGGGTCACCGAACTCACCACATTCGGGTCGACCCGGTTGCCCTCGAGGTCCACGAATCCGACATCGACTCTGTAATCGATGTTCACCGCGGCGGTCCGGCCGTCGCCGTACCAGCGGTCGAAGCGCGCACGCACGCCCGGGTCGATCCTCGTTTTGAGCGCCCGCACCGGTGCGCGCGAGCCCACCAGCTCCGGCGGCGGGTAGGCGCGGCCGGAGCTATCGCTTTCGAATGCAACGCCGTTGGCGACGAAGCGCATCCCCTCGACCTTCGGAACCGTCTGAATCACCGGAGGCAGTTCACCCGCGTGTGCAGCGGGCGGGCCTGCACCGAGTGTGCAGAGGGCCACCATCGCGGCGAGTGGAACGTGAGCGCGGCGGCCGGAGCTGACCCGGGCGATCAAGCCCACGGCAAGCATCACGGCGACGCCATAGAGCAGGTAGATCAACCAGCGGCGGGGATTGCCGTGCGAGGGCGGACTGAGGCCGCTGGCGATGATCTTCGGCTCGCGCGGACGGCGCGCGAAGTCGAACGCCCCGTCCAGGCTCCTGGCGTGCCGGTCGCGTGCGGCGAGTGGCGCGAGTCGCCAGTTGTCCTCGATGAACCTTAGGATCGACGTGTGGTCGAGTGCGGTGCTATCGACCACGCCCCGCCTCGCATACGGACTGACGAGGAGCGCTGGCACTCGGAATCCGCGCCCGCGGGGCGGGCGCACGTGGTCGAACCACCCGCCCCACTCGTCGTAGGTCCACATGAATGCCGAGCTCCTCCACGCCTCGCTGCGAGCGAGCGCGGAGACCAGCGTCCTCACGAGCGTCTGGCCGGACGCGACTCCACCCGGCGGGTGCTCGCTGCCGCCCGCCGGTGCGATGTACGCCACCGCCGGCAAAGTCCCGCGCTCGAGGTCCTCGTAGTACTCATCGAGGTCGGTCACGTGCCTGAACAACTTCCTGTCATGCACGTAGCGCGGGAAGTTCAGGAGCGGAACGCGAACGGCCTGTGTGCTGCGGTCGGCGCTCCCATCGGCGGCGATCGTGAGGCGCGGGTCGTAGTCCTGGACGTAAAACTTCCACGAGATCCCGCGCTCCTCGAGCCGGTCGAAGATCGTCGCGAGATCGCCGAAGCCCTGCTCCGGGAGTCGGCCGCCGTGACCACCCCCCGTGCCGGTGAGCCAGAACAGATGGTTGGCCACACTGCCTCCGCGTGCCGCGGCGAAGAAGCGATCGAAAAGGACGTACTCGCGGGCGGCGCTCCAGTGGAAGGGCAGGTCGTGCCCGCTATAGAACCCCATGACCGAGCGCTCGGGGTCCTGCCGCTGGGCCGACGCCCCGCGGACGAAGCCATTCATCGCGCCGCGCGCGTACTGGATCCGGTGCGTCCGGGCGTCGTGGGGAAGGTCCGGAACCGCGCGGTCACCGAGCCGGAACGGCCGTACGCAGCCCGACCCGCTCGCCGGACGCGGCAGCGGCATGCACGTATCGCGTGAGATGCCGTCGGCACCGGGGAACGTGCCGAAGTAGTTGTCGAAGGAGTGGTTCTCCTGCATCAGCACGACGAAGTGCTCGATCGGCGTGGTGGGCCGAGGCCCCGCCATGGCGGGCTCAACGCCGGTCAGCGTTGCTGCCAGCAGCACGGCAAGGGCGATACGGCGCCTCACGGGCGCACCTCGTACACGACGATCGCCGGTCGGTCAGCTCGCTTGCCCGAGGGGGTCGACGCGGGAAGCGCCTCCACGTGCACGACGCGTCCGTTGTAGCGCTCTGCGTAGCGCAGCAGCCTCCTCGCGAACTTCTGCGAGCGGCCGGCCGAGAACGTGTCCCAGACGACATATTCCACCTTGCTGTCACGCAACGCCTGGTCGGGGTTGGGCAATGGCTCGTACGAGGGATTTCGATTGAGCGGGTTCGGGCTCACGGACAGCCCATATGCCCTCCGGTGGCCGTAGAACTGGACGAGGTTGGCCATCGACGGACCGACGGTCATGAAGGTCGAGCCCTTGGGCACGTTCGCCGCGATCCACTCGCCGGCCTCGCGCCCGGCGGGGAGCCCGCCGGACCCCGCGAGCGCGGTTCCGTCGTCGGGCGGGTCGATCCTGGCCGCCGTGGCTATAAGGAGCGTTGCCGCGACGATCGCCACCGCCGGGAGCGTGTGGCGCCTGCTCAACGCCCGGCCGGCGAGCACGGCCAGCGGCGCTGCGATCGGAAGCAGGTACTGGTAGCCCTTGACGGGCCAGAGCTCGAAGAACACGACCGGCACGGCGATCCAACAGACGAGCAAGCGTTCCCTCCACGACGCCTCACGCCTGTACACCCAGAGCCCCGCCGCGGCGGCTGCGAGCACCAGCGGGCCAAGAGCCTCCGGAACCGTCGACGGATAGAACAGCCAGTCGTGGTTCGGCCTGCGGAACAGCTGCCAGGTGAGGTAGCTCTCGCCCGTCCCGGTGTGTCCAGCCATCATCAGGCTGAGCGGGAAGGGCGCGATTACGACGGCCATCACCCCCAGCGCGATGGCGAGGTCTCGTAGGCGCACGCGCAGCTCGGGTGTGAGCGCGAGGAAGGCGTAGACGGCGCACAGCAGGACGATGCTCGTCTCCTTGGACAGGAACGTGAGCCCCATCGCGGCGCCACTCGCGTACAGCCACGCGGGCCGCCGACTGAAGACGAAGCGCGCTAGAAGGACAAGCGTGAGCGTCGCGAACAGCGTCATCGGCCCGTCGAGCAGCACCTGGCGGGTCACGACCACGTGGTAGGGCATCAGCGCCATCAGAAGGGCCGCGACGAGGCCGGTCCTCGAGCCGTAGAGCAGCTTGCCCAGCTCATACACCAGGTAGACGGTCGCCACGCCCGTCGCTGCGGCCACGAAGCGCTCGAACCCCACCCCGAGGTCGAGTCGCCAGCCGAGCGACAGAGCGGTCTGGAACAGAAGCGGATGAGCTCGGAAGACCGGAAACAGGTCCTCGAGCTCGGAGTCCTCCGCTATGGCCGCCGCCTGTCCCGAGTAGACGGCCTCGTCGCTGTTGAACCCCACGTGGTTGAGCTGCCAGACGCGCAGCACGGCGGCCAGCGCCAGTATCGCGCCGAGCTGCGCCCGCAGCGGCATAGCTCCCGCGAGGGTGGCCAGGCGGTTCCGAGGCGCCGCGGGTGCGCTAAGCGTGGACGGTGCCACGATTTGGAGTGCCTGGTTCGGCCCTGTCGAAGCGGCCCGTGGGCGTCCATCGGCTGACCACGTCTGGCAGCCGGCACCACCAGTCCATCGTCTCGCTGCGCACCAGGGTGGCAGGGAGCCCGCCCAGTGCGCTCGCCACGATCGCTCGCTCGACGTCCTTGAGGTCGCTCCCGTTCCTGCGCCGAAGCGAACCCTCGATTTCCGAGTACGGCGGGAAGCCGTAGGCGTCCTCGCAGTTGCTCATCAGTGTCGTTAGGGCGTCATCCTCGGAGAGGACGACCTCGCCGAGCCCGCCTCGTTGGATCACGACCATGCCGGCCAAGCGGGCCTCGGGTGCCACCGACACCCCGGGCACCAGGCGCTCGACGTGATACTTGGGCGGCGGGACAAGCAGCTGGACCAGAGCGTTGATCGTGGCGGCGGGCAGATGGGTGCGCGCAAGGATCAGTGCGAATCGCCGGCCCGAGCGTGAGTGCAACCTGCTCTGGACGACCAGACCCGCACGTTCGCGGCGCGTGAGAAGCGGCGTCTTCACGGCCCTGAGCGTGTGCCGGCTGATGGTCAGCGGCTTTGGGTACGGGAGCACCCGCCCGTTCGGAGCCACGAGCGTCAGGTCGTCCGAGAGGAACGAGTACGGACCGCTGTCGAGGAGTCGCAAGCTCGTCGTGGTCTTGCCGGTGTCGGTCCTCGCGGTGACGAGGAAGGCCTCCTCGCCGTCGGCCAGGCAGGCTGCGTGCACGAGCGCGTAGCCACGGTCGGCAAACGTCCACCGCAGTATCGGCTCGACCACATTCGTGTAGAGCACGTGCGGCGAGCGGCCAACGAGCGCCGAGGCCGTGGCTTCGATGGGCCCGCCGACGTGGATCTCCACGCCGAAGCCGAGGCGGCCAGGGCCCTCGCGATAGCGGATAGCCGCCGCTCCTGGGCCATCGCCGTTGACCGAGATGCGCCCCAGGCGGACGCGAATGTCCGGACCGGCCGCGAGCTGCCCGACCCGGAAACGCTCGAGCTCCGGCAGGCGAGCGTCCGACATCACGCTGACGATGCCGTGGATGTCGTAGCTGTACGGGCCGCCGGCGCGCGACTTCCGCGGGTGCTCCTTCGCCCAGATCCAGCTGTCCGCGAGCGCGAAGCGCAGCAGCGTCAGGCTGGCGAGGGAGATGACGTTTGACAGGGCGTAGTGCATGCCGAGCCCTGACGTCAACCCGATGAGCAGCGGCCCCCTCAGCGCCAGCGCCGCGTTGTTCATCAGGAAGAAGAGGGCCATCCGAGAGCCCCTGCCGCGGCGCGCCTCCCGGTCGGCGAACACCCAGAACTCGGTGAAGCAGAAGTTCCAGAGCGTCGACACCTGAGTGGCGAACACCGCGGACACGACATAGAAGAGCCCGACGAAATCCGTAAGGAAGGCGAGAACCGCCGTATTCACGACCAGTCCGGAAAGACCCACGGCGCCAAACCGGGCGAAGCGCAGCCTCGCCAACAACGAGAGGTAGCGAGCGCCCTCACGTATGCCCGCCTTGCTCCGGCCAAACCGGCGCTCGCCGAACGTGAAAGACACCTCAGCGGGCCGCAAGTCGGGATGCCGAACAAGGAGTTCGAGCAGGATCTTGAACCCACGAGGGCGGAGCCGATCGAGGTCGAGCGCGTCGCGTCGAACCAGGAAGAAGCCGCTCATGGGGTCGGTGACGCCCCGCAGGTGGCGCGGGAACAGCAGCCGCGCCGCGGTCGTGGTTGAACGCGACGCCATCGCGCGCGCCCAGCCGAAGCTCCCGGTGTCGCCCTGGTCGCAGTAGCGGCTCGCCACCACGACGTCCAGGTCGCGCGACTCAGCCTGCTCGAGGAGCGCGGCGACCAGCTCGGGTGGATGCTGAAGGTCCGCGTCCATCACGCAGACCCATGGAGCCCGGGCGGCGCGGAGACCCTGCACCACCGCCGCTCCCAAGCCGCCGACGTGACGATCGCGCGCCTGCTTCAGCAGCACAATCTGGCGCCCGCTCTCCGCGGCCAGCTCCTCGACCAGCTCGGCGGTACCGTCGTTGCTGTCGTCTACGAAGATGATCTCCAGCGGGACGGTTGGAAGCGCGGCCTCCAGCCGCGCGACGACGTGCGGCACGTTGCCGCGTTCGTTCTTGGTCGGGACCACAACCGTTAGGAGCGGCTCCGGCTCGAGCGGCTCCAGCTCCGACGATGTCAGTGCAATCCGGCCGTTCAAGGGGGTGGTCGCCATTCACCCAGACTGCTCGGTGGCGGCTAGGCCCGCATCGAGCGAATTGGTGATCTTTCTTCCTTGAAGGGGGCATCTTCGGATGCCCCCTGTGCCCTGAAATAGCGGGACACGGCCTGCGAGCGATTGTGCACGCCGAGCTTGCGAAGGATGTGCTTCACGTGGGTCTTCACGGTGTCCTGGGACACCACGAGCCTTTGGGCGATGCGGGCGTTCGTCTCACCTTCCGCGAGCATCCCGAGCACCTCGACCTCGCGCCTGGTGAGCTCAGCGTCGAGGCGCTCGTCACGCCGGGGGTGTGCGGTGCGCGATGAGCGGCCGACCGCCCCCGCGCCGAGCTGAATCTCCGCCGTGCTGAGGTCTCCTACGCTCGCCTCGGCCGAGCGAACCAGCGCCACGACGCGCTCCGACTGCGCGCGCAGGCGCTCCGCCAAGACGGACCGCTCGACGGCGTAGCCAAAACCCTCCGCGAACCCCCAGAGCGTGTCGCGATCGAACTCCGTGACCGGCTCGCCCGAGAGACCGCAGTCTGCGTGAATCAGGCCCAGCGCTCGCCCCTGACAGACGATCGGCGCGGCCACGAACGAGCGCGCACCGGCCAGCAGGCCGAGCGCGCGAGGATCGCTCGAGGCGTCCTCCACCAGGAGCGGCCGGCGCTGCCTCAGAACCTCCGATTCGTGCAGCCACGGTCCGAGCTGCAGGGGCTCGGGTGCGAGGTCGGCGCTCGGATGTGCACTCTCGAGGACCAGGGAGCGGCCGCGAAGGCTGAAGATCGCGGCACGCTCGAAGCCTGCGCTCTCACAGAGCGCCACCACCGCGTCCCGGAAGAGCGCCTGCAGCGAGGCCGCGGCTTGAAGCCGCCGGAGCGCTGCGCCTACCCCGGTTTCAGCCAACGCGCTCACGGGAGCCGGAGTTCTTCTCCGGCCTCGAGCAGGTCCGGGTCCCCCGAAGCGATGCGGTCGCGGTTGAGGCTCTCCAGATCCTGCACCTGCTTGGCGATCTCCTTGACCGAGCCGCCGGGTGCGAGGTGGCGCTCCGCGATTGGCCAGAGCGCGTCGCCCGACCGAACGGTGTACGTGCTGGTTGCGGCCCGGGCGGGCGCTGCTCGCGGGCGCTCCACGGGAGCTTTGCGCGCCGGCGGCGTCGAATGGGGCGGGGGCGGCGCGACCGGGCCGGTGTCCACAGGCGCGGGGGACGGGATGGTGTCTACAGGCGCGGGAGACGGGACGGCGTCCACAGGCGCGGGAGACGGGAGGGGCGCGGGCGGCACCGCCACCTGAGCGCGCTCGCCGAGTGGGCGAGCCTTCGGCGCCAGCCTCAGCGGCCGGGCCTGCGCCTCGCGCGTCTCGCCAGCCGCGCGCTGGCTGGGTGCGCCGCGCGCCGCGAGCAGAGCACCGCTGTCGGCGACGGCCCCGCCGCCGGTGTCCGGTGCTGCCTGCGTGGCGAACACGGCTCCGGTGGCCGCTCCGATCACGAAGGTCGCGAGCAGCGCAGCGCACACCATTCCGAAGTTGACTGTGGCCTCGCGCGCATGCCTCCCGTACGTCCGCAGGGCGAGTAGGAGAGCTCCGGCGGTGAGCGCGGCCAGCAGTGCGAAGAGCTCAGGCGGCGTTCCGTCGGAAGCGGGCGGTCCGGCACGCGTCGGCGCCGCGCTCGGCGCGTTGCGGGCCGGATGCTGCTCGGTCGCGCTCTCGTCCGGGGTACCCCCGGACGGCGACTTGCGCGCGAGCTGGCCCGTATGAGTCGGGCGGGACGTGTGCGTGACCGACCGCTTCGCTCCCTGAGCGAGCAGCCGTCTCTTCGTCTGCGGGCCGACGACTCCGTCGGTCGCAAGGCCGTGCGTTCCCTGGAAGCGCTTGACTGCCCCCTCGGTCAGCGGGCCGAACAGGCCGTCGACTGGACCGGGGCGCGCGCCTAGGCGCCGGAGGTGGCGCTGAAGCTCTCGAACGGGCTGGGACTCCGCGGGGGACGCGTATCCAGCCCCTCGCACCAGCGATCCGGCGGTGGTGAGCTCGTCCGCCGCCAGCCCCGCCGCGGGAAACGAGAGCAGCACGATCGCGGCCACCAGGCCGGCCAGCCATCCCCAGGCACGACGAGTCGGTTCACAGGTCATTCACACCTTGGAGTACCCGCGATTCGGCTGCGCTGGGGGCTGGTATCGGCGCTCGTCTCGGCTGATATCACCGCGCTATTTACGGAAATCGCAGTCCAGAGCCGAACAAATCGCAAACCAAAATCGGCGTGGTATCACCCCAGGAGCGGGAAGCTGAGCTCGGGAGGCCCCACGCCACGCACCAAAGCGCAGGCCGCGACGGCATCAGAGGCGCGCCAGGTCCCGGTGTTGATGAACCGCGTCCCGCCATCGCTGGTCCATTCTCCGGGATGGTGGAGGTGGCCGAACACGACGTGGTCAGCCTCGATGCCGAGCGTCTTCACGACCCGAGCCATGGCGCGCATTCCGGGCAGGAAACGCGACTCGCGCGCGTCAGCGCGCTCCACACGTCTTAGGACGGCCTTGCCGAGCCGCACCGCCTGCCACGCCCAGCTCCATTGGGCCGTTCGGTAGAGCAACCTATAGAGCGGGGCCAGCACTGCCTCATAGTCATCGGGGGTGGCGTAGCCCCCGCGGCGAAGGATGCGTTCGCTCACCGCGCGCGCCAGGCACTCGAACGTACGCACATCCCGGTGACAGTCCAGGAAGTGCCCGTGCGTCGCATAGACATCGGGTGCCAGCCAGACACCTGGATACGCCAATTCGAGCCGGGTATCGCCCATACGGCGTGCAAGCCGGGCCAGCGGATCTCCCGGCGCAGGCAGCGCGCGCTGTTCGAGGCGGAGCGGCTGCTCACCCCGGCGCAGGAGCCACTCGGACCCGAGGTGGTGGTCGTGGTTCCCGGGGACAAGGGTCACCCTGCGCCCCGACATCGCCTCCCCGAGCTCCTCGAAGAATGGGGTCGCGACTGCGAGCGCGTCGGCAAGCGGACGGTCACGCAGCTCAATCGAGTCCCCGAGCAGTACCACCTCGTCAGCGGCTCCGAGCCGGTCGACCAAACGCGACCGGACCTCAGGCCGTCCGAGCAAGTCGGTCTCGGTGCGCGTGCCCAGGTGGAGGTCCGAGATGACGGCCGTGAGCACGCTTCACAGTATGGGGTTAATGTGGCTTACCACTTGGAACCGCTGCAATGACTGACCGTTGACGCCCTCCGCACGGCAAACCCGCAGCGTTCGGGATACAGCCACGGCGCGCCTTCTCCAGGCGTATCGCGATAGCGGCGACTCGCGCGCCCGCGAGCGGCTGGTCGAGCTCTACATGCCGCTGGTCGAGGGTCTAGCAAGCAGGCATAAGCGCGGCGGCGCCGAGCACGACGACCTCGTTCAGGCGGGGTCGATTGGATTACTGAACGCGATCGAGCGCTTTGACCCGAAGCGCGGCGAGGAATTCGTTGCGTTCGCCGTGCCCACCGTCGCCGGAGAGATCAAGCGCCACCTACGCGACCGTGCGGCGACCGTCCGGCTCCCCAGGAGCCTTCATGAGGCGAGCATCCGACTGCCGCGCGCGCGAGACGCCCTTACCGCCGGGCTCGGAAGGGTGCCCACCGACGCTGAGCTCGCCGCGGAGATCGGGGTGTCTGAGGACGACCTTGCGAACCTCGAAAGCACCATCGCACGCGTCGAGGAGGACACGGCCGCGGAGCCGGAGTCGACCGAGTTCGAGGCAGGCGAGGCGCGGCTCCTGCTTGCGGGAGCGTTCCGGACGCTCGATGACACCGACCGAACCATCCTTTACCTGCGCTTCGTGCAGGAGCGCAGCCGGCGAGAAGTGGCGGACCAGCTTGGCATGTCCCAGAACGCGGTCGCGCGCCAAACGAGCGCAGCGCTGTCGAAGCTGCGCGCTGAGCTGGAAGGCAGGGCATTCCACGGGGCGCCTGCTCCTCCGGCGGTGGACGTTCAACTGGCGACTGACGTGACCGAGCCGGAGGAGCCCAGCTCGAAGTCCCGCGCGCGGCACAGCGGGCGCTTGATGCTTCGCATGCCGCAGTCCCTCCACGCGGACCTCGCCGAGGCAGCCGAGCGCGAGGAGGTCAGCCTCAACCAATACATCACGAACACGCTCGCAGCAGGCGTGGGGTGGCACACCGAAGGCGGCGGGGAAGCGGGCACTCAGCCAGAGGCTCGAACGCCGCCACGCTGGCTCCCGGCGGCCATCGTCACCAACATCGTGATCGTGGTGATCGCCGGGGTGATCGCGCTGATCCTGCTCGTGGTCGCGCTCAAGCAGGGCCTGTAGAGCCGTACCCGCTCGCCTCTTCCGCCGCGGCGTCCATCGCCCGGTGCATCAGGCCGGAGCCGAAGCTCACCCGGGCCACGCCGAGTTCGGCGAGCTGCGCAAGTGGGAGGCCACCCGGAATCGCCAGGCTGTTGATCGGCGCCCCCACCTCCTTGACGAGGCGGCCGATCGCCTCGCGTGCTCTCGCCCCGATGGGATAAACGCAGTCGGCATCGGCATCGGCATACAGCCGGCCTCGCCGAACGGCCTCGTCGACCTCACCGTCATGGAGAAAGACGTCCACGCGGGCGTTCAGCACCACGTCCACGCCGACCTCCCGGCCCGCCTCCTTGATCGCCGCGAGCCGCTCGACCTGGCGCTCGGCATCGACCATTCCGCCACCCTCGTGGTTGGTGTCCTCGAAGTTCAGCCCGACCGCGCCGGCGCGGAGCAGCCCGTCCACGAGCTCGCGCGGCTCGAGCCCGTAGCCAGCCTCGAGGTCGGCGGTCACCGGCACGTCCACGACCGCGGCGATGCGGGCCACGGCCGCGAGCATCTCGTCCGGCGGCGTCACGTTCCCGTCCTCGTATCCGAGCGCCTCGGCCACGCCGGCGCTGGTAGTGGCGATGGCCGGATAATTGTCGCTGGCAAGGCGGCGTGCGCTCGGCGGGTCCCACGCGTTCACGAGCAGGAGCGGCGAGCCCGGCACGTGCAGCGCGCGCAGCTGGTCGGCCTGGGCCGACAGGGCCGCGGCGTTCACGACGCGGCCGCCGGCACGACTGGTCGCTCCTCGCGAAGGAGCAGCACGAGCAGGCTGCAGACCAACAGCACCCCGGCCAGCACCACGAAGGGCATCCTGTAGCTCCCCGTCTGGTCCTCCGCGATCCCGGTGAACGCCGGGCCGACGAAGCCGCCTAAGTTGCCGACGGCGGCGATCAACGCGATTCCGGCAGCCGCCGCGCTGCCGCTGAGGAAGGCCGTGGGCAGCGCCCAGAAGAGCGGAAGTGCCGAGAGGAGACCCACGGCCGCCAGGGTAATGCCAACGGTGAGGAGGAGCGGAGACTGGGCGTAGGCGGTGACGAGGGTCCCAACCGCGCCTACCAGCGCGGGTGCCACCAGGCTGCCGCCGCGACGGGCCATGATCACCATCGCCACCGTGGCGAAGCCGTACGGGACGGCGGACAATACGCCCACCTCGAAGTCGCTGTAGCCGGTGCGGTCCTGTACGAGGTCCGGCACGAAGAACGTTAGGCCGAAGGCCGCCGCCAGCACGATGAAGTAGACGAGGCCGAGCAGCCACACGCGCCCACTTCCGAGCGCGTCGCGCACGCGCTGCCCTCCGAGCGACTCCCTCAGCTCGCGCTCGTGCTCCACCTCGGCGGCCAAGAACGCTTGCTCCTCCGGCTCGAGCCAGTCGGCGTCGCCCGGTCGCTCGTCGAGGTAGCGCAGCGTCACGAACCCGAGCGCGATCGCCGGGATCCCCTCCACGAGAAACAGCCATTGCCAGCCGTCCAGACCCACGAAGCCATCGAGCTCAAGGAGCCCGCCGGACAGCGGGCCACCGGCCACGTAGGCAGCCGCCACCGCGGTGAGGAAGAGCGCAACCGTGCGCGTCCGCTCGCGCTCGGGGAACCACCACGTGAGAAACAGGATGATCCCAGGGAAGAACCCCGCCTCGGCCGCGCCGAGGAGGAAGCGGAGGATGTAGAAGCTCCTCGGCCCCTCGATGAAGACCATCGACGCCGAGATCAGGCCCCAGACGATCATGATCGCGGCCAGCCAGCGGCGGGCACCGAAGCGTGCCAGCGCGAGATTGCTCGGCACGCCGAAGATCACGTACCCAAGCGAGAAGATGCCGGCGCCGATCCCGAAGATCGTGTCGCTGAAGCCGAGGTCGTCCTCCAGCTGGAGCTGGGCGAAGCTCACGTTCACGCGGTCGAGGTACGCGACCACGTAGATCAGGAAGAGGAACGGGATCAGCCGGCGCGTGGCCTTGCGGAAAGCCCTTTCCTCGACGCTCACACGGCGACGCTACTTCACGACCAGCTTCAGCGCCGAGCGCAGCGAGTCGCCGTCGCCCGACGTTCCGCCCACGAGCGCGTTCAGCGGCTCGAGGTACGGCTTCGCCTTCTGCCACTCCGCGTCGATGGCCGAATCGGTCGAGTCGACCAGGTCGAGGATCGGCTTCGCGAGCAGGAAGAACGAGATGTCGTAGTCCCCGAGCGAGTCGCGCGCCGCGGTGTAACCCGCCGAGTCGCCGAGCTTGCTGGCGGGTTTCACGGCGTCGGATGCGGCGGCGTCGCCGTACGCGAAGACCACCGTGCCGTCCTGCTGGAAAACGTGGATCGGCTTCGGGAAGCTCCGGCTGGTGAACGTGATGCCCTTGCCCCCGCCGGGCGCCGTCAGCGGCCCGATGTGGTCGCCGGGGTTGTCGGCCTGGGACTTCGCGAGCCGGCCGAGCGCTGAGATGAAGCGGTCGGACGCGGCCTCGTCCCTGGTCTCGATGATCAGCGCGCCGTCCAGATCCGACTCGGTCGTGCCGCGCACGAAGACGCCGAAGTCGCCCATCCAGTCGATCACGTCCCGCTGGAGGTCGAGCCCGGTGGCCGCCGTGAGCAGCTGCTCGACCATGTCGCGCCCCCCGGCCACGTCGGCAAAGGCGTCCACGTAGAAGTCGATCAGCTTTCCGAAGTCGCTCTGCGCCATGCCGAGCCACGAGTCGCCGGGCAGCTCCTCCACGAGGTCGCTGGCCTGTCCGAACAGCGAGGCGCGCCCGATCACCTCCGGCACGGTGCCCTCGAAGGTCACACCGTCCTCGTCGGCGTCGAGCGTTGCCACCAGCGGCTCCTCGAAGAACTTCCTGAAGGAGTCGGGCAGCGGCGTGCCCGCCTCTCGGAGCGAGCGCAGCAGCTCCGGCGAGTTCATGTAGAAGAACCCGAGGCGATCGTCGGCGGCGTCGTCGAGGGCGTCCTTGTAGCGCTCGTCCTCGGACAGCTTCTTGCCGCCCTTGCTGGTGTCGATGGCGGCCTTGACGCCCGCCTCGGTGCCGAGCACCAGGAAGCCGTCGAATACGGCCCCGGCCTCGTCGCTCTCGTCCGTGAGGACCTCCACGTCCTTGTAGTTGTCCTTGCTGAGCTCGCCCTCGGCCGACTTCTCGAGTGCCGCCTGCGCTTTGTCCTCGTCCTTCGCGGCGATCAACGCGGCGGCGCTCTGGGCATCTCGGCCAGGGCTGAGATTCGAGACAAAGAACGCCGCCTCGTCACCCAGCCAGGGCTCGATGTCCTCCTTGAAGCTCACCGGCGAGTCAGACTCGCGCATGCCCCTCTCGATCAGGTCCTTGAGCTTGTCGCGCGCCTGCCCGCCACCCGGGAACTTCGCGAGGATGGCGTCTATGGCCTCCTTCTGGTCCCCCTCGGGCTTGAGCGTGGCCTCGCCGTAGATCACGGAGCCGGCCGGTACGAGCTCCGATGCTCCGGAGGCGACCTCGTCCGCCTTGCCGCAACCGATGGCGACGAGGGCGGCGACCGACAGGACGGCGAGGGTTAGGATGAGTTTGCGCATCAGCTCTTCGAATGTCGGGAACCGGCTAGAGCCGGACGGTGTCGGCACGCACCAGTCCTGCGCGATGCGCCTCGAGCAGCGCCAGGCAGAGCGCCAGGTCCTGGATCGCCAGGCCCGTTGAGTCGAACAGCGTAACCCCACCCGGGCCGGAGCGGCCCCGATGGGAGCCGGTCAGCACCTCGCCCAGCTCTGTGACCTGCTCGCGCGTCAGGCGCCCCGCCTCGACCGCGCCGGTGAGCTCGCCGCCGTGGCTCGCCTGCTCCCACTCGTCGCAGAAGACCTCGGCCCCCGCGATGACCTCGAGGTCGGCCTCGGCCTTGCCCGGGCCGTCTGCGCCGAGCATGTTGAGGTGAAGCCCCGGCCGCAGGTCATCGCCGTGCACAACCGTCTCGTTGCCGGGGGTCACGCACGTGACCACGTCGCACGCGAGCGCGTCGTCGCGGCTGCCGACCTCCCACCCGAGCTCGCCGGCGAGCTGGCCCGCCGCCTCGGGGTCCGGGTCGAAGCAGATGCCCGGGCCGTACTCCGCCGCGGCGAGACAGCGCGCGGCCCAAGCGCCGTGGAGACCGCAGCCGATCATGCCGACGCTCGCAGCGTCCTCGCGCGCCAGCTCCTGCGTTGCGACGACGGCCACGGCGCCGGTGCGCAGGGCGGTGATGGACCGGACGTCGACGAGGGCGAGCGGGCGTCCGTCTGAGATCGACGAGACGCAGATCACGCCCATCACCACCGGAAGGCCGGCGGCGGGATTGGCCGGAAACGATGTGACCCACTTCAGAATCGCGAGGCCCGCGCCCTTCGCCGGCATCGCGCGGAAGTCTCCGTGAGGAAAGGCGTCGAGATAGGTCTTCGGCGGCATCTGCCACTCGCTTCCGGCGTACTCCACGAAGCCGTCGCGCACACGCTCAATCGCCTCCTCCGGCGCGATGGCCCGGAGAACCGCTTCCTGTGGGAACACGAGCACGTCAGGCATGCGCCATTACGCTATCCGCCACATGGGCCGCAACGGAAAGCAGAGCCCCGCTCGCCCGCGCATCGAGGTGCTGCAGTCCGCCTCCCCCGAGGAGGCGGCGGCGAT
>Ga0126307_10001103_pt1 | contig 17804 bp, 14 predicted proteins | sample Plot28_FD_89955 | JGI IMG/M metagenome (GOLD analysis project Ga0126307, IMG submission 89955) | Serpentine soil microbial communities from UC McLaughlin Reserve, CA, USA - Plot28 | ecosystem: Environmental > Terrestrial > Soil > Grasslands | place: USA: UC McLaughlin Reserve, Lake County... | reverse complement strand
GTGCCCGCGCACCTCCCGGTAGTACGGCTTGTACGCGGCCGCCGCGTCCCGGCCGATCCCCACCGTGGGGAAGCGGACCGCCGAGATTGCCGCGAGCGAGTCCTCGAGCCCGGTCTGGCCGAAGTCCGCGCCGTGGTTGTTCGCCATCGTCGCGACGTCGATGCCGGCCGCCTTGAGCGCCGTCAAGGCGGTCGGTGGCGCCCGGAACGTGAACGGCTTGGGCTCCCGAACACCGCGCTCGGTGACGGCGCTCTCGAGGTTGACCATCGCCAGGTCCGCCCGGGTCAGGGTGCTCGCGATCGGGCCGAGAGTGCTCGCCGGGTCGGCCGCCAGCCGTGCCGCCACCCGACCCTCGAAGTGCACGTCGCCGGCGAAGGCGAGGGTGATGCGGGCGGCCGGGCGAGGGCGGGTGGGGACTGCCGACGGCCTGCCGGACACGGAGCCGGCGAAAGCCCCGGCCTGGAAGCTGGGCCGTGAGGCGGGCTGGATCGCCTTGGCGGCGGTGACGAGCCCCGCGACGACGAGACCGACGGCGCCGACGGCCACTGCGGCGATCAGCAGGCGCGTTGCTCGGCGCGGAGCATCCCCGCCCCTCGGCTGCACGCGGCGCACCCTACCGCCACCCGGCGGCCCTGCGGGCCGTCGAGCGAGAGGCCGGCAGTACGGTCGCGACGTGCGTACGGTCACCGTCACCGGCGACGGTCTCTCGCTCACCGACGTCGTCGACGTCGCCCGCCGCCGCGCCCGCGCCGTCCTGGGCCCCGACGTGGGCAACCGGATGGCGCCGAGCCGCGCCGTGGTTGCGGACGCCGTCGACCGCGGCGCCGTCGTCTACGGCGTCACCACCGGCTTCGGTGCGCTCGCCGACGTCTCGATCGCCCACGACGACCTCGCCCGGATGCAGCTGTCCCTCGTCCGCAGCCACGCCGCCGGGACCGGCCCGCCGCTGCCCGACGACGCCGTACGGGCCCTGCTCCTGCTGCGCGCCCGCACGATCGCGGCCGGTGCGTCCGGCTGCCGACCCGAGCTGCCTGGCCGGCTGCTCGAGCTGCTCGAGGCGGACCTGCTGCCGGTCGTGCCGACGAAGGGCAGCGTCGGGGCGTCCGGCGACCTCGCCCAACTCGCCGCCGTCGCTCTCCCGCTCGTCGGGGAGGGCCGGCTCCGGCGGCCGGGCGACGATCCCGGCGGCTACCCCGCCAACGACCTCCTCGCCGAGGCTGGCCTGACCCCGCTGACGCTGGCGCCGAAGGAGGGCCTGACCCTCATCAACGGCACCGAGCCGATGCAGGCGCTGCTGGCGCTCGCGGTCGCCGACGCCGAGTTGCTCGTCCGGGCGGCCGACGTCGCCTGCGCGCTGTCGGTCGAGGCCCTGCTCGGCACCGATCGCGCGTACGACGAGCGGGTCGTGGAAATCCGACCCCACCCCGGCCAGCTCGACTCCGCGGCGAACCTCCGCCGGCTGCTGGCGGGCTCGCCGCTGCTCGCCTCCCACCGGCACTCCACCCACGCCGTGCAGGACCCGTACTCACTGCGGTGCGCCCCGCAGGTGCACGGCGCGAGCCGGGACGTGCTGGCCCACTGCCGCCGGGTGGTCGAGGTCGAGCTGGCGTCCATCGTGGACAACCCAGTGGTCGTCGCGGACGAGGCTGGCGACGGCTTCGAGGTCATGTCCACCGGGAACTTCCATGGCCAGCCGCTGGCGTTCGCGGGCGACCTGCTCGCCGTCGCGGTCGCCGAGCTCGGCAGCATCGCGGAGCGGCGGGTCTACCGGCTGCTCGACCCGGCCACCTCCCGGGGGCTGCCGCCCTTCCTGGCCGCGGATCCGGGGACGAACTCCGGCTTCATGCTCGCGCAGTACACGGCCGCCTCCCTCGTGGCCGAGGACAAGGTGCTAGCCCACCCGGCCGGAGTCGACTCGATCCCGACCAGCGGCAACCAGGAGGACCACGTCTCGATGGGCTGGCACGCCGCACGCAAGGCGGGCGACGTCCTGGACAATGTGGCCACGGTCCTCGCCGTCGAGCTGCTCTGCGCCGCGCAGGGAATCGACCTGCGGGCGCCGGTCGCGCCGCCCGGTCCCGCCACCGCCGCCGTACACGGCGCGATCCGGGCCGCGGTGCCGGTCATGGACGTCGACCGCGAGCTGACCGGCCAGATCGCCGCCGTCCGGGCGCTGCTGCCTGAGCTGGTCGCCGCCGCCGAGCGGGTCACCGGGCCACTCGGCTGATCACCGGGCGGCGCCTGGCAGCGATACCGTCGCGGCATGCACGGAGCGAGGGTGGTGCGGGCGCCGCGGGGGCCGGAGCGCAGCGCCCGCAGCTGGGGCGCTGAGGCCGCGCTGCGGATGCTGCACAACAACCTGGATCCGGAGGTCGCCGAGCGCCCGGAGGACCTGGTGGTCTACGGCGGCTCCGGCCGGGCGGCCCGTGACTGGCGCTGCTTCGACGCGATCACCGAGACGCTGCGGACGATGGCGCCGGACGACACGCTTCTGGTGCAGTCGGGCAAGCCGGTCGGCGTCGTGCGCACCACCGCCCAGGCGCCGCGGGTGCTGATCGCGAACTCGCTGCTGGTGCCGAAGTGGGCCACCCCGGAGCACTTCCGCGAGCTCGAGGACGCCGGCCTGACCATGTACGGCCAGATGACGGCGGGCTCGTGGATCTACATCGGCACCCAGGGCATCCTGCAGGGGACGTACGCGACTTTCGCCGAGGTCGCCGCCCAGCACTTCGGCGGTAGCCTGGCCGGCACCGTCACGCTGACCGCCGGGCTGGGCGGCATGGGCGGCGCGCAGCCGCTCGCGGTGACCGGCAACGGCGGCGCCGCGCTCTGCGTGGAGGTCGACGAGGCGCGGGCCCGGCGCCGGCTCGACGGCGGTTTCCTCGACGAGATCGCGGACTCGCTGGACGACGGCGTCGCCCGCGTCGAGGCGGCCAAGCGGGAGCGGCGGCCGCTGTCCGTCGCGGTCATCGGCAATGCCGCGGGGACCCACCCGGAGTTGGTGCGCCGCGGCTGGGCACCGGACGTCGTCACCGACCAGACGTCGGCCCACGACGCGTTGAACGGCTACGTTCCGGTCGGCGTGTCGCCGGACGAGGCGCCGGAGCTCCGCCGCGCCAAGCCGGCCGAGTACGTCGAGCGGGCCCGCGCGTCGATGGCCCCGCACTGCGAGGCCATGCTGGCCTTCAAGCGGGCGGGGTCGGTCGTCTTCGACTACGGCAACGGGCTGCGCGGCCAGGCCCGCGACGCCGGGGTGACCGACGCCTTCGACTATCCCGGGTTCGTCCTCGCGTACGTGCGGCCGCTGTTCGCGCGGGGGTCGGGGCCGTTCCGGTGGGCATGCCTGTCCGGCGACCCCGCCGACCTAGCGAGCACCGACGACGCGGTGCTCGCCGCCTTCCCGGACGACGACGGGCTGCAGCGGTGGATCCGGTTCGCCCAGCGGACGGTTAAGGGGCAGGGGCTGCCCGCCCGGATCTGCTGGCTGGGGTACGGCGAGCGGCACGTGGCCGGGACGGCGTTCGACGACCTCGTCGCCCGCGGCGTGCTCACCGCTCCGGTGGCCATCGGCCGGGATCACCTCGATGCCGGGTCGGTGGCGTCACCGGAGCGGGAGACCGAGGGGATGCGGGACGGCTCGGACGCGATCGCCGACTGGCCGGTGCTCAACGCGCTGCTGTCCACCGCGTCGGGCGCGTCGTGGGTGTCGCTCCACCACGGCGGCGGGGTGGGGATCGGCAAGTCGATCCATGCCGGCCTCGTCGTGGTCGCCGAGGGCACGCCGGACTCCCGAGAGCGGGTCGAGCGGGTGCTCACGAACGACCCGGGAACCGGCGTCCTCCGGCACGCCGACTCCGGCTACGAGATCGCTCTGGACACCGCGCGCGACGTCGGCATCCGCATCCCGCTGGAGCCGGGGACGCACGCTCCCGCCTGGCAGGCTCCGTGAGCGAGCTTGCGAGCGAACCATGGGCACGGTGAGCGAGCGCTCGCGGAGCGAACAATCGGCGTTGAGCGAGTTGGCGAGCGAACCATCGGCACTGTGCGAGCGCTTGCGGAGCCAACCGTGAGTACGACGGTGGGCGATGCGGCTCCCGCGGCGGACCTGCTGGTGCGCCGGGCCGGGCGGGTGATCACGAACGCCGGCCCGCCGGTGGACGGTCCCGCCGCAGTCGCCGTCCGCGGCGGCGTCATCGCGTGGATCGGCCCGGACGCCCGAGTGCCGTGGACGATCACCGACGCGCCGGAGCTGAACGCCGGAGGCGCGTGCGTCGTGCCCGGGTTCGTCGACCCGCACACCCACGCGCTCTGGGCCGGGTCGCGGCGGGAGGAGTTCGCCGCGCGGCTCGCCGGCGAGCGGTACGACGGCGGCGGTATCGCCTCGACGGTCGCGGCCACCACGGCGGCATCCGACGACGAGCTCGTCGAGCTCGCCGCCGGCCGGCTCCGCGCGATGGCCGCGAACGGCACCACGACGGTGGAGGTGAAGACCGGGTACGGGCTGGGCCTCGACGCCGAGGTGCGGCTGCTGAGACTGCTGCGCCGGGTCGCCGACCGGGTCCCGATCCGGGTGGAGCCGACGCTGCTTGCCCACGTCGTCCCGGCCGGCGCGAACCGGGCGGAGCACGTCGAGGCGTTCGCGGCGGCGATGCCGGAGGCGGCGCGGCTCGGCGCGCGCTGGCTCGACGTCTTCTGCGACCGCGGGGCGTACACGGTCGAGGAGGCACGGCGGCTGCTGCAGGCCGCGGCCGTCGCGGGTCTGGGCGGCCGGCTGCACGCGGAGCAGCTCAGCCGGACCGGTGCCGCCGAGCTCGCCGCCGAGTGCGGCTGCGCGTCCGCCGACCACCTCGAGCATGTCGACGCGGTCGGGGCGCGGGCGATGGCGGCGGCCGGCGTGGCCGGCGTGCTGCTGCCGACGGCCACCCTCAGCACCGGCGGCGGGTGGGACTCGGCCGGCGTCCTGCGCGAGGCCGGGGTCGTCCTCGCCCTGGGCACCGACTGCAATCCGGGCACGTCCTGGTGCGAGTCGCTCCCGTACGCGCTGCAGCTGGCCGGCCCGCTGCTCGGCCTCACCGTCGACGAAGCCCTCCGCGCGGCGACGGCCGGCGGGGCGGCCGCGCTGCGGCGCTCCGACGTCGGCCGCCTGGCGCCCGGCGTGCGCGGCGACCTCGCCGTGCTGGCCGCCGAGCACGAGGCGGACCTGCTCGCCCACCTCGGCGCCCCCGCGGTCTCGACGACCGTGGTCGGCGGCGCACCGGTTGCGGGCGAGCGCAGGGTGATCTGAGGCCGCTCAGCTCGGCTTGTCGTGCAGCAGCATGTCGAGTTCGGCGTCGAGGTCTAGGAAGCCGCCCTCGGACCCTGGCGAGCCGAGCCCGGAGCAGCGGTGCACGAAGTCGGCCAGCACCGGCCGCGGGACGGCGAACGGCGCCCGGCCCGACGGCGAGCACAGCTCGACGTACACCGGGCGGTCCAGATGCTCCTGCGACGGCCGACCGGTACGGGCGCCCTGCCTTGGCGCTTGCGCGGCGGATCACCAGGGAGCCGGCGTTCGCCGAGGAGGTCGTCCAGGAGGCCTTTCCTTCGCCCTCTGGCGGGGGTCCGGCCGTGAGCGGCCCGACCCCGACCGGATCCCCGAATCCCTGCGCGGCCGAGCACGCCGGGTGGAACGTCCTCGCCGTCGGCTGGGCGCTGTCCACGCTCGAGCCGCACGACGAGGTGCCCTTCGCAGCGCACCTGCCGAGGCAGATCGCGATCGAGGGCGCCCAGTCCCGGCGTCGCAGTTCGCCGTCGACACCCTAAGGTGAGTGCGTCCGACCTCGCCCGGGTGTGCCGCTCTTCGCCGTGAGCAAGGAGCCCAGCCGTGGCGACCCGACCGGCCTACCGACATCGTGGAGGTCGGTGCCGCGACCGCATGACGGAGGAGCGCTGACCACCAGCAAGGACAAGGATCAATACGACGACGAGCCGGGTCTGCTCGACGAGGTCGCCGACCGGCTGGGCTTCCGTGGCCGCCTGAAGCGCAACCCGGCGCTCGCGCTCGCCTGGCGGATCAGCGTCGGCGTGCTCGGCACGCTGATCGTGCTGCTCGGGCTCGTGCTCGTACCGTTCCCCGGCCCGGGATGGCTGATCGTCTTCCTCGGGCTCGGGATCCTCGCCACCGAGTTCGCCTGGGCCGAGCGGCTGCTCGACTTCGGCCGCGCCAAGTTCCGGGCCTGGCTGCGCTGGGTCGGACGGCAGCACATCGTCGTGCGGGCGCTCATCTCGATCGCAGCACTCGCTTTCGTCGGCGGCGTCGTGGTGCTCACGCTGTGGCTGTCCGGGATGGGCATGCCGTTCCTCTAGGGATGAATCCGGTACTCTGGCCGGCGCCCGGGCGATTAGCTCAGCGGGAGAGCGCCTCGTTCACACCGAGGAGGTCACTGGTTCGATCCCAGTATCGCCCACGGGTGAGGGGTGAGCCCTGCGTGCCCAGCACGCCCGGGCCTCACCCTTTCTTCATTCCGGGGCCGGCCCGGACCCCCGCGACAGCTCTCGGGCTCGGGGTGCAGCCGGCGCTTCGCTCTGTCCGCGCGCCGGGCCTCACCCGTCAGTCATCTGGCCGCACCCCCGGGCCGGTTCCTGTTCGCCCGCCCACTCGTCCTGCTCGGACTGGCGGCGCGGGTGGCCTCTGCCGACGGGTGGTACTAGCCCCTGAGCGACTGCGTCTCTGCGCCGTCTCAGGGTGCAGAGCCCGGTGCAGAGACGTACGGCGCGGCGAGACGCCGCGGACTGCGGGACGATGGGCCAGTGGGAGGCGAGGGGAGCGCGGCGGCGCTGCTGAGCCCGGGAGACGAGCGGCTGGCGGGATCGGTCGCGGCGGCGGGGCGAGTCCTTGTGGACGTGGGGTGCGGCGACGGGCGGCACACTGTGCGGTGGGCGCAGCGGGAGCCGGACGCGCTCGTGGTCGGGATCGACGCGGAGACGACCCGACTCGACCGGGCCCTGGCCGCCGCCCGGCGCCGCCGGCTGCCCGGGCTACTCTTCGTCACCGCCCCGGCAGCAGACCCGCCGGCGCCGCTCGTCCGTCGTGCCGACGAGATCGCCGTCGTCATGCCCTGGGGAACGCTCCTGGACGGGATCCTCGCCGGCGACGACCGGGTGCTGGACGGCGTCCTCGCCCTCGGACGGCGGGGTGCGACGCTGCAGGCCGTGGTCAACGTCCGGCCGTGGGACGCACCGTCCTCTCTCGACCGCAAGCTCGCCGCCACCCCCGAGCCGACGCCCGAGCACCTCGCCCGGCTCGCCGAGCGGTACGCCGAGCGCGGCTGGCTGCTCAACCCGCCCGAGCCGCTGACCGACGCCGACGCCCGCGCGCTCCGCTCCACCTGGGCGTCCCGGGTCGTCGGCGCCCGCGCCAGCAGGCTGGTCCGGCTCCGCGCCGCCCGGACCGGCGAGTGACCGAGCCGCGGACGGCCCGCCGGGGGACCGGCGAGTGACCGGCCAGCGGACCGCACGGCTGACCGCGACCGGACACCCCGCCGTGACCGGCCGGCACGGCAAGACCCTGGAGCTGACCGCCGGGAACGCCATCACCGAGCGAGCGAGCTGCATCGTCGGCGTCGCGACGAACCCGCTCCCCGGCGCGCTGCCCACGCTGCGCGGCCGGGTGCGGCTCGAGCTCACCACCGGCGACCGGACCGCGGTCGTCGAGGGCGAGGCCAACCCGTCCTTCGCCTCGCCCGACCGGCTCGTCGTCCGCCGCAGCGCCGTCCTCGACCCCGACACGTTCCTCGTCAACGCGACCGCCGCGGCAGGCGACCTGGACCGGGACCTGGTCGCGGAGCTGAGCGACCCGGGGACCCGGCTGGAGATGACCGCGACCGAGCTGACCACCCCAGACGCGGTCGTGCTCGTGCTCACGGGCGGCTCCCTGCCCCCGTCGCCGCCGATCGGGACGCTAGCCGCCCAGGCGGACCTGGTCGTCGACCTCACCGGACCCGGCGCCCCGCGCCCGGCCGTCGACCTGCCCGCCCGCCGCGTGCACGGCGTCCCCGAGACCACCGAGGCCGCCCGGACGACGGTGGTGCTCGCGGCCCACCCGGCCGCCGCCGCTCCGGCCGTGCCGCCGGGGGCCCGCGTCGTGCTCTGGCCGCCGACCCCCGGCACCGACCTGCTGCTCGCCGCCGGCCTCCCGCCCACCCCGGCGGTGCTCGCCGGTTCGCTGGCGCACGCGGCGGCCACCGCGACGGCTCTCGCCGCCACGACGCTCGTGCTCGAGAGCGCCGACGGCGCCGGCATTGCGCCGCTCCGCGACCGACTTCCCGAGCACCTCCTCCTCCTCCCCGACCCGGCGGTGGGCTGGGGCGTCAAGGCGTACGCGGTCACGCCGGGCCGGCCTCTCGACGACGCGGACCTCGCCGGCCTCGCCCGTTCGCCGACGCTCGCACTCGTGCCGCCGCCGGACCGCCCGGGACCGCTGGCGATCGACCCGGCCGCGCTCGCCGCAGCGCTGCGCTCAGCCGGCCTGTCCGGCCGGGACACCGCATACGTCCTCGCCGCGCTCGGGGTCGGCCGCCGTGAGGCGTACCGGCTCGCCGCCGAGCGGTGACATATCCGCAGAGGACCGGCGACCGGCCCCGATAGCATCGACGCGTCACCCTCGAGCCTGGAGGACCCCGTGTCGCAGCCGTCCCGGTCCGCCGTCCCCGCCGTCCTGCGGGTGCCGGCCGGCACGACGGCCGCCGACGCGCTGGCCGCCGGCGGCGTCGCCCTCGACGGTCGGTCCGGCGCCGTCGTCGTCCGCGACGTCGCGACCGGTGACCTCCGCGACCTCGCCTGGGCACCGGAGTCGGATGCCGAGGTCGAGCCGGTGCCGGCCGACTCGGAGGCCGGCCGGTCGGTGCTGCGGCACTCGACCGCCCACGTGCTCGCCCAGGCGGTGCAGGACCTGTTCCCGGGCACCCGCCTCGGCATCGGCCCGCCGGTCGAGAACGGCTTCTACTACGACTTCCTGCCCGAGCGGCCGTTCACTCCGGAGGATCTCGCCCGCATCGAGGAGCGGATGCAGGAGATCGTCAGAGCCGGGCAGCGCTTCTCCCGCCGGCCGGTCACCGACGACGGGGCACGCGCCGAGCTCGCCGACGAGCCGTTCAAGCTCGAGCTGATCGAGCTGAAGGGCGCTGCCGACGAGGCCGCGGAGGGCGCCCGGGCCGAGGTCGGCGCCGGGCAGCTGACGATGTACGACAACCTCGACGCGAGGACCGGCGAGCGGATCTGGACCGATTTGTGCCGCGGGCCGCACGTCGCCACCACCCGGCGGATCCCGGCCTTCGAGGTCACCCGGTCGGCGGCCGCGTACTGGCGGGGGAGCGAGAAGAACCCCCAACTCCAGCGCATCTACGGCACCGCGTGGGAGTCCCGCGACGCGCTGAAGGAGTACCTGAGGCTGGTCGCCGCGGCGGAGAAGCGCGACCACCGCCGGCTCGGCGCCGAGCTCGACCTCTTCTCGTTCCCGCCGGAGATCGGCTCCGGGCTGCCGGTCTTCCATCCCAAGGGCGGCATCGTCCGTCGCGTGCTCGAGGAGTACTCCCGGCAGCGGCACGAGCAGGCCGGGTACGAGTTCGTCACGAGCCCGCACATCACCAGGTCGACCCTGTTCGAGATCTCCGGGCACCTGCAGTGGTACGCGGCCGGCATGTTCCCCCCCATGGAGCTGGAGGGCGCGGCGTACTACCTCAAGCCGATGAACTGCCCGATGCACATCATGATCTACCAGGCGCGCGGGCGGTCGTACCGGGAGCTCCCGCTGCGCCTGTTCGAGCTGGGGACGGTCTACCGCTACGAGAAGTCCGGCGTGCTGCACGGGCTGACCCGCGCCCGCGGATTCACCCAGGACGACGCGCACATCTTCTGCACCCCGGATCAGCTCGCCGACGAGCTCGCCGGCCTGCTGCAGTTCGTCGTCGACCTGCTCCGCGACTACGGGCTCACGGAGTTCGTGGCGGACCTGTCCACCCGGCCGGAGAAGTTCGTCGGCGACGCCGCCGACTGGGACGAGGCCGAGGCCGCGCTGGAGGCGGCGCTGCAGAAGATCGGCCTGCCCTACCGGGTCGCCGAGGGCGAGGGCGCGTTCTATGCGCCGAAGATCGATGTGCACGTCAAGGACGCCATCGGCCGCCAGTGGCAGCTGTCCACCCTGCAGGTCGACTTTCAGTTCCCGCACCGTTTCGACCTGGAGTATCAGGCGCCGGACGGCACGCGGCAGCGGCCGCGGATGATCCACCGGGCGCTGTTCGGCTCGGTGGAGCGGTTCTTCGGGATCCTGACCGAGCACTATGCCGGCGCCTTCCCGGCCTGGCTGGCGCCGGTCCAGGCGGTCGGCATCCCTGTCACCGACCAGCATGTGCCGTACCTGGTCGTGCTCGCGGACCGGCTGCGGCAGGAGGGCATCCGGGTGGAGGTCGACGGCTCCGACGACCGGATGCAGAAGAAGATCCGCAACTGGACCCGGCAGAAGGTGCCGTTCCTGCTCATCGCCGGCGACGAGGACGCGGCCGCCGGGACCGTCTCCTTCCGCTTCCGGGACGGCTCGCAGCGCAACGGGATCCGGCTCGACCGGGCCGTCGCTGAGGTCGTCGACTTCGTCCGGCGCCGGGTCAACGAGGGTCCGACCGAGGCGTCCTTCGCCGAGGCGTGAGGCGCGGTGACGGGCGCTGCGGGCGGGCCCGAGCTGTCCGGCCAGGACGGCGCCGGCGAGGCCGACGCCCTCGCCCGGCTGTGGACTCCGCACCGGATGGCCTACATCAAGGGGGAGGGGAAGCCCGCGGGCGAGGAGGAGTGCCCGTTCTGCCGGGCGCCGCGACTGTCCGATGAGGACGGTCTGGTGCTGGCCCGTGGAGAGCGGGTGTACGCGGTGCTCAATCTCTACCCGTACAACTCCGGGCACCTGATGACCGTGCCGTACCGGCACGTCGCCGACTACACGGAGCTGACCGTGGAGGAGTGCGCGGAGCTCGCGGTCCTCACCCAGCAGGCGATGGCGACGGTCCGGGCGGTCAGCGGCGCTCATGGCTTCAACATCGGCATGAACCAGGGGTCGGTGGCCGGGGCCGGGATCGCCGCGCACCTGCACCAGCACGTGGTGCCGCGCTGGGGCGGCGACACCAACTTCATGCCGGTGGTCGGGCACACCAAGGTCCTGCCGCAGCTGCTCGCCGACACCCGGAAGCTGCTCGCCGACGCCTGGGCGTCGGACCCTTCGGCCGCCCCGTGACGCCGAGCGGCCGGCCGGGAAGTACCGGCCGGCCGCCACGGTGGCGGCCGGGCTCAGCGGCGCAGCAGCCGGAAGCCGACGCCGCCGGCGGCCAGGCCGCCGACCAGGAGCAGCCCGCCGATGAGCGCGATCCGGGCGGGGTCGCCGCCGGCGCCGGTGTCCGGCAGGCTGCCGGCAGGTCCGCCGCCCGCTCCCGTGCCAGTACCGGGCGCGGCTCCGGTGCCGGCTCCGGTGCCGGCTCCGGTCCCGCCGGCTCCGGTCCCCCGGGCGCCGGTCCCGCCGGCTCCGGTCCCGTCGGCTCCGGTCCCGCCGGTCCCGGCGCTTGCGGTCGGGGCGGCCGGCTTCGTCGCCGGGTGGTTCACGTCGACGACGAGCCGGCTCGGCCCGATCAGCGTGAAGACGCGGAAGCCGGCGCGGGTCGCCTGGCCGATGCCGTACGACGCGACCGCCTCGAACTCGCCGGCTCCCTTCACCTGCCGCAGTCCGGGAAACCTCGGGGTCAGCGTGGGCTGCACGGAGGGGTGGTCGATCCAGTCCGTCCCGATGAGGGCGACCAGCAGGTACGCCGAGCCCTGCAGCGGCACCCGATCTCCACTCCCGTCGCGGGTCACCTCCGGGACGTAGCGAACCGAGTAGTCCGGCAGCACGCCGGTGCTCGTGAAGACGACCCGGTCGAAGGTGCCGTGCCGGCCGACGGTCACCGAGCTCATCGAGACCGGAGCCGCGGCGGCCGTCCCGCCGCCCGGCGCGGCGGCGGCGGGCCCGGCCGCCACCACTCCCAGGACCAGCGCCGCGACGGAGATGCCGGTGACGCCGGCGAGCGCGACCGCGCGCCGGCACGGGGAACGGAACATGGGACCCCCTCGGGTACCCGGTCGGGGCCGACCGCCGGGATGCCCGGTAGACGCTGCGACGGGCCCCGGTGTTGTTGCCCGATGGGGCCGCCCCGAAGGGCGGTTCCCTCAGTCCTGCGCGGCCGCGATCGCCTTCTGCGCCTCGTGGTCGGGCATCGGGTCATGCCGGAGGTAGCGGCGGGTGAAGCGACCGGTGCCGGCGGTCAGCGACCGCAGGTCGACCGCGTACCGCACGAGCTCGATCTCGGGCACCTCCGCGGTCACCGCGCTGCGCTCTCCGCCGACCGACTCGGTGCCGGTCACCCGGCCGCGCCGTCCGGACAGGTCGCTCATCACCGCGCCCACGTACTCGTCCGGCACGGTCACCGTGACCGCCTGCACCGGCTCGAGCAGCGAGATCCGGGTCGACTTCGCGGCCTCCCGCAGCGCCAGCGCGCCGGCGGTCTGGAACGCGGCGTCGGAGGAGTCGACGGTGTGCGCCTTTCCGTCGACCAGGGCGACGCGCAGGTCGACCAGCGGGAAGCCGGCCACCACGCCACGCTCCATCTGCGAGCGAACGCCCTTCTCGACGGACGGGATGAACGAGTTGGGGATGGCCCCGCCGACGATCTTGTCGACGAACTCGAAGCCGCCGCCACGGGGGAGCGGCTCCACCTCGATGTCGCAGATGGCGTACTGCCCGTGGCCTCCGGACTGCTTGACATGGCGGCCCTTCGCCACCGCCCTTCCGGCGAAGGTCTCCCGCAGCGGGACGACGACCGGCACCGTCTCCAGCTCGACGCCCTGCTCGCGCAGCCGGTCGAGCAGCACGTCCGCGTGTGCCTCACCCATGCACCACAACACCAGCTGGTGGGTCTCCGGGTTGCGCTCCAGCCGCAGCGTCGGGTCGCCGGCGGTCAGCTTTGCCAGCCCCTTGGCGAGCGCGTCCTCGTCGCTGCGGGTCTTCGCACGGACCGCCACCGGCAGCAGCGGCTCCGGCATCTCCCACGGGGCCACCAGCAGCGGGGCCTCCTTCGCCGAGATCGTGTCGCCGGTCTCGGCGCTGGTCAGCTTCGTCACCGCGGCGACGTCGCCGGCCACCGCGTACTCGACCGGGCGCAGGGTCGCGCCGAGCGGGGAGAAGACGTGCCCGAGCCGCTCGTCGACGTCGTGGTCGCCGCTCGTATCGCCGTGCGCGCGGCCGGCCGAGGGATGCCCGGAGACGTGGATCGACTGCTCGGGGCGCAGCGTGCCGGAGAAGATCCGGACCAGCGACACGCGCCCGACGTACGGGTCGACCGTCGTCTTGATCACCTCGGCGACGAGTGGCCCGTCCGGGTCGCAGGACAGCGGCTCCCGGGGCGAACCGTCCACGCCGGTCACCGGCGGCAGCTCGTGCTCGAGCGGCGAGGGGAAGGCGCTGGTCAGCACCTCGAGCAGCTCGGCCATGCCGAGCCCGGTCGGAGCGGAGGCGGCCAGCACCGGGTGGAAGGACCCGCGCGCGACGGCCGTCTCGAGGTCGTCGACGAGGATGTCCATGTCGATGTGCTCGCCGCCGAGGTAACGGTCCATCAGGGACTCGTCCTCGCTCTCGGCGATGATCCCCTCGATGAGCGCGTTGCGCGCTGTGTCGATCAGCTCCACATGCTCGGGGTCGGGCTCCCGCTCCTTTGGCGGGTAGCCGTCGGAGTAGTCGAAGATGCGGCGGGACAGCAGGCCGATCAGCCCGGCGATGCTGCCGTCGTCGGCATGCACCGGGAGGTAGAGCGGGAGCACGTTGTCGCCGAACTCCCGGCGGCACACGGCGACCGCCTCGTCGAAGTCGGCGCGCTGGTGGTCGAGGCGGGTGACCACGACCGCCCGCGGCATGCCCACCGCGGCGCATTCCTCCCAGAGCGACACGGTCGTCGCGTCGACGCCGTCCACTGCGGAGACGACGAAGAGCGCTGCGTCCGCGGCGCGCAGCCCCGCGCGCAGCTCGCCGATGAAGTCGGCATAGCCCGGGGTGTCGAGCAGGTTGACCTTGACGCCGTCGTGCTCGAACGGCGCGACCGCCAGCGACACCGACCGCTGCTGGCGCACCTCGGCGGGGTCGGCGTCGCTCACGGTCGTGCCCTCGGTCACCGAGCCGGCACGGGGAATCGTGGCGGTCGCGTGCAACAGCGCCTCGACGAGGGTCGTCTTGCCGGAACCGGAGTGGCCGACGACCGCGACGTTGCGGATGCGGTCCGGGCGGTCGACCGTCGCCACCCCGGCGACCGCCCCCCGCTCAGCGCCCTTGGTTGCCCCTCTCGCCATGACCGCCTCCAGTCCACGCTCCCTGTGCGCGTCTAGCGATTCGACACCCTCCGTATCCCGGGCGACAAGACTCAGGACTCCATGGATCCGTGGCGCCCGGCTCGGCAGGCGCCGGAGCGTCGCCGGTTGCGCACTAAGGTGAAACGCACCATGTTCAATCTCTTCTCCCGCCGGTCCTGGTCGCGGATGATCACGCCACTCGGCGTGCGGCTCGCACGGCTGGGAGTGACCGCCGACGCCGTCACGGTCGTCGGAACGGCGGGCGTCGTCGGCGGGGCGCTCGTCTTCTTCACCCGCGGCGAGTTCTTCGTCGGCACGCTGGTGATCTGGTTCTTCGCGATGCTCGACATGGTGGACGGTGCGGTGGCCCGGGCCCGCGGCGGCTCGAGCGTCTTCGGCGCAGTCCTGGACTCCAGCCTGGACCGGGTCGCCGACGCGGCGGTCTTCGGCGCGCTGCTGTGGTGGTTCGCCGGGCCGGGGCAGTCCCGGCCGCTGGTGCTGGCCACGCTGCTCTGCCTCATCCTCGGCCTCCTGATCTCGTACGTGAAGGCGCGGGCGGAGGGCGCCGGGATGCGCGCCGACGTCGGCCTGGTCGAGCGACCGCAGCGGCTCACCATCGCGCTCGTCGGCACCGGCCTGGACGGGCTGGGCGTGCCCTACGTGCAGGCGGTCGCGCTGTGGGTGCTGGTCGTGCTGTCGGCGGTGACGGTCGTGCAGCGGTTGGCGGAGGTATATCGGCAGAGCCGGCGCGGATCCGCGGTCCCACCCACGCAGGTCGGGTCGTGACGGTCCGGGAGCGCCTGGCCGACGTCGGCTTCGCCGCCGGCTGGGCCGCTGTGAAGGGGCTGCCCCACCCCGTGGTCGCGGCTGCGTTCCGGGCCGGGGCCGACGTCGCCGTCCGTCGGGACGGCAAGGGCGTGCGCCGGCTGCGCGCGAACCTGCGCCGGGTCGCACCAGATGCCACCGACGCCGAGCTGGCCGCGCTCACCCGCCGCGGCATGCACTCGTACGCGCGCTACTGGCAGGAGGCGTTCCGGCTGCCGGTGATCGGGCCCGAGCGGATCCGGGCGGGCACCGACTTCATCGGCGCGGACGTGCTGGACAAGGCGATCGCCGATGGCCGGGGGGTGATCTGCGCGCTGCCGCACATGGGCAACTGGGACGCCGCCGCGGTGTGGCTTGTCGACCACGGCGCCCGGTTCACCACGGTCGCCGAGCGGCTGAAGCCGGAGTCGGTCTACCGGAGGTTCCTCGACTACCGCGAGAGCCTCGGCATGGAGGTGCTGCCGCTGACCGGCGGCGACCGGCCGGCGGCGGACGTGCTGGCCGAGCGGCTGCGCGCCGGCGGCGTGATCTGCCTGCTCGGCGACCGGGACCTGACCCGTCGTGGGATCGACGTGGATTTCTTCGGCTCCACGGCGCGGATGCCCGCCGGACCGGCGCTGCTCGCGGCCACCACGGGCGCGGCGCTGCTCCCGGTCGGGCTCTGGTTCACCCCGGGCGGCTGGGGGGTGCGGGTGCACTCCCCGGTGGAGCCGGCCGGGGAGCGGTTGCGGGACCGGGTCCAGGCGGCCACCCAGGCGCTTGCGGACACGTACGCGATGCACATCGCCGCGCACCCAGAGGACTGGCACATGTTGCAGCGGCTCTGGCTCGCCGATCTCGAGCCGGAGCGAGCCGAGCGGGGTGAGGGATAGCGGTGCGGGTCGGGATCGTCTGCCCGTACTCCTGGGACATCCCCGGCGGCGTGCAGGCGCACGTGCGCGACCTCGCCGAGGCGCTGATCGGGCTGGACCACCGGGTGTCCGTGCTCGCGCCCGGTGACGAGGACACGCCGCTCCCGCCGTACGTGGTCGCCGCCGGGCGGGCCGTCCCGGTCCGGTACAACGGCTCGGTCGCGCGGCTCCAGTTCGGCCCGGTCTCGGCGACCCGCGTCCGCCGCTGGCTGCGGGACGGCGCCTTCGACGTGCTGCACGTCCACGAGCCGGTCGCGCCGAGCCTGTCGCTGCTCGCGCTCATGCTGGCACGCGGGCCGATCGTTGCGACCTTCCACACCGCGAACCCCCGGTCCCGCTCGCTGTCGGCGGCGCACAACGTGCTGCAGCCGTTCCTGGAGAAGATCACCGGCCGGATCGCGGTGTCCGCCGCCGCCCGGCAGGTGCAGGTGGAGCACCTCGGCGGCGACGCGGTCGAGATCCCGAACGGGGTCGCTGTGTCGCGCTACGCCGGCGCCGGCCCGCTGCCCGGCTATCCGCGCCAGGGCGGCACCGTCGGCTTCATCGGCCGGTACGACGAGCCGCGCAAGGGGATGGCGGTGCTGCTGGACGGGCTGGCCCGGCTCGCCCCGGCCCGGCCGGGCCTGCGGCTGCTGGTCGCCGGCCGCGGGGACGCCGGGGAGCTGCGCCGCGAGCTGCCGCCGGCGCTGGCCGGCCGGATCGACCTGCTCGGCCAGGTGAGTGAGGCCGACAAGGCGCGGATGCTGCGGTCGGTGGACGTCTACTGTGCGCCGAATCTCGGCAGCGAGAGTTTCGGGATCATCCTGCTCGAGGCGATGGCCGCCGGCACGCCGATCCTGGCCAGCGACCTGGACGCGTTTCGCCGGGTGCTGGACGACGGGCATGCCGGCGCCCTCTTCCCCGCCGGGGATGCCGGCGCGCTCGCCAGGGAGCTGACCGGACTGCTCGACCACTCCGATCTCCGGGCGGCGCTCGCGAGCGCCGGAACCGAGGTGGTCGCCGCGTACGACTGGCCGGTGGTGGCCCGGCAGGTGCTCGACGTCTACGAGACCGTCATCGCGGCCGACCCGACGGCGGTCCGTCCCGATCCCGAGTCGGCGCGGATGCCCCCCGACCTCGTCGCGGAGTGATCGGACGGCCTACCCTCGTCACCCGTGGAGGGCATCCTCTCGGCCGGCGTGGTGACCGTCCTGCTTGCGGTCTGGGTCGGCTGGACCGCCACCCGGGTGAACCGGCTCTATGACCGCACCGCCGCGGCACGGTCTTCCCTCGACGCGCAGCTGGTCCGCCGCGCCGCCGCGCTGCAGGCCCTCGCCGAGGCGTCCGCCACCGACTTGGGGCCCGAGCGCGCTGAGCGGCTGCGGCGGCTGGCGGGCGCGTCGCTGGACGCCGACCCGGCCACCCGCGAGGCGGCCGAGAACGACCTGTCCCGCGCGCTGCACGACGTCCCCACCGAGGCGGCCCCCGCGCTGCTCGACGACCTCACCGACGCCGCCCGCCGAGTGGCGCTGGCGCGGCGCTTCTACAACGACGCGGTCCGGGACACGGTCTCGCTGCGCCGCGGCCGGCTGCCGCGGCTGTTCCGGCTCGGCGGGCACCGGCCGCTACCAGCGTTCTTCGAGATCGACGACACGGTCCCGGCGGTGCGCCGGCCGGCGCGCGCCGGCTCCCCGCCCGGCCGCCGAT
>Ga0126307_10001102_pt1 | contig 17829 bp, 16 predicted proteins | sample Plot28_FD_89955 | JGI IMG/M metagenome (GOLD analysis project Ga0126307, IMG submission 89955) | Serpentine soil microbial communities from UC McLaughlin Reserve, CA, USA - Plot28 | ecosystem: Environmental > Terrestrial > Soil > Grasslands | place: USA: UC McLaughlin Reserve, Lake County... | reverse complement strand
GCGACGGATCGCGGATGTCGCTGACGACGTTGTCGAGCACCACCCCGTGGAGGTCGGCGGCGGGGCGTCCGTGCTCCTGCTGCTGGAGGAGGATTCCGAACGACGTGAAGCCGCGAACGCGCGTGCGGATCACGCTCGTGTCGCGCGACTCGTCCGAGCCGAGCGCCACGACTCCCGCTTCGCCGGTGCCGCCCCCATCGATCCGCGAATCCTGGACGGAGACGCTCGAGTGCGCTCCCCACGTGTTGACGGCGTCGGTGCGCACACGGGTGATGGTGAGCCGCTGGAGCCGGACGTCGCTGGAGCCGTCGAAGATTGCGACGCCGATCCCGCCGTCTGCGTCCGCCGGCCCGCCGCCCCCGTCGAGGCTGAGATCGGTGATGCGGATGTTCTTGCCCTTGGCGACCAGCAGCGCCCAGTACCGCTTGCCGGGCGGCGCGGCGATCACCGTTCGCCGGCCCACCCCGACGAGGCGAGCGCCGCTGCCGAGCGTGACTTCGTCGAGGCGGTAGCGGCCCGGCCCCAGCCGGACGGTGACGTTCCCCCGGCGAAGTGCGGCGAGCGCGCGCCCGAGACCGCGGGTCGGCGTCGCTGTGACGACCTCGCGCCCCGACGCCGAGATCGTGACGGCGGCCGGGGCGCTCGAGCTCCGGCGCGCGAGGCTGTCGACCGCGACCACGCGGAGCTCGTGACGGCCGTTCGGCAGCAATGCGGGATCCACGTCGAGTGCGTACGGCCGTGTCGTGTCCGAGCCGAGCGGCCGCCCGTCGAGCAGGAAGGTGACGGCGACGACCCGCGCGGATCGCGCCGTTGCGCCGGCCTTCAAGCTGCTCGGCGCCGCGACGGTTTCCGGGCCGAGGTATTCGACGCTCGGCGGACTCCCCGTCGGAGCCGCGGCCGGCGCGGACGATCGCTCGCAGCCCGTGAACGCGAGGAGCGTGAGGACGACGAAGAGGAGGGTTCGAGTGCTCCTCCGGACGGAACCTTCAAAGGGAGCATGGGTGATCTGGTCATGAGCGGCAACGGCGCGTCGCGGTACGGCGCACCCGGACTTCCTCACGACGAGCCGATCGAGGTGGGGCGTTACCTGCGGACGCTCCGCCGCAGCTGGCTGCTCGTGCTGCTGATCGTCCTGCCGCTCACTGCTGTCGTGCTCGTCGTGTCGCTCTCGTTGCCCGACACGTACCGCGCGAGCGCGAAGATCGTGGTCGAGAACACGGCCGACCCGCTGGCCACGCGCGATGTGGAGTCGGTCGAGCGGCGCCTCGCGACGATCCAGACCCTCCTCACGACCCGCGAGACGTTCCGCCGGGCCGCGCGCCGCGTCAAGGGTGAGACCGCGGCCACGCTCGACGAGAAGGTGAGCGCCTCCGTAGACCCGAACGCGAACATCATCAACGTCGTCGCCACCGACGACACCGCGCGCGGAGCCGCGCGCATCGCGAACGCGGTCGCGACTTCGTTCCTCGGCACGGAGAGGAGGGCGGAGCGGCGCCGGCTGAACCGTGCGCGGGGCACGCTCCTGGGCGCGCTTGCCGACCTCGAGGGGGTTCGCGGGCTGCAGGCCCAGGAGGAGCGCGCTGCGATCCGCGAGCGGCTCACCGACTTCAACTTCGGCGCTGTGAATGCGGGCGGGGAGCTCGAGCTCGCGGAGGCGGCGCGGCCGCCGGCGGAGCCCTTCTCGCCGCGTCCGGCGCGCAACGCGATCTTCGCCTTCTTCGCCTCCGCGTTCGTCGCGGTGCTGATCGTGCTCGCCAGGGCGCAGCTCAAGCCGCGCGTCACCGGCTCGCGGGAGCTCAGCCGACTCCTCGACCTGCCGGTGCTCGTCGAGGTCCCGTACGTCCGGCGCCGGCTCGGCCGGGGGCCGAAGCGACTGAAGGCGATCGAATACGAGGCCTACCAGACGCTCCAGGCTTCGCTGCGCAGGCAGCTGCCGCCGACCCGCCAGCGAACCGTGCTCGTGACGAGCGCGCTGCACGGTGAGGGCAAGACCGAGGTCACGGCGGCTCTCGGCCTCGTCCTCTCGCACGCCGGCCTCCGCACGTGGCTGATCTCCGCCGACATGCGCCGGCCGCGGCTCCACGAGATCTTCGACGTCGCCCAGGCGCCGGGGCTTGCCGAGGTCCTCGCCTCCACTCGCAGCAACGGGTCGAGCGCCGCCTCGCAGATGACCGCCGTCCGCACCGCCAGCCGTGGCGCGGAGGCGGGCAGCCTGCACGTGCTGGCGAGCGGCCGCACGCCGGCAGATCCGGCCCAGCTGCTCGCGAGCGACACGCTCGACTCCTTCTTCGACGAGGTCAAGGACTCCGAGTACGACTACGTCTTGCTCGACGGCCCGCCGCTCCTCGGGCTCGTCGACAGCCAGGTGCTCGCGCAGCGCGCGGACGGCGTGCTCGTCGTCTGCCATCCCGACCGGATGACGCCCGAGAACGCGGTGGCTCTGCGCGAGCTCTTCGGACGGCTGGACGTCAAGGCGCTGGGCCTCGTAATCGTCGGCGCCCGGGGCTTTCAACCCAGGTACCTCGAGGGGTAGCGAGCGGCGGCGGCGCCCGCCCAGATCAGCGCCGCGAGCAGCCACAGGTGCCGCCAGTGCAGCGTGTCGATGAACATGCTGTTCGCGAGGATGCCGCACCACGCCGCCAGCAGCGCCGCCGAGCCGACCCCATAGGTGTCGCGGCCGAGCGCTACGCTGCGGGCGGCGAAGCCGAGCGTCGCGAGCATCAGCCCGAGCAGGACGAGCATCCCGAGCACGCCCTCCTCCGCCAGCGCCCGCACGTACGTGTTGTGCGCTGAGAGCTCGGAGACGCGCTCGAACTGGCCGGGGCCGATCCCGAGTGGGTAGTGCGTCGCGATGTCGATGCCGGAGACCTGGGTCCCGAACCGTTGCGCGTCGTAGACCTGCAAGGAAGCGCGCTCCCGCAGGAAGCCGGAGCTCGACGTGGCCGAGACGGCGGCGAAGAGCGCCGCCGCCGCGAGGAGCAGGACGACGAAGAGGGTCATCGCGCGCCGCCCGCCGCCGCGGCGGAGCGCGAGGACGAGGAGCAGGACGGCCGTCCCGACGGCGAGGTTCAGCCACGCTGCGCGCGAGAACGAGAAGAGAACGCCGGCTGCGAGCAGCCCGATGAACAGGAGCTTGGTCGGAAGGCGAAGGCGAAGAAGGCGAGGCTTGACGGTCTCCTCCATCAGCAGCAGCGCGGCGGGGACGAGGAACGGCCCGAACACGTTCGGGTCCTTGAACAGTCCCTGTGCGCGAGGCCCGGTCACGAATGCCTCGCGGCCGGGCAGCGGCGTAAAGAGCGCCAGGCACGCGAGTGCGGCTGACACGACGGCTCCGACGAGGTAGGCGACCAGCACGAGGCGCGCGCGCCGCACCGAGCGCACGTAGCCGGTCAGCCAGAGCCCGAAGATCCCGAGGTAGAGCGTGATCGCGAAGAACTGCATCGCGCGGGCGGCGTCGATCACCTCGACTGCGGCAAGCAGGTTCAGCGATAGGAACAGGCTCACGAGCAGCGTCACGCTGAGCGGGACGCGCTCGAGGCCGAACCTGCCCGTCGCCAAGGCGGTCGCGATCGCCACGGCGAAGACGATGTCCGCCGGCGCCGGCTCGAGACGGACGGCCGCGAGCAGCAGCACCCCGAGCGCGACGGCCGCGTTGTAGCGCGCGAGCGCCAGGAAGAGCGTCGCGACCAGCCCGATGCCGGCGGCGAGCAGCACCGGAAGCGGCAGCGGGTTCCGAGCGAGAACGAGGCCGGCGGCGAGGAAGACGACGATGAGCGCGAAGGCTCCGCCGACGACGATGAGCGCCCGGCCCATGGCTTCGACGGGCCTGCGCGGAGCGAGCCTGTAGGCGGCCTCCATCGTCAGTGCGGCGGATTGGTCAGCGCGGCGGCCGGAATCGGGGTCGGTAGGCGGCGGCGGGCGAGCTCGGCGGCGTACAGGTCGAGATGAGCGCGCCGAAACGCGTTGACGTTGAACTGCGTCTCGGCACGAACGCGCCCGGCTGCGCCGAGGCGGCGGCGCAGCTCTCCGTCCTCGACCAGGCGCTGCAGTACCCCGCCGAGCGCAGCTGGATCCTCGGGCGGCACGAGGAAGCCCGTCCGGCCCTCGACCACGAGCTCGGGGACGCCGCCGACGCGCGAGGCGACGACGGGTAGCTCGGCGGCCATGGCCTCGAGCACGGAGACCGGCAATCCCTCCGAGAGACTCGAGAGGACGAAGACGTCTGACTGAGCGAGCAGTTCGGGGATGTCGTACCTCTCGCCGGCGAGCCGGACGCGGTCTTGGAGGCCGAGCCGCTGCAGCTCGGCCTCGACCGCCGGGCGGTCCGGTCCGTCGCCAACGATCACGGCCTCGAACGAGCCCGCTTTCAGGCGACCGAGGGCGCGCGTGAGCGTGATGAAGTCCTTCGGCGCCTGCAGTCGCCCAACGGACACGAGCACCGGCGGCGCGCCCTCATGGCGCGCGCGGGGGGCGTCCTCCAGCGCGACGGCGTTGTGGATCACCACCGTGCGCTCCGCAGTGCAGGTGCCGGCTCGGATGCCGATCGCTCGCTCGTGCTCCGCGACGCACACCGTCACCGTCGTGAGCGGCCGCACGAAGCGGTCCGCCCACCGGTAGAGCCGCGAAACGACCCCTGAGTAGGCGGCAAACGCCCAGCCGTGGACGGTGAAGATCCGGATCGGCACGCCGGCGACGTGCGCGGCGAGACGTCCGAGGATGCCGGCCTTCGAGCTGCTCGCATGGACGATGTCCGGCCGCTCGCGCCGCACCAGCCGGACGAGCTCGACGAAGCCGATGAGGTCGCGCCACGGGTTGATCGGCCGGCGGACGTGCTCGAGCGGGATGAAGCGAGCGCCCGCCTCCTCGGCGGCGAACTGCAGGGGGCCGGGCCCGTGAGCCGCCACGGCGACGTCGAACCGCTCCGTCAGAGCGGGGAGGAGCGCCGCGACGTAGGTCTGCGCGCCGCCGACCTCGGCCAGCGTGATCAGCAGCAGCACGCGCGGCCGCCGCATCACTGCACCGAGAGGGCGGTTACTCCGTAGCGGCGGCGCCGGTACGCGGCGCGCAGGGGCGGCGGCGTGTCGTGGCCGCCGCCGAGCTTGGCCCGGAAGTCGAGGAAGCTGTCACGCCCGTCGATCTGCCGACGGCGGAGCGCAAGGCGGTCGGTGAGCGGACCGTTGACGCCCGGCTCGCACGAGACCGCCACGCGGAAGCCGGCCTCTGCGACGAGCTGGCGCTCCCGCGCGCCGAAGAGGCCGCTCGGGTACGAGAACGCCTCGACCGGGCGCCCGAGGCGCAGCTCGAGCTCGCGCTTCGAGGCCGCGATCTCGTGCCGAGCGACGTGGTCGTCGAGCGTCGGCAGCCTCGGGTGCGTCAGCGAATGCGCTTCGAAGCGGAGCGTCCCTTCACGATCCAGCTCCGCGATGTCGTCCCAGTCGAGGAGATCCGGCTGCAAGCGGTACCAGTCGAACCAGGCGGAGCCGTCGATGACGCCGGGTGCCACGAAGACCGTCGCGCGGAAGCCGTAGCCGGCGAGCACGTCGAGTGCATGCTCCGCGATGTCGAGGTAGCCGTCGTCGAAGCTGAGCCCGATTGTCCGCGGCCGCAGAGCGCCGCGCTCCAGCAGGTCAACGGCCTCCACGACGTCGATCACGCGATACGACTCGGAGGCGAGGTAGTCCATCTGCCGGCGGAAGCTCGCCGGGCTGACCGCGAGCTCGTCTCGATCGTCCGACACGCGGTGGTAGAAGAGGATCCTGAAGCCGTACGTGTCGAGTCGGCCGTGCGTTCGCGCCAGCCACGCCGCCGAGCGGGCTCGGGTCCCCGCGGCCTTCAGCGCGTAGAACGCGTTCGCCCCGTTCATGCCCCTCGCCGCAGGACGCGTCGCGCCGGCGCCAGGCCCTCGAAGTAGAACCGGCGCAGCGTCGCCGAGCGCTTCAACTGTTTCCGCATGCGGATGCCGCCGACGCGCGCGGCGATCGCGGCCTTGCCGCGGACGCTCCCGGCGAGGCCGAAGCCCTCGTACAGGGGCTCGAAGTGATCCGCGAGCTCGATCTTGTAGCGCTCGGCGCCGCCCAGGAACTCGACCCTCGTCAGCCCCTCCGAGGCGGCATGCTCGATCGCGTCCAGCGTGTTGACGAGACCCGGCGAGAAGCGTCCATACGCGGGGTCGAACGCGATCCGGTGCACGTACATCCGGCCCTCGAGTGCGAAGTAGTAGTGGAAGGCGACGGCGCGCCCGTCGATCTTCAGACTCACGATCCGTGGGACACCGGTGGCGGCAAGCGCCTCGGCCGCGGCATGGTGGAATTTGCGGCCGACCGGCGAGGCAAAGCCTGACCCGTCGGGTCGACCGTTCCAGCGGAGATCGTGCAGCTCGAACGCTTCTTCGAGCGCCTCGTCCAGCTCTGGGGCCGTGCGGGCGACAGCGACCTCCATCCGGCCCAGGTTTGCGAGCTGCCGGCGGCGGCGCTGGTGATGGTTGCGGCGCTTCGACGTGAGCCGCGTGCGATAGATCTCGTCCCAGCCCGGCGTCAGGTCGAGCACGGGCGCCTCAGAGCGCTCGATCAGTGTCAGTCCGGAGCCGTTGAGCGCCCCGACGAGCCGGCTGCTCGCCGGCAGTCCCGCGAGGTCGGCGAAGTCCTGACCGGAGGAGGCGGCGCGCTCGGCGAGTGCCTGCGCGACCTCGAGCGGTTCCCCCTCGGCGACGAGCAGATCGGCGAGCGCGGTGTCGCCGCCGACGAACGACAGCACCCGGAAGCCATGGGTCGTGCGCAGGTAGAACGGCAGCGCTGCGACGAGCCGGCCGTCGCGGAAAGCGACGTGCACTGCGAGCTCGCAGCCGTCGCCGTAGTGGCGCCACCACTCGAGGAGCCAGGCGTGCAGGAGGAAAGGGCTTGGTCGCGGGCGCGAGCGGACGAGGTCGTCCCAGTGGTCGCGGAGGTCCGCGAGGGCGGTCTCGTTCGAGATCGTCGCAAGCGTCAGCTCGGCGGGAGCAATCTGGGCGCCCACATCTAGAAGGTTCCCCGCGCCTGGCCCGGCGAGTCCAAGCTCCGCAGCAGCGCTCTCTCATCGCCGGAGCGCCGCAGGACGAAGACCCGCCGGCCGTCGCCGTTGCGCTCGAGCTCGGCGAGCAGCTCGCCCCGAACCCTCGTTCGGTAGCGCCACTGGTTGCGCAGGAACTTCAGGAGCGAGCGGTGGAGCGCGCCCGGCTCCGTCCCCGCCGGGATGCCGACACCCTCCTGCCGATTCAGCCGGCGGCGGCCCACGCGCCAGAGACACCGGACGGCCGAGGCGTCGACGAAGACGACGGTGTCCGCCGCTTCGAGCCAGTCGGGGAGCATGTCGTCGAACTGCGCGTCCGCGACCCACGAACCCTCCGCGAGCTCGCGGCGCTGTAGCGCGTCCCACTCCTCCGGCGGCGTCGCGACCCAGCCGGGCTTCCAGAACAGCGCGTCGAGGTGGAGCACGCGGATCCCTAGGCGCTCGCCGAGCTTCTCTGCGAGCTGCGACTTCCCGGCGCCCGTGGGGCCTGTGACGAGCACGCGCTTGACCTTCACGCCCTACAGGATTCACTTTTTTGGACTCGCCGAGTCCTGGCTGGGGAAGCTTCTAGGTGTGGAGAACCAGGCGAACTGGTCTGCGGCCCAGCCTGCTCCGACTGCAAAGGTGGCCGACGCGAAGTGGGTGACCAGCGCGGGTCGCGTCCTGCTCGTCTGGGTGCCGTGCTACACACTCATGGGCTATCGCTTCGGGCCGTCGGGCATGGCGCTCGCCGCGTCATCGCTCCTCGCGGCCGTCTGGCTGATCTCGCTGCGAAGCGCGTTCGCGGCCGTCCACTTCACCCTCGGCCCGGCGGTGCGGTGTGCCGTCGGAACGCTGACCGGAATGATCGGCGTCTCGGCGCTGGTGCTCTGGGTTCCCGGGCTCGGGATGTCGTTGCCGACGATCCTCGCCCTGACCCTGTCGGTCTTCACGTTGACGACGATCTGGGAGTCGGTCGCCCAGCGGGTCGTCGGGAAGCGCCGCGTCCTCGTCGTCGGCACGTCGACCTGCGCCGACGCCGTCGCCGACGCCATCTCGTTCGAGGGAAGCGCGCCCTTCACCGTCGTCGGCGCCGTCGACGACGAGCCCGAGGACGCGGCGCGCCTCGGCTCCGTCGCCGAGCTCTCGCGGGTGATCGACGAGCAGCGTCCTGACCTGATCGTGCTGACCGACGGGGAAAGCTCGACCCGCGCGCTCGACCGCCTCCTCGATGCTCCGTCAGGGGGGCTGAGGATCGTCGGCCACGCGCACTTCTTCGACCATGCGTTCGGGCGGATCCCGCTCGACGACCTCAAGCCGACGTGGTTCATGAGCATCTTCCACCTCTGGCAGCGGCCGTACACGCGCTTCGCGAAGCGCACGTTCGACATCGTCTGCGCGACGCTCCTGCTCGTGCTGAGCGCACCGCTGCTGCTCGTGATCGCCGGCCTCGTCCGGCTCAGCTCGGGGCCGGTGATCTTCCGCCAGACGCGGGTGGGCGAGGGCGGCAAGCTCTTCACGATTTTCAAGTTCCGGACGATGCGCCGGGACGCCGAGGAGCCCGGGCGCCCCGCGTTCGCGGCGCTGGACGACCCGCGTGTGACGCGAATGGGACGCGTGCTCCGCCGCACCCACCTCGACGAGCTGCCGCAGCTTTGGGACGTGCTCAAGGGCGACATGTCGATCGTCGGCCCCCGGCCGGAGCGGCCGGAGTTCATCCCGATGCTCGAGGAGGCGGTCCCGTTCTTCACGCGGCGCCTGCTCGTGAAGCCGGGGATCACCGGTTGGGCGCAGCTTCGCCGCGACTACGCATCCGACGCCGATGGCGCCGCCGAAAAGCTCTCGTACGACCTCTGGTACGTCCGCCACCGGAACCTCGTCGTCGACCTCGCGATCTGCGCGAAGACGTTGTCGTCGGTCCTGCTGAGGCCGGGCCGGTGACGCAGCCCGTCTCCAAACGCGGGCGGCGGGTCTCCTTCCGCGTCGAGGAAGTCGAGATCTCGTGGCTCCCGGTCAACGAGTCGGCGTTTCTCCTCTGGGTCCTCGTCCTCTTGCTCGGCGTCTGGTTCGGCCTCGGCGCCGTGCTCGGGCTCGCATGGTGACGCTGACCGAGCGCGCGCTGCGGGTCGAGACGATCTCGTCGGAGTCGGAGCTCGCGGGGCTCGCGGGGTCGTGGGACGAGCTGGTCCGCGCGATGCCGCGGCCGAGCCCGTTCCTGCTCCACACCTGGCTGCTCGAGTGGTGGCGTCACTACGGCGACGGCGACGAGCTCGCCGTCCACGTCGCGTACCGGGGGGACCAGCTGGTCGGCGCGCTCCCTCTGTGCACCCGACGCCGACTCGGCCTCCGCGTGAGCGAGTTCGTGGGCGGGACCTGGGCTCTCCTGACGGACGTGCTCGTGGCGCCGGACGCCGAGCGCTCCGTCCGCACCGCTCTCGTCGACCACGCCTTCTCCGGCGAGTACGACTTCGCGAACCTGTTCGGGCTGCCCGGGTCGAGCAGGCTCCTGGCGGAGCTGCCGTCCGAGGCGCTTCGTCTGGTCGAGCGGCTCGAGGCGCCGGTCCTCGATCTCGATGCCGGCTGGGATGCCGCCTACCGGAGGAAGTTCTCGTCGAAGGCCCGCAGCGAGCGGGCTCGGCGGAGGCGCCAGCTCGAGGCGCTCGGACGAATCGACGTAGCCGCCGCGCGCACGCGTGAGGAGCTCGCGGCCGCGCTCGAGGACGCCTTCCACGTGTACGCGTTGCGGTGGCAGGGCCGCCGCGATGCGTCGGGCTTCGTCACGCCGACGGGGTTGCGCTTCCACCGCGCGGCGCTCACGCGCCTCGCCGACGAGGACGTCTCGCGGGTGCTCACGATCCGCCTTGACGACCGCCCGATCGCGTTCGCGCTCTACCTGCAGCTGTGCGGGCGGGCGTACGGGGTCACGACCGCGTTCGACCCCGCGTACGCGCGCTATGCCCCGGGGACCGAAGCGAAGCTGCTGTCCCTCGAGGCCGCCGCCGCGGAGGGCGTGACGCGGGCGGAGATTCTCGGCGCTGCAGCGGAGCACAAGCAGCGGCTCACGGACCGCTACGAGCCGATCTACCAGGGCATCGGGCTAGGGCGGACGCTTCGCGGCCGCATCGCAGCCGAAGCGCTCCTCGGCGGGATTCAGCTCCGCCGGCGGCTGAAGCGGTCGAGGACGGCCAAGAGGCTGTACTACCGCATGCCCCACCTCGGCCGGGGCTAGCGCCGACATAGCGCCGCTGCGCTCTGAGCCGGCTGGCTGACGCGGCGGCCCTGCGGTGCGTACACGCGCCGTGGCGACGAGCGGCTAACGCCCGTACAGGGCCTTGATCCTCGGCGCTGCGAACCGCCGCAGCCTCCGCAGAGCGCGGACGTTGTGCGTCGCCTGGTGGAGGCGGTAGTAGAGCGCAGGAGGGATGCGGGGAAGCAGCGGCGAGCGGCGCTCGTGCATCAACGCGAAGAGGCAAACCGGGTCGAGCTCCGCATAGCGGGCAACGTTCTCGAACCACAGCGAACTGAAGTGCGCGTCGGTCTGCCTCGGCCGCAGCGCGGCTTTCCGCTCTCGCTCGTACGCCTCGAGCGCCGGCTCGAGCGCCTTGCTGCTGTGCAGCTCCTGCGCGAGTCCGATCGCATCCTCGAGCGCCAGCTTCGTCCCCGAGCCGATCGTGAAGTGCGTCGTGTGGGCAGCGTCACCCATCAGCACGATGTTCTCGTGGTGCCAGCTCTCATTCGTGAGCGTCCGGAAGTTGAGCCAGTGCGCGGCGCCCTTCGCCGCCAGCGGCCGACCATCGAGGTGTGACTCGAACAGTCCCTCGAGCAGGCTGAGGCCTTCGGTCTCGCCGAGCCGATCGAAGCCGAGGCCCATCCAGGTTTCGGGGGAGCATTCGACGATGAAGGTGCTCGTTTCCTCGTCGAAGGCGTAGGCGTGACACCAGATCCACCCTGCCGGTGTGCGGACGAAGGCGAACGTGAACACGTCGAAGACCTTGCTCGTGCCCAGCCAGATGTACTTGTTCCTTCCGACCTGCACCTTCGGGACGAAGCGGTCGGACAGAACGTGCCTCAAACGGCTGTTCACGCCGTCGCAGGCGACGATCAGATCGGCGGCGGGCAGCTGGGCGGGGTGCTCGAGCTCCTCCTCGAACCGGACCTGCACGCCGACACCCACTGCCCGCTCGTGGAGAACATCGAGCAGGCGTTGACGGCCGATCCCGTAGCCCTGCCCGTGCATGTAGACAGGCTCTTCTTCTGCGAGAACCAGCTGCTCGCCGTTCCAGCGGAAGGCGTGCGCCGCGAGCTCACGGGCCGTCACGGGATCGCTCGAGCGGACTTGCTCGACCAGGTCGTTCCAGAAGACAACTCCCCACCCGTATGTCTTCCCTGCAGGGCTCCGCTCGAGCACGGTGATCTCGTGGGCCGGGTCTCGCTCCTTCATCAGGATCGAGAAGTAGAGGCCCGCGGGCCCTCCGCCGACGCATGTGACCCTCACGGTCGAAAGATCCCCGCAAAGCGGGGGGACGAGTCCGACAGAGCGCCGCTGTACTCTGAGCCGGATGGCTGACGCGGCGGCCCCTGCTGTGCGAGCTCGGGCCGTAACGCCCGATCTCGGCTCGCTCGCGGTCGGCGTCGTGGCTGCGCTCGGAATGGTGGCGTTGGCCGCGGCCGACGGCGGCTACTTCCCGTCGAGCTGGGGCTGGACGGCGCTCGTCGCCCTGTGGGTCGCGGCGGCATGGCTCCTCCTCGGGCGCGTCGAGCTCGAGAGCGGCATGCTCGGCATCGCCTTCCTCGGCGCCGCCACGGGCCTCGCCGCCTGGACGTGGCTGTCGCTGCTCTGGACGGAGAACACGGTCCAGACGGCGCTCGAGGGCTTCCGCCTGATCGCGTACCTCGGCGTCGCCGCGGCGATCTTCCTCGTCGTGCGCCGCGCGACGACGCCGGCGCTCCTGCGCGGCACGCTCGCGGCGATCACGGTCGTCTGCGCCTACGGCCTCGCGACGCGACTGTTCCCGGACCGGCTCGGGACGTACGACCCGATCGCGACGTACCGCCTTTCGGAGCCGATCGGGTACTGGAATGGGCTCGGCGCATTCGCGGCGATGGGCGCGCTGCTCGCGCTCGGGATCCTCGCGCGCGACGGGAGCCTCTTGGCGAGATGCCTCGCGGCGGCGACCTTCCCGATCCTTCTCCTGACGATGTTCTTCACGTTCAGCCGCGGGGCGTGGGTCGCGCTCGCCGTCGGCTTCGTCGCCTGCTTCGCGATCGATCCGCACCGCCTGCAGCTCGCGGTCGCCGCGATCGCCGTCGGCGTCCCCGGCGCGCTCGTGGTCGGGGCGGGGCTGAGCTCGGACGCCCTCACCGAGCGCGACTCGCCGCTCTTCGCCGCCGCCGACCAGGGCCGGGCCGTCGCGCTGATCGCGATCGGGTGCTCGCTGCTCGCCGCGGGCGCAGCCGCCGGTCTCGCGCTCGCCGAGCGGCGTGTACGCCCTGGCCCACCGGTCCGCCTCGCATTCGCCGGCCTGCTCGCGCTGGTCGCGCTGGGCGCCGTCGTCACGGTCTTCGTCGAGTTCGGGGGCCCCGTGACCCTCGTCGAGAAGGGCTACGACGCCTTCAGAGAGCCGGTGACGGAGCCCGAGGCGCTCGAGCAGCGCCTCTTCTCGTTCTCCGGCAGCTACCGCACCGAGCTCTGGGAGGAAGCGTGGGACGAGTACCGCGCCAACCCCATACTCGGGGGCGGACCGGGGACGTACGAGCAGTACTGGAACCAGCACCGCCCGATCGCCCACATCGTCCGCGACGCACACAGCGTCTACCTCGAGACTCTTGCCGAGCTCGGCTTCGTCGGCTTCGTGCTCCTCCTCGTCGTCTTCGGGGCCCCGCTCGTCGCGGCGATCGGCGCGAGGCGCGAGCCCCTCGCCGTGGCGGCGCTCGGGGCGTACGTGGCCTACCTCGCGCACGCCGGCGTCGACTGGGACTGGGAGCTCACAGGGGTCACCGTGCCGGCGCTCGCGTGCGGCGTCGCGCTGCTCGCGATGAGGCCGACGGCGTCCGCGCCGCGCCTTCCCGGCTCGGCGCTGCGATATACCGGCGCCGCCGTCGCGATCGCGCTCGCGGGGCTCGCCCTTGTCGGCCTAGCGGGCGCGAGTGCGAACGCAGCGAGCCAGGAGGCGGCGCTGGCGTCTCCGCCCGACTACGACAAGGCCGAGGACGACGCACGCAAGGCACGCCGTTGGGCGCCGTGGTCGTCGGAGCCGTGGCAGAACCTCGGCGCGGCTCAGCTTGGCCGCGGAGATACCGCTGCGGCACGGAAGAGCTTCCGGAAGGCCGTCGAGAAGGAGCGAAGCGACTGGGAACTCTGGTTCGACCTGGCCCAGGCGAGCACGGGCGCCGAGCGCAGCCGAGCCCTGGCTCAGGCCCGCCGCCTGAACCCCCGCAGCCCGGAGCTCGAGGCGTTCCAGCCGTGATGCGCCGCGACCCGCTCGCGAACCCCGAGCCGCTGATCCGCCGCGTGTACTCCTACGTGGCCTATCGCGTCGGTGACGGACCCGACGCGGAGGACCTGACGAGCGAGACGTTCGAGCGCGCTCTGCGCTACCGGAGGAGCTACGACCCCAACAAGGGCGAGCCCATCGCATGGCTGCTCGGCATCGCGAAACGGTGCATCGACGGCCGCGGCCCTGTGCGCGAGCTCGCCAGCGAGCATGCCGACGAGCCCGTCGAATCCGACCTCGAAGAGGACACCGTCCGCCGCCTCACCGTCGCCCGAGCGGTCGGCGGCCTCGAGGAACGCGACCGCGAGTTGATTGCGCTCCGCTACGGCGCCGACCTCACGGCTCGCCAGATCGCTGAGCTCCTCGGAGCGCGCACGAACGCCATCGAGGTCGCGCTGCACCGCGCACTCGGGCGCCTGCGCGAGACCTTCGGCCCGGACGCCGACTCAGAGCCTGTAAGGAAACGCGAGGCATCTCGGTAGTAGGGGTACGGATGGCAAGCAATGAGGGGGTTCACTGAGATGCGTTACTGGCGGAGACGGCATGAGCCGTTCGATCTCGAAGCCGAGCTGAAGGCCGGCAGGCCCGAGCCGTCGCCTGACTTCGTACGGCGCCTCGAGGCCGAGGTCAGGGACAGCGGGCGCACGCGCGTCGGGGGCAGGCTTCGTGTCGCCTTCGTCGGTGCGGCGACGGCCGTGATGCTGATCGCCCTTTCGGGCGTCGGCGGGGTGGGGTACGCGGCTTCGGCCGGGCACGACGCGGCTGTGAGCGTCAAGCGTGTCGTTACGCCCGGAGACGTCGTGAAGGTGCTCAAGCGGAGCGCCGCGATCGATCAGTACGGGCCGAAGAAGAAGGCCAAGAAGAAGGTCAAGAAGGCCAAGAAGAAGGGCAAGGGCGCGAAGGGCAAGGTCCGGGCCCGGACAAGGCCGCCCTTCACGGGCTAGACCGGCCGAATCGAAGCAATGGTCTGGAGAGGGCGGCCTGAAGGGTCGCCCTCTCTCTGGTAGGAACAGGGGTCTCGGTAGATGCGGGCACGTGCAGGACAGATTGGACGTCGCGCGGCGCTGGTCGCCGCGCTGCTGGCGTGCGGGCTGGTCGGCGCGCACGGCGCGCGCGCGAGCGATGGCGTGTACTGGCAGGGCAGCACCCCCGAGCCGTTGACCGCGTACGCCGCAGGTGTCGGCCGCGAACTCGCGATCAGGCTCGAGGCCTCGGGGCCGATCGGGTCGTCGCCGCAGATCTTCGCCGAGCCGCTCCCGCCCGGCGCCCAACTCGAACGCGTCTCGGACGCGCCGGCAAAGGTGGTCTTTCGCTGGAAACCGACGGCGAAGCAGATCGGTGAGTGGAAACTCGCCTTCGACGCCGTTGCCGGGCAGGCGACGGCGCCGCCGTTGAGCGTGTACGTCCACGTCGGCCGGCGCGCATCGCGAAGCTTTGCCCTCTCCAGCGTCGCCGGCCGCTCGCAGAACGCGACGCTGGTCCGGCACGTCAACGTGCGTGCGCGCCCGACGAACGGATCCCGCATCGTCTTCCGGCTGCGGGCGCTGACGCCCGAGCACGTGCCGCACGTGGTGTACCTCCTAGGCGGCAAGATCGACGGACGCGGGCGGTACTGGCTGCGGGTGAGCCTGCCCGCGCTGCCCAACGGCAGCTCAGGCTGGATTCAGAGAGAGGCCGTCGAAGGCTTCCGTTGGGTCGACACGCACCTCGTGATCGACCGGGCCCGCTTGCGCGCGACGCTGTATAGACGAGGGCGCCCGATCTTCCGCTCGATCGTCGGCGTGGGGCAGCCCCGCTGGCCGACGCCCGCCGGCCGCTTCTACGTCCGCGAGCGCCTCACCGGCTTCACCGACCCGATCTACGGCTCGCTTGCCTTCGGCACGAACGGTCGCTCGGCGGTGCTGACGGACTGGCCCGGGGGCGGCTTCATCGGCATCCATGGAACGAACCACCCGGAGATCCTGCCCGGGCGCGTTTCGCACGGCTGCGTACGCATGCCGAACGCCTCGATCCGCCGCCTCGACCGGCTGATGCGGGTCGGGACGCCGGTCACCATCCGGTAGGGCCGGTTAGTCTTCCCGCGCTCTATGGGGCGACGGCACGCGATTGCGGCCGCCGCGGTGCTTGCTCTGCTAGCGCTGCCCGCGTCGGTGACGGCTGGAGAAGCGGCGACTCCGTCGACGGAGTGGGCGCCGCCCACGCCTGTCGAGGGCAAGCGTTTGACCGCCGTCGTCGGAAAGGAGCTGACGTTCTCGCTGGCCGCGACGGCTCCAGCCGCGCCCGTCCTCGGCGTCGCGGTCTCGGGGACGGGCCTGCCGAGGAACGCGGTCCTGCAGTCAGAACGGGGGAACCCTGCCACGGCGACGGTGAGCTGGGCGCCGACGCGGGCCGAGGCGGGGCACACGTTCGACGCGACGTTCACTGCACAGGCGAGTGTCCCCGGCGTCGGTTCGGCGACGCGGCACGTGACGCTCGTCGTCAGGAAGCCCGGGCGCAAGGAGAAGCGTCAGAGCTTCGTCTTGAGCAGCGCGAAGCAGGAGCTCTACCGGTGGGCGTTCGTGACGCGGCAGACCGTGGTGCGCACCGCGCCGCGGCGCACCGCGTCGCGACTTGCCGCCCTCGGCCGGTGGACACCGGAGGGGACTTCGAACCTCGTCCTGACGCTCGAGGGGCGGCGCATCACCCACGGTGTCTGGATCAAGGTGCGACTCCCGATCCTGCCCGCGAACAGGACGGGCTGGGTGCCGCGGAAGGCCCTCAGCGACTGGAAGGAAGTGCGTACTCGCCTCGTCGTCGACCGGCGGCGGCTGAACGCGACGCTCTTCCGGCGCGGGAAGGTGATCTTCCGCGCGCCGGTCGGTGTCGGGCAGGCGCACTGGCCGACGCCCCGCGGCGAGTTCTTCATCCGCAACCAGCTCTATGGGTTCGGTAACGCTGCCTACGGTCCGATCGCGTTCGGGACGAGCGCGCGCTCACCGGTGCTGACGGACTGGCCCGGTGGCGGCTTCATCGGCATCCACGGGACGAACCAACCGCGGATCCTTCCCGGCCGCGTCTCGCACGGCTGCATCCGGATGAAGAACACGCACATCCTCCGGCTGGCGAGGCTCATGCCAGTTGGCACTCCGTTGACAGTTCGCTAGCCTTTCAAGCGATCGACAGCTGCGGCGCCCGCCATGGGTCAGGCGATGCGCCACATATCGGTTTGGTGCCGCGGTCTTTGTCTCCTTGCGGTTTTTGCGGTTTTCGCGTCCCCGGCAGCCGGTCGGCCGAAGGAAGCCGTCAAGGCTGAGTGGCTGCCGCCGACCCCTGTCGAGGGGAAACGGTTCAGCGTCGACATCGGTGAGCCGCTCCGGTTGTCGCTCGTAGCCACGACGCGCGACGCACCGGAGTCGACGCTCGCGATCGAGGCGTCCGGCGTTCCCGCCGGTGCGACCTTCAGGACGACCGCGGGCAACCCGGCCGGTGCCACCATCACCTGGGTGGCGACGAGGGCACAGGTAGGCCGGCGCTTCTCGCTCACGTTCACCGCCGACCCCCGTTCTCCCGGCATCGACTCCGCAACGCGGCACGTCGTCGTGGAGGTCCGGGCGCTCGCGACGACGTTCACGCTCAGCAGCAAGGCGACGGAGACCTACCGCTACGCGTTCGTCATGCGGCGGGCCGTCGCGCGCAGCGCGCCCGACCGCAGCGCGCCGCCCGTTGCCAGACTCTCGCGGCTCACGCCCGAGCGCACGACGAATCTCGTGCTCGCCCTGGACGGGCGACGGACGCCCGGAGCCGTCTGGATCCGCGTGCGACTTCCGATCCTGCCCAACAACACCGTCGGCTGGGTGCCAAGGCGTTCGCTCAGCGACTGGAAGGTCGTGCGAACCCACCTCGTCGTCGACCGGAAGCGCCTGACCGCCACCCTGTACCGGTTCGGCAGGCGCGTCTTCTTCGCGCGCGTCGGCATCGGCCAGCCGCAGTGGCCGACGCCGCCGGGCGAGTTCTACGTCCGCAACCAGCTCTACGGCTTCGACGACCCCTTCTACGGCCCGATCGCCTACGGAACGAACGCGCGCTCACCGGTGCTGACGGACTGGCCCGGTGGCGGCTTCATCGGCATCCATGGGACGAACGAGCCCCAGCTCATCCCGGGCCAGATCTCGCACGGCTGCGTCCGGCTGAGGAACCGCGACATGCTCCGGCTCGCGAGGCTGATGCCCGTCGGCACGCCGCTGACGGTTCTCTAGCCGCTACGCGGCGAGCTTGCCGAGCCCGTCCGCCTGGTCGAGGCGCCAGAGCTCGACGTAGCCGCCGATCGGCTCGT
>Ga0126307_10001101_pt1 | contig 17836 bp, 14 predicted proteins | sample Plot28_FD_89955 | JGI IMG/M metagenome (GOLD analysis project Ga0126307, IMG submission 89955) | Serpentine soil microbial communities from UC McLaughlin Reserve, CA, USA - Plot28 | ecosystem: Environmental > Terrestrial > Soil > Grasslands | place: USA: UC McLaughlin Reserve, Lake County... | reverse complement strand
TCACGAGATCGCCTCAGCTCCTCGGCGACCTCGCCCCGGGACAGGGACCAGAGCTGTTGGTGCCGGTCCGTGTGGCTCGCGATCTCGTGGCCCTCGTCGGCGATCCGCCGAACCAGCGCCGGGTAGCGCCGGGCCACCCAGCCGAGCACGAAGAACGTCGACCTGGCGCCGACGTCGCCCAGGATGTCCAGAAGGTCGTGCGTGTTGCGCTCCACACGGCCTTCGAGCGCATTCCAGTCCGATGTCCCGAGGCTGGGGCGAACGTTCGCGGCGTGGAACCAGTCCTCGATGTCGAAGGAGGCGAGGAACGCCGGCGCGGTCAAAGCAACCGCTTTCCGGTGCTGCGCAGCCGCCGTGCGTCGTGTCGGCTCGGGAAACCGTGGTAACGGCCCTGCGCAGCGTCGATGGGACGGGGCTCAGGCCAGCGCTCGGTGCCCACAGTCGACAGCAGCGCGGCAACCTCGCGGCCTGCCACGGCCTTCGCGTTCCTCGCGACGTCGAACGCGGAATCGCCAGGTCCGACGGGCACTTCGTACTCGGCCACGACGGGACCTGCATCGAGCCGCGCGGCCATCTCGTGGACGGTGACGACGACGCGGTCCGCGTCGTCGAGCAGCGCCCAGAACGTCGGCATCATCCCGCGGTAGTCCGGCAGCCGCCCGCTGTGAACGTTCAGGACGGTCGGGGCCGCACCCAGGACCTCGGAGCCGAAGATCTGCGGCGCCGCCACGGACAGGAGGACATCGACGTCCCGCTCGGGCAGGGTCTCGACGTAGCGCGCGTCGTTGATCGTCGGCAGCACGCGGAGCGGGATGCCGTCGCGGGCGGCAATCGCCTCGACGCTCCGCGGCACGCCGCGCCAATCGTCCAGACGGGCGCGCGCGTAGCGGGCCGCGAGCCGGATCAGCTCGGCCGGAGGATAGAAGCCCGCGAGCCGGCGCATCAGGGCCAGGCGCGACTCGTTGAAGTTGCGCAGCAACACGATCTCGACGATCTCGACGCCGGCGGTTCGCGCTGCCGGCAGGAAGGCCTCGAAGAAGCGCCCCGTGAAGAACGGGTCACTCTGCGTGACCGCAACCGCCCGGACGTGGCGCCTCATCGACCGCCTGCGGCGCCTACGCCGCCTCGGCCTTTCCCGGCACTGGCGCGGGTTCCGCGCAGCTGACGGCGCGCAGCCCCAGCATGTACGCGAGCGTCGCTCGCTCCGCCGGATACTGCCGGTCGGCGAAGAACGTGCGCACCGTCTCGACGAGGATGACGAAATCAAGGACGGCCGAGCGCCTCTTGACGTAGTACAGGTCGTGGCACAGCTTCCACGCGGACCCCGCTTCGCTTCCCGCGTAACCGCAGCGGATCTGGGCCCAGCCCGTGATGCCGGGCTTGATCAGGTGGCGGCGCTGGTAGAACGGCAGGTCGCGTTCGAGGCGAGCCACCAGCTCGGGTTGCTCGGGCCGCGGCCCGACGATGCTCATCTCGCCGCGCAGCACGTTCAGCAGCTGGGGCAGCTCGTCGATGTGCATGCGGCGGAGGACGCTGCCGATCGGCGTTACACGAGGGTCGTCGGCAGACGACCATTGCTGGAGCGCCTCCACCGGCGCCATGCTGCGAAGCTTGTACAGGGTGAACGGCCGGCCGCGAGCACCGATGCGCGTCTGCCGGTGGATGGCAGGACCACCGTCCCGCCGGATCAGCAGCGCGAGCACTCCGATCAGCGGAAGCAGAGCGACTCCGGCGACGACTGCGGTGACCACGTCGAAGCACCGCTTGGGGACTCTGCTGCCGCCGCGGTAGCTCGGATGCATCATGTACCGGAACCAGGCGTCGTTGATGGCGGCTACCGGTACGTGGCCGAGGGCCTCCTCGTAGAACTCGGTGAGCTCGCTCAGACGCGTGGACGAGTCCAGGCAGGACTCGTGGAACGCGTGGAACACCGGCATCCGCGGGACGTCGTCGCTCATCAGGATCAGGTCGATGCGGTGCGCCGCCGCGACCCGCCCGACCTCGCCGATGTCTCCGAGCCACGAGACCGGCGCAGGCCCCGCATCGTCGGGCAGCGGTGGCTCGCCGATGCGGCCGACAACCTGGTAGCGGCGCTGGTGGGACAGATCCAGTTCGTGGGCCAGGCACTCGGTCGCTGAGGCGGAGCCCGCAACCGCGATGCGCACCGGGCGGCGGGGAGCGATCCACTGGTCGACGGCCAGGCTCGCGAACAGGCCGAGCAGCCACACCGCGACGAACAGCAGGACCAGCAGGTCTACAGGCAGGCGCTCCGTACCGGCGATCAGGTGCAGTGCCACGAGCCCGGCCGCGCCCATGGCGGGGGCGACAGCGGCGAAAGCCGCGGTGCCCGCGAACGGGGTTCCGAGCGTCAGCGCGACCCCCCGGCGCGTGAACCAGGCCGTTGTCAGGAAGACGAGGCCGGCGAGCACCGCAACTTGGTGACCGTCGTCGGTGGAGACCAAGGCAACTCCTGCGAGCAGCGCGGCCGCAGCGGGCGCCAAGACGAGCTGAGCGGCGAGGTCGGCGCGGTAGGCCATGCTGGTCACCGTTGCGCCCCCACCGGGCCGCAGTCATCCGGCACAAGCAATCCGTGCCCGGACGAGCCCCCGATCGACATCCGCTGTCGCTCGCTCACATCCAACAAACGGCGCTACGGGCGTGTTACTTTCGCCGCCGTAATGCCAAGATCCGATGCCCTCCGCGTGCACGTCCTGATCGACTCACTCGGGATGGGCGGCGCGGAGTTCCTGCTCGGCGAATTCGCGGCGGGCACGGGCGCGGCCGGGATCGAGCTGTCTGTCGGGTACCTGCACGAGCGCTCCGACGACCGCGCGAGGCGGCGTCTGCGCGAGCGCGGGATCGAGCCCGTGCACGTGCCTGTGTCGAGCCTCGTCGCACCCGATGGGCATCAGCGCGTCCGTGGCCACCTCCGGTCCGTCGGGCCCGACGTTCTCCACACGCACCTCGGCACGTCCGATTTCCTCGGCGGCCTCGCCGCGCGCTCGCTGCGGCTTCCTGCCGTGTCGACGGTCCACGTCATGGAGTGGCCGCGCGACCGGCGCAACGACGTCAAGGTAAAGCTCATCTCGGCGGTGCGGCGACGCTGCATGGCGCGCGTGATCGCGGTGTCCGAGCCGGCCGGGCGGTGGCTGCTCGAGCACCGCTGGGCCCACCGCGGGCAGCTCGTGACGGTGCACAACGGCGTCGCCGGAGTCCCGCGGCCGGGCGCCGGCCGGGCCGTGCGGCGCGAACTCGGGATCCCGGACGACGCGCTGGTCGTCACGATGCTCGCTGTCTTGCGTCATCCCAAGGGCCACGACGTGGCGATCCCGGCGGTGGCCAGGTTGCGTGCGCGCTTCCCGGGCGTGCACCTGCTGATCGTCGGCGACGGCGAGGCCCGCGGAAGCCTCGAGGCCCTCGCCGCCGATGGTGGCGGCGTCACGCTCGCCGGACATCGCGATGACGTGATGGAGGTGCTCGACGCGTCGGACGTGCTGCTCCATCCTTCGCGCATCGATGCGTTCCCCGGCGCGCTCCTCGAGGCGATGGCGGCTCGCGTCCCCGTCGTGGCGACGGCTGTCGGTGGGATCCCCGACATCCTCCAGCACGATGTCACCGGCGTGCTCGTGCCGCCGCCGCCGGAGCCGGATGCCCTGGCGGCTGCACTCGCGCCGCTCCTCGCCGACGCGGAGCTTCGCAGCGCGCTGGGCGAGCGCGGGCGGTTACGGTTCGAGCGCGAGTTCAGCGCTGAGCAGTGGGTGGCCAACATGCGCGCCGTCTACGAGGACGTGCTGCACGATCGCGGCGTCGAGGCGGCCTGAGGCTCAATCCGAGAGCAGGAGCGGCTCCGCCGCCTCCATCACCGCTATCGACGGCTGCTCCATCTCGTCGGGCATGCCGAGTCGGCGGCGAACGCGGAACGACAGGGCTCCGAGCACAGGAGCGAGCGTTGCAAGTGCCAGGCGCTCGTCGAGCCCTCGGAGTCGCAGCTCGTCCTCGACCCGCCGAAGCGCGGAGCGCAGGGATTCGTCGAGCGCGCGGTCGCCGGCACGCGCGCGGATACGAAGCTCCGCGATGTCGTAGGTCCAGAGGTCGAACAAGGGGGTTCCCTCCAGGCGAGCCCACTCCCAGTCGAAGATGCGGACCGCGCCGCCGCAGGAGGCGATGTTCCCGTGCCAGAAGTCTGCGTGAACCGCGCAGCGCGGGACCGTCGCCCCTCGCAGCGGAGCGAGCAGAGCCCGCAGCCGCGCCACGACCGCATCTTCCGTCGCCCGGCCGGCAAGTCGCCACGAGTCGCGTGCTAGGTCGAGCGCCCACCGGTCGTCGTCGGCGTCCCAGGGATGCCTTCGCGTGCACGACGCCGCCTGGAACGCACGCAGCCAGTGCTGCGCCTCCTCGCGGGTGCCCGAGCCGACGGCGGCTCCAAGGGTGTCGAAGGGCTCGGCGAGGATGAACTCGGCGGCGCGCTCACCCGCGAACAAGGGCGCCGGCGGCAGCCCCGCAGCGACCCGGCTGTCATGCGCCACGCGCTCGCGGATCGACGCGAGCAGGTCCGACTCGCTGCGCAATCGACCACTGAAGCGCGGCTCCGCCATCGCCTTGACGACGGCGACGGGTTCGTCGTGGCCATCCGGGAAGAGGAAGCAGATCGCCTTGGAAACCGCCTGGCCCGAGGGGGAGTACATCGCCACGTGCAGCCGGCTGGCCGATCCGAGAACCTCGTCCCCGAGCTGCGCGGCAAGGCCCGGCCGCTCCGCCAGCAGGGCCGAGCGGGCGCGCAGCGCCATCCATCCTGCTGCATCCGGCAGCCGTCGCAGCGTCGGGACAACCGTACGGCGGAGCCATTCGGCCGCCGGCGGGTACGCCATGTCGGCGGAGATCATCGGTTGCCGCGCGTCCGGCCAGAGGGTGTACGTGGAACCGCCGCGCCGCGCACGCGCAGCGGCGGCGACCACCCCCGGGCGCGACCTGATCACGCGTCCGCGCAGGGCGAGCAGGCGCAACGTCGCGGCGGGCGCTCCAGGGGCGGCACCTCGCACGCCGGCGTCAGCGCTCCGCGAGCCGCCGGCGTGCGTGTGCGGCGCGCGCGGCGGCTTCCAGAGGCCATGCCAAGCCGGACTCCCGCAGTCGCCGCACCGGCCGTGCGACCTTGACTCTGAACCGGCCCACCCGATCAGCGGGATAGACCCCCACGCGGGGCCAGCCGGCAACACCCTTGGCGTCGCGTCTCGGCAGGCCGGCCACCGCCGTGTAGCCAGCGTCCGCCGCCGCGGCCAGGACGCGCGCATCGCCGTCACCGTAAGGCAGCGCCAGCGTGCGACAGGCGCCGAGGCGCGCCTCGCACGCCCGGCGGGACCCGATGAGCTCGCGGAACAACGTGCTGTCGTCGAGCTGCGACAACCGCGGGTGCGCGCACGTGTGCGACCCGATCTCCCAGCCGCGGTCGCGAAGCGCTGTGAGCTCGCGCCAAGACATCCCGACAAGCTCCGATTCGTGCGGACCGCCGACCCAGTGATCGATCCCCGGCCAGCTCATCGGGGCGTCGCTGTCGACGAAGTCGGTGGGTACGTAAACGGTGCCCGGAAGCTCCAGGCGGTCGAGGATCGGCAGCGCGTGTTCGAGCACCGATCGGTAGCCGTCGTCGAAGGTGACGACGAGAGTCCGCCGAGCCGGTGGAGCCGCGACCGCGCGCTCGAAGGTGGCGCCCCGGTAGCCGCGGCGCACCAGCAGTTCGAGCTGGCGCGCCAGCTGAGCCCGCGTTACCGCCAGCGACGACGGCCAGCGATCGCTGACGGCGTGGTAGCAGAGCACGAGCACGTCCGCCATGCGAGGCAGCGTAGCCTGGACCTTCGGGGCGATCAGCGCGCGAGCGCCAGAAGTTCCTCCTCCACGCGCTCAGCGACGTGCTCCCAGCTCGACTGAACCAGGACTCGCCGGCGGCCCTCGGCACCGAGCCGTGCCGCGAGGTCTCCGTCTGCGACGATGGCGTCGAGAGCCTCGGCCAGCTCGTGAGGGTTCTGCGGCGGCACGACCCGCCCCGTGACGCCGTCGGCGACCGCGGTGCCGAGGTCACCGACGTCGCTCGTGACCACCGCCCGGCCCATCGTCATCGCCAGATGGATGACGCCGCTCTGATAACCCGTCACGTAGGGCGTGGCGACCACCCGCGCGCGGGCGAACACCGCCCGGACCTCGTCGATCGGCACATAGCGATCGATGAGCTCGACGCGGCCGTCATGGCCCCGCGCCCATCGCCGGAGGATGTCCGGGTCCCAGTCCTCGTCGGACGGCGTGCCCGCCACCGTCAGACGTGCGGTCGGCCGCCGCCGGACGAGCTCGTCGAACGCCTCCATGAGGACGGGCAGCCCCTTGACCTTTCGCCAGTCGCCGAAGAACAGGACGCGCTCCTCGTCGCTCGGCGGCGGCGGGTCGCCGAAGATCCGCTCGTCACCGTGCGGCACGACGGCGAGCCGCGCGCTCGGCCAGCCGCTCGCGAACTCCTCGCGACTTCGCTCCCCGTGCACGAGGACGAGGTCGAAGCGCCGGTACAGGTACCCGATGAGCCTCGCCATGATCGCTGAGGACGAGTAGACCTCCTCGCCGCTCCAGCGGTTGAACGCATGGACGTTGTGCGCGATCCGAACCAGCTTCGGGCGGCCAGGGAGGGTCGTCATGAGGGCAGTCGCGAGCGCGGCTGGTGGGAGCGCGATGTCGGCTCCGATCACCGCGACGTCATAGCGGCCGGGACGCGTCTCCCAGAGGATGCGCAGCCAGGACCGCGACAGTCGGATGCCGACCCCGATCCGTCGCAGTGCATAGGCCCGGCGCCCCTGTCCCGACGCGGCGGGGGCCGAGGGTGGCGTGAGGACCGCTCGCATTCGCGCCTTGGCGGCCCGACGCGCCAGCTCGTTGTCGCGCGGCGTGACCAGGTCGACGGCATGCCCACGGGCCGCGAGAGCCTCTCCGAGCTGAACGTGGTAGTGGAGGAGTCCACCGTGGGCGGCGGATTCGATGATGGCGATTCGCACGGTCCGCCGGATGATGGCCCTGCGGACGGCGCGGCTTCAAGTGCGTTCATGCGCCAGGAAAGGGCGGCCTCGGAAGCGGCGGCGTAGGGGCGGAGTTTCAGCTATGTGACGGCGACGCCACCGGCACCCCGTGCGCACGCGTGCGTGATCGGCAGCATGGATCTCGTCCGGCCTTTGGGTCTGGCCGGGATCCGCTGCGCCGCTGTGCTGGCGCGCGACGACGTCGCGGCGCGGTCGCGCTTCACGCAAACGGTCATCCCGCTCGCCGACCCTCGCCGCGAACCCGAACTGCTGCTCGAGCGCCTGATGAGCTACGCCGAGGCGCAGCCCGAGCCGCCCGTCCTGTTCTACGGCCAGGACGTCGACCTCCTCTTCGTGTCGCGCCACCGCGACCGGCTGAACGAGGCGTTCCGATTCGTGATCGCGGACGCCCCGCTCGTCGAGGAGCTCGTCGACAAGGCCCGTTTCGGCGAGCTCGCCCGCCGGCTGGGGCTCCCGGTGCCCAGCTCGGTGCGGATCGACGCCGGCGAGGTCTCACCGAGCGATCTGCCGCTGACGTTCCCGCTCGTCGTCAAGCCGGTCGCGCGCGGGCGGGGCAACTGGGCCGCCGTCGCGGACGGAGCGAAGGCACTCCAGGCGGCGACGCCCGGCGAGCTCGGCGCGATATGGCCGCGCCTGGCCGGCGAGCGCCTCGAGGTGATGGTCCAGGAGATGATCCCGGGCCCCGAGACGCGTGTGGAGAGCTATCACGTCTATGTCGACCAGGCCGGCGAGGTGGCGGCGGAGTTCACCGGACGGAAGATACGAACGTATCCCTCGGCGTACGGCGAGACCACGGCGCTCGAGATAACGGCCGCGCACGACGTCGCAAAGCTCGGTCGCGAGCTCGTGCGGCGCATCGGCCTCCAGGGGGTCGCCAAGTTCGACTTCAAGCGGGACGCCGCGGGCCGGCTGCACCTGCTGGAGGTGAATCCGCGGTTCAACCTGTGGCACCACCCGGGCGCAAGGGCCGGCGCGAACCTGCCCGCGCTCGTGTACGCCGACCTCACGGGCAGCGCGCGGCCGCGGCCGCAGGCGGTCCGGCCCGGTGTGAGGTGGGTCTACCACGCGCATGACGCCCGAGCCGCGCGTCTGCAGGGCATGCCCCTGCGCAGGTGGGTCCCGTGGGCGATGTCGGCCGAGGCCAAGTCGGTCGTCGCGCTCGACGATCCGATGCCCATGGTGATGGGCGCGCTCGTCCGCCTCGGCGGTCGGCTGCGCGTCGGGCCCCGGGCCGGTAGTGCGTAGGGCCGTGCGATGTCCGTGACGGACGAGCCCGTGCAGCGGGCAACGCGTGAGCCGAGCCTGGGCACGCGGACCTTGCGCGGAACCGCCTGGGCGTACGGCTCCTACGCGGGCGGACAGGCGGTCGTGCTCGTGTCGACGGCGCTCCTCGCCCGGATCCTGTCGCCGGGCGACTTCGGCCTGGTCGCGCTCGCGATCGTCTTCATCACGCTGCTCGACACGATCTCGGATCTCGGACTCAGCCCGGCGCTGGTGATCTCGACCGAGGAGGAGCTCCGCGAGCGCGCCAACACGGTCTTCACGTTCACGGTGCTGATCGCGGCGGGCCTGAGTGCCCTCACGGCCGGCATCGCTCCGCTGGCCGCGGCGTTCTTCGATGAGCCGGGCCTGACGGCCCTTCTCGCGGTGCTGGGTCTCAACTTCGTGTTCCGCTCGCTCGGCGCCACGCACTACGCGCTCGCGCAGAAGCGCATCGATTTCCGCCCGCGCACGACGGCGGAACTGGTCGGCGTGATCTGCCGCGGCGGCACGGGTATCGCGCTGGCGTTTGCGGGACTTGGAGCGTGGAGCCTCGTCATCGGCTACCTCGCCGGAACGGCCGCGATGACGGTGACGCTCTGGTTGCTCATCCCGTGGCGCCCCTCGGCCGGGCCGAGCCGGGCCCAGCTGCCGCAGATGCTCCGCTTCGGCAGCACGCTTACCGCGGTCGACATCCTCGCCGCGGTAATCAGCCAGATCGATTACGTATTCGTGGGGCGCGTCCTCGGCACGCATGCCCTAGGCCTGTACACCCTCGGCTTTCGGCTTCCCGAGATGCTGATCATCAGCCTCGCGGTTGTCGCGGGGCGCGTGTTGTTTCCGGCATTCGCGGCAGTCGACCGCGAGGCGCTCGGGCGCACGTTCCTCGTGTCGGTTCGCTACTCGGCGATCGTCGCCTTGCCACTCGCCGCGGGACTCGCGGCGCTCGCCGAGCCATTCGTGCTCGCCATCTTCGGGGAGCGCTGGCGAGGCGCGATCGGCGCCATGCAGGTGCTGTCGCTCTACGGACTCGGCGTCGCGATCGGCATACCGGCGGGGATCGCATACAAGGCGACGGGCCAGGCGGGAATCCTGCTCAAGCTCGCCGCGCCCCGCGCTGCGCTGGTCGTCGTCTCGATCGCTCTGTTCGTCGACGACGGGCTCGTCGCGGTTGCGGCCTGTCAGGCGGCCGTCGCCGCGCTGTTCGCGCTCATCGGACTGGCGATCGCCTCGAGGATGCTCAGCGTGCGACCCGCTGACCTGGCGTCCGCGTTGTGGCCGCCGCTGGTCGCTGCCGGGGGCATGGGTGCCGTCGCGTTGGCGATCTCTGCGACCGTCGATACCCCTTGGGCGGCGCTTGCGCTCGGCATCCCGGTCGCCGGTGCGGTGTACGCCGGGTTGCTGCGCCTGGTCGCAGGCGACGTCGTGCGGGACCTCCGCTGGCGGGTGGCGGCCGGTCTTCAGCGCGGCTGAAGCGTCGAGCGCAGTGCTGCGACGGGGACGCCGAAGCGCACGGATCCGGCCAGGAAGCCCGCGCCCCACGCCAGGTGCATCGCGCCGAAGACCACCGGCAACCAGGCGGCTCCGGGCCCGGCCCGCGATCGCACGCCCAGCCGCGCGCCCTCCACCGCGAGGATCGACCCGTATGCGACCAGCGCGTACCTGAACGGTCGCGTGACGCCGAGGGGTACCAGCGCGCCGGCCGCCACTGCCGTAATCGCGGGCGGCAACAGGTGCGACCGGCGCATGCTCTCCGGATGCCACCGGGACGTCTTCGCCCTGTACTGCCCGTAGCGCCAGTACTGGCGCACGAGCGCGCCGAGGCTGCGGCGGGGAACGTACAGCGCCGCCATGCCGGGCACGCAGACGATGCGCCCGCCGGCCTTGCGCAGCCGCGCGGCGAGCTCTCCGTCCTCGTTGACCACCCAATCCTCACGCCAGCCGCCTAAGCCCTCGAGCATCTCCCGGCGCCAGAGGCCGGTGAACCCCGCATCGGTCTCCGTCTCCTCGGTCGCGCGCCGCCGGAATCCCGCCCCTCCGACGCCGAGCGGCGAGTCGAGCGCAAGCGAGATCCGGCGCGACCACGCATCGACGCCGTGAGGCAATTGGAGCCCGGTGACGTATTCCGCGTCGCCTCGCTCGAGCCGGCGAACGCCGGTGGCGAGGTAGTCGGGCGGATAGAGGGCATGCGCGTCCATGCGCGCCACGAAACGGCCGCGAGCGTGGCGCAGGCCGAGGTTCAGCGCCTGCGGGATGCCTCGGCCGGGGTTGTCCAGGACCACGATCCGGTCGTCCACGCGGGCGAGGTCGTCGAGAATCGCCCGCGTGCCGTCGTCGGAGCGGCCGTCCATGAACAGCAGCTCGAAGCGACCCGGGAACCGCTGGCCGCGCATGGTCGCGACGGCGTCGCGGATCGACGCGGCTTCGTTCCGGACGGGCACGAGGACGCTGACGTCGATGGGGTGCAACGTCATCAACCTGGATCCCGTCGCCGAGCCAGGGTGGTGCCGAGAAACCGCGCGACGCGCTCCGTCCCCGCCTCGAGGCTGTGCTCGCGCGCGCGTGCGGCGCCGGCCTCGACGAGTCGTTCGCGCAGGCTGCTGTTCCCGGCCAGCCTCTCCAGCGCGTCCGCGCACGCCTCGGCATCGCCCGGAGGGATGAGCAGCGCTGCGCCGTCGGCCGCGTCGCGGACGCCACCCACGTCGGTCCCCACGACGGGCAGCCGCTGCGCGAACGCCTCGTACAGCACCTGCGGAACGCCCTCCGTCCATGAGCAGTGCAGCAGGAGGTGGCTCGATCGGTACAGCTCGAGCAGCCCGTCCTCCACGGGAACGTAGCCGACGAGCTCGGCGTGTTCCCGCACGCCGAGGCTACGGAGGCGGGCGTCGAGATCTGCCCTCAGAGGCCCCTCGCCACACACGACGAGGCGCCAGCGCGGCTCGCGGCGCACGAGGTGAGCCAGGACATCGGCGAGCAGGAGGGGGTTCTTCTCGGCGTCGAGGCGCCCGACGCTCAGCACCTGGAGCTCCCCGTCCCAGGCCCGCCTCGGGGTCGCGTCGGCAGGAGCGACGTCGTGCTCGGAGACGAGCGAGATGCTGATGGGCAGGAGATGGCGCGCGTTCCGGTATCGCCGAGCCATCCCTGAGCCAACGACCACGACGGCGCAGCGGCGCGCCATCAGGCGAAAACAGCCCTCGAGAGCCATCGTGGCGAGTCGGAGCGCACGGGCGTCCGGATGTCGATTGCGCATGTAGAGGCGGAGGTCCTGCCGCACGCCGAGAGCGACCGGTCGACCGCGCAGGGTGGCCAGGAGCGCGAATGCGACGGCCAGGGGATGAGGCCCCAGCAGCCACACCGCGTCGACGTGAGAGAGCAACCTCCAGAAGCGGCGCAACGACGCGATGACCGCGCGCGCGGGCTCGGCCGGGTTGGCCAGCGTGCGGTAGTACGGCAGCGGCTCGAAGTCGAGGTCGGCGGGCACGGCGTGGTGCCACCGCCCGGCTCGCGGATCGAGACGGCCGACGAGCGTGACGCGCTCGAAGTGGTCGGCCAGCGCGGCCAGGAAGTTCGCAAACGCGAGCTCGGCCCAGAGCGCGCCGTCGTCGCGGCGGTAGGAGTAGTCGCAGTAGACGGCGAGTCGCATCGGCCTGCGATTCACGCCCCCCGGCCGAGCCGTGCCTACCGGCGTCAGCAGCTGCGCTGGCTCACGCACGGGTCGATCACGCGCAGGTAGCGGGCCCAGTCGACGTCGTCGCGAAGGTTGCCGACCCATACGTCGCCGTACGGGACCCAGCCGTTGTCGCGCGCGAATTCTACGAGCGGATCGGGGTGGCCGAAGCTCGTGAACGTCGAGCCCGATTCCATCTGCACGCCCCAGGTGCCGCCGCCGGTGTCGCCGACGAACACGCCGTATTCGGCCATGGCGCGCAGGACCGTCTTCTTCCAGGCCGGGACCGGCAGCGCGTCGATCTGCTCGGCGCTCATGGCCAGCTGGAGGTGTGCCCCCATCGGCGGTGCGTCCTCGTTCGACTCGCCCGCCTGCTCGCAGCTGCGGCCGGACTGGCGCGCGGGGTACACGTAGCGCCCTTGATCGCAGTGCACCGTCAGGAACAGCGCGTGATCGATCCGGCCCTCCCGCAACTCAGCGGCCCGGACAATGCCTGCGAGGTTCCCGAACTGCGCCGCCGTCCCGCCGGAACCCAGTCCCTGGCCATCGATGCGCGTGCGCCCGCCCCAGCGAAACTCCAGGAGTCCGCCGCCCGCCGGCTTCGACCGCACCTTGTACAGGTCGTACTCCCAGCCCGAATCCTGATCGACGACGGTGAGGTGCCCATCTCCACCGCCCGCCGGACGCGCCGCGTCCGGCACGCGGATCTCGTCCCCTTCGATCTCGCACGTTCCCCAAGTCTGCTCGTAGCAGTGCAACCGGAACACCGGGTCGCCGGGCGCCGAGTAGTAGGTCGGATGCCCGTAGTCCTCCGGCGTGTCCGCCCGCCCCGCCTCCAGGTGTTTGATCGGCCCGAATCCGAGCATCCGCGCTACCAGTCGATCGGAGTCCACGGCCACGCGGGGCGCGGCCGGCACCCGCTGATTGAACGGGCTCGCGACCGAGTACGGCCGCCAGCAGCCGCCCGGCCATCCACCGACGCCAAAGCCCCCGAAGCCACAGCCGAGGAAGCTCTCGCCGGACGGCGCCCTGGCCGCCGCGTAGTGGTCTCGCACGGCGCCCGAGGAGAATGCGTTGCCGTAGATCGCGACCTCGTCGAGCTTCCCTGCGTAGAAGTCGTAGCCGCCGGAGCTCGAGCCGAGATACAGGGCCGAGTCGGTGGTACTCAGCCCACCCGTCGCCATCCGCGAGGCGATCTGGATCCCATTTCTGTAGATCCGCATCCAGGTGCCGTCGTAGACCGCCATCACGTGCTGGAAGTAGGTAGTCCGCATCACGGGCGCTGACTGGAGCTCGTACGCCCCGGCGGAGGTCCAGATGCGGAAGACGACGCTGCCGTTCTGCAGGCGCAGCATGTACTGCCTGTCCTTGCGCAGCACCGTCTCGCTGGCGGCGATCGCCGTCGGCTGTATCCACGCCTCGACCGTCAGGGCGTTGGTCGGATTCAGAGCCCCGGGCAGCGGGACCCGAACCGTGCCCGCCCCGAAGAAGCGCGCCGCGAGGTCGCTGTCGGCGGCCAGCGCGCCGGTGTGCCCGAGCGAGTACTCGCCGCCGTACCAGCCGTGGGCGTCCCCGGCGACATCGCACGCCACGATGCCGGTCGTCTCGTCCAGGCGGTAATAGGCGCGCAGGCCCTCGTCCACCAGGACCAGGCGCGAATAGCCCGGACTCGTGCTGCCACACGCGTCCGACTGCGCGCGCGCGGAAACAGCCGGCATGACCAGCAGCGAACAGGCCGCGACGGCTGTAGCCGTCACGGCCCGGCGCAGGGCTGCCATTCGCACTTCGTACGCCATCCCACCGGAGTAACGAGCGGCCGCCGCCAGAACTTTCGCGAGCCGCGAAGGCGGAAGGTGACGAGTCCCGATGACGACGGGCGCCCATGCGGCGCCCGTCGCTTCATCGGCTTTCGACCGTCTCCTCAGCGGATCGTGTCGCCGCCCTGCTGCCCGGGAGGCTGGTTGCCGCCGGGGTTCGTGAGCTCCTCACCATGGCTGCTCTCGAAGCTGCCCTGCTGGCTCGTCGTCTTGACGTTGGCGGAGTTGCCCACCGGGAACGCGCACGACGCAGTGCCCTGCTCCTTGACGTACGTGCCGCCGGCATCGGTACACGCCTGCTCATCGGAGATCGCCGACGCAGGCGCCGCGGTGGCGGCGAGCGCGGTAACGGACAGGATTGCCACGAGCGACTTGCGCCTCATGGCCACCTCCCTTGTGTTGGGCCTCGCCTGGTGGCGAAGACAGTGGGCCAGACGCTCTAGGAACGCGGCGACTGCGAGCGAGCTTCCGCGCGACCGTCGGCTGGCGCGTCCGCCCAACTGGCCAATCGCGTTCTTCCTCGCAAAGCTCCCGCCGCTTTCCCCAGGCGCACCTTCGAGACGAAGTCCTCCAGCGGTGTCGGCGCCGAGGCCGTGTAGTCGGCAGGCACCGCCTCCCAGAAGGTGTTCATGTACCAGACGGCGTTGAAAAAGACGTAGAAATCGCCCGCCTGCACCACGTCGCAGGCGTCTGGAAGAACGAGCTGCTCAGAGATTCCCAGCAGTTCGTTGGCGTCGACTCCCTCCGGACTGACACAGTGGTTGCCCTCGGCGTTCGCGGCCGGGTTGAAGCTCTTATCGGCCGTCCCGGGCGGACCACCCCGAGGGATGAGCGACCTGGGAGTCAGCGGATTCGCACGGGCGTCCCGCGTCCGACGATGTTGCCCAGCCGGTGGACATCGGGGTTGCGCAACCGGATGCAGCCGTTCGAGATACGCCCCGGGATGAGCCGCGGCTGGTTCGTGCCGTGGATGCCGACCTGACCGCCCCCGGGCCAGTCGGTGCGGTGGCGCGAGTACGCGCTGATACCAAAGGCCAGCACGCCGTAGGTGCCGTTCGGGTTGCTCGGCACGAGCCGCTCACGGATGTAGAACCGCCCGCCGGGCGTGGGCGATCCCACCCCTCCGATACCGATGGGGGCCTTCAACAGGAGGCGCCCGTCGCGGTAGGCCGACAGATGCTTCGTGCGCTTGTCGACGATGATCCAGGTCCGGTTGAGGCGCGGCGCGGATATCGCGCTGCTCGGCACCCAGCCGGTCCGGGAACCCAGGCCGGAGTAGCGCACGTAGGTCCAGTTACCGGAGCGCTCCAGAGCGAGCACGACGTCCCTCCGGCCGTAGTAGGTGAAGCGACGGAGCGCGCCGGTCTTGCGCGAGCGGCGGTTGGGCCGAGCGCGCACGGTGACCGCCCGCCGCACCGTGCTCCAGTAGGTGCGGCCGCGCTCGTTGGAGAGCCGCTCGACGCGAGGAGCGGGGTCGCCCCCGGGACTCGGATCGTCGGCTGCAGCCGGGGCCGCGGCCGCGGCGAGCGCGACGCACGCGAGCGCACCTCCGGTCGCGGCACGGCGGGAATTGCTTCGGACGCCCATGCTGCAACCTCAATTCGTGAGCGGCGCGAAGCCCTGCATGCGCACGTAGAGCTTGTAGAGCCGCAAGGTAGACACGTTCGGCGTCGAGCAGGTCTTGTCCAGCATCGCCTTCGCCCGCTTGTCGGGCAGCGGCGACGCGGCGCTCCTCGATCGCTGGGGCGTCAGCTGTCCGCGCAGCGCCTCTACCGTCGCGTAGCGCTCGGCCTCGCTGCCCCGCTGCCAGTCCCCGCAGTTGGCGAACTGCACGGTCGTCCCGCCGCTCTCCCGGCCGACAGGCTTCGCTCCCGCGGACGGCGACTGCGCGTCATCGCCGCCGCAGCCCGCAGCCGCGACGGTCGCGACCAGCGCGACCGCCGCCGCGGCGATGTGCCTCATCATCTCCCCGCGAGCTCGTTCATCCGTTGTCGCAGCCGGTCAGCCTCGGGCGTGGCCTCGAAGCGGCCGGTCGCGGTCGCGACCTCGCGCTTACGTCGCGCCGCCGCGGCGCTTCCCGGACGCGGTGGCGTCTGCCACCAGTCACACGCCAGCGGTCCGGTGTCCTGATCGGGCCCGTCCGCACAGTCGACCAGGTACGCGAGCTTGGCCAGGTCGCCGCCTCCGACGCTCGAGCTCGGGTCCCTCCCGCCCGCGCAATTGGGGAGCGGGTTCGGCGGCTCAGCGGGTGCGTTGCCCGCGTCACCCGGGCCGGTCACGCTGCCCGGCCTGCCGTCCGGCCCGGTGTTGTCGAACCAGCAGTTTCCGGTGTTGGTGAAGAACTCGTCCCACCAGAAGTCGTTGCCATTCGGCAAGGGCGTCCGGGCGGCCCGGCCGTGAGGTATGCCGTACTGATCGAGCGTCGACGGGAAGCGGAAGCCCGCCGGCACCTGGCCCATCTTGTTGTTGAAGTGGCGGTTCCCACACGAGGTGGACAGCCCGGTGTCCTGCGTAGTGCACGAGACGCCCGGGAACACGTCGCCCTCCGGACCGCCGAACCTCGTCAGCGCGTCGGGGACCGCGAACAGCATCGTCCCGTCGCGCCAGTTGTCGAAGAACCAGTTGTCGTGCACGCGGGCGTCGTTCATGCCCGCGTAGATGATTCCGGTCCCGTTCGGCACCGCTACCAGCGGCTTGACCGGCGAGTCCGCCTCGTAGACGTTGAAGTTGTTCGAGTAGATGAAGTTGTTGTCGACCTTCTGGCTGTCGGCTGGGAAGCCTGGATGGCCCGCCGACGACAGGGTGTCGGTGGAGATGCCCGTCGCGTTGCCGTAGATGTGGTTGTTGGTCAGGCGGACGGCGTTGCCCATCGACCCCGAGTAGCCGAGCGCCGAGTTGCGCATGTCGCACCGAGTGATCGTCGTGTTGTAGCGCGGTGCGTCGGGATAGAAGTCCGTGGCCTGCGACTGCGTCTCCGGCGCGGCGCCCGGATAGAGCGCGGCGTCGCCCGCGCCCATGCCGTCGCAGTTCTGCAACCGCTGGTGGTCGCTCGTGAAGGCGAGGTGCCCGTAGTCGGCGTTCCAGAAGAACTTCGTCCGGTCGAGCAGCGTGCCGTCGCTCTCCTCGGTGTAGAAGCCGTGCTCCTCTCCGCCGCGCGTGAGGAAGTTGCGACCGACGAACCCGTCGGCGCGGTCGGCTCGCAGCACGACGTCCTTGGCGTGGCCGAGCGGCTTGGCCTCCGGGCCGCTTCCCTGGTAGTTCTCGCCTGCGTCGAGGATCACGTCCTCGGGCTTCGCGCCGCTGCCCTCGATCTGGAGGTTGCAGCGAACGCACGGCCCGAGCTCCTGCTCCGGAATCCCGCGACGGTCGTTACGCGGCTGCGCGAGCGCCTTGCCCACCACCTCGCGGCCCTGGACGTAGATCAGGTTCTGGTCGTGCGGGCAGGTGACCTGGTACTCGTAGCTGGGCGCATTGTCGCCGCTCGCGTCCTGCTGGAGCAGCGACGGGTTACAGCGCGGGTCGTTCTCCGGCGCCTCCCGTGACGCCGGCTCCGTGTACGTGCCGGGCATGATCACGATCCGGTCGTTGTTGCCGGAAGCGTCGATGGCCTCCTGCACGGAGCTGAAGCGGCACTTGGACCGCAGGCGCCGGTTGATGCCGAGCAGATCAGCGGCCTGCTCGCGCGAGAGCTTGGTCACGGGCTGGCTGGGCCGCAGCCGGTAGCCCCGGTCGCGAGCCCGGGCGATCGACGCGCGGGCGAGCCGTATCGACGTGGCGCCGCCGCTGCCCTGGCAGACAACCCGCACGTCGGTGCGTGGGCGGGTGGTCGCCCCGGCGGCGGAGGCGTCGCGCTTGCCCGTGAGCGAAGGTTCGCGACCGCCTTGACGGCCACTCGGGGCAGGAACCGCGGAAGCAAGCGAGCGCGCGGCCGGGACGCCGCCGCCGGCGGCCGGGGAAATCGATCTGTCCGGCCCTGGGTCGGGCCAGTACGAGGGCCGTTCGAGATGGGCCTGTGCGGCCCC
>Ga0126307_10001100_pt1 | contig 17842 bp, 17 predicted proteins | sample Plot28_FD_89955 | JGI IMG/M metagenome (GOLD analysis project Ga0126307, IMG submission 89955) | Serpentine soil microbial communities from UC McLaughlin Reserve, CA, USA - Plot28 | ecosystem: Environmental > Terrestrial > Soil > Grasslands | place: USA: UC McLaughlin Reserve, Lake County... | reverse complement strand
TCGCCGAGGTCAGCCAGGGAATCCGTCAGGTAGGCGTGGTTCGCCGCGCGCTTCGCGACGAACTCCGGCAGCCGGTCCAGCTGCGCGGCGCCGACCGCGGCCTGCATGTCGGTCGCCTTGAGGTTGTAGCCCAGGTGCGAGTAGACGTACTTGTGGTCGTAGCCGTGCGGGAGCGACCCGAACTGTTGGTTGAAGCGCTTGCCGCAGGTGTTGTCGCAGCCCGGGTCGCACCAGCAGTCGCGACCCCAGTCGCGGATCGACTCGACGATCAGCTTCATGATCCCGCGGTTCATCAGGACCGCGCCGCCCTCGCCGGTGGTGATCTGGTGCGCGGGGTAGAACGACAGCGTCATCAGGTCGCCGAAGGTGCCGACCGGCTTGCCGTGGTAGGTGGCGCCGAGCGCATCGCAGCAGTCCTCGACCAGCATCAGGCCGTGGCGGCGACAGAAGTCGACGACGGCGCCCAGGTCGAAGGGGTTGCCGAGCGTGTGGGCGATGACGACGGCACGCGTGCGGTCGCTGACCGCGGCCTCCATGGCCTCGACGTCGATGTCGTAGGTGGGCAGCGTGACGTCGACGAAGACCGGCACCAGGCCGTTCTGCACGATCGGATTGACGGTGGTCGGGAAGCCGGCAGCCACGGTGATCACCTCGTCGCCCAGCTTGAGCTGCTTGTCGCCCAGCCTTGGTGATGTCAACGCGCTGACGGCCGCCAGGTTGGCCGACGAGCCGGAGTTGACCATCAGTGCGTGCCGCAGCCCGGCGGCGCGGGCCAGCTTGCGCTCGAAGTGCTTGTGCTCGGCGCCTGCGGTGAGCCAGCCGTCGAGGCTGGAACGGACCAGCTCGACGATCTCAGGAGCGCCGATCAGCTTGCCGGAAACCGGGACGTTCGGGCTCGTCGGGTCGAAGACGGGAGGCGTGTGGCGCGCGGCGGCATTCTGCGCCACGAGCTCGAGGATCTGGTCGGTGGAGGGGACCATCTCACCCCCTATCGCCCATACGCGCGCGCCCCTTTAGGAAATCCGTCCAGGGCCGATGTAGCCCGTGATGAGCGTTCCCTCCACGCCCCATCGCCCCAAGGTCGTGCTGCTCTGCGGCGGCCTCGGTACCCGCATGCGCGAGGAGACCGAGTACCGGCCGAAGCCGATGGTCGAGGTCGGCGGCAAGCCGCTCCTCTGGCACATCATGAAGACCTACGGGGAGTTCGGGCTGACCGACTTCGTCCTCTGCCTGGGCTACCGCGGGCAGATGATCAAGCAGTACTTCCTCGACTACCACGCGATGCGCTCGGACATGACGATCGCGCTCGCGAGCGGCGCCGTCGAGTACGCGAACCGCGAGGTCGAGGACTGGAACATCTCGCTGGTCGACACGGGTGACAACTCGATGACCGGCGCCCGCGTCAAGCGCGTCGAGCCCTGGCTGGGCGAGTCCGACATCTTCCTGTGCACGTACGGCGACGGCGTCGCCGACATCGACATCGACGAGCTGATCGCGTTCCACCGCTCGCACGGCAAGCTCGCGACGGTCACCGGCGTCAAGCCGCCCTCGCGCTTCGGCGAGCTGGTCCACGACGGCGTCGAGGTCAGCCGCTTCGCAGAGAAGCCCGCGGGCGACGGCCTGATCTCCGGCGGCTTCTTCGTGTTCGACCGCGAGTTCATGCAGCGACTGTCCGCCGACCCGTCCTGCGTCCTGGAGCGCGCGCCGCTGGAGGGCCTGGCCGAGGACGGCGAGCTGGCCGTCTACCGCCACGACGGCTTCTGGCAGTGCGCCGACACCGTCCGCGACGTCGAGCTGCTGCGCGGCCTGTGGGACCGCGGCGACGCGCCCTGGCGCGTCTGGGACGACCGGCGCGAGCAGAGCGACCTGAACCCCGGCCGCCGCGCCGGGGACCGGGTCGACGCGCTGCTGAAGGCGGCCGCCACCCCATGAGCCGCAGCGCCGAGCGCGCCCACGCTGCGCGGCGCACCGTCGTGGAGGCCGCACTGGCCGCGCGGACCGCGCACATCGGCTCGTCGCTGTCGATCGTCGACGTGCTGGCCGTCCTCTACAGCGACGTCCTGGGCGACGACGACCGCTTCCTTCTGTCCAAGGGCCACGCCGCGTCGGCTCTGTACGCGACGCTGGCCGCGCACGGAAAGCTCGACCGCGACGAGGTCATCCAGGGCTACTGCTCGGACGGCGGCGCGTTCGCCGGCCATCCCGAGCGCGGCGTCGCGGGCATCGAGATGACCGGTGGATCACTCGGCCACGGTCCTGCTATCGGCGTGGGACTGGCGCTCGCGGGCTGCCGTACCTACTGCCTGGTCGGTGACGGCGAGCTCAACGAGGGTTCGGTCTGGGAGGCGATCATGCTCGCGGGCCACCACGGGCTCTCGAACCTGACGCTGATCGTCGACGCCAACGGCCTGCAGGGACTGGGCACGACCGGCGAGGTGCTCGACCTGGAGCCGCTGCTCCCCAAGCTCACGTCGTTCGGCTGGCACGTCTCCGAGGTCGATGGCCATGACCACGACGGGCTGCGGCGTGTGCTCGGCTACCAGCCCTCGCTGAAGCCGCACGTCGTCGTCGCGCGCACCACCAAGGGCTTCGGCGTCTCGTTCATGGAGAACGAGCTGATGTGGCATTACAAGTCGCTCCGCCCCGATCAGCACGACGAGGTGCTGGCCGACCTGGAGGCGACAGCGTGAGGGACGCGTTCTTCGAGGCGCTGGCCGAGCTGGCCGCCGAGGACCCGCGCGTCTGGGCGCTCACCGGCGACCTGGGCATCGGCCTGTTCGACCCCGTTGAGGAGGCCGCGCCCGGCCGCGTCCTGAACGTGGGGATCGCCGAGCAGGCGATGGTCGGCATCGCCGCCGGCCTGGCCTACGCGGGGAACGTCCCGTTCGCCTACTCGATCGCGCCGTTCGCCACCTCGCGCCCGTACGACCAGATCCGCGTCGACGTCGCGATGGCCCGCGCCAACGTGAAGCTCGTCGGTGTCGGCGGCGGCGTTTCCTACGGCTACCTCGGGCCCACCCACCACGCGATCGAGGACCTGGCGCTGATGCGCTCGCTGCCCGGGATGACCGTGCTCGCTCCCGCCGATCCCGCGGAGGCGTTGCGCGCCACGCGCGCCGCCGCCGAGCACGAGGGCCCGGTCTACCTGCGCCTGGGCAAGAACGGCGAGCCGAAGCTGCTGCCCGACGACGCGCCGTTCCAGATCGGCCGCGCGACGCTGCTGCGTTCCGGTGACGACGTCACGTTGGCCTCGACCGGCCCGATGCTGGCCGAGGCGCTCGACGCCGCCGATCGTTTGTCCGCCGCCGGCGTCGACGCGTCGGTCCTGCACTTCGCCACCGTCAAGCCGTTCGACCGCGACGCGCTCAGCGCGTGCGCCGCCCGCACCGGCACCGTCATCACGATCGAGGAGCACTCGATCGTCGGCGGCCTGGGCAGCGCCGCCGCCGAGTCGCTGGCCGAGGACGGCGTCCCCGCTCAGCTCAAGCGGATCGGGCTGCGCGACGAGTTCGCCTTCGCCGTCGGATCGCGCGAGCACCTGCTGCGCGAGTACGGCCTGACCGGAAACGACATCGCCCGCAGTGCGCTTGCCGTGCTCGGCGCGCACGACCTCGAGGAGAGCTACGCATGAGCACCGACCGCCGCCGCCAGGTCTACGACCGGGCGATTCGCAAGGAGTTCTCGTTCCTCAAGTCGACGGACTCGATTGCCCACCTGCACGCGCACTCGATCGTGATCGCCGACGGCGACGGCCTGCTCGTCCCGCTCTGCGAGCTGCACGCCGACGACGCCGAGCTGATCGCGACGCTGTCGGAGTGGCGCCGGGAGAACTCGCGGGCGTTCCCGACCCAGTTCCCCGTGACCGTCGAGGGCACGCGCCGCTGGCTGCGCGCCGGCGTCTTGGGTGTCGAGGATCGCCTGCTGTTCCTGGTCTGCGACCGCCACGGCCGCCCCGTCGGGCACCTTGGCTTCGCCAACGCGCTGGCGGGTGACTGCCAGATCGAGATCGACAACGTCGTCCGCGGCGACAAGGAGGCCCAGCCCGCGCTCATGTCCGCCGCTATGCAGGCGCTCGTCGCCTGGGGCGAGGAGATGTTCGGGCCGCGCGAGATCCACCTGCGCGTGTTCGAGGACAACGAGCATGCGGTCACCTTCTACGAGCGCCTGGGCTTCGTGCGGGTCGGGGCGATCGCCCTCCGCTGCGAGGAGCGGCCGGGCGGGGTCGTCGCGTTCGTGCCGATCGCGGATGGCCGGGAGGCGGATCGCTGGTTCCTGTGCATGACCTACGTGCCCGCGCCCTCCGCCGCGGATCACTCGGAGATGATCCTTACGGCCGGCCCGTCGATGTCGGCCCGCGAGGCGGGCTACGCGCTCGACGCCGTGCGCACCGGCTGGAACGACCGGCACGCGGACTACCTGAAGGCCTTCGCCGAGTCGTTCCGCGAGTACGTCGGCACCGACTACGCGCTGCCCACCTCGTCGTGCACCGGCGCGCTCCACCTGTCGCTCCTGGCACTCGGGATCGGGCCTGGCGATGAGGTCATCGTCCCCGACCTGACCTGGGTGGCCACCGCCAACGTGGTCGCCTACACCGGCGCGACGCCGGTGTTCGCGGACGTGGAGGAGGATTCCTGGTGCCTCCACCCCGCCGCCTTCGCGGCCGCGATCACCCCGCGCACCAAGGCCGTCATGCCGGTGCACATGTACGGACACCCCGCGCGGATGGACGCGATCGTCGAGATCGCCCGCCGTTACGGGATCCGGATCGTGGAGGACGCCGCGCCGTCGATCGGCGCCGAGGTAGCGGGTCGCCGCACGGGCGGGTTCGGCGACGCCGCCGGCTTCTCGTTCCAGGGCGCGAAGCTTCTTGTCAGCGGCGAGGGCGGGATGCTCGTCACGGACGACGCCGAGGTCTACGAGCGCGCTCGCTATCTGTGGAACTTCGGCCACGAGGGCGACTTCTGGATCGGCGAGACCGGCTGGAAGTACAAGCTGTCGAACGTCCAGGCCGCGATCGGGCTCGGTCAGCTGGAGCGCGTCGACGAGCTGGTCGAGGCCAAGCGCCGCGTGTTCGACTGGTACGCCGAGGAGCTCGACGGCGTGGCCGGCGTGACGCTCGCGCGCGAGGCGTCGTGGGCCCGGTCGATCTACTGGATGACGTCGATCCGCGTCGACCCCGAGTTCGGGCTGACCCGGACCGAGATGCGCTCGGCACTGCGCGACGCGGGCGTCGACAGCCGCCCCGTGTTCCCGGCCATCAGCCGCTACCCGATGTGGTCCCAGCGACAGGAGCCGGGGCGGGTGGCCGACGCGATCGGCTCGTCGGGCATCAACCTGCCGAGCGGCGTGCGCCTGCGGCGGCATGAGGTGGCGCGGGTGGGCGAGGCGATCCGGGCGGCGCTGCGCCGCGCGGACACGGCCGGGCCACTGCGCGCGCCGCACGCGGCCGAGCGCCCCGCCGCGGCGTAGGCCAACTCGCCTACCGCGACTGCCGCTTCTCGTCCAGCCAGGCTCCGGGACGCGGGCGGCCCTCCGGCCGCCCGCATCTCGGCGTGTCGCCTCGAGCCGCTGTGCTCCCTCCCCGTGAGCGCAGGCGGTCCGGAGCCATCCTTGGCCTCGGCGCACAGTCAGTAGTCGGTCTTCAGACGGCGACCTCGAACCAGACGCCGGTGAGCCCTGCGACGTGTCTGCGGCCCCAATTGCTCGACAGCGCGTCGACCAAGAACAAGCCGCGCCCTGCCGCGGCGGTGGGCGGCGGCAACTCAGGCGCGTCGTCGAAAGGCGGGCCGGCGTTCGTGACGGACAACAGGAACCGATTGATGCCCAGGGTGCCGGCGACGGTAACCGCCTCGCCGTCGACCTGAGCGCCGTGGGTGACGGCATTGGTCACCGTCTCGCTCGTGAGCAACTCGACGGTCTCGACCACCGAGTGCGCGGCCTGCCAACCACGCAATCGCCGCGCGACCTCGTGCCGCGCCTGGCTCGGAGCGGCGGTGCCGGACGACACGGCGAACTCGAACTGCCTCAGCCCGTGCCGCGCAGCGTCAACTCGCGTGCAATCCGCAACTCTCCGAGAAGCGGACCTGAGACGGGCGTAGGCGGAAATCTCGCCGCTGGTGCCGACCGAATCTTGATACCGCGTGGAACAGCGAGACTGCTCGGCCAACGCCAGCTCAAGCTCGCGCGCCGCGGGTTCTCCTGTCACTCCAGCTACTCCTCCGTGTTCTGCTCGGAGCTACTAACCCCGCTCAGCCCACCGTCGGATATGTATGGCCAAGCGCTCCCCCACGCCATGCCGAAGGCGAGACACTACTCCTGGCCGGGTTGTGCGTCCAGGGCACGGCGCGGCTGATCGGCTGCGGCCTCTGGCCGGAGCACGAACGACTCGACGGCCATGTCGGGGTCGATGTGGTTGTCGCTCATGAAGGCGATCACTTCGCGCTCGGTGATCGTTTCGACCGCCGCGACCAAGTCGTCGCGCATCGTCTGCTGGAACTCATGGCGGATCTGGAGCACCAGGTCCGCTTTCCCGTCATCCGCGAGCTTGCGCTCGGCCTGGGTGAGCGTGTCGCCCATGACCACGCTGACCAGATCGGGCGAGATATGAGTCCGTGCCTGTGTCGGGCCTCGGCCGGTGTATTGACGTACGAGGCCGACCACCGCGTTCGATACAGCCGCGCCGACAGTGCCGCCGTCGCGCGCTCTGTGCTCGTTAGGGCCAGTCATGGGTTTCCCGTCTCGCCTCTTCTGTGTCAAGCCGCTCGAAGGGAAAAGAGGCGGGGAAGACCCGAGAAGCAGCCCTTCAACGATAGCCGTTCCCAGAGGACTCGACGCGCAAAGAAGCGGCCGCGTCGAAACCGCGACGGACAGCGGGACGCACCGCGTAGCGCGCGGGATCGGACCACGTCCCAACATGGAGGGCCCGTATGGTCCGTAGTCCGCGTCCGCTCCCCGACCATCGCGGCGCCGCAGCATGATGGCTCGCGTGAACTCGCGACTCGCGGTCACCGTCGAACGGGATCAGGCCCGACGCGTCATCCGGCCCGAGGGAGAACTCGACATCTCAACGGTCGTCACGCTCGCTCCCGTCGTCGAGCGCGAATGCTCCAGCCAAGCCGACTTGGACGTCGATCTCAGCCGGCTGAGCTTCCTGGACTGCGCCGGACTCCGCATCCTCCTCTACGCAAGCGCGCTCGCCGAAAGCAACGGCAGCGAGCTTCGCGTCGTCCCTGGCCCGGCAAGCGTTCGCCGAATCTTTCGTCTGACCGGACTCGACAGCCGCTTCCACTTCGTCGACCCGTCGGCTACCGGCCGGTTTCAACGGCGCGTCGATCGATCTACGGCCGCTCCCGCCGGCGACCGAGCGTAACCCTCAACTCCTCGCGGCGGCAGTACGTGGCGCCCGTTGTCACTCGGGTGCTTCCGCTGCTCGGGTTCCGTTACAGCCGGGCGCGCGACGCCTACGTACTGCGCGGCGTTGGCCGGCGAGTCGGCCCCGTCGTTGCCAGCCGTGACCGGAAGTTCATCGCGCAACCCGCGAGAGACCAGCGCGACCGGTACACCGTCGATCGGGACCGCAGGTCGTGAACGGCGAACCGGCGGCCTAGATCAGGTTCGCGCTCAGGTCCACCGTCTCCCACTTCTCGGGATCGGGCGGCCGCCCGAACGGGTCCGGCATCGCATACGGGTGCACGGGCAGCCCGGCGCCCTCCGCGTTCGCCACGTCCGCAGAGCCCCAGCGCGCGATCACCAGCCGCCCAGGGCGGTAGAGCTCCTGCGCGTCGTCGGTCGGGATGACCGCGACGTCGAGCGCGGTCTCGCCAAAGTGCGGCTCGAGCAGCGCCATGGCGTCGTCCACCCGGTCGGGCGGCACGGCGATGGCCAGGCGCTCGAGCAGCGCGCCGAGCTCCTCGACCGCGGCGGCGAGCGCGCTCGCGTCCTCGGCGCTGCCGGGCGCCGTCGTCACGGCGTCGAACGGGATCCCCGGCGCCGTCAGGCGGGACTCCCCCACCATCGAGTAGTACAGCCCGCGCAGGCCGTTGTCAGCCGGCTGGCGGACCAGCGCCTTGCCGACCGTCATGTACGCAGCCCAGCCGTCGCTGACCCGCCGGATGCCGTCGCGGTGCAGGTTGTGGGCCGTGGCCGCGGCGATGGCGGCCACCATCGGGTCGCGCAGCGGGGCCAGCTCGACCGGCATCGCGGGGTCGCGGAACACGTGGTCGAGCGTCGCCGGTACGTCGCGACCGTTGTAGCCGGACCGGTTCGACTGCAGGTGACCGGACTCGGAGTGCACGCGGTAGGCGATCAGCGGCTCCTGCAGCGTCACGACACGGTGGCGCAGCGACAGGCGCAGCCAGGTCAGCCAGTCGCCGGCGTAGAGCGAGCGCGCGTCGAAGCCGCCGACCTCACGAAGGATGTCCGTGCGTGCTAGGACCGACTGCGGCCAGACGCGGTTGTGGGGCGCGATCTTCGTGAACAGCGCCGGCGGGTCGAGCACCTCGGGGATGTCGCTGATGTCCGGCGAATAGCCGTTGACGGTGCCGTGCTCGTCGATGTGGAAGGCACGCGAATGGGCCCAGGCCGCTCCATGACGCTCCAGCGCCTCGACCTTCGTGGCCAGGTTGCCGAGCTGCATGACGTCGTCGTGCGCGAACGGGACGTAGAGGTCGGCATTGGTCTCGGCCAGCACGCGGTTGAGACTGCCGAAGTAGAAGACGTTCTCCTCGTTGACCGCGACGCTGACCCGCGGATCCTCGGCGGCGTAGCGCTCGGCGACCGCCACCGAGTCGTCCGTCGACCCGTTGTCGCGGATGCGCACGGTCAGTTCGACGCCCTCCTGGGCGAGGATGCTCTCGATCGCCTCGCCCATGAAGTCGGCCCCGTTGTAGACGGGCAGCGCGACGCAGATCGTCGGGGTCATGCCGGAGGGATACCAGCGGCGGCGGCTAGCCGCCCGCGACCATCCCCAGCGAGACCACGAGCCCGAGCTCCGGCCGCACCAGCGTGACGGTCTTGACCAGCGGCGCACCGGTTTGCTTCGCGCCGTGGTGCAGCAGCGACCGGACCGGGACGCCCGCGAGCGTCGCGGCGACCTCGGCGCGGCTCCACGCGCACGCGAACGCCACGCGACTGCGCGGCAGTCCGAAGCGGTCCACCACCCCCGCGCGCGGCTCCTGGTCGAGCGGCTCCGCGTGGCAGGCGATCGCCGCGCAGGCCGTCTCCGGCTCCCACACGACTACGCGCCCGTCGTCCAGGCAGTGGATCGCTCTGCCCTCGGCCGGCTCGACTTCCCTGCCGGGCGGCAGCACTCGCAGACTCACGGTCACACATATAGCTGCCGCGTCAGACGGGGCAAAGAGCGCGCTCAACATGAACCCCGCAATTGAGGGGATTTAGCGCGCCGCGACCGGCTGCGCCACACCTACCGACTCGACGGCCAGCATCGCCCGGTCGTCCGAGCGATCCGTCGCGGTGAAGTCCTCCAGGCGACGCTCCAGGCGCTCGATCAGGTCGTCGGCCCGGTTCGAGCCGGCGGCCGCGACCTCCAGCAGGCGCTCCTCGCCGAACCGGTCCGCGGCGCCCTGGGTATCGGTCACGCCGTCGGTGTAGAAGAGCAGCGTGTCGCCGGGCGCCACCCCGGCCACCGACTCGCTCCACTCGCCGTCGTCGACCGCGCCCAGGACCACGTCGTGGCGGCCGATCGGCACGACCGATCCGTCGGGGCCGACACGCAGCGGCAGCGGATGCCCGGCCGAGACGATCGAGACCTCGATGCCGGGCCCCGATGGACGCAGCAGCGCGCACACCACGCTCACGATCGACAGCTTCGGCTGCTCGCGCAGCACCTGGTTCACGTGGCTCATCACCGCGGCCGGCCGCGAGTCGAAGCGCGCGGCGGTCTTGGCGGTGTGGCGGGCCAGCGCGGTCAGCGCCGCTGCCGTGACTCCCTTTCCGGTCACGTCGCCCAGCACGATCATCCACCCGTCCGGCACCTCGAAGATGTCGTAGAAGTCACCGCCGACGTCGGTCCCGCGCTCGCCCGCCTGGTACGACGCGGCGATCCGCCAGCCCGGCGGCTGGGCCAGCCGCTCAGGCAGCAGGCTGGCCTGCAGCGTCTCGGCGGTCTGCGATAGCCGCGTGTACAGCCGCGCGTTCTCGACGGCCGTGCCGGCTCGTGCGGCCAGGTCCTCGGCGAAGGCCAGGTCGTCGTCGTCGAACGCCCGGCCGCTGTCGGCGTTCACGAACGTCAGCGCACCGATGACCGCGGCGCCGGCCTTCATCGGCACGATCATCGCCGAGCGCATCCCCAGCGAGCGGACCAGCTCGAGGTGGCGTTCATCGCGCGCGCCCTGCTCGAGCATCTCGTCGGTGATCGCGGGATAGACCTCGGCCTGGCCCGTCCGGATCACCGCGCCCAAACCGATGTCGGAGGACATGTCGGGCGGGTACTCCCTGCCGAGATCGCGCGCGAGCGACAGCTTCTCCGGGTGCGCGTGCGCCAGCGCGACCCGGTCCACGGCGCCGCTTTCGAAGATGTCGACGGCGCACCAGTCCGCGAAGACCGGCACGGCCAGCCGCGCGACGCGCTCCAGCGTCTCGTCGTAGTCGAGCGAGCTCGAGAGGACCTCGGTCGCCCGCACGAGGAACTGCTGGCGCAGCTCCGCCTCCTTGGCCTCGGTGACGTCCTCGATCACGTTCACCGCCAGCGGGCGGCCGTGCTCGTCCTGCACGACCGTGGCCTTGGTCAGCAGCCAGTAGGACTCGCCGGTCTCGCGCAGGACGCTGCGGGTGAGCATCGGCTCGCCCGGCTCGCCCGCCACGATCCGCCGCCCGGGGAATTGGTCGGCGGTCACGGGCCGGCCCTCCTCGTCGGTGATGGCGAACCGCCGGGCCAGGTCGCCCGGGCTCGCGGCCAGCACCTCGTCGAGTGACGCCGCGCCCAGCAGCTTGACCGCGGCCTGGTTCGCGTACACGGTCTTGCCGCTCTCGTCGTGCACGGTGACGGCCTCGGCCAGCGAGTCGAGCATCGCGTCGAGGCGCCTGCCCGTGGCCTCGGCCTGTTGGCGCGCGGCCACGGCCTGCGACTGCGAGCGGAACAGGCCCGTACGAGCCTGGGAGCTCAACACCGCCAGCGCGGCCCCGGCCGCGACGATCGAGCACCTGAGCAGGTGCCCCCAGGAGAAGAAGTGCTCGTTCCAGACGCCGCTGGCAACCGCGATGGCAAGCCCGAGCGCCGCCACCACCGCGACCGGACGCGGCCGTTCGACCAGCGCCAGCGCCAGCGGCGGCAACAGGTACACGGCCGTGAACGTCTCGTCGCTGGTGGCGTCGCCCACGACCAAGAGCGCCAGCGCCGCCAGCGCGGCGTAGAACCAGGGAGTCGGAGAGCGATTCGGGCTCATCGGCAAAGGCCGGCGCCGGCCGAGGCGCCCTGCCGAGCCTAAGGTTCCCTCGGTATGCGGGAGGTTTAACCTTGCTCGAGCGGCGCCATCGTCAGCCCCGCGTCCTTGAGCAGCTCCCAGTAGTGCTCCGCCGGCTCCTTGGGCCCCGACCAGACGATCGCCTGCCCCGTGTTGTGGATCCGGTCGGCGATGGCCAGGCCCCGGTCGTAGGAGACGCCGGGGATCACACGCGACAGCGCCTGCGCGACGCCCTCGAACGTGTTGTGGTCGTCGTTGAGGACGATCACCCGCCAGGCGCCGCCCAGGCCGCTGCCCGGGTCCCCCACCTTGGGGCGCTCGACGACCTCACTCACACGGCCTCCCGTTCGCGCCGCTTGGTCCAGTAGCGGTCGAGACCCAGCCACATCTGGTCGGGCGGCGCAGCCTGGGTCAGGCGCTCGCGCACGGCGTCGTCGCCTGCGGCCTCGACCTCGTCCGCCAGGTGCGTGGCGAACGCGTCGCGGTCGCCGCCCTCGGCCGCGGCCGCGTGGTCGTGCAGCCGCTCGCGCATCGAGTCCAGGTGGCGGTCGACGTCCTCGAACCGGCCCGCGTGCGTCAGGCAGAGCGCAGTGGGCCGCCAGTCGGCGACCAGGTCGACCGAGTCGAGCCACTTCTCGATGTCGATGTCCGGCGGCGGCGTGGGCGGCAGCACGAACTCGCTGGGCGGGGTGCGGACGCCCGCTACGTCGCCGGTGTACGCCTCGCCGGAGTCGGGGTCGAAGTAACAGACGTGGTGCGACGCGTGCCCGGGCGTGTACTCGACGCGCAGGCCCTCGACGACCTCGCCGCCCGTGACCACCGTGACGTTCTCGTCCGGGACGGGCGCGACCTCGCCCCACAGGCGCTCCATGTCGTCCCCGTACAGCTGGCCCGCGGACTTCAGGAGCTTCGAGGGGTCGATCAGGTGCGGGGCACCGCGCTCGTGGACGTAGACCTTCATGTGGGGGAACCGCCGGACCAGTACGCCGGTGGCGCCCGCGTGGTCGAGGTGGATGTGAGTGAGCAGCAGCGCGCGAGGCTCCGGACAGGCCTCCAGAAGGGTCTCGACGCTCGATGCCGGGCCGGGATCGACGATCGTGCCGTCCCGCTCGTAGGCCACGATGACCCGGTCGTGCCCGAGGTGATGGACGTCTATGGGGCGGCTCGCCACGCGCCGGACCATACAATCCGTGACGTGACCGAACCACGACTTGAAGAGCGGGACCGGCCGTGGGTCATGCGCACCTACGCCGGCCACTCCACAGCCAAGGAGTCGAACGCCCTCTACCGCAAGAACCTCGAGAAGGGCCAGACCGGCCTCTCGATCGCGTTCGACCTGCCCACCCAGACCGGCTACGACCCGGACCACGAGCTCTCGCGCGGCGAGGTCGGCAAGGTCGGCGTCTCGATCGCCCACAAGGGCGACATGCACCAGTTGCTCGACGGCATCCCGCTGGGCGAGATGAACACGTCGATGACGATCAACGCCACCGCCGCGTGGCTGCTGGCGCTCTACATGACGGTCGCCGAGGAGAACGACGTCGAGCGCAAGTCGCTCCAGGGCACGACCCAGAACGACATCATCAAGGAGTTCCTCTCGCGCGGGACCTACGCGTTCCCGCCCGGGCCGTCGATGCGGCTGATCGCGGACATGATCGCGTTCACGGTCGACGAGGTCCCGAAGTGGAACCCGATCAACATCTGCTCGTACCACCTGCAGGAGGCGGGCGCGACGCCGGTCCAGGAGATCGCCTACGCGATGTCGACCGCGCAGGCCGTCCTCGACGGGGCCCGTGAGCGCGTCGACGAGGAGACGTTCCCGCGCGTGTTCGGCCGCATCTCGTTCTTCGTCAACGCCGGCATCCGCTTCATCGAGGAGCACGCGAAGCTCCGCGCGATGGGCCAGATCTGGGAGCAGCTCGGCCGCGAGCGCTACGGCGTGACCGACGAGCGCTACCTGCGCTTCCGCTACGGCGTGCAGGTCAACTCGCTCGGGCTTACCGAGGCGCAGCCGGAGAACAACGTCATCCGCATCGTGCTCGAGGCGCTGGCGGTGACGCTGGGCCGCAACGCCCGCGCCCGCGCGCTGCAGCTGCCGGCCTGGAACGAGGCGCTCGGCCTGCCTCGTCCGTGGGACCAGCAGTGGTCGCTGCGGATCCAGCAGATCCTGGCCTACGAGACCGACCTGCTCGAGTACCCCGACATCTTCGAGGGCTCGCACGTGATGGAGGGCCTCGTCGAGGAGTTGGTCGAGGGCGCCCGCGCGGAGATGGCGGTCGTCGCGGAGCACGGCGGCGCCGTCGAGGCCGTCGACTACATGAAGACCCAGCTCGTCGAGTCGCACCGCGAGCGCGTCGCCAAGATCGAGCGCGGTGACCTGAAGGTGATCGGCCAGAACTCGTTCACCTCGTCGGAGCCGTCGCCGCTTCAGCAGGGCGAGGACGGCGGGATCCTGACCGTCGACCCCGGGGTCGAGCAGGGCCAGATCAAGGCCGTCGAGGAGTGGCGATCGCAGCGTGACGACGCCGCCGTCGGCCGGGCGCTCGACGCTCTGTCCGAGGCCGCCCGCGACGAGAACGTCAACATCATGGAGGCGACGATCGCCTGCGCCAAGGCCGGCGTGACCACCGGCGAGTGGGCGGCGCGCCTGCGCGAGACGTTCGGCGAGTACCGGGCGCCCACAGGAGTGGGCGACGCCGCGGTGCCGGCCGAGGACGGCTCGCTCGACGAGCTGCGCGACAAGGTCGAGCGGGTTTCCGAGTCGCTCGGGCGCCGCGTGAAGATCCTGGTCGGCAAGCCGGGGCTGGACGGCCACTCGAACGGCGCGGAGCAGATCGCGGTCCGCGCTCGCGATGCAGGCATGGACGTGGTCTACGAGGGCATCCGCCTGACGCCCGCGCGGATCGCGACGACCGCCGCCCAGGAGGGCGTGCACGTCGTCGGCCTGTCGATCCTCTCCGGGTCGCACCGCGAGCTGATCCCCGAGGTGGTGCGTGAGCTGCGCGAGGCGGGCGCCGACGTGCCGGTCGTGGTCGGCGGGATCATCCCGGCGAAGGACGCGCAGGAGATGCTCGAGATGGGCGTGGCGCGCGTGTACACGCCGAAGGACTTCGAGATCTCGCGGATCATGGGCGACATCGTGGAATTGGTGGCCGAGCGGAATGGTGTCACCACCGCCGCCTAGGTCGACAGTCGACAGTTGACAGTCGACAGTGCCGTCGATCTGGGCCGCCGCCTGGCTTCGGGTGACCGCTCCGCCGCGCCCGCGGCGCTCAACGTCATAGAGGACCGGTCGCCGCGCGGACGCGAGGCGACCGCGGACCTGCTCGCGCAGGTCTCGCCCGCTTCGTTAGGCGGCGAGGCTCCGGCACACGTCGTCGGTCTGACCGGGCCGCCCGGGGCCGGTAAGTCGTCGCTGCTGTCGGCGCTCGTTCGCGAGTGGCGGGATCGGGGGCGGACGGTCGCCGTGCTGGCGGTCGATCCGTCCTCCAAGCGCTCCGGCGGATCGCTGCTCGGCGACCGCGCGCGCATCGACCACGACCCGAAGGACGACGGGATCCTGATCCGCTCGACGGCCGCGGGCGGGCGGCTCGGCGGCCTGGCCGCGCCCACGCGCGAGGCGGTGCAGGCGCTCGCGCCGGCTTTCGACCTCGTGGTCGTCGAGACCGTCGGCGTCGGCCAGTCGGAGACGGACGTCGAGGAGGTCTCGGACACGACCGTCGTCGTCGTGCAGCCCGGGTCGGGCGACACGCTTCAGTTCATCAAGGCCGGGATCATGGAGGTCCCCGATCTGCTGGTCGTGACCAAGGCCGACCTGGGCGATGTCGCGCTGCGCGCCCGGCGCGACCTGTCAGCGGCGCTGCGCTCGCTGGGGTCGCGCGACACGAAGGTCCTGGCCGTCGCCTCGCTGCCCCCGCCGGAGGGCGTCGACGCGCTGGCCGACGCGCTGGACGAGCACCGCGCGGCGACGGACATCGCGGCGCGCCGGCTGCGCGCCCGGCGCCTGGCGGCGCTCGACGAGTTCACCGTGGAGCACGGGGAGCGGGCGCTGCGCGCGCTGGGCGGCCGGCGCGATGCCGAGCGCTTCCTGCGGGAGCAGGACGACGGCCTGGACGTGCCGCAGCTGGTCGCGCGCCTGGAAGAGCGCGCGGCCGCGCGTTAGCAGGAAGGCGGCTCGATCGCCCCGTCGCCGATGGCGATCGCGACGGCGTGGGCGCGGGTCCGCGCCTCGAGCTTGCGCATGATGTTGCGCAGGTGCGTGCGCACCGTGTGCGGGCTCATCGTCAGCGACAGCCCGATCTGCTCGGTGGACTCCCCGCAGGCGAGCCCGCCGAGCACGTCGCGCTCACGGTTCGACAGGCGCGCGGAGCGCCCGGTCACCAGGCTGTCGGCGATGACCGACATCAGCCGATCCGCACGTAGCCGAGTGCCGATCCAGCCGCGTGCTTTCGCCGGATGACCTGGTCGGACGAGTTGCCCTCGATCGTGTTGACGACGCCGCCGGGGCCGACGGACTCGACCAGGCCGATGTGCTCGTCCCACACGATCAGGTCGCCGGGCTGCGGAGTGGCGCCCTTGGGCAGGGCCTTGCCGGCCTGCTGCGCCCAGGAGTACAGGGCATCGACGGAGCCGAAGCCGCTGCCGTTCGGACCGACCGGCGCACCGGCCTCCTTCGCGACCCACGAAGTGAAGTAGGCGCACCATGGTCCCGGCCCGGGAGCGCCGGCGGTGGCGCTGCGGTACTGGGCGATGCGCGGGGAGTTGTTGGAGCCGGGCGGGGATTCCTTGACGCCGACCTCGCGTGCGGCGATCGCGACCATCTTCGACCCGACGCTGCCGTTGCCGGCGATCGGGGCGGCGCCTGCCGCGGCGCCCGTGGCGCCCGGAGCCATGGCTCCCTGGAGCATCGAGGCGAACTGGTTGGAGCCGCCCGCAGCGGTTCCCGAGGCGGGAGCGGCCGGAGTGGGCGGAGCGGGAGCGGCGACGGGAGGAGCGAACGCCGCGTTCAGTTCGTTGATGCGGGCAATGACGGTGTGAAGGCTCACCAAGGGTTGAATCGACACTGCCGGTGCAGGGCTTTAACGGGATGGCGGAATGGCGGAATGGCGGGCGGAACGAAAACGGGCGGCCCGAAGGCCGCCCGTTCCGATCCGTCCCTCGAGGAGTTGATCCTCGGAGAGCTCGTGTCTCCTTAGCGGAGAAGCGACAGCACGCCCTGCGGGGCCTGGTTGGCCTGGGCCAGCATGCTCGTGCCCGCCTGCTGCAGGATCTGCAGCTTGGTGAACTGGACCATCTCCGACGCCATGTCCGCGTCGCGGATACGGCTCTCGGAAGCGGTCAGGTTCTCCGTGTACGAGGCGAGGTTGGCGATCGTGTGCTCAACCCGGTTCTGCACCGCGCCGAAGGTGGCGCGGGCGGACGAGATGCTGTTGATCGCGTCGTCGATCTGCTGGATGTCGGTCTGAGAGGCAACCGACGACAGAGCGAAGACGGTCGACGCCACCTGGGCTCCAACCGAGATCGTCGCAACGGTGATCTGCTGACCGTCGGACGCACCAACCTGGAACGAGATCGTCGTCGAAGCCGAGTTCAGCAGGTCGATCCCGTTGAACTCAGTGTCGCTGCCGATCCGCTCGATCTCAGCCTTCAGCTGATCGACCTCGGACTGGATAGCCGTACGGTCGGACGTCGAAAGCGTGCCGTTCTTGTACTGAACCGCCAGCTCGCGAACGCGCTGAAGCATCGAGTGGACCTCGTTCAACGCACCCTCGGCCGTCTGCACGAGGCTGACGGCGTCCTGAGCGTTGCGCGAGGCCTGGGTCAGACCACCGATCTGGCCACGCAGCTTCTCGCTGATGGCAAGACCCGCGGCGTCATCCCCGGCGCGGTTGATGCGGTAACCCGACGACAGCTTCTCCATCGCCTTGCCGAGCTTGTCGCTGTTGTGTACGAGCTGACGCTGGGCGTTGAACGCCTCCACGTTGTTCTGGATTCGAAGGGACATCGAACATCCTCCTTGATGAACGTGTTTATGAGGTCCCAGGGCGCCTCCATGGCACCCTTGCTTGCAGACTCGTGAATCGGCGGCGGCGCTGAACGTTGCATCGAACAAATGTCCAGGCGCGTGGACGCTCCAGAACGCAAACGGGCGGCCCGAAGGCCGCCCGTCGCGAATCCGGCGGGGGCAAGCATCCCCGCCTTATGTGCAGCGGGGACGAACATCCCCCGCTTATGGGTCCTACTAGCGCAGCAGCGACAGGACGCTCTGCGGCGCCTGGTTCGCCTGGGCCAGCATGCTGGTGCCGGCCTGCTGCAGGATCTGGAACTTCGTGAACGCGACCATCTCCGAGGCCATGTCCGCGTCGCGGATACGGCTCTCCGACGCGGTCAGGTTCTCCTGGTAGCTCGCGATGTTGGCGATG
>Ga0126307_10001099_pt1 | contig 17845 bp, 17 predicted proteins | sample Plot28_FD_89955 | JGI IMG/M metagenome (GOLD analysis project Ga0126307, IMG submission 89955) | Serpentine soil microbial communities from UC McLaughlin Reserve, CA, USA - Plot28 | ecosystem: Environmental > Terrestrial > Soil > Grasslands | place: USA: UC McLaughlin Reserve, Lake County... | reverse complement strand
TTTCAGCTGCTCACGGAGGTGGTGAGGCATCCGAAGCAGGAAGCGATACATCCCCTCTCCCACGAACAGCGGGAGATCTTGCACGATCTACGGACTGATATCAAGTGCAGTAGAGCGGTTCCCTCCGCAGATATCAACAACGCGCGGCTTACGCTCCTGCGATGGACCTCGCCCTGCAGGTCGTCGTCACCGGTCTCGCCGCCGGTGGCGTGTACGGCCTCGTCGCCATCGGACACGCCCTGGTCTTTCGCCTCACCGGGACCATTTACCTCGCCCTGGGCGATCTCATCGGCCTCGGCGTCTTCACGACGCTGCTCGTGGCCGCCGGTACCGGCCCGGTCACGCAGACCAACGTGGAAACCGGCCGCTACCTGTTTGCGCTCGGCATTGGTGTTCTCGTCTGCGTGGCGGCGGGCGCGGGTGGGTACGCGCTCGTGGTCCAACCGTTCCTCGACCGACGGTCGACGCTGGGCTGGGTCGGCGCAACACTTGCTCTCGCCTTCGCGATCCATGCGGTGATCGAGTCGGTCTTCCCACGCTCGGCGTACGTCTTTCCCGATCCGATCCCGTTCCGGCGGATCGGCGAGGGCGGCTTCGTCACGATCGGGGGCGCATCGGTGGCGGTCCGGGCGGTGTACGTGGCGGCCGTCGCGTTCGTGCTGGCGGGCCTCGTCGCGTGGGCGATCGACCGCACCCGCATGGGTCGCGGCCTACAGGCGATCGCAGCCGACCCCGAGGGCGCGCTCGTCGTCGGCGTGCCGCTCTCGCGACTCGTCCCCCTCGCGTTCGGTCTGGCAGGAGCGGTCGCGGCACTCGCTGCCGTCACGGCCGCGCCGAGCGCGCCGGTGTCTGCCGAGACGGGAACCCTCCTTGGCGTGAAAGGGCTCGCGGCGGCGTTGGCCGTTCGCTTCGGGCCGCCTCTGTACGCCTTCGCGGCCGGCGCCCTCCTCGGTCTCGCCGAGGCCGCGATCGCGAACCTTCACGTCGGCGACTTCGAGCTGGGGCCGGCATACAGCCAGGTGATCCCGCTCGCGCTCGTCCTCGTCCTGCTTGCCGCCTCGCCTCCGGCAGAGGCGCTCGAGGAGGTCGAGTGAGCGCGATTGCGACGACCGGAGGTGCGCTTCGCGAGGCCGCCCGCGACGCCAGGCGATCCTGGACGCCCGCGGCCTGGTCGGCCGTCGCCGGCGTCGGCCTCGCCGCCCTCGTTCCCTTCGTGCTTCCCGGCTCCGTCCGCGTCGACGGCCTCGCCGAGACGGGTTACCTCGCGCTGGCTGCAGTCGGCCTCGGCTTCGCCGTCGGGATCGGCGGGATGCCGTCGATCGTGCAGGGTGCTTTCGTCGGCGTCGGCGCCGTGTGTGCGGCCCATCTCGTCGGATCCGGCTGGCCCGGCCCACTGGCGGCGCTTGTCGGCGCCGCGGCGGCAGCGCTGGGTGGGATCGCCGTGGGGATGGCCGTTGTTCGTTTCCGACCGGTCTACGTGGCCGCGGCGACGTGGATCACGACGTGGCTGTTCGCGCTCGGCCTCGACGCGTTCCCGAGACTGTCTGGGGGGTCGCGCGGGCTCGTCGTCCCGCCTGAGTGGTCGACCACGCTCCACTACGAGCTCGCCCTCGCATTGGTCGCGGCCGCAATGCTCGCTCACAGGACGCTCGCGCGCAGCTCCTTCGGGTTGACACTCCGCGCCTCGGCCGAGCGGCCGGCAGCGGCAGCCGCGCTCGGCGCGGAGGCGGCTCGTCTGCGGCTGCGGGCGTTCGCCGGAGCGGCCGCAGTCGGCGGGCTGGCGGGCGGGTTCGCCGTTCAGCTGCTCGGAGTGGCGGACCCGAGCTCGTACGGCCCGTGGCTCTCGTTCCAGCTTCTCGTCGCGGTGCTCGTCGGCGGCGGTACGACGGCTCTCGGGCCCACAGTCGGCGTCCTCGTCCTCGGCGGCCTCTCACTCGTCGCCGAGCTCTTCGGACGGATGACGGGGAGTGAGACCGCCCGCTTCGGCCCGATGCTGGCGGCACTCCTCCTGCTCGCCGTCCTGACGCTCGGCGGCGACGGGCTCGTCCCCGCCGCCGCGCGGCGGCTCCGGTGGCGTGGCACGCGCCCGGAAATTGCCACGGCGGTGACGCCGTTCGGCGGCGGCTCGCTCGCGGCGCGGGGGCTCGGGAAGCGCTTCGGCGGGCTCGTCGCGCTGGACGCGCTCGAGCTCGACGCGCGGCCCGGCCGGGTGGTCGCGCTGATCGGCCCGAACGGCTCGGGAAAGACGACTGCGCTCCGACTGCTCGCCGGCACCCTAGATGCGGATGCCGGTGAGGTGCGGCTCGACGGAGCGGACGTGACGGTGGAGCCGACGACGCAGCGTGTCCGCCGCGGCCTTGTCCGGACGATCCAATCGAACGCCGTCTTCCCGCACTTGACCGCGCTCGAAAACGCAACTGTCGGCGCGTCGCTCCGGCGCCGATACGGCGGTGCCCTACGCACGCTCCTCGCGACGCCGAAGGCGCGCCGCGAGGCTCGAGTTGTGCGAGCTCGCGCTCTCGACGCGCTACGAATCGTCGGCCTCACCGAGCGGGCGAACGAGCTCGCCGAGTCGCTCACGAGTGCGGAGCAACGGCTGTTGATGGTCGCCTCGGCCCTCGCGACGGAGCCGCGCGTCCTGCTCCTCGACGAGCCTTCCGCAGGCGCAGCTCCGCAGGATCTCGACCGGTTGACCGGCGTCCTGCAAGGGCTGACGGAGAAAGGTCTCGCCATAGTCGTCGTCGAGCACAACCTCCGCCTCGTGCGCTCGATCGCCGAAGATGTCGTCGTGCTCGACGCCGGTAAGCGCCTCGCGGCGGGCGCGCCGGACGACATCGCCGCCGATACGGCTGTGCGCGCCGCCTACTTCGGCCGCCCGAGGTAGATTCGCCGTCCTGCGCCGTCGGCTCGCACTCGCACTCGGACTCGCTCTGATCCTTCTCGCCATGGGCTGCGGCGGCAGCGATTCCGGCGCCAATCGCACGCTTACCATCGTCGTCAACGCGCCGTTCTCGAAGACGCCGTATGTCGGCGAGACGATCGCGCGAGGCGTTGAGCTCGGCGCCGCCGTGACCGGGCCGATCGGGACGAAGGACGGAACGGTCGAGCTCCGCGTCAGGCGCCTCGACAATGCCCTCTCCCCGCGCCGCGCGATCGCGAACGTGCGTCGGGCGGTCGCGGACGGGGCGGTCGCGATCGTCGACGAGGGAACCGGTGTCGACGGGTCAAGGCGCATCGCCAACGACGCGCGGATTCCGGTGTGCATCACCTACCAGGGCGGAACCGGCCTCGTCGACGTCGAGCGGCGGCCGAACGTCTTCCGGATCGCACCGACCGACCGCGGGATCGCCTTCCGCCTCGCCGAGTACCTGATCCCGAAGGGTCTCCGCATCGCAATCCTCACCGACGACACCGCCTACGGCGAAGAGGGCAGGGCGGCGCTCGCAAAGTCCTTCGGCGCGAACCCCGAAGCCGTTGCGCTCCGGCTGCGGCTCCCCGCAGACGCGCCGGACCTGGCCCCGCAGGTACTGCGCGCCAAACGGGCAGGGGCGACCGCGCTGCTCGTCTGGGCGCGCCCAACGACGATCGCGAACGTGCTGACTGCCGCGCGGGGCCGGAGGTGGGCGGTTCCGGTCTATACGCCGCCGAGCGGCGCCGACCCGCTCGTCCGGCAGCAGCTCGCCGACCAGCCCCGCTGGGTCGACGGTCTTACCTTCGCCTCCGGCCGGATGACGGCGGAGCTGGGCCCGCACGCCTGGGCCGCCTTCGAGTCCCAGTTCGTCAGCCGCTACGGACCGGATGCGATCGGCGTGAGGACGTCTGAGGGGCTCGAGGTCGTCCAGCCGCCCGAGTACGCCATGTACTCCTACGACTTCGTGTCGGTGCTGGCCGCGGCGCTGCGCCAGGCCGGCACCGAGGACCGTGACGCGCTGCTCGACGCGCTCAACGAGGTGACGGTCGGAGGCGCGAACGGCGACGAGCGCGGGTTCAATCTCCACAACCACGAGGGAGTGGTCGACGACGACGTCTACTTCGCGCGCTTCGAGGACATGACGTTCGCGCCGGTCAAGGACGATCCGCTGTCGTCGACGCTGCCGGTGATCAAGCAGACTCGCTAGCCGTGCGCGCTGCGATCGTCGCCTTCATCGCGCTCTGGAGCGCGGGAGTGGCCTCCGCCGGCACCGTCCTGCTGCCTTCGCCGACCCAGCCTCTCGGCTCCCAGCCGCCGCTCCGCTCCGACGCGCCGGCCGTGCCGGTCCAGCTTCCCCGACCGCCGCGCATAGACAACCGCCAGCACGTGCTCGTTGGCGTCGCGGAGTCGGGTGCGGTGGCGGCCGTCCGCGTGCGCCAGCGATTGACGCTCAGAGGCCTCGGCGACTTCTTCTTTCAGGTTCCCGCTCCCGTTCGCGACGTCCGAGCGCTCCCCGAGTCGCAGAGCGAGCCCGGGCTGCGCCGCAGCGCGATCCTCTGGCAGGGGTTCTCGCCCGGGCGGCGCGTGCTCGCCGCGGAGCTAGAGCTCGAACCGGGCGGCGCTGCGCCCGCACTGCCCCTCCGGCTCGTGCGTCACCGCAGTGGGATCACCCTCCGCAACACGACCTCCGTCGAAGCAGAGGGCTTCGTCGGGAGGGTCAAGCCGTCGTTGATGCGCCGCGTCTTGGCGCGCCTTGACGCGCAGGCCGCCGGATCACCACCCGCCGTCGCGCCTGCCGTCCAGGTCGAGGGCCGGACCAGGCGCCGTCTGTTGCGCGTCGATGCGCCGCTGCGGATCCGGGGAACGGTCGAGCACGCAGGACGAGTCCTGCGGAGGATTCGCCTGGTGCTCGGCGGTCCGGAAGCCGCGGAAGCGACGATCCCCGCGCCGAAAGGGGCCGAAGTGACGATCACGGCGGAACCGGTGCCGTTGGTGGGCGACCTGGTGCGCCCGATCCATCGGGCCACCGCCGAGGAGCTGCTGCTCCGGGCGGAGCGGGCGCTCTTGCGGCTCGCGCGCGTGAACCAGCACCGTTCGTTCCTTGCCTCACCCGTCGCGGGAACGGCCGCCGCCGTGTATCGCTTCCGCACCGTCGGCGATCCCGCGGCCGTCCCGACGCCCGAACGCGACTCCGACACCGGCCTCGTCCTCGTGCTCGCGCTCGGTGCAGGCGCGATCGTCGCCCTCGCCGGCGCGGTCGTCGCCTGGGCTCACCTCTAGCGCGCAACCCCAGTGCAGGGACTGCCCGCCGCGCCGCTGGCGTTAGCCGGCGACTAGCACGATATGGCGCTGCTGCTCGCGTGCGAGCGCAAGAACGTCGGCAAGGGCGAGCTTCCCTTCGAACCCGTTGACGTTGAGGGTCGCCGTCGCGTTGTCCTCCCGCCAGAACACCTGGTAGTACCGCACCCTGCCGTCGACGAACGTCGCGGCGAACGATTCGTCACCGAGGCCGGGCTCATCGATCGGCTGCCAGCCGAGCTCGCTGTCGCGCAGGGCGTCCCGTGCGGCGCCGAAGTCGTCCTCGGCCCCGGCGGAGGACTTGAAGAGGTCCGACCTCGAGTCGATCACGAGCGGACCCGGCGTGCTGGTCGTGCCGGAGCGGCGGTACCGCGCCTTCCAGCCTTCGATCCGACCGAAGCGAACGGGGTCGGAGCGGCGCCCGGACAGCGCGTCGGCCATCAGCTGGCGCCCCTGCTCGAACCGGCTGAAGACAGACGGGAGGTCCTGCGGCTGAAGGACCGTCCTGCTCAGCTCGTTGCGCTGGATCGTCGCGTCGTCGCCGCCACCGATCGTGCAGCCGGCCGAGAGGACGACGGCGAGCAGAAGAGCTCGTTGCACGCGCGAGAGCCTAGAGCGCGCGGAGGCGGGTGCGGGCTTGACAGACACGTCCAGCCGCAGGCTCGGCCGCAGCCGGCCGGAACGCGCTAGCCGTGGGGTTTCGCCATGGCGCGGTAGTCGAGCGCCTGGTCGAGGATCTCGTCGGAGACGCCGGCCTCCCGCGCGACGTCCCTGAGAGAGCGGCCCGTCGAGGCGGCGATCTTCACGATCTCCGCTGCCCGGTCGTAGCCGATGTAGGGGTTGAGCGCCGTGGCGGCCGAGAGCGTCAGCTCGGCGTAACGATCCGCCTGCTCGCGGTTCGCCTCGATCCCGTCGACGCACTTCTCCGCGAGGAGGCGCGACGCCGCGGCGAGCAGGCGGATCGACTCGAGCAGGTTCCTCGCGATCAGCGGCACGAAGACGTTTAGCTCGAGGTGCCCCTGCATGCCGCCGACGGTGATTGCCTGGTCGTTCCCGATCACCTGTGCCGCCACCTGCGTGACGACCTCCGGGATCACGGGGTTGACCTTGCCGGGCATGATCGAGCTGCCCTTCTGGAGCTCGGGCAGGAAGATCTCGGAGAGGCCGGCGCGTGGGCCCGAGCCGAGCAGCCGGAGGTCGTTCGCGATCTTGGTCAGCGAGACGGCGACCGTCCTCAGCGCGCCCGAGGCCTCGACGAGCGCGTCACGCGCGGCTTGGGCCTCGAAGGGGTCCGCCGGAGGCCCGATCGGAAGCTCCGTCTCCTCGACGAGGCGGCGGCGCACCCGCTCGGCGAACTCCGGGTGCGTGTTGAGGCCTGTGCCGACGGCGGTGCCGCCGAGCGGGATCTGGCCGACGCGCTCGAGCGTGTCGCGCACCCGGTCCGCGCCCTGGCGAACCTGCGCGGCGTAGCCCGAGAACTCCTGGCCGAGGGTGATTGGCACCGCATCCATCAGGTGCGTGCGCCCCGACTTGACGATGTCGTCGAACTCCTGCGACTTCAGGCCGAGTGAGTTGCCGAGCTGCTCGAGCGCCGGGATCAGGTCGTGCGAGAGCTGCTCGAGGGCCGCGAGGTGGACGGCCGACGGGAAGACGTCGTTCGACGATTGGCCCATGTTGACGTCGTCGTTTGCGTGCACGTCCTCACCCGCGACCGTTGCGATCACTTCGTTCGCGTTCATGTTCGACGAGGTGCCGGAGCCGGTCTGGAAGACGTCGATCGGGAACTGGTCGTCGAGCTCGCCGGCGGCGATGCGCTCGGCTGCCGTCGCGATCCGCTCCGCCTTGTCGGCGTCGAGCAGGCCAAGCTCGGCGTTGACACGTGCCGCCGCTCCCTTGATCCGGCCGAGCCAGTGGGCCACGGACGCGGGAATGGGCTCGCCGGAGACGGTGAAGTTCGCCACGGCTTTTCGCGTCTCGTCGCCCCAGAGCTCGCTGCGCGTCTCGATCTTCGCCATGCCGTGAGTCTAGTTCGGCCGTGTCCGGGGGCCAGGCCCCTGGACGTGGCTGCGCTAGACGGTGCGCAGGCGGCGCCGCTCGAGCGGGCGCTCGCGCAGCTGGCGACGGAGTGTCGCCGTCAGGTCCTCGGACGCGGCCCAGCCGACGTAGCCGCAGCGGCGGCACTCGCCGGGGTCGGCGTGGTGGCGCCCGTCGGCGGCGATGACGCGACGTGCACCGCACGAGAGGCACTCGACCCGAAACTCGTCCACGAAAGATCGGTTCGGCCTGACGTGCCTCTCGTCAGATCCCTCAAGTCAGTGACGGCCTTGCCTCGGCCGCGGCCTCTCGAGAAGGAAGCGGAAAGTCGTGAGACTTTCGCGAGACGACGCTAGTCAGTGGAGTACTTGGGCTGGACCTTCTCGCCGCGAATTGCGGCGATCACGTTGTTCGCAGCGATCGCGGCCTCGCCCATCCCGACCGTGATCAGCGTGATTTTCCCCGGGTAGCCGGCGACGTCGCCCGCGGCGTAGACGCCCGGCATCGAAGTTGCGCAGGTCATCGGGTCGATCTTGATCTGCCGCTTGCCCTCGAGCTCGATGTCCCACTCCGCGATCGCGCCGAGGTGGGAGACGAAGCCAAGCAGCGTGATCAGCGCGTCGCAGTCGTGCTGTTCCGTTTCGCCCGTGGACGTGTCCTCGATCGTGACCGCCTCGATGTGGCCGTCGCCGTGCACCTCGCGCACCTCATGCGGCGTCAAGATCCGAACCGCGCCCTCGCCTTCGAGCCGCCGCGCCTCGTTCATCGACGACTCGAGGGCGCGAAAGCGGTCGCGGCGGTGTACAAGCGTGATCGGGAGCGAGGCTGTGTCCTGCAGACCGAGTGCCCAGTCGAGCGCCGAGTCGCCGCCGCCGACGATCACGCAGCGCTTCCCTGCGAACTGCGCCTTCTCGCGGACGACGTAGTGCAGGCCGCGCCCCTGCCACTCGTCGATGCCGTCGATCGCGAGCTTGCGGGGCTCGAACGCGCCGTGGCCCGCGGTGATGATCATCGCGCGCGACAGGTACGTGTTGCCCTTGTCGGTCGTGAGCGCGAGCAGCTCCTCGCCGTTCTGGTTGACCCGCTCGAGCGCCTTCGCCTCCTCGCCGAGCCTGACGTCGGCGCCATACTGGAGCCCCTGCTCGGCGCACATGTCGACGAGCTTCTGTCCGAGGACCTTCGGAAAGCCCGCGACGTCGAAGACGTGCTTCTCCGGATAGGTGGCCGCGACCTGGCCGCCGATCTGCTCCAGAGACTCGACGATGCGCACGGTCCCGTCACGGTGGCCGACGTAGTAGGCGGCGGAGAGCCCGGTCGGGCCCGCGCCCAGGATGGTGACGTCGACGACGTCGCCGCTCATACCGGCGGAATCGTAGTGGCGTTAGCGGGGCGCTTAGTGACTACAGCCGGAGCCGCAGCCGCCCGCCGCCTGATCGGGCTCCTCGCCCTCGGCGACCTGGAACGAGTGGCCACAGCCGCACGAGGCGACGACGTTCGGATTGTTGATCGCGAAGCCGCCCTGCAGGCCCTCGACGAAGTCGATCTCAGTGCCCTGCAGGTACGGGGCGCTGTAGGGGTCGACGACAACGCGGACACCCTGCAGCTCGAGCTCCTGGTCGCCCTCCATCGCTCCGCGGTCGAAGCCGAGCGCGTACTCGAAGCCCGAGCAGCCGCCTCCCTGCACGGCGATGCGGAGAACGTCGGCCTCGCCCGCAGGCTCCTCGGCCATCAGCTCCGTGATCTTCGAGGCCGCCCGCTCGGTGAGCGAGACGAGTGTGATCGGACGTTCGGTGAGCTCCATCTGCGGGTCATCCTAGCAGCGCGATCGGCGCCCGCCGTCCCCCGAGCGAGGGCGTTCGAGCACGTACTTTGTAACAAGTGATTCACGCTTCGTTGAGCGGTTTTTGGCCTCGTTCGTAGCACCGGGCGAAGGGTGTAGTGTTCCCGCCGACGTGGGGCCCCTGGGGGCACTGGGCGATGCTCGATAGCTGGCTGCCGTTCCTGATCTACGGCACGCTCGCCGTTGCGATCCCGCTCTCGATGGTCGGCATGTCGTTCCTCTTCGCAACGCGGCCTGTGGCCCGAAACCGCACGCGCGCGCTGCCGTTCGAGTCGGGAGTGTCGACCGGGGCGCCACACATCCAGCGCTTCACGATCAGCTTCTACCTGACGGCGCTGCTCTTCATCGTCTTCGACATCGAGATCGTCTTCCTCTACCCGCTGGCCGTCGTGCTAGAGCCGCTCGGCTGGTTCGCCTTCTGGGAGCTCGTGTTCTTCATCGCGATCCTCGCGCTGGCCTACGTCTACATCTGGCGAAAGGGGGCGCTGGATTGGCGCCGGTGAGCGGAGGGAACGGAAACGGGAAGCGCCTGAAGGACTACGGCCTCCGGTCGGAGCGCGTGCTCTGGAAGGGCAAGGGGCCCGGGGTCTTCGAGGAGGAGCTCGGCAACCTCGAGGAGAAGCTGCTCCTGACGACAGTCGAGAAGGCGGTCGCGTGGGCCCAGGGCTACTCGATCTGGCCCGCGACCTTCGGCCTCGCCTGCTGCGCGATCGAGATGATGTCGATCGTCACCTCCCGCTACGACAGCGCGCGCTTCGGAGCCGAGGTCTTCCGCTCGACGCCGCGCCAGGCGGACCTGCTGATCATCTCGGGCCGCGTGGCGCACAAGATGGCGGCGCCGACGCGGCAGATCTACGACCAGATGCTCGAGCCGAAGTGGGTGATCGCGATGGGCGCGTGCGCATCTTCCGGCGGGATGTTCAACAACTACGCAGTCCTCCAGGGCGTCGACAAGATCATGCCGGTCGACATCCACGTCCCCGGCTGCCCGCCGCGGCCGGAGGCGCTCGTCGAAGGGATCGTTCGGCTGCAGGAGAAGATCCACGCCGGCGTCCCGCCGGCCTACCAGATCCGGGGCGTCGCGTCGTAGTGGTGTTCGAGGGTGTACCGGGCCTCGTCGAGACGAAAGAGGAGCACGGCGAGACGACGCTCGTCGTCGACCCGTCGCGCCTGACGGAAGCCTGCCTTCACCTCCGTGACGCCCAGGGTTTCCGCTTCCTCGCCGACGTGACGCCGACGGATTACCTCGGCTGGGGCGCGCGGGGCGTCGCGGGGTACTACGGCACCCGGCTCGGGCGCGACCTGAACCACCCGGGCGGCCAGGGCGCGTCGGTCAGTTCGCAGGGCTACGCGCGCGTCCCCCAGCCGAAGACGAAGCGCTTCGCCGTCAACTACCACCTGCTGGCGCTGCGGCAAGGCGCGCCGCGGGTGCGGGTGCAGGTCTGGCTCGACGAGGGTGAGTCCGTCGCGAGCGTCGCCCCGATCTGGCCGACGGCGGACTGGCACGAGCGCGAGGCGTGGGATCTGATGGGGATCCACTTCGAGGGGCACCCCAACCTGACGCGGATCATCATGGACGACGACTGGGAGGGGCATCCCCTCCGGAAGGACTACCCGATCGGCGGCGAGCCCGTCCGCTTCTCAGACGAGCGGTGAGCTAATGGCAATCGTCGAGCGACCGCAAATCTACGACGGCACCCACGTCCCCTCGCCGATCCCGACGGTTCTCCTGGTTCCGGAGGAGCTGCGCGAGAGCGAAAACCTGCTCCAGGTCAACTTCGGGCCGAACCACCCCTCGACGCACGGCGTCCTGCGGCTCGTCGTCGACCTGAACGGGGAGCAGGTCGTCGGCCTGCGCGCCGTGATCGGCTACCTCCACACGGGCTTCGAGAAGAACATGGAGGCCAAGACGTGGTGGAAGGCGATCACCTACGCACCGCGCATCGACTACGTCGCGTTCCAGAACAACGAGCTCGTCTTCGTCCTCGCCGTCGAGAAGCTCCTCGGGATGGAGACGCCCGAGAAGGCGCGTTGGATGCGCACGCTCCTCTGCGAGCTCAACCGGCTTCACTCGCACCTCGTCTGGCTCGGCACCTCGGCGCTCGAGCTCGGCGCGATCTCGGTGTTCTGGTACGCGTTCCGCGAGCGCGACCTGATCCTCGACCTGTTCGAGCTCGTCTCCGGGACCCGCATGCACACGCGCTACTTCCAGGTCGGGGGGCTCGCCGAGGACATCCCGCGCGGCTTCTACTCCGAGTGCCGACGGTTCGTCGACTGGATGCCGAAGGCGATCGACGACTACGAGGCGCTCCTCACGCGCAACGAGATCTGGCTCGAGCGCACGCAGGGCCTCGGGCTGCTCTCAGCGGACGACGCGATCGCGCTCGCCCAGTCCGGGCCGGTGCTGCGGGCGTCGGGCGTGGACTGGGACCTTCGGAAGAACGCGCCTTACCTGACCTACGACGAGGTCGACTTCGACGTCCCTGTCTACGACGAGGGCGACGTCTACGCGCGCTACAGGGTCCGCATGGACGAAATGCGGCAGTCGGTGCGGATCGTCGAGCAGTGCCTCGAGCGCCTGGAAGGGATGGAGGACGCGCCGTGGCTGACGGACGACCGCAAGATCGTGCTGCCACCGCGCGAGGAGCTTCACACCTCGATGGAGTCGCTGATCCACCACTTCAAGCTCGTGACGGAGGGCTTCCGCGTCCCAGAGGGCGAGGTGTACGTGGCGATCGAGTCGCCGCGCGGCGAGCTCGGGTGCTACGTCGTCTCCGACGGCGGATCACGACCCTGGCGGGTCAAGTTCCGGGCGCCGTCGTTCGTCGCGCTCGAAGCCACGGCGACATGCATGCGCAACGCGCTCGTCGCCGACCTGATCGCGATCGTCGGCTCACTCGACACCGTCATGGGGGAGGTGGATCGCTGATGGCCGCCGCGGACTTCGTCGCCGAGGTGCAGCGGCTGCGGGAGCGATACCCGCAGGGGCGCTCGGCGATCATGGGCGCGCTGCGGCTCGCGCAAGAGCGCCACAACGGCTGGCTCCCGCCCGAGGCGCTGCGCGACGTCGCGGATGCGATGGACGTCGCGCCCGCCCAGGTCGAGGCGGTCGCGACCTTCTACGACATGTACAACCTCGAACCGGTCGGGAGGCACCTCGTCGAGGTCTGCACGAACCTCTCGTGCGCCCTCGTCGGCGCGAAGCAGGTCGTCGACGCCTTCGAGCAGGAGCTCGGGATCCCGCCGGGCGAGACGTCCGACGACGGTGAGGTCACCTTCCGGCTGATCGAATGCGCCGGCGGTTGCGGCTATGCGCCGGTCGTCGTCGTCGACCACTGGTACCGCGAGCCGACGACGGCCGACGACGTTCCCGGTGTGGTGGAGGAGATGCGTGCCCGCTGAGCTGACCGTCCTCACCGGCGCCGACGAGCGCGACCTGACGCGGCTCGACGAGTACCGAGCGATCAGCGGCTACCAGGCGCTCGAGCGTGCGCGGGCGATGGCGCCGGCCGCGCTGATCGAGGAGATCTCGAACGCGTCGCTGCGCGGCCGGGGCGGCGCCGGCTTCCCGATGGGCCGCAAGCTGAGCCTCGTACCGCCGCCGGACAAGCGCTCCGGCCCGTCGTACGTCGTCGCCAACGCGGACGAGTCGGAGCCAGGCGCGTTCAAGGACCGCGAGATCATGCGCCGAGTGCCGCACCGCTTCGTCGAGGGCTGCCTGATCGCCGCGCACGCGATCCAAGCGAGCAACGTCTTCATCTACATCCGCGGCGAGTACCTGGCGGAGTTCCTCGTGCTCGAGGCGGCGGTTGAGGAGGCGCGGCTCGCCGGCGTCTTCGGCGACGTCGACGTCGTCCTGCACCGCGGCGCAGGCGCGTACATCTGCGGCGAGGAATCGGCGCTGCTCGAGTCGCTCGAGGGCTACCGCGGCCAGCCGCGGCCGCGGCCGCCGTTTCCGCCGGTGGCGGGGCTGTACATGCAACCGACGCTGATCAACAACGTGCAGACACTCGCCAGTGTGCCGGCGATCATCGAGCTCGGAGTCGAGCGCTATTCCGAGCTCGGCGTAGCATCGGCGCCGGGCACGGTCGTCTACTCGCTCTCCGGGAACGTCAACCGACCCGGGAACTACGAGCTCCCGCTCGGGACGACGCTCCGCGAGCTGATCTTCGAGCACGGCCACGGCGTCGCCGAGGGGCGAGCGCTGAAGGCGATCATCCCCGGCGGCTCTTCGGTGCCCGTGTTCACGCCCGACCAGCTCGACGTGCCGCTCGACTTCGACTCGGTGCAGTCCGCAGGCTCGTTCCTCGGCTCGGCAGCGGTGATCGTCGTCGACGACCGCGCATGCATGGTGCAGCTCGCGCTCAGGGCGGAGAAGTTCTACATGCACGAGTCGTGCGGGAAGTGCACTCCCTGCCGCGAGGGCACGCGCTGGCTCGTGCAGCTGCTCGAGAAGATCGAGGCGGGGGAGGGGACGCAGGGTGACCTCGACCTCGTCGTCAACGTCTGCGACCGTGTGCTCGGGAAGTCGCTGTGCGCGCTCGGCGACTTCGCCGTCTACTGCGTCGGCAGCTACGTCGCGAAGTTCCGAGACGAGTTCCAGCAACACATCGACGAGGGCCGCTGTCCCTACGGCGGCGAGTCTTCGATCGAGGGCGTGCCGGCCCCGAGCGACCAGCACACGCACACGGCGATGGCGGAGGTGCCGTCCTGAGCGCGCCGGAGCTCGTGAACGTCAGTGTCGACGGCGTCGAAGTGCAGGTGCCGAAGGGGCTCGGACTGGTGGAGACGGCCGCGGCTGCCGGCATCGAGATCCCCGTCTTCTGCTACGAGCCGCGCCTGGGGCCGCCGATCGGCGCGTGCCGGATGTGCCTCGTCGAGGTCGAGGGGATGCCGAAGCTCCAGGCCGGCTGCACCTTGACGGCCACAGACGGGCTCGTCGTCAAGACGGCCGCGAGCTCGGAGAAGGCGGCCGACGGGCAGGATGCGACGCTCGAGCTCATCCTCGTCAACCACCCGCTCGACTGCCCGATCTGCGACAAGGGCGGTGAGTGCCCGCTGCAGGACCTGACGTTCCGCTGGGGGCCGGGCAACACGCGGATGCGATTCCCGAAGCGCACGCTCGACAAGCCGATCCCGATCAGCCCGCTGATCGCGCTCGACCGCGAGCGCTGCATCCTCTGCTACCGCTGCACGCGCTTCTCCGAGGAGGTTGCGGAGGACGGGCAGCTGATCGCGAAGAACCGCGGCCCGCAGTCGGTGATCGCGACGTTCCGCGAGGAGCCATACCGTGGGCGCTTCAGCGGCAACGTGATCGAGCTCTGCCCGGTCGGCGCGCTCACCTCCACGAGCTATCGCTTCGAAGCGCGGCCGTGGGAGATCCAGAACGTGCCGACGGTCTGCGGGATGTGCCCCGTCGGATGCAACGTCAGCGCGACGACGCGCGAGGGGCGGGTCCGGCGGATGCTCTCGCGGAACCATCCCGAGGTCGACCGCGGCTGGCTCTGTGACAAGGGACGCTTCGCGTTCGGCCACCTGCAGGCGCACGACCGCGTCGTCGATCCGCTCCGGCGCGGGCGGCCGCGGTACGAGGAGCTCGGCTGGGAGGAGGCGATCGACGAGGCGGAACGGCTGCTGCGGGGCGCCGGCGGGCGGATCGTGACGGCGCTGTCGGGCTCCGAGACGGTGGAGCTCGCCTACGGGCTCGGCAAGCTGATCCGCCAGGGGCTCGGCGCGCACTGGGCGGTGCTACCGGAACAGGTCGACAACTCGCTCGACGCCGTGCGGGCGCCGCTGTCCGCGATCGGCGACGCGGACGTGGTCGCGATCCTCGGCGACGAGCCCGTCGCGGAGCGCGCTCCGATCGTCGAGCTCTGGGTGAAGCTCGCGCAGCGGAACGGGGCCGAGGTTCTGCATGCGTTCGACGAGGCTCGGCTGCGCGCTGCCAAGCGCCCCGTCCTGATCTGGTCCGGCGGCGACGACGGCGGCGCCGAGGTGGCGCAGCTCGCGGCATCGCTTGGCTGCGCCGGCTTCCACTTGCCGCAGACCGCCAACGGGCGAGGAGTCGCCGACGCGTGGGCCGCGGCCGGCGACGCGGAGGCGGAGAACCCGGAGCCGATCTCGCTGCTCGTGATCTCCGGAGACGAGGCGGCAGCCGACCCCTACGTACGGACGATGGCGGAGCAGGCCGAATCCGTGCTGGCGATCGCGATGTTCCGGCGCCTGGTGACGCCGCTCGCCGACCTGATCCTCCCGGGGACCGGCTATCTCGAACGCGACGGGACGTACGTCAACCTCGAAGGGCGGCTGCAGCGTCTGCGGCGGGCGGCGATTCCGCCCGCGCCGGACGAGCTCGCCGTGCTCTCGCGGTTGGCCGACCGCTTCGGCGTCGCGCTCTCGGCCTACCCGTCGCAGGTCTTCGACGAGGTCTCGGCGATCGTCTACGGCGGGCGGCCGTACGGCGAGGTCGGCGAGGAGGCGGCGCTCCCCGCGCCTGTCCCCGCCGGCCAGGTCCAGGGGCCTGGCCCCGGGACACGGCCCGACGAGACGGCTGACGGAGCGCTCAGGCTCGTCACGTACCGGCCGCTGTTCTCCGGGCCGGCCGTCGAGCGCGTGCCCGAGCTGCAGTTCCAGCGGCCCGAGGCCGAGGTCGAGCTCGCGCCGGACGACGCGCAGCGGCTCGGGATCTCGAACGGCCAAGAGGTGACGGTGCGCTCGAACGGGACCTCGGCGACGCTTCGCGCCCGGCTCGCCCAGAACCTTGCCCCCGGCGCAGCGCGCATCGCCGAGGAGCACGCGGCAGGGCTCGAGCAGCGCGTGGAGATCACCGCGTGAACGAGCCCTGGTGGATCGACGCCGTCAAGGCGTTCGTGATCGTCAACGTGCTGCTTCTCACCTTCGCGTACATGACGCTCGTCGAGCGGAAGCTGATCGGCCGGATGCAGCTGCGCTACGGCCCCAACCGCGCCGGCCCGCGCGGGATCCTTCAGCCGATCGCCGACCTCGTGAAGCTGATCCGCAAGGAGGCGTTCTACCCCGCGACGGCGATCGAGGTCCTCTACATCAGCGCTCCGGCCCTGTCCGCCGCGACTGCCCTCGCCGCGTTCGCCGTGATTCCCTTCGGCGAGGGCTGGCACGTCGGCGACTACTACATCAGCGGCCAGGTCGCGAACGTCTCGATCGGCCTGATCCTGCTCTTCGCCCTCGGCTCGGTCGGGATCTACGGCTTCATCGTCGGCGGCTGGGCCTCGGACTCGAAGTACTCGCTGCTCGGCGCCATGCGCACCTGCGCGCAGCTCGTCTCCTACGAGGTCTCGCTCGCCCTCTCCGTCCTCGGCGTCGTGATCATGGCCGGCTCGCTCTCGCTCGTCGACATCGTCGCCGACCAGCGGGAGGACTGGTGGTTCGCGGGCCCGCAGTTCGTCGGCCTGATCGTCTTCTTCATCGCCGGCATCGCCGAGACGAACCGCGCACCGTTCGACCTTCCCGAGGCGGAGACGGAGCTCGTCGCGGGATACCTGACGGAGTACAGCGGGATGCGCTTCGGGCTCTTCTCGATGGCGGAGTACGTGAACATGATCGTCCTCTCCGCCCTCTGCGTGACGCTTTTCTTCGGCGGCTGGGTCGGGCCGGTCGCTGCCATCGGGCCGCTCTGGTTCGTCCTCAAGCTGCTCGCCGTGCTCTTCATCTTCATCTGGCTGCGGACAACGGTCCCGCGCCTTCGCTACGACCAGCTGATGGCCTTCGGCTGGAAGGTCCTCCTACCCGTGGCGACGATCAACGCGCTGGTGACGGCGGCGCTGGTGGTCGCGCTTTGAGCTTGCTCACATCGCGTGCCATCAGCGGCGTCAGCCTTCGGCGGAGCCCGGCTTTGCCGGGCGGGAGCCGAAGGAGGCAGGTGGCGTGAGCCCACAGCCCTTCTCGTCGATGAGGGGCTTCGGCGTAACGCTGAAGCAGATCTTCAAGAAGCCGATCACGCAGCAGTACCCGGAGGAGAAGCGGCCCGTGTACCCGCGCTTTCGCGGCCGCCACCGCCTCTGGCGCCATGCGAACGGACTCGAGAAGTGCATCGGCTGCTCCCTCTGCGCCGCCGCCTGCCCCGCGGACTGCATCCGCGTCGTCGCCGAGGAGAACACGCCGACGAACCGCGTCTCGGCCGGCGAGCGATACGCGCGGATCTACGAGATCAATTTGAGCCGCTGCATCTTCTGCGGCTACTGCGAAGTCGCGTGCCCGTTCGACGCGATCACGCTCGAGGCCGAATACGAGCTCTCCGAGTACTCGCGCGACGACCTGATCTACACGAAGGACATGCTGCTCGCGGAGCCTGTCAAGCGGATGCCGGTCGCCGACCGCGACCTCTTCGACACGCCGATCCCCGCCTACAAGGCGTCCAGCTGATGGGCAACGTCCTCGTCTGGGCCGTCTGGGTCGTTGCGGCGATCGCCTGCCTCGGCTCAGGGATCGCCGTAGTCAGCTTCTCCAACCCGTTCTTCTCCGCGCTGGCGCTGATCGGGAACCTCGCCTCGCTCGCCGTCCTCTACCTCCTGCTTGCGGCCGAGTTCGTGGCCGCGGCGCAGGTGCTGGTCTACGCCGGCGCCGTGATGGTCATGTTCCTGTTCGTGATCGCCTACGTCGGCGGTAGCGCCGAGCACCCGTTCGAGCGCGGGCCGAGTTGGCAGGCCCTCGCCGCCGTGATCGCGGCTGGCGTGATCCTCGTCGACGTCGTGATCGCGATCGGCCTGACCACCGGCGGCCGGCTC
>Ga0126307_10001098_pt1 | contig 17849 bp, 14 predicted proteins | sample Plot28_FD_89955 | JGI IMG/M metagenome (GOLD analysis project Ga0126307, IMG submission 89955) | Serpentine soil microbial communities from UC McLaughlin Reserve, CA, USA - Plot28 | ecosystem: Environmental > Terrestrial > Soil > Grasslands | place: USA: UC McLaughlin Reserve, Lake County... | reverse complement strand
CTCAATCCGGCTGCGGCGGCCTTCGAGTTCGCCGTCGTCTGGTTGACGATGGCCGGCTTCGCCCTCACAGCGATCCCCGCCGAAATCGCCCAGGACGACTGGCTGACCTTCGCCATTTTGGTGCCGATCATCGCGGCGGTGCACCTCGTCGGCGCCGAGCGGCAGAAGCACCAGGGATCGCACCATCTCGCTCGCGCCGATCTTCGCCGCGGCGCTGCTCCTGCCGCCTGCGCTCACCGCGCTCGCGATCGTCATCGCCTTCGTGCCGGGACCGTGCGCTCGAGGCCGCGCTGGTACATCGCGGTCTTCAACGTCGCGAACTTCGTCGGCCCGGCGCTCCTCGCGCGCGCGTGCTTCGATGCCGTCGGCGGATCCAGGGACACCGCCTTAGCACTCGCCGCCTCGGTCGCAATCGCCGCCTTCGTCGTCTTTCAGTACGCGGTGCTCGCGATCATGCTCCGCCTTGCGCGCGGTGTTCGGGTGCGGGACACCATCCGGGTGGACTGCGTTCTGATCGACGCAGGCCTCGTCACGCCGCGCGTCTCCCGCGACGCCTGGCCGGTCGAGAAGGCTCTCGCGCACCTCCAGTCCGAGGTGGAGACGAGCTTCGACTCCCGTTGCGTGACGGCGCTCATCCTCGTCCTCGCGGGGAAGCCGTCTGAGCAGTCCAACGGCACGGTTCAGGGGCTCGGCCCGCTGGGCGCGCGCCTCGCCTTCCCGAGCTGGAGCTCGTCAGTGCCCGTGATGGGCGTGCACGACCGCATGCCCGCGGCCGCGTGCGATCAGCGCCCGGTTCACCGGAAAGGCGGCGACGAACGCAATGGTGAGGGCAATCGCGAGGCTGCCCCAGAAGAGGACGTCGTCGAGGCCGGCGTCCATTGCGCCGGGCCAGATGAGGACGATCGTGTTGTCGACGATCTCCATGACTGCGATCGAGAGCGTGTCCGATGCGAGAGCCAGACCGACCGCGGTTGCGAAGGCGATTCCCCCGCGAACGAGCGGGACGAGCGTGAACGAGTAGCCGAAGATGAAGGCGAGGACGACCGCGATCGCGATCGACGCGGCGTTTCCCCAGCCGAGCGCGGTAGCGATCACGAGGCCGAGGATCTCTCCGATCGCGCAGCCGGTGAGGCAGTGCAGCGTGGCCGAGAACGCCAGCCGGTTCAGGCTTGCCACGGCACGCCGCCGGTGTCCCAGCCGACGAGGCTGTGCGGGGAGATGAGGATGGCCACGCGTTCGAGCAGCGCGCTGTCCTCGGGCCCGAAGGCTGCGGGGGTATCGGAGTCGATGTCGATCTCGCCGACAACCTTGCCCTCGTAGACGATGGGCACGACGATCTCGCTTCGCGTCGAGGGGAAGCATGCGAGGTAGCGCACGTCGGCGGTCACGTCGTTGACGATCTCCGTTTGCCCGCTCGCGGCGGCCGCGCCGCACACTCCCTGGCCGATCGGGATGCGGACGTGGTCGGTCGCCTGCGGCCCCTTCCACGGCCCGAGCACGAGGTCTCCCTCCTCGACGAGGTAGATCCCGACCCAGGAGTAATGGTCGAAGCGGTCGTGCAGGCCCTCGACCGTCTGACGGAGGACCTCGTCGGCCTCCGACTCTCTGTTGACGATGCGGTCGACCGCCTCGATTGCCCCGGTGTAGTCGCTCATGACGCGACCGCGAGATCGAGGTCGGCGCCTTCGAAGGCCGCGACCGAGTCGCGATAATCCTCCGGAACGGGATGCGGGCGGCGTTCTGCCAGGTCGACGAGCACGAGGGTCTGCTCCGCGGTGCACATGAGCGCGTCGTCGTTCACGCGGTAGGCCGCGTATTCGCCCGTCACGCTGGAGCGGCCGATCCGCTTCGTCCGCACGAAGATCTCCAGGAGATCGTCGAACAGGGCCGGAGCCTCGTAGAGAACATGGGATGCGCGCATGACGAACTCGCAGGCGCCCAGGTCCGCGTCCAGCAACTCCAGGTGGCGCAGGTACTCGACCCGCGCGTCGTCGAAGTAGGGCAGATAGCGCCCGTAATAGACGATTCCCTGGGCATCGGTGTCCGAGAAGCCCACTCGCGTGAGCGCGGAGTACTTGAACGGAGGCTTGCGCCCAGTCGGCTGTCCGAGGTTCACGGATCGCATCGTAACCGTGGCCGTCTTGCGCTTTTTCCAACAATCTGAAAGGGTCAATCCGCTTTTGCACCGGGAAAACGACTGGGGAGAGAAGCTATGAGGCGCTGGACCATCGTGGTCTGCGCTCTCGTCGCCGTCCTTGCCTGGGCCGGAGTCGCCCAGGCCGGCGCCAAGAGGCAGGTCTCGCTCAACTTCTACCGCGCGACGGTTTCGCAGGCGAAGTACCAGAAGATGCTTGCGAAGGACGTCGACATCGCGGCCGCGAAAACGACGTCCGCGGGTCGGATGCGGCTCGATCTCGTTCTGACCCGCGGCCAAGTTCGCCAGCTGCGAGCCAAGGGCATCACGGTGAAGCTGCTCCGTAATGCCAGAGGTCAGACCGCTAGGCAGGCCGCGAAAACGCAGGCGGCGGATGGCTATGTGGTGTGGCGTGACTACGACAGCAAGAGCGGAATCCGCGACTTTCTCTACAAGACCGCGGCCGAGAACCCAGATCTCACAAAGCTCGAAGTGATCGGCCACACGGCGAACGGCCGCGAGATCCTGGCCCTGAAGGTCACGGAGAACGCAAGAACCGTGGCTGACGGCACGCGGCCGGCAGTGCTGTACAGCGCGACTCAGCATGCGCGTGAATGGATCTCCACCGAGGTGAACCGCCGTCTGCTTCGCTGGTACATCGGGGAGTACCGGTCGAACAACGGGACGGTGAGGAACATTCTCACGACGTCGGAGCTCTGGTTCGTCCTCGTGTGCAACCCGGACGGCTATCAGTACACGTTCGCAAGCCCAGACACGCGGTTGTGGCGAAAGAACCTCCGGGAGCAGAACGGGACTCCGGGCACGCAGGTCGGTGACGGCGTCGATCCGAACCGGAACTACGCGGAGCACTGGAACTACGACGGTGAGGGCTCCTCGGGCATCCAGTCGAGCGACACGTATCGCGGGCCCTCAAGAGCTTCGGAGCCTGAGACGCAGGCGATCGAGGATCTGTTCGACGCCGTCGACTTCCGGTTCCAGGTCAACTACCACTCCTTCGGCCAGTGGCTTCTCTATCCGCAGGGGTGGCAGATCGGGACCCCGACGGGCGACGACCCGATCTTCTACGCCCTGTCGGGCAACAAGGACAACCCGGCCATCGAGGGATTCAACCCCGGGCTCTCATCGGACGTCCTTTACGTGACCAACGGCGAGATGACCGACTTCGCGTATTCGCGCAGAGGAACGATCTCCTGGACGCCGGAGCTCTCGCCCGGATGCGACAACTGTGGGTTCGTCTTTCCGGACGACCCAAACGCGGTGCAGAATGAGTTCAAGCGGAATCTTCCGTTTGCCCTCGACGTCGCCAGGTCTGCGATCAACCCGGCCAACCCGGTGTCGCACCTCGGCCTGACGACGAAGCCCTTCTACCTCAAGAGCGACGACACATACAAGTTCGGCCTCCCGGAGGCGAACTTTGTGTTCGACTACTCCTACGGCGACCCGCAGCCCGTGCAGGTCTTGGCACTGCGGAGCCTCGGCGACGTCACCCTGAGGTACCAGATCAACGGCGGTCCTGTTCAGAGCGAGCCGACCTCGGATTGGACTGGTGGCGAGAAGTTCGACCTCGGCACGAGCCGCTACTACCACGCCGTTCGCGGCATGGTCACGGGGACGGACCCCGGCGACAGCGTGAAGGTCTGGTTCACGGGAGGCGGACAGACCAGCGACTCCTTCACGTACCAGGCCGTCAACGAGTCGGCCAACCGCGTCCTCATCCTTGCGGCTGAGGACTACACGGGTATCTCGCCGTTTCCGCCGCACGACGGCCCCGAGTACCTGTCCTTCTATGAGGACGCTCTGGCCGCGAACGGGATCGGAGCGGACGTCTACGACGTGGACGCCCGCGGGCGCAAGGCACCGACGAACCTCGGTGTTCTAAGCCATTACGACGCCGTCGTCTGGTACACGGGCGACGACGCCGTCACCCGCGAGGTCGGCTGGGCGGGTGGACAGGCGTCGCGTCTGGCGATGGACGAGCTGCTGCACATCCGCTCGTACCTCAACGAGGGCGGCAAAGTGGTCTACACCGGCCAGTTCGCCGGGCACCAGTACACGCAGGGTCACGGGGCCCAGCGGTACGACCCGACGCAGGCGAATGCGCAGTGCGCGGCGGGAACGCCCCAGTTCTCGCGCTGCCTGATCCTGTACGGCTCGCCCTCGAGCGACCTGCAGAACGACGTCATCGAATACTGGTTCGGCGCGTTCCTCACTAATGAGCAAGCTGGCTTCGACGAGGACGGCAACAACTTCGACGTGATCGGGACGGACACCCCGTTCTCGGGCTCGTCGATGACCTTCAACGGCGGCGACGGTGCCGACAATCAGGTCCTCGACAGCGCCTCTTTCATCGCGACGAGTGGAATCCTGCCTGCGATCACGTATCCGCAGTTCGAGAGCTGGGTGGCGGCCAAGTACGACCGGCCGGGCGGGCCCTTCGAGCCGCATAGCGGTACGAGGTACGCCTACTCGCAGATCGCCGACCAGACGTTCAAGCGCTTTACCCACACGGTGAACGTGCCGACCGGCGGTGCGGACATGTCCTTCTGGGCCTCGTACAACACAGAAGCCGATTGGGACATGCTCTTCGTCGAGGCACACACGGTTGGCCAGGACGACTGGACGACGCTCGAGGAGCTGAGTGATCCGAGCCGTACGACCCAGTCGACGGGCGAGAGCTGCAAGCCCGAGAACGGGCCTGGAGGCTGGCGCACGATTCACCCGTTCATGGACCACTACCAGACGATCGTCGGAGACGACTGTGAGCCGAATGGCACGACGGGCGACTGGTGGGCTTCGAGCGGGAACTCCGGCGGCTGGGAGCAGTGGAACGTCGACCTTGCCGGCCCCGACAACCGATTCGCCGGCAAGCAGATCGAAGTCTCGATCACGTACGTGAGCGACTGGTCCTTCCAGGGCCTCGGCGTCTTCCTCGACGACATCGTCGTCTCGACGGGCGAGGGGACGACGGACTTCGAGGCGAGTGACGGCGGATGGATGACTCCGAACGCACCGGCGGGCAGCGCGCCGAACTTCAACACGTGGACTGTCACCGATGCGGCGGGCTTCCCGGAAGGAGCGGTCATCGCCACGCCCGACACCCTCTATATGGGCTTCGGGTTCGAAGGGATCACCGACGCCGCTACCCGCAACGACGTGATGGGTAGGGCGATGGACTACATGCTGGACTAGGCAGAAGGAGTCAGCTGACGAGGCCCTCGCCGCGAATCACGGCGAGGGCCTCGTCGCGCTTTTCAACCATCAGGTCCGGCGCGAGCGCTTCGAGGTTGAGCCGCAGGAGCGGCTCCGTGTTGGAGGGGCGTACGTTCAGGTGCCAGTCTTTCGCCGTCACGGAGATGCCGTCGAGGTGGGAGATCTCGCCCTCGCCGGCGAAGTGCTCCTTCAGCTCCTGCAGCTTGAGCGCGACGTCCGGGACGGGCGTGTTGATCTCGCCGGTTAGGAAGTAGCGCTCCCGGAAGGGGCGGAGCAGCTCCGAGAGCGGCTTCCCGCGCTTGGAGGCGAGCTCCAGCATGAGGAGGGCGGGAATCGTCCCGGAGTCGGCCTGGTTGAAATCGCGAAAGTAGTAGTGGCCCGAGACCTCGCCGCCGAAGAGGGCGCCTTCCTTGCGCATGCGCTCCTTGATGAACGCGTGGCCGACCCGATTCACGAGCGGTGTGCCGCCGTGCTGCTCGGCGATGTTCGGCACGGCCCAGCTCGCCCGCACGTCGTAAATGATCTTCGCGCCTGGCTCCTTCTCGAGCATCGACTCGGCCAGAAGTGCGGTCACGAAGTCGCCGGGGACGAACTCGCCGGTGTCGTCCACGAAGAAGCAGCGGTCCGCGTCGCCGTCGAAAGCGATGCCGAGGTCTGCCTGCTCGTCCCGCACCTTGCCGATGACGAACTCCCGGTTCTCGGGGAGAAGCGGGTTCGGCTCGTGGTTAGGGAAGGTGCCGTCCGGCTCGAAGAAGCAGCGCACCGCGTCCACGGGCAGCCGCTTGAGGATGGGCGGCAGCATCGCGCCCGCCATGCCGTTTCCAGCGTCGATGACGACTCGAAGCGGCTTGACCGCGCCGACGTCGATGAAGGAGAGGACGCGCTCGACGAAAGCGGGGTAGATGTCGACGCCCTCGGCCGGCGGGTCGTCTATGAGCTCCGAACTCTCGATCGTTTGGGCCCGGTCGCGCACGTCGAGAAGGCCCGAATCGCCGCCGACCGGCAGCGCGCCTCGCCGGACAATCTTCATTCCCGTGTACTCCTTCGGGTTGTGCGAGGCGGTGACCATCACGCCGCCGTCGAGGTCGAGCTCGCCGACCCCGAAATAGAGCATCTCGGTGCCGATCATCCCCACGTCTACGACCTCGGCGCCGCCGTCGGAAGCCCCTTGCATGACGGCTCTGGCGATGGCCGGCGACGAGACGCGCATGTCGCGCCCGATCGCGATCGCCTTGGGCTCGAATTGCTCGACGTATGCCCGCCCGACCGCGTAGGCACCGGTCTCGTCCAGCTCGGACGGGTAGATCCCGCGCACGTCGTACGCCTTGAAGACCTTCGGGTCTAGGGCCATGCAGCCGCGATCTTACGCCGGGTCTGTTCGAGCGCCTCCGGAAGGACCTTCACGTCGGCGAGGACGGGCATGAAGTTTGTGTCCCCTGCCCAGCGCGGGACGACGTGCATGTGCACGTGGTCGACGACGCCGGCCCCCGCGATGCGGCCCAGGTTCCACCCGAGGTTGTAGCCCTGCGGCCGCATCGTCTCCGCGAGAGCTCCGAGCGCGGACGATGCGAACTGGCGCACCTCGGCGGCCTCGTCCCGATCGAGCCCACCGAAGTCCCCCTCGTGGCAGCTCGGCGCGATCATCAGGTGACCCGATGCGTACGGATACTTGTTCAGGAGCACGAAGGCGCGCTCACCCCGGTGGACGATGAGGCCCGTCTCGTCGTCGGCCTCGAGTGCACGGCAGAACACGCAGCCCTCCTGCTCGTCCGCTTGCTGGATGTACTCCAGGCGCCAGGGAGCCCAGAGCTGCTTCACGCGCGGTTCACAGCCAGCGGCGCCAGCGGAAGACGCCGAGAAGCGCGATCCCGAGGACGACCATCAAGCCGACCACGACCCAGAACCCTTCGGCGCCGCCCTCGCCCGGGACGTGTGTGTTCATCCCGAAGATGCTCGCGATCAGCGTGAGCGGGAGCAGGATCACACTGACGACAGTGAGAAGCTGGAGCCGGTACTGCTGGCGGTGCGAGATGATCGACTCGTTCGTGTCCTCGAGCGCCTCCACGACCTCCTTGTAGTTGTCGAGGAGGTCCCAGATCCGTTCCGCGGCGTCGACGATGTCGTCGAAGTAGAGCTCGAGATCCTGGGGGAGGAAACGCTGCGTGTGGCGCTCGAGCAAGCGCAGCGTGGCGCGCTCGGGCTTGATGATCTTGCGATACGCGATGATCTCCTGCTTCGCATCGGAGATGTCGCGGACGATCTCCTCGCTGCGGCGCTCCTCGAGCTCGTCCTCGATCGCGTCCAGCTTGTGCCCCACCTTGTCCAGAATCGGGAAGCAGTAGTCGAAGAGGTCGTCGAGGACGTGGTAGAGCAGATAGCCCGACGCCTTCGAGAAGAGCTCGTCGCGAAGCTCCTCGTCCTCCTCGCAGCGCCGGAAGAGGTAGGTGACGGGCAGGAGCTCGACGTTGGCGAGCGTGATGAGAAAGTCCCGGCCGAGAAAGACGTCGAGCTCGGCCGCGTTCAGCCGCTGGACCGCCTTGTCGTAGATCGGGAAGTGGAGGACGATGAAAAGGTATTCGGGGTACTCGTCGATCTTGGGTCGTTGCCGCTTCGATAGCACGTCCTCGATGTCGAGCTCGTGGAAGCCGTAGCGGTCGGCTAGATACGCGGCCTCGAGCGGCCCCGGCTCGTTGATGTGGATCCAGGTGAGCCCGTTAGCGGAGAGCTCGGCGATCCGCGGCTCGGTCCGCTCGACGAGAAGACCCGTTTCGCCGCGGGCCCGTCCACGCCTGATGCGGGGAAGAGTCGGCCGTGTCATCGGTACTGAGGGGATCGTCGAGTTGCATGCCCGGAGTACGCGATTGTACTCCGAACCCCTCGTTCTGCCTGCAAATCCAAGGACTCGCAGCACAAAGCCGCTTTACCGGCGGAGTACACTCAACCCGTGAAGATCTGCGCCAATTGCGGCGAGGAAAACCCCGATCGTTTCCGTCTTTGCGGGTTCTGCGGGACGCCCTTCGCCGCAGCTGAGGCGCCACAAGAAGTCCGGAAAACGGTGACGGTCCTGTTCTCGGATCTCGTCGGCTCGACCAGCCTCGGTGAATCGATGGACTCCGAGTCGCTGCGCGAGCTTCTCCACCGCTACTTCGAGGGCATGCAAAGCGTCCTCGAGCGTAACGGCGGGGCCGTGGAGAAGTTCATCGGTGACGCGATCATGGCCGTCTTCGGCCTGCCGAAGCTCCGTGAGGACGACGCGCTCCGGGCGGTAACCGCGGCGATCGAGATGCAGGAGGCGCTGGCGGTCCTGAACGAGGAGCTCGAGCGTGGTTGGGGCGTGAGACTCGCGAACCGAACCGGCGTGAACACCGGAGAGGTCGTCGCAGGAGACGTCACCGCCGGCCAGCGGCTCGTCACAGGAGACACGGTCAACGTCGCTGCCCGCCTCGAGCAGGCGGCCGCGGCCGGCGAGGTCCTCCTAGGAGACCTGACCTATCGCCTTGTCCGCAACGCGGTCGACGTCGACGTCGTCGCTCCCCTCGAGCTCAAGGGCAAGGCGGAGCCCGTGCCGGCCTACCGGGTGCTCGGCCTCATGGAGGCCGACTCGTCCGGCGAACAGCATCAGGCGCCGCTCGTCGGCCGAGAGCGGGAGCTGGGGCAGCTCCTCGCTGCGTTCTCCGAGGCGGTGGCGGACGATCGCTGCAGGCTCGCGACTGTATTCGGGAGCCCGGGGATGGGGAAGTCACGCCTGGTCGAGGAGCTCGTGGGGAAAGTCGGCCGGGCGGCAGCGGTCGCGCGCGGGCGCTGCCTCTCGCACGGACGCGGCATCACCTTCTGGCCCGTCGTCGAGATCGTGAGAAAGGCCGCAGGAATCCTCGAGGAAGACGCGCCTGAGACCGCGCGGGAGAAGATCTCCACACTCGCTCGAGACGACGCCGTCGCCCGTCGGGTCGCCGCCGCCGTGGGCCTCTCAGCTGAGGAGTTCCCGGTCGAAGAGACCTTCTGGGGCGTGCGCAAGCTGTTCGAGACCATGGCGGCGGTCAGGCCGCTCGTCGTGGTGTTCGAGGACGTGCATTGGGCGGAGTCGACGATGCTCGACCTCGTCGAGCACGTTCTCGGTTCGTCCGAGCGTCCGATCCTGCTCGTGTGTCTGGCCCGTCATGAGCTGGTCGACATCCGCCCGGCCTGGGAGAAGCTATCCGGGTCGAGCGTCGTTTCCCTCGACCCCCTTTCGCCAAGCGATGCGGCGCGGGTGGCGGAAAACCTGCTCGGGAACGCCGAGCTGGATCCCAATGTCCGCGCCCACATCGTTGAGGCCGCCGAGGGCAATCCACTCTTCGTCGAGCAGATGCTTTCGATGATGGTGGACGAGGGCGCCCTCCGTCAGGAAGACGGTCGCTGGGTGCCCGTTGGCCGCGCCGAGGAGATTTCCGTCCCCCCGACGATCCAGGCGCTGCTCGGCGCCCGCCTCGACCTCCTCGGACCCGAAGAGCGTGCGGTGATCGAGGCTGCTTCCGTCGCGGGTCTCGTCTTCCCCGAAGACGCGTTGCACGAGCTCGTCTCGGACGAAGTAGGCGGCCAGCTCGCGAAGCTCATCCACTCGCTGTGCCGGAAGCACCTCGTCCAGACAGGGGTTGAGTCGATCGGTGGCGGAGCCCACTATCGCTTCGCGCACGCCCTCGTTCGCGAGGCCGCTTACCAAGGGATGCTCAAGCGCACTCGGGCGACGCTCCATGAACGCTTCGTCGCCTGGGCGGACCGTGTGAACAGCGATCGTGACCGCGTCGTCGAGTTCGAGGAAATCCTCGGATATCACCTCGAGCAGGCTCACTCGAATCTCGCGGAGCTCGGTCCCCTCGACGAGCACGGGCTGGAGCTGGGCCGCCAGGCCGCGAAGCGGCTTTCGTCGGCCGGCGGGAGGGCGTTCTCCCGAGGCGACATGCCTGCAGCGGCGAATCTTCTGCGACGCGCCGCTGTGCTCCTCCCGGAACGGGACCCGTCGCGCCTCGAGCTCATCCCCGATCTCGGCGAGGCGCTCCTCGAGGTAGGGGAGTTTCCCTGGGCGGAGCTGTTCCTCGAAGAGGCGATCGAGGCGCGCAACGACGGCGAAGGGGTCGGGCCAGCCCTCGCCGAACTGCTGCTCCTCCGCCTGAAAGCGCAGGCCGGCTCGGCGGAGCGATGGAGCGAGCGACTCGTCGAGCAGGCCTCGCAGATGCTCGAGCAGTCGAATGGCGAAGGCGACGACGCGGCGCTCGGCATCATCTGGCGCTTGCTCGCCTGGGCGCACGGCACCTCCGGCCGTTACGGGCTCGCCACGACAGCTGCAGAGCGTGCGATGAAGCATGCGCGGCGGGCCAACGACGGACGTCAGACACGCCTCGCCGCCGGCTACTACGCGCTGGCCGCGCTCCACGGCCCGACGCCCGTGCCTGAAGCGATCCAGCGTTGCGAAGAGATCGCGTCTGAGGCCGAGGGCGACCGCCGCACCCAGGGGGTGGTGACCAGCACCCTGGCAGTCCTCCTCGCCATGCGCGGAGAGTTCGACCGGGCCCGCCGCCTGGCTGGAGAGGCGCAGGCGCTCCTGGCCGACCTCGGTCCTACGGTCGTCGGATCATCCACGTCCCTCGAGACCGCGTGGGTGGAGCGCCTTGCGGGAGACCTGAGTGCAGCGGAGCGCGAGCTTCGTCGCGACTACGGGTCTCTCAGCCAGCTCGGCGAGCGGTATTTCCTCTCCACGGTGGCCGGCGAGCTGGCCAGAATCGTGTACGCGCAAGGGAGGCTCGATGAGGCCGATCAGCTGAGCCGCCAAGCTCAGGAGCTCGCCGACGACGACGACATCGCGTCGCAGACCCTTTGGCGCACTGTCCAGGCGAAAGTCCTTGCCCGGAAAGGAAACCGTGACGGCGCCCTCATTCTCATCGGCGAAGCCGTCGATCTCCTTACCCCGACGGACGCCGTGTCAGCTCAGGCCGAGACGCTCGTCGACCTGGCCGACGTTCTACGCAACTCGGGCCGGGGCAAGGATGCCGACGAGGTGCTCGGGGACGCGGTGAAGCTCTTCGAAGTGAAGGGAAACCTCATGGCGGTCGAGGCCGTCCGCGATCCCGAGGCCGCGGCCTATTTCATGTAGCCGTTGTGGCTGTTGAGCAGGGTGGCGACCCAGTCGCCGTCCGGCAGCTTCTTGACACCGCTGAGGCACGGTAGCTCGCTTACAGGAGGCGTTGCGGACGAGCACTTGCTCGTAATTAGCTGCAGCTTGCAGCCGCTCACGCACTCGGTGTAAAGGAGCGCGAACTTCTTGGCGTTCAACGAGGACGGGATGAGCGTGCTATCCCACCGCAGCGGGAAGGCCAGCGGGGGGTCGAACGTCCCGGGAATACTCGCGTGGAACCAGTCGCCGCCTCGGCAGATCACCTTCTTCGGACACGGAAGCGGGACGGTGACCTCGTCGATCAGGGCGGTCGTCGCCACCGGCGAAGTCGTGATGATGGCCTGGCCGATCAAGGGATCGGTCGCGGTTGCGACACCGGTGTCCGTAGGATCGGTCGTCAACGTGAGCGAGGCGCCCTCCGGAACGAACGACGCGGCGGTTCCCTCGAGCACCTCGACCGTCGTGTCCTCCGACGCATTCACCATGTCCTGCTTGGGGTCGGCCGTGGGCCCGTCGTTCGCCCGTTCGTCGAAGGAGGCCGTGAGCGTTGCTTTCGCGGCGCCCTCGGTCTCAGGTGCGACGGCAACGAACGTGACCGTCGCGTTCGCTCCGCTGGCGAGTCGCCCGAGGACGCAGGTCGGCTGGCCGTCGACCGAGCAGGACCCGAGGCTCGAGGTGACCGAGTCCAGTGTGAGTCCTCCGGTGAGCTCGATGTCGGCGGTCACGTGCGTGGCGGCCTGGCTGCCCTCGTTGGCGACGTGTGAGACATAGGAGACGTAATGAGGCGTGTCGTCCGAGGGCGGAACCGTGGCCGGCGTGCCGACGAGGTCGACGCAGACGAGCGGGCCGCTCGCAGAGCACTGAGGTGTGCTCGCGCCGGAGCCTGTGCCGCCGCCGAGCAGTGCGGCTCCTGCGAACGCGAGAACCAACCAACGCAGCCTCATTCTTTCCCCTCTCACCGAGTCGTCCCCTAGTTTCAGCTCCGATAGTTTCAGTTTCCGGGAGCAGGTTCAACTGACTGCTGCCGACAAGCGAATGCGCCTGGCAGGAATCGAACCTGCGACCTTGCGCTCCGGAGGCGCACGCTCTATCCCCTGAGCTACAGGCGCGTGGGGCTTAGTCTACCCCCCGTGAAGTTGAACCACCGGACCGTCACGCTCGCGCTCCGCGAGCCGTTCTCGATCTCTCGCTCGACCGACGAGACCGTGGACTCGGTCTTCGTCGAGATCGAACATGACGGGCTCGTCGGGTACGGCGAGGCCTCGCCGCAGGAGCACTACGGGGAGAGCCCGGAGTCGGCGTCGGCCCTTCTGACCGAGGTGGAGCCCATGCTCGGCGAGGACCCGTTCGCTCTCGACGAGATCGAGGAGCGGCTCGCGTCCCTCCCCGGCGAGCACGCGGCGAAGGCTGCCGTCGACATGGCGCTCCACGACCTGTGCGGAAAGGCCGCCGGCGTCCCGGTGTGGCGCCTCCTCGGCCTCCGCCGCGAAGGCCCGCCCACCTCGTGGACGATCTGGCTGGGCGATCCCGACGACATGGCGCGGAGGACGGAGCAGGTCGGAAGCCGCTTCCGCCGCCTCAAGCTGAAGCTCGGCGCGGGCGACGGGCTCGACGTCGAGCGCGTGCGAGCGGTGCGTGGTGTCACCGATCTTCCGCTCCAGGTGGACGTGAACGAGGCCTGGGAGCTCGACGAGGCGCTCGAAAACGTCGAGGCGCTCTCCGGTCTCGGCGTTCAGTACGTCGAGCAGCCGCTGCGGGCCGGTCATCCGGAAGGGCACCGGCTGAAAGCCGCCTCGCCGCTTCCGATCTACGTGGACGAGGACGTCCACACGCTGAAGGACGTAGCTGCAGCGGCCGAGCGCGCCCGCGGAATCAACATCAAGCTTGCAAAGAGCGGGGGCATCCGCGAGGCGATGCGGATGGCCTACGCCGCGAAGGCGCTCGAACTCGGCGTCATGCTCGGCTGCATGGTCGAGTCCAGCGTGGGGATCGCGGCCGCCGCGCAGATGGCGAGCCTCTGCGATCACGTCGACCTCGACGGCAACCTCCTGCTCGGCGAGGACCCGTGGGCGGGGGTGGACTTCGTGGACGGCGTCCAGGTTCCGTCCGACCAAGCCGGCCTCGGAGTGCATGAAGCGCTATCTCGTACTGGCTGAGGGCTACTCGGCCGATCCGCACTACGGGAAGACGGCGCGAGGCGTGATGCGCTACGGCGCCGACCCGGTGGTCGCGGTGGTGGACTCGGAGCGGCCGGGCGGGAGCCTCGACGGCGTGCCGGTCGTCGCGACCGTCGAGGACGCGCTCGCATACGAGCCGACAACGGCGCTCGTCGGCGTGGCGACCGCGGGAGGGCGGCTCCCGGAGAGGTGGCGCGACATCCTGAAGAGTGCGCTCGCCGCGGGACTCGACCTCGAGTCGGGAATGCACCAGTTTCTCGGGGACGACCCGGAGCTCGCCGAGCTCGCGCGAGGGCACGACGCCGAGATCCGCGACCTGCGCCGAGCGCCGGCAGGTCTGAGCGTCCCGACCGGCGAGAACCTGAAGCATGGCGCGACCGCGATCCTCACTGTGGGCTCCGACTGCGCGATCGGGAAGATGAGCGTCTCGCTCGAGCTCGACCGGGGCGCGCGCGAGCGCGGCCTGAGCTCGGTCTTCGTACCCACAGGCCAGACGGGGATCGCGATCGCGGGCTGGGGGATCGCCGTGGACGCCGTCGTGGCGGACTTCATCGCGGGCGCGGCCGAGCGCCTGGTCGTCGAGGGCGCCGGCCGCGGCGACCTCCTCTGGGTCGAGGGTCAGGGCTCGCTCGTGCATCCCGACTACTCGGGGGTCACCCTCGGCCTCTTCCACGGGAGTGCGCCGCATTTCCTCGTCCTCTGCCACCAGGTCGGAGACGAGCACATCCAGGATCTCCCCGCGCATCCCATCCCGTCGCTGCCCGAGCTCGTCGAGCTCCACGAGCGCATCGCGCTCCCCGCCAGGCCCGCAAAAGTCGTCGCACTGGCCCTGAACACGCGTCGGCTCGACGAGGAGGCGGCGCGGGCGGCGATCGAGGCGGCAGAGGATGAGACCGGATTGCCCGCAGACGACCCTGTCCGTTTTGGACCTGGCCGTTTATTGCACGCAATCCTGCCTCGCGCCAGTCGGGTATAAGACAGGCGTGACCGACGCGCGCATTTCGCGACTCGCCGACCTCATCGTCGACTACTCGCTCGAGCTCCAGCCGGGCCAGGTCTTTCGGATCGACGCGCTCGACGCGGCTTCTCCGCTCACGCTCGCGTTCTACCACTCGGCGATCCGCGCGGGCGCGTTCCCGTTTTTCAGCGTCGGACTCGAGGGCACTCTCGAAATGCTCCTCGAGCACGGGACGAACGAGCAGATCGAGTACATCGCGCCTCAGCAGTGGGAGGAGATCGAGGAGATCGACGCGATCGCGACAATCTGGTCCGAGGCGAATACCCGCGCACTCTCGCGGGTCGATCCGGCGCACCATGCGAACTACCTCGCCGCCCAGCGCCGCCTGCACAACCGCCGCTGGGAGCGCATCGCGGCGGGGGAGATGCGCTGGTGCGGCACGCTCTTCCCGACGAATGCGCATGCACAGGACGCCGCGATGTCGCTTTCGAGCTACGAGGACTTCGTCTACTCCGCGTGCCACGTGGACACGGGTGAGGCGGCGGAGCACTGGCGGCTCGTCGCCGCTTCGCTCCGCGCCCGCGCCGAGTCGCTCGGATCCGTGAAGGAGCTTAGCATCGTGGGCCCGGACACGGACCTTCGCGTTGGCGTCGAGGGCCGAACCTGGATCGCCGCGGACGGGAGGTACAACATGCCCGACGGCGAGGTCTTCACGAGCCCTATCGAGAACGCGACCGAAGGGGAGATCCGCTACACGTTCCCCGCGATCTACCACGGGCGCGAGGTCGAGGACATCCGCCTGCGCTTCGAAGGCGGACGCGTCGTCCATGCCGAGGCTGCCCGCGGCGACGATTACCTGAATATTCTGCTTGCGATGGACGACGGCGCACGGATCCTGGGCGAGGTCGCCTTCGGCCTGAACTACGAGATCGACCGCTTCACACGCAACATCCTCTTCGACGAGAAGATCGGCGGCACGATGCATCTCGCTCTGGGCTCCGCGTTCTCGCAGGCCGGCGGAAGCAACATCTCCGGCCTGCACTGGGACATGATCTGCGACCTCCGCGAGGACGGCGAGGTCTATGCGGACGGCGAGCTGATCTGGCAGGCCGGCCGGTTCCTCCACGAGCCGGTGCCGGCGCCTGCCGCCGTCGAGGCTGCCGAGCTTGCCTGATCTCCGCCACGAGCGGTTCGCGCAGGTGCTCGTCGACTACTCGACGAGCGTGGGGGAGGGCGATCTCGTCCTCATCGAGTCCACACCGCTGGCCAGGCCGCTCGTCACCGCGCTCTACCGGAGGGTCGTTCAGGCGGGCGGCCACCCGGAGGTGCGGATCGGCGTCGACGGCGCCGTGGAAGCTCTCCTCGCCGGCGGAAACGACGAGCAGCTCGGCTGGATCAGCCCGCGGCTGCGCGGCGACGCCAAGGAGGCGAACGTCCGCATCGCCATCGAGGCCGATTCGAACACGCGGGGCCTGACCGGCATCGATCCCGGGCGGCAAGCAGTCTTCGCGCGCTCGCGCGCCCACCTGCGCGACATGACGATGGAGCGCGCTGCCGCGGGCGAGCTCAGGCGCGTCGTCACCGCCTTCCCGACCAACGCTTCGGCGCAGGACGCGGAGATGTCACTCGCGGACTACGAGGACTTCGTATACCGCGCTGGCTTCCTCGACGAGGACGACCCGGTCGCGTCCTGGCAGGCGCTGGGCCAGGAGCTCGCGCGACTCGCCGAGTGGCTCGGGACCAAGAAGGAGCTGCGCGTGGTCACCGAGGGGACCGATCTCACCGTCGGCGTCGACGGGCGCACGTGGGTCCCGTGCGACGGCAAGGAGAACTTCCCCGACGGAGAGGTCTTCACCGGCCCCGTCGAGACGAGCGTCGAGGGCCATGTCCGCTTCAGCTTTCCCGCGCCGCACGGGGGCCGCCTCGTACGCGACATCGAGCTTCGCTTCGAGGGCGGCGAGGTCGTAGAGGCGCATGCGAGCGAGGGCGAGGACTTCCTCCGGGAGATGCTTGCGATGGACGAGGGCGCACGGCGGCTCGGTGAGTTCGCCTTCGGGATGAACGACTCCGTGCAGGAGTTCACCGGACACACGCTCTTCGACGAGAAGCTGGGCGGCACCGTGCACATGGCGCTCGGCAAGGCCTATCCCGAAAGCGGCGGCAAGAACGAGTCCGCACTCCACTGGGATCTCGTGTGCGACCTCCGCGGCGAGAGCGAAGTCCACGCAGACGGCGAGCTCGTCTATCGCAACGGCGAGTTCCTCCCCGATCTCTTCTGATCGCGCTTCTGGGAGACACGCATCTCCCGCGCGGCGCGCGTTCTCTTCCTGCGGACTGCCTCCGGCTCCTAGAGGCCGCGGACGCCATCGTTCACACGGGCGACTTCACGGCGTCCTCCGTGCTCGCCGACTTGGAGCGCTTCGGCCCGGTGGTCGCGGTACACGGAAACATGGACGACGCCGGGCTTCGCGCGTCCCTTCCGGTGAGAACGACGGCCGAGCTCGAGGGGCTTCGGATCGGGCTCGTCCACGACGGCGGACCGGCTGTCGGTCGTCACGAGCGCCTGCGCGAGCTCTTCCCGGGCTGTGACGTCGTCGCCTACGGCCACAGTCACATGCCGGAGGTCTCGCGGGCCGCGGACGTGTGGATCGTCAACCCGGGAAGTCCCACGGAACGACGCCGGGCCCCCCAGCACACGATGGTCGTGATCCGGAACGGGGGGCCGGAGCTGATCGCCGTTCGCGCATGACATCCGATGGGTGCCATACTATGCGAACACATGTTCGCTACACGCACCTGGATAGTCATCGCAGTTCTGCTGGTCGTCGTCTCCGCGGCGCTCTCGAATGCCCGGGTCTCCAACGGTGCGGGACACGAGACGCGGCACCGCGTCCGCGCCGGCGAGACTCTGTGGTCGATCGCCGAGGCGAACTACGCAGGCGACCCGCGGAAGGCGATCTGGCGCATCGAGCAGCGGAACGGGCTGGTCGGAGCCGACATCTCGGCCGGCACGGTTCTCGTCCTCCCGCCCTGAGCTGCTAGCCCGCGACGAGCGCTTCGGAATCCGGAACGCCGAACTCGCCCGGGCGCTTGGCCACCGCTGGCGAAGAACGCATCCACGACAATGGGGGAGAACTGCGTGCCGCGATGCTCCCGCACCTCCTCGAACGCTTCCTCGAAGTGGAGGGCACGCTGGTACGG
>Ga0126307_10001097_pt1 | contig 17852 bp, 14 predicted proteins | sample Plot28_FD_89955 | JGI IMG/M metagenome (GOLD analysis project Ga0126307, IMG submission 89955) | Serpentine soil microbial communities from UC McLaughlin Reserve, CA, USA - Plot28 | ecosystem: Environmental > Terrestrial > Soil > Grasslands | place: USA: UC McLaughlin Reserve, Lake County... | reverse complement strand
CTCGACGACCACTACGCGCCGGGGTCGCGCGGCGCGCTCCACCACGTCGAGCGCTCGCTGTTCGAGGACGCCGCCGCGCGGATGGCGGCGGGCCGCGCGATCTCCTTCCAGTCGGCGGGCGGGGAGCGCGCCGAGGTGGAGCTGGCGGGCGCGCGCGTGCTCGAGCTGCTCACCGCCGGCGTGACGCCGGGAGACGTCGCGGTCGTCTTCCGCGACCCGCGCCGTTACTCCTCGCTCGTCGAGCAGGTCTTCGGCGCCTACGCGATCCCGTATTCGATCGATCGTCGCGTTCCGTTCGCCCACACCGGGATCGGGCGCGGCCTGCTTGCGCTGATGCGCTGCGCGGCCCCGGGCGGCAGCGCCGACGACCTGCTCGCCTACCTGCGCACGCCGGGGCTGCTCGACGTGCCCGCCCTCGCCGACCTCCTCGAGGCGGAGGTGCGCCGCACGGGCGCGCACGCCGCGGCCGCGGCGCGCGCGATCTGGGAGCGCGAGCGCTGGCCGCTCCACGAGATCGACCGGCTGGCGCGCGCCGCCGACCCCGCCGCGTACGTGGGCGAGCTCGAGCAAAGGCTGCTGCGCCTCTTCACGCGCCCGCACGAGCGGCGTGCGCCGGTGCTGCGCGGACCGCAGCTCGAGGAGGCGCGCGCACTGCGCGTCGCCCAGAAGGCGCTCGCCGACCTGCGCGGCGCCGGCGACCTGGGCGCGGTGCGGCGCGCCCTCGAGGAGCTCGAGGTGCACACCGGCGAGGGCGCGCAACCCGACCGGGTCCAGGTCGCCGACCCGGCCGCGATCCGCGCGCGCCGCTTCGAGGCCGTGCTCGTCTGTGGCCTTCAGGAGGGCGAGTTCCCGCGCGGCGCGGCTCCGGAGCCGTTCCTCTCGGACGAGGACCGGCGCGAGGTGGCGTCGGCGAGCGGGCTGGTACTGCCGGTGCGCGAGGACCGCCTCGACCGCGAGCGCTACCTGTTCTACGTGTGCGCCTCGCGCGCCGAGCGCCTGCTCGTCGTCAGCTCGCGTACGAGCGACGAGGAGGGGAATCCGCAGGCCGAGTCGTTCTTCGTGGACGATCTCCGCTCGCTGCTCGAGGACGGCGCGGAGCTGCGCACGCGCTCGCTGGCCGACGTGACCTGGCCGGCGGAGTCGGCGCCAACGGCCGCCGAGTGGGACCGGGCGCTCGCGGCGCAGGGCGCGCGGCGCGAGCCGCCCGCCGCCGGGCCGCTCACCTGGGGCCCCGTGCTCGAGCGGCTCGCCGCGCGCGCCGCCGTGTCCGCCGGGGCGCTCGAGCACTACGCCGACTGCCCGGTCAAGTGGCTGGTCGACGACGTGCTGCGCCCGCAGGAGCTCGTGCCGGATCCGGAGGCGATGGTCCGCGGCGAGTACGCACACTCGGTGCTCGAGCGAACCTACCGGCGCCTGCGGGAGCAGACGGGCGACCGGCGCGTGACGCACGCCAACCTCGGCCGGGCCGAGCGCATCCTGCTCGAGGAGCTGCGCGAGGGCGCGGCCTCGTTTCAGATCTCACCGAAGGCCACGCGCGTGCGCGCTGCGCAGCGCCGGCTCGAGTTCGACCTCCTGCGCTGGCTGCGGGCCGAGGCGGACTCCGACTCGGGCTTTGAGCCCGAGCACCTCGAGCTCAGGTTCGGCTACGGCGGGGACGAGCCGGTCGAGATCGGCGGCCTCCGGGTGAGCGGCCGTATCGACCGTGTCGACACGCGCGACGGCCAGGCGCTCGTGATCGACTACAAGACCGGCAAGAAGGTCGATCGCTACAAGGTCGCGAGCTGGGAGCCGGAGAACCGCTTCCAGGCCGCGCTCTACATGCTGGTGGTCGAGCGGCTGCTCGGCGTGCAGGCGGCCGGCGGCGTCTACGTCGCCCTCGGCGGCGAGGACCCGCGGCCGCGCGGGATGCTCGCGCGCGACGTCGACGCGCTGGGAAGCCGCTTCGTCGACAACGACCGCCTGCCCGACGACGAGTTCCGCGAGAAGCTCGCGTGGGCGCTCGAGCGCATTCGCGAGGCGGATGCCGCGATGCGGCGCGGCGAGCTGTGCTCGAAGCCGGAGCGCTGCGCTTGGAACGGCGGCTGCAAGTACCCGTCGATCTGCCGGAGCGAGCGGTGAGCCGGCTGACCGAGGAGCAGCGCCGCGCCGTCGAGCGCCGCGACGGCTCGCTCATGGTCCGCGCCGGCGCCGGCACCGGGAAGACCACGGTGCTCGTCGAGCGCTTCGTGCTCGCGGTCGCGGAGGACGGCGTGCCCGTAGAGCACATCCTCGCGATCACGTTCACGGAGAAGGCCGCGGCGGAGATGAAGGCGCGCGTCCGGCGGCGCTTCCTCGAGCTCGGCCGGCCCGCCGACGCTCGCGCCGCCGAGGGCGCCTGGATCTCGACGATTCACGCCTTCTGCGCGCGCCTCTTGCGCACTCACGCGCTGAGCGCGGGCATCGACCCGCGCTTCCGGGTGCTCGACCAGCTCGAGTCCGAGCGGCTCGCGCTCGACGCGTTCGACGCCGCGCTCGAGGAGTTCATGGGTGACGGGCGCGACGCGCAGCGGGTCGAGCTCGTGGCCGCGTACGGCGCCGACCGCCTGCGCGACATGGTTCGCACGGCCCACGGCCACCTGAGAAGCCGCGGCGAGCGCCGCCCGCGGCTCGAGGAGCTGGCGCCGCCGCGGCCCGCCGGCGAGCGCGAGCGGCTCGACGCCGCGGCGGCGGCCGCCCTGGTGGAGCTCGGGGCCGCACCTCGGTCGAAGACGGTCGAGCGGGCGCTCGAGGCGCTCGAGGCGCGCGAGCCGCTGAAGGGCAGCGCGAAGGCGCTGGAGACGCCCGCGTGCGACGACTACCGCGACGCGCTGGCGGCTCTGAAGGCGTTCGAGGGCGCGCTCGAGGAGCAGCGAAACCACGCGATGCTGCGCGTCCTGCTCGCGCTCTACGACGACCGCTTCGGCGCGCTCAAGCGGGAGCGCTCGGGAGTCGACTTCGGCGATCTCGAGCTGATCGCGCGCGACGTGCTCGCCGGCGATCCCGGGCTGCGCGACAGCTACGCGTCGCGCTTCGAGCACGTGATGGTCGACGAGTTCCAGGACACGAATCCCCTGCAGAACGAGCTGATCGAGCTTTTCGCTCGCGAGAACCTCTTCCGCGTCGGCGACGAGAACCAGTCGATCTACCGGTTCCGGCACGCCGACGTGTCGCTCTTCGCCGGGCACTGGGACGCCGCGCGCGCGGCGGGCCGCGCTGACAGCATCACCGTGAACTTCCGCAGCCGCGGCGAGATCCTCGACGCCGTCGACCTCTGCTTCGAGCGGCTCTGGGGCGAGCGCTTCGAGCCGCTCCGCGAGGCGCCCGCCGCACGCGCGGCCGCGCCGCCGGTCGACCCGTGCGTCGAGCTGATCGTCGTCGAGCGCAGCCGGCGACGCTGGCAGGACGCCCTCGATCCCGCCGCCGACCCGTTCGGCGCGGCGCTCCACGCGGCGCCGCCGTGGCGTGCGGCCGAGGCGCGCCTGCTCGCCCGAAGGGTCGACGAGCTCACGAGCGCAGGCCCATTCGCGTACCGCGACGTGGTCGTCCTGTTCCGCGCCACGACCGCCATGGGCTACTTCGAGCGCGCGCTTGAGGAGCGCGGCATCCCGGTGCACGTGGTGGGCGGCCGCGGCTACTTCTCCCAGCAGCAGGTCACCGACCTGCGTCACTGGCTCGCGGCGCTCGCGAATCCGCTGGACGGGCTCGCGCTCTACTCGGTACTCGCCTCGCCGCTCGGCGGCGTCTCGCTGGACGCGGTCACGCTGATCGGCCTTCACGCGCGCCACGCCCACGCCTGGCGGCTCGTGAGCGATCCGAGCGACGAGCTGGTCGCCGCGCTGCCCGACGCGGACCGTCGCCGGCTCGGCGACTTCGCGGCGCGCTTCGAGGACGAGCGGCGCGCCGTCGGCCAGGTGTCGCTCGAGACGCTCATCGACCGCGCTGTCACCCGGACGGGTTACGACCGCCACCTGCTGGCGCTCCCGGGTGGGCAGCGGCGGATGGCGAACGTGCGCAAGCTGATGCGCATCGCTCGCGAGTACGAGGCCGATCGCGGACGCGACCTGCGCGGCTTCATCGACTCCCTGGGCGACCGCGAGCTGCTCCAGTCCCGCGAGGGCGAGGCGCCGCTCGAGGCGGAGGCCGTAGACGCGGTGAGGATGATGACCGTCCACCGGGCGAAGGGGCTCGAGTTCCCGGTCGTGTGCGTGGCCGACCTCGGCAAGGACGGCCGCGAGGACGACGGCTCGCTGCGGATCTCGGACGACGGCAGCGTCGGTCTGCGCCTGGCCCGCCTCGGCGGGGGGGACGTGAACAGCGAGCGCCTGGAGCGCATCAAGGCCGAGGCGAAGACGGCCGCCGAGGCCGAGGAGCGGCGGGTCTTCTACGTGGCGATGACGCGCGCCCAGCGCCACCTCGTGCTGAGCGGTGCGACTGAGCTCGAGAAGCAGCCGAGCGAGCTGTGCGAGCCGATGCGCTGGGTCTGGCGGGGACTGTGCGCCGAGCTTCGAGAGACGCCCGCCACGGGTGTCCACGTGGACTCGCGCGAGGGCCGCGACGTGCGGGTGCGCTACACCGTCTGCACGCCGGAGACGGTCGACGAGGTGCTGCCGGCCCCCGACCGCGCGCCGGCCTCCGCTCCAGCAGCCGAGGAGCGGGGATTCGAGCAGCCGCCGCTCGAGCTCGGTGCCCCGCCGGCGCCGCGCGCGCTCCCGGTCAGCCGCCTCAGCTACTCGAGCCTCGAGGCCTACCGCCGCTGCGGCTACCGCTTCTACCTCGAGCGCGCGCTCGGTTTCTCGTCGGTCGAGCCGCCGCCGCCCGCCGCCGGTGAGGCGGCCCTAACTGGCGAGGAGGCCGGCGGCATCACAGCGCTACAGCGCGGATCCGTCGTGCATGCGCTTATCGAGCGGCTCGACTTCCGGCGCCCGCGCCTGCCCGGAAACGCCGAGCTGCGCGCGGCGATCGAGCTCGAGGATGTGGCGCCCGTGCCCGCCGCGATGGACGACCTGCGGGCCATGCTGGAGCGTCTGCTGAGCGCTCCGCTGCGCGAGCGGATCGGGCGGGCGCGGCGCGTACGCACCGAGCTTCCGTTCGCCTTCACGCTCACGCCGCCCGGGTTCGGCGGCCGCAGCGTGCTGGTGAACGGCGTCGTGGACGTGCACGCGGTCGAGGACGCCGGCACGCTCGTGGTCGACTGGAAGAGCGACGCGCTCGACGAGCGCGATCCGGAGCAGGTCGTCGGCGACGCCTATTCCACGCAGCGGCTCGTGTACGCGCTCGCGGCGCTGCGCGCGGGCGCCGAGCGCGTGGAGGTGCTGCACTGCTTCCTCGAGCGGCCCGAGGAGCCGGCGAGCGCCGTCTTCGGGACGGCCGACGTGGACCGGCTCGAGGCGGAGCTGCTCGGGCTGGCGGGCGGGCTGGTGGAGGGGCGCTTCGAGCCGAGCACGGCGCCGCACTACGCGCTCTGCGCCGACTGCCCCGGGCGTGCCGCGCTCTGCGTCCATGGCGAGGAGCTCACGCTTCGTGAGGTTCCCACGGACGAGCCTCCCGGACATTCGCCCAACGCCCCCCATCGCGCCGGCGCGGGCACCTCGACCCGGCAGCCGGCCACCAGCGAGCGGCCGACGAGCTGAACCTCAGCCGGGCGGCGTACTTCCGCCGCCTCAAGCTCGCCTCGGAGCGGCTGGCGGAGTTCCTGGCGGGTTGACGATCTTTCCGTCAGGACCCCGGCTTACTCTGCGACCAGTCAGTCGTGCGAACCGGAGGAGACCAAGGGCAGATGCCGCTCTGCTTCATCGAGCCACAGGAAGCGATCAGGGTGGTCGCCGAGAGCGTTGGCCGCGAGGCACGGCGCCAGCTGCTCGGCGAGGTCGTGCGCGCGTGGGTCGACGAGATCCCGGAGGACGAGCTGGCCGGTCACTACGCCAAGGCGGTCGAGGACCTCGACGACGACGACCTCTCGATGCTCGCCGCCTGGCACGCCTCGCTCGAGGTTGGGCAGCCGATCGCCAACAAGGAGTTCCTGCTCGGCGCGTTCTCGAGTCTCGGGGAGCACCGCCGCGAGGCGCTCCGGATCGCCGCCGGCTTCAAGGGCGAGGACGCGTTCGAGGCCGGCGTCAGCGAGGAACAGGCGCTCGACACCGTGCTGCCCTGGCTGTCGCACGAGCGGGTGATGGAACTGGCGGCGGAGGCGGTTGAGCTGTACTGCTGGGACCGCCTCGGCAGCGACAATTAGGCGGCTGCAAAGCTTCGCCTGCCGGCGTCATCGGGGCAGGGCCGTGCCAGCGGCACTGTCCCTGCCCCTCTTCCTTGGCATGCTCGCTTTTCGCTCGCCTAATTGTCGCTGCTGGGTGGCGGTGCTGCTCGCGGTGCTCTTTGCCGGATGTGAGGCGTCCGAGCTCGCCGACACGGCGACGGGCCGCGCCGGCGGCCGCGAGCTCGCCCGCGTCATCCGCCACACCGACGGCGACACCCTCTGGCTGTCCGGCATCGGCAAGGTCAGGTTCATCGGCGTGGATACGCCGGAGGTGTTCGGGGAGAGCGAGTGCTATGGGCACGAGGCGTCCGCGTTCGTGGAGCGGACTCTTCCGCTCGGTGCGCCGGTGCGGTACCGGCTCGGCGTCGAGGAGCGCGACCGCTACGGGCGCGCGCTCGTCTACCTCTGGCTCGACGATGGACGCTTCCTGAACCGGCTGCTGGTGGCTCGCGGGTACGCGCAGCCGCTCACGATCCCGCCGAACGTGGAGTACGCGGAGCTGTTCGCTCGCGTCGCGGGTCGGGCGCGCCGAGCCGGTCGCGGGCTGTGGGGCCGGCCGGGCTGCGCCGGCGGGTAGGCTCGCCGGCCGATGCAGCGGCTCGTGCGGGCTCCGGATGGCGTGGAAATCGCGTGTGAGGTCGGCGGGCGGGGGCCGGCTCTCGTGGCCGTGCACGGCGCGGGATCGGGCAGCTTCGGCTTCGCGCTGATTCGGCCGCTGCTCGAGGAGCGCTTCACGCTCTGGACGGTCGACCGGCGCGGGCGCGGCGCCTCGGGCGACGCGGATGCCTACGCGCTCGAGCTGGAGGTGGACGACCTCGAGGCCGTGATGGCCGCCGCCGGCGAGCGCGCTTTCCTGTTCGGCCACTCGTACGGAGGGCTGGTGGCAGCGCTCACCGCTGCGCGGCTGCCCGCCCTGCCGGGGCTCGTCCTGTACGAGCCGCCGATGGGCGGCGTGCTCGCGAAGGCGGAGACGATCGACCGCTGGGAGGCGCTCATCCGGGCGGGCGAGCGCGACCTCGTGGTGCGCGAATTCCTCGCGGACGTCGGCGGCTACGCGCCGGAGGAGATCGACGCCATGCGGGCCACGCCGGCCTGGACGCTGCGGCTCGCGATCGTGCACACGGTCCCGCGCGAGCTGCGCGCGGAGCTGGGCCGCCGGCTTCCGGCCGACGAGCTGTCGTGGATGGCGGCGCCGACGCTGATGCTCGTTGGCACGGAGAGCCCCCGCTGGGCCACGCGCTCGACGGGGGCGTACGCGGACGTGATCCCGAACGTGGAGGTGCGGTCTCTCGAGGGCGAGGGGCACGGCGCCACCGTGGGCGCGCCGGAGCTGGTGGCGGCCCAGATCTCCGGGTTCTTCTCCGGCGCGGCGTGATTGAATCGCCGCGCTGTGACCGCTTCGCTTCCCACAGAGATCCAGCAGGTCTTCGACCGCTTCATCACGACCGAGTTCACGACGATCGATGCCCACGGCCAGCCGATCACCTGGCCGCTGACGCCGTACTACCGGCTGGGCGACGCCTGTATCGATGTGACCACCGGGGTCGGCTACCCCAAGAAGGCCAAAGACGCGCGAGCGAACCCGCGGGTGGCCGCGCTGTTCTCAGACCCAACGGGCAGCGGCCTCGAGAACCCGCCTCAGGTGCTCGTGCACGGCACGGCCGACGTGGACGATCGCGACCTCGACGCCAACCGTGAGCGCTACTGGAACGAGGCGCGCGAGAAGCTGCCCGGCACGGCCAAGATGCATCCGCCGAAGCCGCTGAGGCGGGCACTCGGGTGGTACTACGTGCGCATCTACATCCACATCCGGCCGGAGCGGATCTACGTCTGGCCGCACGGCGACATCACCGCCGAGCCGACCCTCTACGACGCGCACATCGAAGAGGTGCGCTCGGGCCACGACGAGGAGCCCCCGGCGGCGCCCGCGACTGCCCACGGTGGCGCGGGCGTCTGGGACGAGCGCATTGACGAGCTGGGTGCGCGCTACCCCTCGGCCGTCGTGTCGCTCGTGGCGCCCGACGGCTTCCCGTTCTCGCTGCGGGCTCCGATCACGGTCGATCGCGAGGCGCACCGCGTCCGAATCGGCTCAGGCGCCCTCGGGGTGCCAGTGCAGCCGGGGCTCGCCTGCGTGACCGCGCACGAGCACCACCCCGACTTCACGTGGCAGCGGAACTTCCAGGTGCGCGGCGACCTCGTGGAAGAGGACGGCGGCTGGGCGGTGATCCCGCACAAGCTCGTTGGAGGGTTCGAGCTGCCCGACCAGTCGATGGCCGCGAACTGGAGGATGAACGCGAAGAAGGTGCTTCGCTACCGCAAGATCGCGAAGCGCGAGCTTGCCGCGCGCGGGCGCTGAGCTCCGCACAAAAAAGCGAGACGCAAGCTCTGCGCTTGAGGAGCGCTCCCCGACGGCCGAAGCCACCGGTTTGCGCGGCGAGCCTCACATCCTCGTGGCTTCGCTCTTTGCGCTCGGCTTGCGTCTCTGCGCCGCAGTAGACCAGCGGGCCGCAGAGCCGTCAAGCCCCGCGCGGGCGTTCATCCCGCTATTTGCGAACGACCTTCACGGTCGCGGTCATGTCGACCGGATGGATGCCGCAGAAGAGCTGGTACATCCCGGGCGCCTTGAGCCGTTTGCGGAAGGTGCGCCCGCTCGACAGGTTCGGCGACGAGAAGCCGCGCGGGCCGTTCGCGAGCGTGATGTTGTGGGGCGTCTCCGACACGAAGCGCCACGTGATCGTCCCGCCCGCGCGGAGCGTCAGGTTCGGCTTCCTGAAGAACAGATCGCCGACCCGCACCGTGGCGCGCCGCCCGACGCTCACACGCCGTCCCGGCGGGGCGTCGATGTTCACCGGCTTGCCGCGCCGAACGCCCACGATCGGCACTCGGAAGGGCGGCGGCTTCGACCGCCCGGCGGGCTTCTGAAGCTCCGCGAAGTCGTTCGGCACGGGTGCACAGCGCGCGGTCACGGACGCATCCGGCGCCAGGTACACGACCATGATGCCCATCACGCGCGTGTGCGGCCGCGACGCGTCGTAGCGCGACTCGAGCACGACCTTCTCGCCGGCCGCGAGCGGCACGCCGGACGGCGAGTAGAAGCTGCCCATGTGAATCGGCCCGGGCTCGTGAAGCACCGGCTTCACGTTGTAGAAGGGGTGGCTGCGCGCGCCCCAGACCGGCTTCGAGCGGTAGATCGTGCCGTCCTGGCAGCCGGGACGCTCGAGCACGAGCTCGCGCCCGCCACCGTGCACGTGGCCGCCGCCCGCGACCAGCCGACCCGCCTTCGGCAGCGTCCACACCATCTTCCGGACGTGCGTTGAGCCGTCGGGCCTATCGCCGGGCACGTCGTAGACCGGGTCGAGCTTGCAGTTCTCGACGTCGAGCCAGTAGGGCTCGACCGCGGTCAGCCCGGCGCGGGTGTCGACCGTCATCTCGTACTGGACGAACGCCGTGTCGGTCTTGGAGCGGTGGTTCATGAACATGTAGGTCATGAGCCAGTGCTCATCGCTCCTGATCGGGTAGCCGTAGCCGTCCGGGAGCGTCATCTTCGCCCGCTCCTCGCCGGCGGCGTAGAAGCGCTCGGCGGCAGCGGGCAGCGTCGACAGCGTGTCCCAGCTCTCGATGCCGCTGCAGGTCGAATCCTTCTTCGATCCGAGCCCCGCGCCGTAGTTCGAGAAGACGATGTGGTGGAGCATCAGGCGGCTGATCGGCATCGCGTTGCCGGCGGTGTCCACCACGTCGACGCTCATGTCCGTGATGTGGCCGTTGACCGCGGGCTTCGGCACGTCGAAAACGAGGTCCTTCATCAGCACCTGGAATGGCGCGACGGCGATCGGGCCGATGCGGCAGCGGTAGGTCCGCTCTGTGCCGGCGGCGCCCGTTTGCACGCATCCTCCGGCGTTGTCCTGCGCCGAAGCGGACGCAGGAGCCAGCGCGGCCATTAGGCAGGGAAGGACGGCGGCGAGCAGGCCTAGTCGCTGACGCATCACGCGCCGGAGTATAGAAATGTACTTGCAGACTTCCTGCGAGGACTATGCTTCTCGCGTGCAGCCCGCCACCGGCAAGCCCGTCCGAGACGGCCGCACGATCCGCGCCGAGCGCACGCGCCAGGCGCTTGTCGACGCTCTGGTCGGGCTGCTCGAGGAGGGCGAGCTTCGGCCGACCGCCGAGCGGATCGCCGAGCGCGCCGGCGTATCGCAGCGCTCGGTCTTCCAGCACTTCCCCGACCGCGAGGTGTTCTTCGAGGCGGTGGCGCGCGAGCAGTACGAGCAGATCGTGCGCGAGGTTCGCCCGGTGGATGCCTCGCGCCCGCTCGTTGAGCGCATCGACGCCTTCACCGCTGAGCGCGCCCGCATCCTCGAGCGAATCGCGCCCGTGCGGCGCGCGGCGGTCCTGATCGAGCACGAGTCGGAGGTCGTTGCAGGCTGGCTCACGAGCGCTCGCGCAGGCGCCGCTTCCGAGGTCGAGCGGGTGTTCCGCCGCGAGCTCGAGTCGCTCGAGCGCGGCGAGCGGACAGTGATCCTCGCCGCGCTCGTGTCCGCGTCGTCGTTCACCGCCTGGGAGTCGTACCGCGTGCACCAGGGGCTCGGGATCGAGCGGTCGCGGGCGGCCGTGAGAGCCACGCTCGCTGCGCTGCTAGGCCAACGCTGAGCGGATCAGCGGGATCGCCTGCTCGGCGGAGACGAAGCGGATCGCATGCATGCCGAGCGCGCGGGCGGCCTCGCAGTTCAGCTCGAGGTCGTCCACGAACACGCAATCGGCAGCCGTGACGCTGCCGCCGAGGCGCTCGAGCGTGAGCTCGAAGATCCCCGGGTCGGGCTTGCGCATGCCGACGAAGGCGGAGTCGACCACCACCTCGAAGAGCTCGTCGATCTCGCGGAGCTTCGCGCGCCAGAGCGGCTCCCACTCGCGAACGTTGTTCGTGAGCAGCGCGGTGCGCACGCCGTCGCCGCGCAGCTCGCGGACGAGCTCGATCATCGGCGCGTTCGGCTCGAGGTGCGCGAAGTAGAGGCTGCGCAGGCGCTGCAGGTCGAAGTCGTCCTCGAGGTGACGCTCCACCCTCGCGCGAAACTCACGCTCGCTGATCTCACCGCGCTCGAGCACGAACAGCGGGTGGTCGCCGTGCTCCTCGGTGGCGTTGGCCATCGCCCGGCCGAGCTCCTCGAGGGACACCCCGGACTCCTCCTGATAGGCGAGGAAGCCGTGCTGAAGCGGCGAGGTGAGCACGCCGCCGAAGTCGCTGATGAGCGCCCGTTCGCTCATGCGGCGGCCGGCGGCTCGGCCCGGACCATCAGCTCGTAGGCGCCGATGCCCTCGCGACCCTCGAGGCGCCAGCGGAACACCGCGACGTGCACGTGCACCTGCTCGAGCTCCAGCGAGGAGCCCGCGCTCACAAGCCCGGAGCCGCGGCGCGGAAACTCCTCGCCGGGCATCCACAGCTCGAGCCCCGCGCTGCGCTGGCGGCCGCCGCCGTCGTACACCGTCGAGAGCCGGACGTCGTCGACGCGGCGCATCTCTCCCTCCACGAGCAGGCGCGCCTCGACCTGCTCCTCGCCGTGGCCGACCGCGCCCCGCGGGCGGCGCGCGACGAGAAGCAACGCATGAGCGTCGTCCACGAGCGCGGAGATGCTTCGCACGGCGTCGAGCTCGTCCCAGCGCGGCGGCTCGAGGGTCTCGGCGAGCGTTCCGAGGCAGTCCACGCGTCTGCCGGCAGCGTCGCCCTGCACGCGGCACACGCGCGCGCTCGTTCCGCCCAGGTCGACCGCCTCGGTGAGCGGCTCGATCGCCAAGGACAGCCGCTCGGCCAGCCGCGCGCGCCATCCCTCGCCGTCGGGTTCGAAGGCCGGGCCTTCGGAAAAGGCGCTGGGCCTGCCGGCCTCGAAGAGGATCGTGGCACCGGATCGCGCGGTTCCGTGGATCTCCTGCGCCTGGTCGAAGAACGAGAGCGCGAGTGGCGCCTCACTCACCGCTCGAGCCCCGGCGGCGGCTCCACGTACTCGCTCGCGTTGCCTTCCACGTCGAAACGCCGCGGCGGCCGGGTGGAACCGACGACGACGCGCCGGCCGAGCCTGCGCACGAGGAGGCGGCGTATGATCGCGCGGCTCGGCGGCAGGAGCAGCGCAAGGCCGACGATGTCGGTGAGGAATCCCGGCGTGACGAGGAACGCGCCGCCGAAGATCACGAGGACGCCGTCGATCACCTCGCGGTGCGGCATCCGGCCCTCCGTCAGGGTCGCGTTGAAGCGCCTCCAGACGCTCCGGCCCTGAGACCGCAGGAGCAGCGAGCCGAGCACGGAGTCGGCCGCGAGCAGCAGGATCGTCCACACGGCTCCGATCGCGTCGCCCACTTTCAGGATCACGTACAGCTCCGCCAGCGGGACGACGATGAAGAGGGCCACCAGCGCCAGCAGGGGCATGACTCGACCCTACTATCCTCGGTGTCATGCCAACCGTGACCGTGGACGACGTCCAGGAGGCGCTCACCAACGTCATCGACCCCGAGCTCGGGCTCGACTTCGTGGAGCTCGGTCTCATCTACGGGGTCGAGATCGAGGACGGCGACGTGTTCGTGAGCTTCACGCTCACCTCGCCCGGGTGCCCGATCGGTCCGCAGGTGGCGGAGCAGATCGACGAGTTCGTGGGCGAGCTCGACGGCGTGACCTCGGTCCACTCCACAATGACGTTCTCGCCGGCGTGGACGCCCGAGATGATGAGCGAAGAGGCGAAGTTCGCCCTCGGATTCTGAGCTGCGGCTCTTCACGCGCTCGTTCCCGGAGGACCCCGCCCTCGACGCCGCCGTCTCGCGGGCGCTGATGCTGCGGGTGGCCGCGGGTGAGCTTCCGCCGACCCTGAGGCTGGCGCGCCCCGCCCGGGCGATCGCGTTCTCGAAGCGCGACGCCGTCACGCCTGGCTTCCGCGAGGCCGCCTCGCGTGCGCGCGAGCTGGGCTTCGAGCCGATCGTGCGGCTCGCCGGCGGCCGGGCGGCCGTGTATCACGAGGGGACAATGGAGCTCGCGCACGCGCGGCGCGATCCCGATCCGCAGAAGGGGATCCACGAGCGCTTCGCCGCGACGGCTGAACTCCTCGCGGCCGCCCTGCGCGCGGTCGGCGCCGACGCCCGGGTCGGCGAGGTGCCGGGCGAGTGGTGCCCCGGGCGCTACAGCGTGAACGCGCGCGGCGCGGTCAAGCTCGCGGGGCTGGGCCAGAGGATCGTGGCGGGCGGATCGCACACGGGGGCGGTTGTGGTGGTGTCGGGCGTGTCGTCGCTCGCCGCTGCTTTGGGGCCGGTGTATCAGGCGCTGGGTGTCTCGTGGGAGCCGGCTACCGCCGGCGCCGTGGCTTCCGAAGCGGGGTTGGGCAGTGAGGATGGATGGCTCCGGACGCGTGATGCGCTCGTCGCAGAGTACGCGCGGCGCAATGACGTGGAGCCCGCCGACCTCGACAAGGACACGCTCGCGCTCGCCCGGCGGCTAGCTGCGGAGCACCGCGCCGCGTGAAAGGGTGGCGTCAGGACACTCGCGCCGGCTCGGCCGCGCGTGCTGCGTTCGCCTCGAACGCGGCCACCACCTTCGGCCACAGCTGGTGCGGCAGGTCGTGGCCCATCCCGGGTATCGCCACGAGCTCGGCGTCCGGGATGGCGCGCGCGGTGGCGACCCCCGCCCGCAGCGGGATGAGCGGGTCGTCGGTGCCGTGCACGACGGCGGTTGGGACGTGCAGCTCGCGCAACCGCGTGGTGCGGTCGCCGGAGGCGAGGATCGCCGCGAGCTGGCGGACCGTGCCGGCGGGGTGGTGCGAGCGGTCGTAGGTGGCGGCCGCCGTCTCGCGCATGCGCGCCTCGTCCTCGGGGTAGGCGGGCGAGCCGATCACCTGGAAGGTCTTGACGAAGTAGCTGATGTAGGCGTCGCGGTCGGCCGGCGCACGCCGCAGCAACAGCGCGAACGCGCGCAGGCGAGGCATCCCGGCACGGCGATTGCCGGTGGTCGACATGATCGAGGTGAGCGAACGCACGCGCTCCGGCCGGTCGAGCGCCATCACCTGGGCGATCATGCCTCCCATCGACACACCCATCACATGGGCGCTCTCGATTCCCAGGTGGTCGAGGAGCCCGAAGCTGTCGGCCGCCATGTCGGAGAGCAGGTAGGGAGCGTCGATACGCATGCCGGCCATCGCGCGCAGCACGGGCGGCACGGGCGCGGCGATCTGGGTCGACAGGCCGGAGTCGCGGTTGTCGAAGCGGATCACGCGGTAGCCGCGCTCCGCGAGCATCTCGCAGAACTCGAGATCCCAGTGGATCAGCTGCATCCCGAGGCCCATCACGAGCAGCAGCGGCGCGTCGTCGCGATCGCCGATCTGTTCGTAGACGAGCTCGATCTCGCCGAGCTTGGCGCGCTCCTCGCTCATCGGATCGGCAGGTCCACCGTCACGTTCGTGGCTCGTACCGTGAAGCGGAAGTTGCTCGGGCGCAGGAACGGCGGATCCTGCCCAAGCAGCTCGAGCTTCGCGATGTGCCCCTTGCCGAAGCGCCAGCCGTTCCCGAACAGCTGGAACCTCACGCGCCCGCGCTGCGAGTCCTCGAGCCGGTAGACGCCGCGGCTCACGAGGGTCTGGCGCCCGCGGAAGACATCCCAGAGACGCGCTGCAAGCACGCCGCCACGCCCACGCGCGCGGATCCTGGCGCGAACCGTCGGCAGCCCGAGCATGGTGGCCGCCCTGACGAAGCGCGTCTGCACGATCGCGGTGCCGCCCGCCCGCTCGGCTCGCACGCTCCTGCACGGATCGGGGTTGCCGACCGGGTCGAACGCCTTGCCGGTCGCGGGATCTCCCCCGGCCGAGCGGATCGTCTGCGTGCGGAACGCGCCGAAGCGGACACCTTTCGGATGCAGCCGCTCCCAGGAGCGCGCCCGGAACGGTCCCGCGGCGCGCGCGGACGCCGGGCAGGTCTGCGTGAACGCGGTCACGGCGCGGTGTCGCGGCGGCTCTCCCCGTCCCTTCAGGTAGGCGTCGAAGAACGCCGATCCCTGCGTGTTGAAGAGGCGGTCGACGTGCGGCTTGTTCGCGCCGCGCATGTGGCCGAGATCGCCGAACTGGAACGAGACGCGCGCGCCGCGCAGGTCGCGGTAGGCGCGGTCGGCTCGCAGCGCCTCCACCGCCGGGAAGAGGTCGTCGGTCCAGCCGTTCTGCACCAAGAGCGGCGCGGGCACGCCGGAGAGGCCGATCGAGCTGTGATAGGTGGAGAGCTGGCGCGCCACGCCCAAGGCGTCCGCGCGGTACGGCTCGCCGCGGTCGGTGATCGCGTTCCAGCCGGTGATATCGGCGGTCGCGTCGACGCCCTCGGCCGCGTAGTGGCCGCGAAGCGTGCCGAGCGCGTAGAGGCCGTCGATGTAGCTCATCTTCTGCACCCCGGGGACAGCGCGGCTCTGCGAGGGCTTGAACGGGCCGAAGTCGAGGAAGCGCCCGTTCGGCGTGAGCGAGTAGGTGAGGTCGGTCCCAGCCCAGCGCGGCCAGGCGGCCGTAATCTCGAGTGGCATGCCGTTCGGGCTCGTCCACGGCTGGTACGACCCATCGGGCAGGCGGACGCGGTCGCGCAGTCGGGCGAGTATGTGGCTCTGGATGCCGCCGTATGAGATGCCCGTCACGCCGATCGCGTCACGCCGCACCACGCCCTGGTCCACGAGCAGGCCCAGCAGGTGTTGCACGTCGCGCGCCTCGAAGCGCTGGTCCGCGAGATGCAGCCAGCCGCGGTCACAGCCGGGCGCCGTACGCGAGTCCGCGACCCCGCAGGAGCGGCCGAAGCCGCGTGCAGTGGGAGTGACCACCGCATAGCCCTGCTGCGCGAACCAGACGTCGTTGTAGTGGTAGGTGGCGCCGCCCGCGCCTTCTGGCGAGTCGTCCTGGAACGAACGCTTGTCGCCGCCCCAGCCGTGCAGCATCGCGATCACGGGGAACGGTCCGTCGCCGCTCGCGGGAAGCGTGACGTCCACGTCGAGCGGCACCCCGTCGAAGCTCGGCACCCTGGCGGTTTCGCTGGCGGTCGGACAGAAGAGCACGCCGGCCTTCGGCGAGCAGGCATGGCCGAAAGGGCTCGGCGGGGCCGCCGAGCCCGTGGCGGGCGCGGCGAGCAGGGCGGCCGCGACGGCTGCGGTGGCGAGGGCAGACCCCCTCACGACGCCGGCGTCTTGCGTCGCGCGTTACCGGGCCCGGCGCCCTTCTTGCGGCCGTTCGAGCCGGCCGCCGCGGCGCTCTCTCTGCGCGCCACCGCCAGCAGCTCCTCGAGCGACTCGTCGAGGTAGGTGCCGAACTGCTCGAGGTCGGGCATCGCGTCGTAGTCGCCGAGCAGGCCGAAGTCGAGCTTGCGGTTGTAGCTCATGATCGCGATCGCGAGCGCGTGGTTCTCGGGCAGGAAGGCGATCGGCACGATCTCCTCCATCTCGCGCCCGAGCATGTAGAGCGGGAACTGCGGCCCCGGCACGTTCGTCACGATCAGGTTGAAGAGCCGCGTCGAGAAGTTCACCCGCGACGCCTGCGCGAGCAGTGTCGGCGGCGCGAAGTCCTGAAGACCGGCGATCACCTCGGCGCCGAGCGCCTGCTTCGACTGCTTCAGGTTGCCCATCGACTCGCGCACGATCTCGAGCCGCTCGACCGGGTCGTCGACGTAGACGGGTAGCGGACCGCGCATCGCGGCGATGCGATTGCCGAGCGTGCCGTGCTCGTCTTCGGCGCGGATCGACACCGGCACGAGGGCGCGCAGCTCCATGCCCTCGGTGCGTATGCCGCGCGTGCGCAGCCAGCGACCGAGCGCGCCGGCCACCACGGTGAGGACGGCATCGTTCACCGTCCCGCCGAGCGCATTCTTGACCTCCTTGAAGTCGGCGAGACGGCTCTGCACCCACCACACGCGGCGGTGCGGCCCGATCGGCACGTTGAGCGGCACGTCGGGCGCCGGATTCATGCCCGCCCAGACGACCTCGCCAACTCCCTCCGCCGCCTCGCGCAGCTGCTCGAGCGAGCGGCCGAGACGCTGGGCGGCGCCGATCGCCCTCCCGGCCAGGTCAAACGGCGTGCGCAGCAGTCCCTTGACGCCTTCCGCCACGAGCTCGACGCCGGAGGGCTCGGGCGCGGGGGTCCAGCCGTCGCTCGCCGGAGGCTCCGCCGGGGTGGGCTGGAGGTCGAACAGCACCGTGGCGATGTCCACGCCGGATACGCCATCCACGAGCGCGTGGTGCGTCTTCGAGATCAGTGCGAACCGCCCGCCCTCGAGCCCCTGCACGAGCCAGACCTCCCAGAGCGGCTTCGAGCGGTCGAGCCGCTGCGAGAAGATGCGACCCACGAGCTGGCGCAGCTGGTCCTCCGAGCCCGGCTTCGGCAGCGCCGTGTGGCGCGCGTGGTAATCGAGGTTGAAGCTCGGGTCGTCGATCCAGAACGGGCGTCCCATCTCGAGGCGCGGGGTAGCGAGCTTCTGCCGATAGCGCGGCACGAGCGGGAGGCGCGACCCGATGTGGGCGCAGAACTCCTCGCGCGACGGCGGCGGCCCGTCGAAGATCACGAGCGCGCCGACGTGCATGTGCGACGCCTGCTTCTCCTGATGG
>Ga0126307_10001096_pt1 | contig 17856 bp, 21 predicted proteins | sample Plot28_FD_89955 | JGI IMG/M metagenome (GOLD analysis project Ga0126307, IMG submission 89955) | Serpentine soil microbial communities from UC McLaughlin Reserve, CA, USA - Plot28 | ecosystem: Environmental > Terrestrial > Soil > Grasslands | place: USA: UC McLaughlin Reserve, Lake County... | reverse complement strand
TAGTCCGCGGCCGCCTCCATCAGCGCCCAGAGGTCCTTGGCGACGCGCGGCTCGGTGTTCGACGCGGCCATTCCCTGGAGGAACTTCTCCTTCATCGTCGCCATCAGGTCGCGCTTCTTCTTCCCCACCGCCTTGCGGAGGTCGTCCGCCTCGGCCGGGCTGAACCCCGCCATCTGCTTGGCGATCTCCATGAGCTGCTCCTGGTAGATCACGCAGCCGTAGGTGGCCTCGGTGATCGGGCGAAGCCGCGGGTCGGCGTAGCGAACCGAGTCGGGATCGCGCTTGCCCTTCGCGTAGTCGCCAATGAAGCGCATGGCCCCGGGCCGATAGAGGGCGCCGATCGCCACCAGGTCCTGGAACTCGGTCGGCTTCACCTGCCGCAGGGCATCCCGCATGCCGTCGGATTCGAACTGGAAGACCCCGACGGAGTCGCCCCGGGCGAGCATCGCGTAGGTCTTCGGGTCGTCGAGCGGGATGTCCTTGATGTCGATCCTCTCGCGGCGCGAGCGCTCGATGATCGCCACCGCATCCTCGATCACGTCGAGGTTGCGAAGGCCGAGGAAGTCCATCTTGAGCAGCCCGATCTCCTCGATCGGACCCATCGAGTACTGGGTGACCGTCTTGTAGGCGCGCTCCGCCTTGCCGTTCCCGTTTCCGTTGCCGTTGGAGGCACCGCGATCTTCCGCCAGCTGCAGCGGGACGATCTCCTGCAGCGGGCGGTCCGCGATCACCACCGCGGCCGCGTGAATCGAGTGGTTGCGGACGATCCCCTCGAGGCCTTGGGCGGTCTCGATGATCTTCCGCGCGTCCGTGTCGGCGTCGTAGGTTCGCTTGAGCTCTTCGCCGGGCTTCAGACACTCCTCGAAGCTCGGGCTTCGTCCCATGATCGGCTCGGGGATCTGCTTGGCGAGCCGGTCGCCGGCGGCGTAGTCGTAGCCGAGCACACGGGCCGCGTCGCGCGTCGCCGCCCGCGGCGCCATCTTGCCGAAGGTGATGATCTGCGCCACGCACTCGCGGCCGTACTTGTCGGCGACGTAGCGAATCACCTGCTCGCGCCCGCGGACCGAGAAGTCGATGTCGATGTCCGGCATGGACTTGCGGCCGGGGTTGAGGAAGCGCTCGAAGAGCAGGTCGTTGGCCAGCGGGTCGAGGTCCGTGATCTCGAGCCCGTAGGCGACGATCGAGCCGGCGGCCGACCCACGGCCGGGACCGACGGCGATCCCGTTCCCCTTCGCGAATTGCACAAAGTCCCAGACGATCAGGAAGTACGACTCGAAGCCCATCTCGCTGATCACGCCGAGCTCGAACTCGAGCCGCTCCATTGCGTCGGCCGGGATCGGGTCGCCGTAGCGGCGCCGCAGCCCCTCGAGGGCGAGCTCGCGGAGCATCTGGCCGGGTTCCGCGCCCTCCGGCGTGGGAAACCGCGGCAGCAGCAGCTGGCCAAGCTGCATCTCTACGTCGCAGCGCTCGGCGATCTCCAGCGTGCTCGCGACCGCCTCGGGGAGATCGCCGAAGGAGTCGGCCATCTCCTGCGGGCTCTTGAGATAGAACTCGTTGGTGTCGAAGCGGAGCTTCGGCTGCTCGATCGTCGACTTGGTCTGGACGCAGAGCAGAGCGGCGTGTGAGTCGTAGTCCTCGCGGCGCAGGTAGTGGACGTCCGCGGTGGCCACCAGGGGCCGGCCCAACTCCCGGGCGATCCGGACGATCCCCTCGTTCGCCTTGTCCTGCTCCGCGACTCCGTTGCGCTGGACCTCGAAATACACCTGCTCGGCGCCGAAGGCCTGGATCAGGTCGTCCACGTGAGCCCGGGCGTCGTCGGGGCGATCCTCGACGAGCCGCCGGCAAAACCGGGACTGCAGGCATCCAGTGAGCACGATCACTCCCTCGGCGTGGGCCGAGAGGAGCTCGAGGTCGACGTTTGCCTTGCCGCGCGAGAAACCCTCGAGGAAGCCGGCGGAGCTCAGCTTGACCAGGTTGCGGAAACCGGTCTCGTTGGAGGCCAGCAGGGTGAGGTGGTTGCGCTCGTAGCGGGGCTGCTTCGGTGTCTCGACGCGGTCTTCGACCAGGTAGGCCTCGACCCCGATGATCGGTTTGATCCCGGCGGCCCTGCACGCCTTGTAGTGCTCCACCGATCCGTTCATCACCCCGTGGTCGGTGAGCCCGAGCGCGGGCATGTCGAGCTCGGCTGCTCGAGCGGCGAGCTTGTCGATCTTGCAGGCCCCGTCGAGCAGCGAGTACTCGCTGTGGACGTGCAGATGGACCGCTTCGCTCACGTATCGATGATTTCGTCGCTAGCGGCGGAAAAAGTCCGGCAGTCCGCATACACCGAAGAACGGGATTTAGGAGATATGCGCGAAATGCGCACAGCCGAGGAAATTCATCAGGAGCGGCGCACCTTTTGCACCGAAGGGCCGATCATCTTTTGCGACGGCTTAGCGACGCCCCGACGTCGATCGCAACGAGCCGTTGAGGCTCGGGGCGACCGACATTAAAAGCAGATGCGGGCGCCCCGTTGGAGGCAGCAGGACGCCCGCCTACCTCTGCTTCTACGCCGCCAAACCGAGCGAACGGATGACGTGCTTGTGCATCCACTCCGTGTTCGCATCAGTGAAGTTGGTGGCCCACGCATCGTTGGTGACGTCCATGACGAGCACCTTGTCGTTCGCGTCCATCTTGGCGTTCAGTTCATCTCGCACGGTCGCAGGCGTCTTGTCCGTGGTGACGAGCCAGAGGCTCTCCAGGACGGGCGCCGATCCGTTGTACGACTTGATCTGCTCGAACAGCAGCGGGTAGTTCCGGACGGGACCACCCAGGTCGTAGGAGATGAGGAGGGTCCTGCTACTCATGAGTTCTTCTCGATTTGTATTGGGGATTTCGGTACGCCGGTTTGCAGACGTACCCCTACATCATGGGAGGATTTCGAGGAGGGCGGACGGAAAGACAAGCGCAACAGCGCGAACCGCCGGCGGCCCGGTAGCTTGAGACTGTGATCTGGTTACTCCGGCACGGGGACGCGGAGGCAGGCGAGGGCAAGCCGGATGCCGACCGCGAGCTGACCGAGAAGGGCGAGCGTCAGTCGGTTGCAGCCGGCGAGGCCCTCAAGGCACTCGGGGTGAAGCTCGACGTCTGCTTGACCAGCCCGAAGGTCCGAGCCAAGCGCACCGCGGAGCTGGCCTGTGAAGCCCTTGACTGCGCAGTTGAAGAGGAGGACCGCCTCAAGGGAGGTGACTTCGACCCACTCGAGGTCGCCGCAGGCCGCGGCGAGGTGATGCTGGTCGGCCACGAGCCCGACTTCTCCCAGGCCGTCGCGCTGGCGACGGGATCGCGGGTGAAGCTGAAGAAGGGCGGCGTCGCCGCGATCGACGACCACGTCCTCCACGTCTTACTCCGGCCGAAGGATTTGAAGGAGATCGCGGGCTGAGCGATGCCGAGGTCGCGGCTCGAGCGAGTCCGCGCCCTTTGTCTGTCACTACCTGAGGCATTCGAGCGAGAGACTTGGGAACGCCCGACGTTCCGCGTAGGCGGTCAGCAGAAGATCTTCTGCATGACGGCGCCAGATGGCTCGACCGCCACGATGAAGGCGGATCCCGAGGAGCGTGAGGCTCTGCTCGCCCAGGGCGACCCGTACTTCCTGCCGCCCTACGTCGGCGGCAAGGGCTGGGTCGGCGTCCGCCTCGACCGGCGGACCGACTGGGACGAGCTCGCCGAGCTGATCGCGACCAGCTACTGCCTGATCGCCCCGAAGCGGCTGGCGAAGCGGGTCACCGCTCCGCCCTCGCCGTGACATACGGCCAAGCTCCGGACGGTCGGCTACGCCAGGCCCAGGGCCTCGTACTCGCGCAGGAAGCCCTCGAAGAGGCGGCGGTGGCCCTGCTCGTCGTGGAGGATGTCGATCACCATGTCATTGGTGACCGGGTCGATCTGGTCGGTCGCCTCGACGATCTTCGTGTAGTGCTCGATCGCTCCGGTCTCGGCCTCGATCACGCCGCGGATCACGTGCACGATGTCGACCTGCTCGTCGGGCGGCTGCAGGTATGACTGCTCGGCGGTGAAGTCCTCCGAGCCCGGCACGATGCCGTAAAGCTCCTTGATCCGCTCGGCGAAGAGCTTGGCGTGGCCGAGCTCCTCGGTGATGTCCTGCTCGAGTGACTCCTTGATCTCCTGAGCGCGGACGCCGTCGGGGTTGACCGAGTTGGCGATGTAGCTCATCACCGTCTCGATCTCCATCCAGTACGCCTTCTGGAGCATCGCGATGATCTCCTCGCGCTTCTCGCGCTGGTCATCGGCCAGGATTCCCTCGGTCGCGCGTGTGCTGTCTGCGGTTGCCATTACGCCGAACGCTACCCGAGCGCCGCCCGCGGCTAACCCCAGTCCCCGCCGCGATGAGTTCCGCGGTCCTCCACGGTCCTAGAGGACGAACCTGAACAGGAAGAACAGGAGGACGAGATGACCGTTGCCGAGATCCAGACGACCACTTCAGCGGACGGAACGCGGATCGCCTTCGAGCGGATCGGCAGCGGCGCGCCGCTCGTCATCGTGGGCGGGGCCTGGAATACCCGCCACAGCGCAGCCGAGCTCGCGCAGCGCCTGGCAGATCGCTTCACCGTCTACTCCTACGACCGCCGCGGCCGCGGCGACAGCGGCGACACCCCGCCCTACGCGGTCGAGCGCGAGATCGAGGACCTCCGAGCCGTGATCGAGGCGGCCGGCGGATCGGCCCACGCCTTCGGGCACTCCTCGGGCGGGGCGCTGGCGCTGGAGGCGACCGCGGCCGGGGCGCCGGTCTCGAAGCTGGCGGTCTACGAGCCGCCATACATCGTCGACGACAGCCGTCCTCCCCTCGCCCCTGACTACGTCGAGCATCTCGAGGAGCTCGTCGCCGCTGGCAAGCGTCGGGAGGTGTTCGCGTACTTCATGACCGAGGCGGTCGGCATGCCCGCGGAGGCGGTGCAGCCGATGCTGGAGTCGCCCATGGTCGAGGCGATGGAGCCGCTGGCCCACACGGTCGCCTATGACGGCCGGGTGATGCTCAGGGGCACCATGGACGGCGGTCCGCTGCCGGCCCGCTGGACCGACACCGTGAGGTGCCCCGCCCTGGTCATGGACGGCGGCAACAGCCCGGGCTGGGCGCGCAACGCCTGCCGAGCGCTCTCTCGCGTCCTGCCTGACGTGCAGTACCGCACGCTCGAGGGCCAGGACCATGCCGCGTCCCCCGAGGCGATCGCGCCGGTGCTGGCCGAGTTCCTCGGCTAGAGCGCTACGCGCAGGACCAGGCGCTCGGACCGGAGTCGCGCCAGATCTCCGCGGCGATCCGGTCCTGCTCGGCCTTCGGAGCGTTCTGCGGCGCTCCCTGACCGCCGTAGGCTCGCCAGGTCGAGGGCAGGATCTGGTAGGCACCGCCGGCACCGCTCGACGCGTTGAGCGCGTGGTAGTTCCCGCCCGACTCGCACATGACGATGTAGGTCGGGATCGCGTAGGGACCGTCGAGATAGGCGGGGGCGCCCGAGGAAGAGGACTCCTGCTCGGCCCGCTCCTGCTCGAGCTCGGCGACCCGGTCCTGCACCGCGGAGAGGTCCGCCTGGGTGCTCGCGCGGGCTGCCGCGACGGCATCCGCGCTTCGGTTCGCGGCCTGCTGGCTCGCGACGAAGCTCGCCCTGGCGGCGCTGAGCTCCGCGGCCTGCTGATCCGACTGCTGCTTCAGGTCGGCGATCTGGTGCGTCCGGTCCGCCATCTGGTCGCGCAGCGACGCGACGCGGTTCGCGACGTGGATGTCGGCGTCATGGATCGCCTTCAGGTAGTCCGAGCGCGTGGAGAGATCGTCGAAGCCGTCGGAGTTGAGCAGCACGCTGACTGTGTCCGGAGCCTCGCTCTCGTAGATCGCGATCAGGCGCTGGTCAAGCTGCTTGACCGCCTTGGCGTACTCTGCGCGGAGCCGATCGAGCTGTCGCTGCGCAGCGTCGAGCTGACCGGCGAGTTCGCGGGAGCGCGCCTCGGCGCGCTGGACCTCGGCATTGAGCTGCATGGCGCGAACACCGGCCTGGCGGGCCTGCGCCTCGAGAGAGACGATTCGCTGGGACTGGGCCTCAACTCGATCCGAGAGCTGCCCGGCATCGGAACGCGCGGAATCGATCCGGTCCTCCAATGAGGGGTCCGCGGCGCCGGCGAATCCGACCCCCAGCGCGGCCGACGCGGCGACGCCGCAGGCCAGGCCCAGCGCCGCCCGCCGGCGCCTCTGAACGCTTCGGTATGTCTTTGCCGCTGCCATCTCCTGCGATGCCTGCGGGGTTAGCTGACGGGCTCACGCGTAAAGGAGTCGCGTTACGCCGGAGCTGTCGCCGGCGATTCGCCCCGGGCGGATTGTTCAGCTGCCGCCTGTGGTTCCCCCGCTCCTCGGTCGATGCCGAGGACTCGGCTCTTTCGAGCCAGGAACCGTAGCGAACGCTCTCACAGGCCCGTCACGCCCGTCGCGGCCCGGACGCCGGCCGGCTCAGCTGCAAGGAATCGTGCAGATCACGCAGCGACCTGCAGGTGCCGCTCGTCGCGATAGCCGCGGCAGACCTCACGCAGGATGCCAACCATCTCCTCGGCCGCCGGCGAGCGCATGTCACTCTCCCGCGTCACGGCCCACACCCGGCGTATGGGCTTCTTGCCGCGCACCTGTCGCAGCTCGATCCCGGGATGGTCCCCGGCCAGCTCGGGCAGGATGGTGACGCCCAGGCCACCGGCCACGAACCCCTTGATCACCTCGTAGTCCTCGCTCCGGAAGCTGATCTTCGGCTCGAAGCCCGCCTCGTGACAGAGCTTGAAGATCTGGTCGACGCACGAGCTCGGCAGTGCCCCACAGAGCCAGTCCTCGTCGGCCAGATCGGCGATCCGGACCGACTTCGCCGCCGCCAGTGGGTGTCCCGGGGGCAGCGCGACCCTCATCGGCTCCTCATAGATCAGTTCGGCCTCGACGTCGCGCGAGAAGTCGAGCGGGAACTCCGGATAGTCGAAGACCACCGCGAGATCGAAATCGCCGCGCTTCAGGTTGGGGAAGGCGTCCTCCGGTTCGTCCTCGCTGAACTCGAGCTCGACCTTCGGGAACCGGGCGCGGAAGAGCGCCAGGGCACGTGTCATCAAGGTGGCACTCGCCGTCGGGAAGCTGGCCAGCTTCAGCCGCCCGCCCTCAAGACCGGCAATCTGGGCGAGCGCGCGCTCGGCTTCCTCGAGCCGGCAGAGCACCGCGTCGCCATGCTCCATCAGGGCTTCGCCCGCAGCGGTGAGCTTCGGTCCCTCGGTGGTGCGCTCGAGCAGAGGGACCCCGACCTCACGCTCCAGGGTCGCGATCTGCTGGCTGACCGCCGACTGGGAGAGGTGAAGCGAGTCGGCGGCCGCCGAGAACGACCCCCTCGTCACCACCTCCTGCAACACCCGAATCCGCCTGACATCGAGCATAAGCGCATCTTATCGCACTGAGAAGGAATCCATGTTGCGCTGATACCTCACGCGCGGGACGATCCAGCCGTTCCTTCCATGAAGAGCCGAAAGGGGAACACAATGAGGACCGACCAGGATCAACTCGAGATCAGACCTCTCAATCCGGAGGACTCCGGGGAGCTCGTGCGCCTCGCGCAGCTGGATACCGCCGAGCTCCCGCCCCAGCCGGTGCTCGGAGGGATCGTCGACGGGCGGCTGGTGGCGGCGTTCTCGCTCGCCAACGGGCAGTCGATCGCCGACCCCTTCCGGCGCACGGCGGAAATCACCGACCTGCTCGTCCACTGGGCACGCCGGCTGAACGGGGGGTCGCGATGAGTCAGGCGATCGACACCGGCCTTGCCGAGCACCCTCGCATCGCCGGCACTACGAAGCGCCTCACCCCGCGACGCCGGCGGCTGACCGAGCTACGCGAGGCGATTCGCCGGCGGCGACTCGACCGGGCGGAGCGCGCCTACAGCCTCCGAGCGAGCGGGATCAGCGCCCCGTCCGTCCCCGGGTCGGAGCACACGCACCTGCTACGGCAGCGCGGCTTCTAGGGAGCCTCCTCGTCGGCGCTCCGGCTGGCGAGGTAGACGCCGACGCCGAGCGCGGTGAGCACCAGACCGGCGCCGGCGGCCATCCGGATCTCGCGCCCGTAGCGCAGCTTGAGCGCCGAGACGACCAGACGGCCGATCAGCTCGTAGATCCAGCTCATCACTTGGCCTCCTTTCGTATGCGGTGGGCCAGCCGGCTCTGGAGCGTGAACAGCTCGATGAAGCCAGGGCTCGCGTGCTGTGAGAAGGCTCCCCCGGACTCTCCAAAGGATGCAAGCGAGCGGTCGTACAGCGCATAAGGCGAGCTGCGGCGGGTTGGGGTGAGTGAGCCGCGGTACAGCTTCAGCGATACCTCTCCCGTCACGTATTCGTTCGCCGAATCCATGTAAGCGTCGAGGTCGCGCCGCAGCGGCTCGAGCCAGAGGCCGGCGTAGCAGAGGTAGGCCCACTGGCTCTCGAGCGCGCCCTTGAAGTTGTTCTGGTGGATCGTGGAGACGAGCTTCTCGAGCTCGCGATGGGCGGTCAGCACGATCGCCGCCGCCGGGACCTCGTAGAGGTCGCGCACCTTGAGGCCGACGATCCGGTCCTCGATGTGATCGACAATCCCCACGCCATGCCGCTGTCCGATCTCGGCGGCCCGCTCGAGCAGCTCGACCAGGCCCAGCCGCTCACCGTCGAGGGAGACGGGACAGCCGCGCTCGAATCCGACCGTCACCTCCTCGGACTCGTCGGGGGCTTCCTCCGGCCTGGTGACGAGCTGGAAGACGTCGTCGGGAGCGCCGGCGTCGAGGTCCTCGATCGTCCTGCCCTCGGACGAGCGCCCCCAGAGGTTGTCGTCGATCGAGTACGGGGAGACCTCGGTCCCTCCCTTGACTGGGATGCCGCGCTCGCGGGCGTAGGCGATCTCCTCCTCCCTGCCCATCTGCCATTCGCGCACCGGCGCCAGGATCCGCAGCTCGGGGTCCAGCGTCGAGATGGTCGCCTCGAGGCGGACCTGATCGTTTCCCTTGCCGGTGCAGCCGTGCGCGATCGTGTCGCAGCCGTGCTGCCGCGCGGCCTCGACGGCAAGCTTGCCGATCAGCGGACGTCCCAGCGCGGTGAAGAGCGGATAGCCGCCGCCATAGAGCGCGTTCGCCTTGATGGCGGGGAGCACGTAGTGGTCGGCGAATTCCTCCTGCGCGTCGATCAGCACAGCCTCGACCGCGCCGAGCTGCTTCGCCTTCCCGGTGACGACCTCCCAGTCCTCCCCCGGCTGGCCGAGGTTGACGGTGAGCGTGACGATCTCGGCGCCGTAGCGCTCCTGGATCCACTTGAGCATCACGCTCGTGTCCAGACCGCCCGAGTAGAGGAGCAGCACGCGGCCGACCTCGGCGGGGTCGGCCTGGTACGACGCGACCCTGGGTGCCTCAGAGCCCCTGTCTTGCTCGGAAGTCATGAGCCGGGAAGTGTCGCGGTTTTCGGCTCGGCGAGTGACACGGCACCGCCACCTCCGCTGACAGAATCCCCGCGGTGCAGCGGCTGATCCGGATCGTCTCGATCATGCTGATCACGGCGGGGCTGGTCGTTCTCGCCGATGCCGGCTTGACCCTCGTCTGGCAGGAGCCCCTCTCGGCGGCCTACGGCTCGTTCAAGCAGGGCCAGGCGGAGGATCAGCTCAATGACCTGGAGGCCGAGTACCCGACGCCGGCCGACCTGGCCGCGATCGCGGGCGTCCGGAGCCCGGCGGCGAAGGCGCGCATCCTGGCGGATCGTTTCAAGCCGCACCTGGTGCGCGGCCACGCGATCGGACGGATCAAGATCGACCGGATCGGCGTCAACATCGTCGTCGTCCAGGGAACCGATACCGCCTCGCTGCAGAAGGGCCCCGGCCATTACACGAATACGCCGATCCCGGGCCAGCCGGGGACGGTCGCCATCGCCGGCCACCGAACCACCTACCTGGCCCCGTTCAGGCACATCGACGAGATCCGGGACGGCGACGAGATCCGCATCGAGATGCCGTACGCCGCCTTCACCTACGCGGTCGAGAAGCACGAGATCGTCGACCCGGGAGACGTGGGGATCATCAAGCCGGTCGGCTACAACCGACTCGTCCTGACCGCCTGCCACCCTCCATACAGCGCGGCGCATCGGTACGCGATCTTCGCGAAATTGACGCGGATCGATCTGTTCGCGATCGAGGGGGAGGGCCGGTGGCAGGCACCGTGAGGAGAGAATCTTGAGCGGCCCGCATGCGATCAGCCTGAGGGGGGCCTGGAAGCTGGGAGGGGTGCTCCTGCTCGTGCTCGCGGGTTCGAGCATGGCGGCCTCGCCGCTCGTGGAGGACTCGACCGGGGTCGAGGAGTTCCTGGTCTCCGGGGTGACCGCCCTCGCCGGCCTGATCTGCCTCTGACTTCCCTGGGAGCGGGTGGACGAGCGCTGGCTCGCCGTCATGCCCCTGCTCGCCATAGTGGCCATCGCCCTGGCCGCCGCCTCGGTGGACTACGCCCTCAACTGCCTCTACCTGGCGGTGGCGCTGTACGCCGCACTGGTCTTTTCCCCTCGCACCACCGCCATTTTCGTCGCCATGATCATCGCGGCGCTCGTGCTGCCGTTCGCGTACTCGGACACCTCCACCGAGGACACGGCTCGCTGGCTGCTCGTGGTCGGGCCGGTGGTCGTCTTCACGGCCGCGGTCACGGGCCTTCTGACCGGCCGGCTGCACTCAAGCCGCGAGACCTACCGCCAGCTTTCGGCGGTCGACGGCCTCACCGGCGTCGGCAACTACCGCGCCCTGATGGAGCGGCTAGCGCACGAGACCCGCCGGCACCACCGCCGGCACCGCGAGTTCGCCGTGCTCACCGTCGATCTGGACAACTTCAAGGAGGTCAACGACACCCAGGGCCACCTCGTCGGCGACGCGGTACTGACCACCGTGGGCTCGATGATCGACGTCCAGGTCCGCGCCGAGGATGGCATCTTCCGGCAGGGCGGCGACGAGTTCTCGGTTGTCGCACCGGAGACGGGCGAGCGGCAGGCGCTCCTGCTGGCCTCTCGGATCGAGAGGGCCCTGAATGGGCTCACTTCCGGGACGGTTCGGGTCTCGGCCAGCGTCGGGTGCGCTGTCTATCCGCGCGATGGTTCCGAACCGGGCGAGCTGCTCGAGGCGGCCGACCGCGCCCTGCGCGACCGCAAGCGCGAGCACGCCGGCTCGAGCGCCTAACCAGACCGAACCCGCCCGGGCATGGCGCAGCTGGCGCCGAGATCGGAGATGATTGCGCCCGGAGGCGCCTTGACTTGAACGGCGCGCGCCAACGTGCCGCAGTCGCTACGAAACTCGCATCCCGCTTTCCGCCTGCTCGCCGGGCTGATCGCGCTTGCCCTGATCGTCGAGATGCTGCACAGCCTGGTCGGCTTTGGCTCCCCTCGCTTCAGCTATCTGATCGAGGAGTGGATCTACAACTTCCTCACGGCCACGGCGGCGGCCGTGACGCTCGCGCGTGCCATCCGCGTCCGCGACGATCGCGCGGCGTGGATGCTGCTCGGAGTCGGGCTGGGGCTGTGGGCCGCCGGCGACGTCTACTGGACCGCTGTGCTTCGCGACCAGGCGATCCCGCCCCTCCCGTCTCCGGACGATGCCCTCTACCTCACCGGATACGCCTTCATCATCGCCGGCCTCGTGGTCTACGTCCGCTCTCGCGTCGCGCGGCTCACCCCGCTCGTCTGGGCCGACGTGGCGACTGGCGCGTTCTGCGTCGCCGCGATCGGGACCACCCTACTGCGCGTGATGGGCATGAGCGCCGAGGCGTCGCGGCCCCGGGTCCAGTCAGCTCGATCTGACCCGCTTCAGCCTGCTTCAGTGGCGCCGCGACCATCGCCCCCGTCATCGAACCCGCCCGAGGCGGCCGGGTACTGGGTCATTTCCCCGCAGCCGTTGCAGGTCACCATGATCAAGCCCCGTGGGCCCTCGTGCCGCTGGATGTCGAACCCAGCGTCGCACCGTTTGTGTTCGGCGAGGAAGCTCGACAGCCCACGTCGCTCGGAACGCTCCAACCCCAAGTCGCCCATCCGGCTCAAACTTATCCGCTCCCCCGTCCAACCACAGGATTAGGAGCAGATCAGGGCCGAGCGCGGTTAGCGCACGATCACCGAGACGATCAGCAGCACGCCGGCCGACATCCACGCGACGACCAAGGCGGTGAGCAGTATCCGCCTCCAACCCGGAGCACGCGTCGCCTCAGACATCGGCTCCGCCCGCGGAGGAGAGGCGGTGGTCCGTTGTCTTCGCTCGAGCTGCTCGCGGCGGGGCTCGAATCTTCGCGACGGAGCGGGTGCGTCCAATGCCCGCTCCTCCCACCAACCCTCCCACGAGGCCGCCGGCGCCTCGATCGCCCTGCCGCAGTGGGTGCAGGTGACTCGGATCATCGAGCCGTCCGCACCGGGCAGTCGCATGACGTCGATCCCACCGCCGCAGACCCGGTGTTCTCTGAGGAAGCTCGCTAGCCCAGGTCGATCAGAGAGCTCGAGGGCGAGACCGCTCGTTCCATTCCAGGGCAGACGCACGGTCAGCGAGGTCAGAGCCCACCCTGACCGTTGGGCACCGACGTGGTGCCGCCGGGCACTGGCGTGCCGCCGCTCGGCGTGGTTGTCGAAGGAGTCGTCGTCGGCGCGCGGCTCGTCGTGGGCTCGGTCAACCTCTCCGTCGCCGGGTTGACGGTCGACCTGGTGTCGGCTGGGTTGCTGGAGTCGTTCGAGTCGTCCCCCGCCACGATGATCAGGGCTATTCCCAGGCCGATCACGAGGCAGATCAGCAGCCCGAGGATCCAGCGGGTGCGCGTATCCACGCCAGCATTAAACGGGTCGCTCCTGACGGAGCGCCCTCGAATCAGTCGAGCACCAGGCGGAGGATCTCGAGCGCCTCGTCGACCTCGTTCTCCCCGATCACCAGCGGCGGCAGGAAGCGCAGCACATCGGCGCCAATTGGGTTCATGATCAGCCCCTCGGCCAGAGCGCGCGAGGCGGCCTCCTTGGCATCGCCGCCTGCGAGCCTCGCGCCGACCATCAGGCCCCGCCCGCGGACCTCGGCGATCGCGCTGATCGACTCGAGGCCCTCGCAGAGCCTCCCCCCGAGCCCCCGGACGTTGCGAAGCAGCTCGGCGTCGTCGATCACCTCGAAGGCGGCCAGCGAAGCGGTCGCGACCAGCGGCCCGCCGGCGAAGGTCGAGCCGTGGTCGCCGGGCTCGAGCACGCCCATCGTCGCCTCGCTCGTCACGCAGGCGCCCACCGGCAGTCCACCGCCGAGAGCCTTGGCTGTGGTCATCACGTCGGGTCTCGCGGGGAGCTGCTCGTAGGCCCAGAGCGACCCGGTCCTCCCCATCCCGGTCTGGATCTCGTCGAAGAGGAGGAGCGCCCCGCTTACTTCGCTCGCCTCCCTCGCGGCCACGATCATCTCGTCGGGGACGACGTTCACCCCGGTCTCGCCCTGGATGGGCTCGAGCATCACCGCGGCGGTCGACCCGCCAACCGCCGCGTGCAGGGCGTCGGGATCGTCGCGGGGAACGGAGCGGAAGCCCGGCAGATACGGCGAGAAATTCGCGTTCGTCGCCAGTCCCGGCGTGGCCGAGAGGGACCCCATCGTGCGGCCGTGGAAGGCGCCCTCGAGCGCCACGATCTCCGGCTCGTCGATCCCGCGTTCGTGGGCGTGCTTGCGGATGAGCTTGATTGCGCACTCGTTCGCCTCGGTGCCCGAGTTGCAGAGGAAGGCCCGGCCCCCGAGGCTCGACTCGCTGAGCCGCTGGGCCAGCTGGACGCCGCCCTGCGTCAGATAGAGGTTGGAGGTGTGGGTGAGAGTGCCAACCTGCTCGCGCACGGCCTCGACCACCGCGGGGTGGCAGTGCCCGACCGAGCAGACCGAGATCCCGGCGAGGAAGTCGAGGTACTGCTTGCCTTCGGAGTCCCAGAGCCGCGCTCCCTCACCGCGAACGAACTCGACCGGCGCGCGAGCATAGGTCCGCATCACCCAGCGGGACTCGAGCTCCTGGAGCTCCGCCAGCTTCATGCGGTGATCTTGGTTCCGATGCCCGCGTCGGTGAAGAGCTCGAGCAGCAACGTGTGGGGCCGGCGGCCGTCGACGATGTGCGCCGCCTCGACGCCGCCATCGATCGCGTCGACGCAGGCGGCCAGCTTCGGGCGCATCCCACCCTCGACACCCCGCAGCGCAGCACGCACCTCGTCCGCGGTCGTCTGGGAGATCCGCGAGTCCGCATCCTCCGGATCCCGCAGCCAGCCGTCGACGTCCGTCAGGAAGATCGCCTTGTGGGCCGCCATCGCCGCGGCCACCTTGCCGGCGGCCTCGTCGGCGTTGACGTTGTAGGAGTGCCCGTCGCGATCAGTCCCGACCGAGGCGATCACCGGTACGTAGTCCTCCGCGATGTGGTCGATGACGTCGACGTTGACCCGCTCGATCTGGCCGACGAACCCGACGTCGGCGGTGTGCTCGACCTGCTTCACCTCGAACAGGGAGCCGTCCTCCCCGCCGAGGCCGACCGCCGAGGTGCCGTGGCGATTCAGCCGGGTGAGGATGTCCGAGTTGATCTTGCCGAGCAGGACCATCTTCGCCACCTCGACCGTCTCCGCGTCCGAGACCCGGAGGCCCTCGATGAACTTCACCTCCATCCCCATCCGCTCCATGTAGTGCGTGATCTCGGGCCCGCCGCCGTGGACGATCACCGGATTCATCCCGACGTACTTGAGCAACACCACGTCGCGCGCGAAGGCCTCGCGCAGCTCCTCGTCACGCATCGCCGCGCCGCCGTACTTGATCACGATCGTCCGGCCGTGGAACTCCCTGATGTACGGGAGGGCCTCGAGGAGGGTCTCGATCGACCCGTTCATGTCGTGTACTCCGCGTTGATGCGGATGTAGTCGTGCGTGAGGTCGCTGAAGTAGACGTGAGCGCTCGCCTTCCCGCGGCCGAGCGCGATCGAGAGCTCCGCCTCGGCGGAGTCCGAGGCGAGCTCGGCCGCCTGGATCCGGTCCGGTCCGAGCTCCGCGACCTGCTCCCCGGCGAGCGCCATCCCGGCGGCCTGCGCGATTCGGCCCCAGTTGGAATCCCGGCCGTAGAGCGCCGTCTTGACGAGTGGCGAGTTGGCGATCGCCCGCGCCACCCGCTCGGCCTCGTCGGCGTCCGCCGCCCCCCGCACCTCGACGCGCCCCACCCGCGTGGCACCCTCGCCGTCCGCCACGATCTCGAGAGCCAGCTGAAGCAGGACGGCGTCCAGCAGGCCCTCGGGCAGCGGATCACCCGCGGCACCCGTCGCCTGCAGCAGCACGGTGTCGTTCGTGCTCATCTGCCCGTCGACGGTGATCCGCTCCATCGACCCGGCCAGGGCGGAGCGCAGAGCGGCTTCGGGGTCGTCGACCACGCCGTCGGTCTGGACGAAGCAGAGCATGGTCGCGAAGCCCGGCTCGATCATTCCGGCGCCCTTCGCCTGGGCCGAGACGGTTACGCCGCCGGCCCGGAGCGTGCACCGCTTCGGGCCTTTGTCGGTGGTCATGATCGCCGCGGCGAACCGATCGCCGCCTTCGCCCGAGAGCCCCTCGACCGCCTCGAGCACGCCGGTGGTCACGGCCTCGATGTCCAGAGGGACCCCGATCGTCCCCGTCTCGGCGACCGCCACCGACCGCGGCTCGATGCCGAGCGCCTCGGCCGCGGCGTCGCGCATCGCCAGCGCGTCGAGGTAGCCCTGCTCGCCCGTGGCGGCGTTGGCGTTGCCGGAGTTGACCGCGACGGCGCGGATCGCGGAGGCGTCGCACTGCTCCCTGCAGACACGAATGGGCGCGGCGGCCGCGGCGTTGCGCGTCAGGGCCAAGGCGGAGCGGACGCCCGGAGCATCGCTGGCCAGCACGCCGACGTCGGTGCCCCCACCGCCCTTGAGGCCGCAGGCGACGCCGGCGGCGCTGAAGCCGGGCGCCAGCTGGGCCGGATCGAGCTCCTCGACCCCATCCGGGACGCTCACCCAGCGCGAGCGAAAGAAGGTCTTGGTGGCGGGGCTCAAGAGGTCCCCTCGCCCTCGGGCAGGCCCAGCATCAGGTTGAGGTTCTGGATCGCCTGGGAGGCGGCGCCCTTCCAGAGGTTGTCGATCGAGGCGAAGGCGAGTACCCGGCCGGAGGCCTCGTTGAGCGCGAGGTGGATCCGGCAGAGGTTCGTCTCCCTGACGCCGCTGACACCCGGCGGCTCCGTGGTGACCTCGACGAACGGCTCATCCCCGTAGCGCTCCTCGTAGAGCGCGAGCATCCGCCGCGGGTCGAGCGGCTCGGCCGTGCGGACGTAGCAGCTCACCAGCTCGCCCTGGTCGTAGGGCATCAGATGAGGGACGAAGGTGACGCCACCCGCAATCGCGCCGTTCGCACCCGCGAGCTCGCCGAGCTCCTGCGCGATCTCGGGCGTGTGGCGATGCGCCGTGACCTTGTAGGGCCGCGTGTCGTCGGTCTCCTTGACGACCGCCATCTCCTCCGCTGCCGCCTTCCCCGCGCCGGAGACGCCGGATTTGGCATCGATCACCACGTCCTCGATCAGCCCCTCGCCCGCCAGCGGCGCGAGCGCGAGGATGCTGGCCGTCGGGTAGCAGCCGGGGTTGGCGACCAGCCCGGCGCCGGCGATCGCCTCGCGGTGAAGCTCCGTCAACCCGTACACCGCCGCGTCAAGGAGCTGCGGCGCGCCGTGCTCCCCGTACCAGTGTGAGTAGGTGTCGAGGTCGTGGAGGCGGAAGTCGGCCGAGAGGTCGACGATCTTGGTCCCCTGCTCCCGCAGGGCGGCCACCACCGGCGCCGCCGCTCCGTGCGGATAGGCGACGATTGCCGCGTCGACGTCGGAGCCGTTCTCGGCGGCCGGCTCTTCCAAGACCAGGTCCACCCCGTACTGCGGGTAGAGCTCGTCGAGCCGCTTGCCCGCATCGGTGCGGGCGGTGATCCGCGCCAGCTCGAGGTTCGGGTGCCGCCGCACCAGCTCGGCCGCCAACGCCCCGGCGTAACCCGAGGCGCCCGCGATCAGGACCCTATTCACGCAGCGACCCCCCGATCCTCTGGACCGCGGACTCGATCGACTTCCGACGGTCCGCGACCTCCTCATCGGTCAGGGTGCGGTCCGGAGCCCGGAAGCTGAGTCGGAGCGCCAGGCTCTTCTGGCCCTCTCCGAGCTGCTCGCCCCGGTAGAGATCGAAGACCTCGGCTGAGCGCAAGAGCTCTCCACCGCCCTCGAGCACTGCCGCGCGGACCTCGGCCGCCGGAACCGATTCGTCCACCACGACCGCGACGTCCTGATGGACGGCCGGGTAGGAGATCACGTCCTCGTAGCTCTCGGATCCGAACGGCGACGCGGCGACCAGCGGAGCGAGGTCGATCTCGAACCCCGCGGCCTGGTCGAGGTCCCAGTCGCGGCAGATCAGCGGATGGACCTCGCCGACCCAGCCGACCTCTTCGTCCGCGACCAGCACCCGGGCGGAGCGGCCCGGATGCAGGAAGGGCTCCTCCCCGGGCCTCACCTCGAACTCGACTCCGAGGCGCTCCGCCAGGGCCTCGAGAACTCCCTTGAGCGAATAGAATTCGGCTCCCATCGAGGTGCCACGCCAATCGTCGGGCCAGAGGGGACCAGCCGCCAGACAGGCGATCCGCCAGGGCTCGTAGGCGGGCGCCGGGCGGTTCCCGACGAACTCGCCGGCAAGGACGCCTCCATGGTCCTGCTCGCCCTCGCGCAGGTAGGCCCGGCCCGACTCCGCCAGCGCGATCCGCTCCGCACCGTGGGCGCGGTTGTAGCGGGCGGCGTCGAGCAGGGAACCCAGGATCGCGGTCCGCTCCACGGAGTGCT
>Ga0126307_10001095_pt1 | contig 17864 bp, 21 predicted proteins | sample Plot28_FD_89955 | JGI IMG/M metagenome (GOLD analysis project Ga0126307, IMG submission 89955) | Serpentine soil microbial communities from UC McLaughlin Reserve, CA, USA - Plot28 | ecosystem: Environmental > Terrestrial > Soil > Grasslands | place: USA: UC McLaughlin Reserve, Lake County... | reverse complement strand
TTTGTACCAATGAAAAATAAATATTAACTATATTGTAGCAGTCTACTATAAATTATTAAGTTTGGAATAATAAAGAAGTTTTATTATCTTTTACTTCTTTGTGCTCATTAATTTCATCAAAATCTGGTTCATATCCATTACAACAGCCATGTGGTGCAATTACATCCGAAACATTACCAAATAAGTCTGGTCCTTTATTATCTACTAGCATACATTTTCCTCCACTCATATCTATCCAATAAATACAATTGTAACAGAAAAATCCTTTATGAAGATTCGAATCCTTAAACTCATCACGTTCAATATAACCTGCTTTCAGTTTACTTTTTTTTTGAAATTTTGCAGTATTATCAACAATATCTGCTGCTTTTTCAATTATATTTTTATCAGACATATCACAATGTGTTGAATAAAGTATTTAACAAGATCTTGTTCTACGTTATATCACTCTCTAGAGAGTAATAGATTGAGGAGTAAGAAAAATTTATTAAAATTCTCTATTCTTTGTAAGTAGTTAGAGAAATATTTACAGAAATAATTGTCTAAATTTGTATTAAAATATTTTTATTCAAATATACTATTACTAGAAATGCCCGATTCAAAAATAACCGTTGAACCAAATAAGTATTTGAGAGAATTTAACTGTCATAGCCTTAACCAATAATTGAAAATTTGGGTTTATAGCATACATACAGATCCATGCTATGACAATATCTGCAGTAAAGTTTTCTCATGTAGATGTGTTTTCAATTCCTAAAGATTATTCTCTACATAGAGTATATCCTCAATTGTTATAACTTACAGCAACCTATCGTTTTTGATGAAACTAATTTTAATAACTACAACGGTAATTGCTTTTCTAGCAATAGGAATTATTAGTATCAATAACAATAGCATTTTAGGAAATGTATTTGCTCAAGAAGAAGATTCAGAAATTCCTCCACTTGTGGAACCAGATAGAAATATTTCAATGATGACACTATCACCAACAACAAATCAATCTCAATCGATGATGATGATGATGAATTGGACTGGAACAATTGATGTAGAAAGAACTATAGCAGAAGCATTCAAATCTAAAGTAACTATTGACATTATAGGAGCAATACAAGCAGCACAAGCAAGTATTGGAGCAAATTCTTTTGTCAAGGAAGCAGAGTTAACACATGCACATGGATATTTAGTATACAAGATGATGGTAGTAGATGAGAATATGAAAAAATATAAAGTCATTGTAGATCCAGGAAATGGACAAGTTTTGATGAAGAAAGAAATAACATGTTACGAAGATGAACATGAAAAAATGAAATATAGTGAAGAAAAATATGACAAATACAGTGGTCATGATGACTACAAAGATGACTATGATCAAAAGAAAATGATGATGAAATAATGAAAACATGGTTAACAGGCAAACATTCCTGCACACTAATATTACCACGTTCTGTCGCTAAAGAATATGGGCTTGAAGAGCCTTCTCACGTAATAGTTAAAGGAACTGCTGAAGGAATATTAATAAAAAAATTAGAATTATAGACACATTTAACTTAAAAAAGGTATATGTAAATATGAATAGCAATCAGAGTAATATAAATTCTATTGATGAATGACTTAATTTTTGGTATTATAAAAGAGGAATCAATATTTTTCCATTAGATAAAGATAAGACAACTTATGAGAAGTGGTGTCATTATCAAACAAATGCTGTTCCAGACGAAATTCATGAAACTGGAAAAGAAAAGGTCGATATAAAAAGGGAATAGTATTAATGCCAGGAAAAGTATGGAGAGGAGAATACAAGGGGTTATAAGTAGTAGGAATTGAATCTTCTATTCAGAATCTATTAATTTAAAAAAAGATGATCAAAAAGAAAGATAGTATATTCATATATTTTTTGATATTGTTAAATAGTTTATTCGACAAAATATTCTGATAAAAATATGTCTATTGAAAATCAAGATGTAACAACAACAACAACAACACCTACAACAGAGGAAGAAGAATATGAAGAAGAATTTGAAATAGAAATTAGAACACAAAAAGGGTCGTCTATAAAGGTAGAGACAACTTCTTACAACAAAGTTGATGATTTATTAGAAAAAGCATTTAATACATACAAACGATTGACAAAAGAAGAATCTGGAGGAGTAGACGAAAAACTACAATATCAATAAATCATTCATATTTATTTATTATTTAATTAATTAATCTATTATTACCCTAGCAATATTATTACTCCTAAATTAAGTACTATTTACTTAAAACGTTCACGGCTGATATAGTTTCTCAGAGTGAGTTTTCAAACAAAATTATATTAATCTATTAAATAGTTTCACGTAACTTATTCATATAATGAATACAAATAATAACAAAAAAACAGCAATATTTTTTATTGTAACATCTTTGTCTCTGATGACCGCATTGACATTTATAATATATTCATCATCATCGTCTACAACAACAGTTTTTGCAGTACAAGGTGAAGACAAACAAAAGTTTACCGCTCAATTATCTGGGGACCAACAAGTTCCACCTATACAAACTAGTGCATCAGGTATGGCTTGGTTTAAACCAATGCAAGATAGTATATGGTTTAAAGTTAATGTCACTAATATCCAAGGAGTCACAATGGCTCATATACATAGTGGAAAGCAAGGTGAAAATGGACCACCAATAATTCCATTATACAAATCTGATACTCCTCTTCAACAAATGTCTGGTATACTAACCAAAGGAAACATCACTGCAGATATATCTCAAGGACCAATGGCAGGTAAACAAATATCGGATTTGATAACTGCTATGCAAAATGGAGAGACCTATGTAAATATACATACACAACAAAATCCAGATGGTGAAATTCGTGGACAAATAATGGTATCAAACTCTACTTCCACTAATAAAATGATGAAATAAATAAATTTCTTTTTTTATTCTAATAACAGAAAATGAGTTTTTTTAATTAATTAATCTATTACTCTGCAACTATATTATCTATTTAAAACTGATTTGAATGATAATTTAAACAAATAATAAATAACGGTATGATCAGGTACCCTTGATCTCTAAGAAGATCGCAATTCATAGGAAAACTTGCAGATGTCATAGTCTGGACTATCAATTTCATTCTATAAACCCACAATTAGTCTTTGTTCAGGCTATGACAATATAATAAATTAATTAATTAATCTATTCCTCTAGAGATATAATTTTAATCTTATTAGAAGATAAATACTGTTTTTTTATTGTCGTTACATGAGTAATATAGTAAAGGATGATTCATGGAATTATGGATTCTATGCCAAAGAAGAAGGATTAGCGGAAGACCTAAATGAACATGGCTATACTAAACTGGATAGACAAACTTTTGACTATACAGGTTCTATTCTGTACTTCTGTAATAATACGATCCACTAGTAGCAAAAAATCAGCAATAGGCAACAGCAGATCGCTAATTATCACTTCTATTTATAAAGTAAGTCAGCCTAGTATATAGTAGAATAATACACTGATTGATCATCATAGAGTTAACTCGGCTACTAATAATAACAACGAAAAATTTGTAACCATATCTTTTCTTAACAATAAGAAGAGATCCCTACGCTTACCGTATAGGTGGGTTATCTTAGGTATACTAAGTTGTATTGCAACTATGGCAATGTATGCTGAAACTATGCTTATACCAGCTATTCCAAATTTAATAAAAGACTTTGATATTTCTTACGGAATGTCATCATGGGTTTTAACATCCTATTTGATTGCTGGAGCAGTAATGACTCCTATTGCCGGAAGTTTGGCAGATATATATGGCAAGAAGAAAGTATTGTTAGTTATAATGATAATATATGCTATAGGAGTCTCTATGGCAGGATTCTCTACTGATATAATAACTTTGATTCTTGCCAGAACAATCCAAGGAATCGGCATCTCTATGTTTCCTATTGCTTTCGGTATTGTACGAGATTTATTTCCTAGAGAAAAAATTTCAATTGGTCAAGGAGTAATAACCTCTATGTTTGCTGCAGGTTCTGTAATCGGTTTATCTGTTGGAGGAATTATTATTCAGGATTATGGATGGAGGATGACCTTTTTCATGATAATACCAATCTCACTTGCGCTCCTTTTTATTATTAGAAAGTACATTCATGTTGATGACGAAATACAATATGAAAATGAACAAACAAAAATAGAAAATATTAAAGTTAAAAGGACAGAATCATCAAAAAGTGAATCCCTAGCAAATAATAATAATACTTTAAAATTAAAAAATGGTGTTCATGATGTTAATACAAAATCCAATAAAAAGAAAATTCATATTGATATTAAAGGCGCAATAACATTAACAATTACAATTATTTCATTTCTTCTTGCTTTGACATTTTTACATTCTCATACGGAAATTAATTCATATTATGTTAGTAGTTATTATTCTACAATATATCACATTTTACCTTTTATCACTGTAGGAATAATTTCATTAATTCTTTTTATTTTAATAGAGAAAAGGACTCAATTTCCGTTGATTAATTTTAAAATTTTTGATACAACAATATTTTTTTCTAGCTTAGTAATAATGATAGTAGGAATGTCAATGTTTATGGTTTTTCAAACCATACCCATTTTAATACAGACTCCTATACCTATAGGCTTTGGTGAGGATCCTATAGCAACAGGGCAAATTCAATTACCATGACAAAAGTGGGATATAATAATTACCCTTATCTATCCAATATATGCAACTACAATATTCATGTTTTGATAGATTCATTAACCTGATACATTCAAAAGAGACTAAAAAGTCCTATACCAAATATCTAAACCAATTCATGAGATTTTGTCAGTTTGAAAAATACGAACAGTTATTGGAAATATCAGATTCTAAAAAGTTTGAATTAATAAGTGATTTTCTAATTTATCTGAAGCAGGAAAGAAAGGTATCACCATCTTCTATTAACATTACTTTTTCATCAATCAAAAGATTCTACAAATCTAATCGTGTTTCTTTGGATTGGGATCACCTCACTTTCTTTAAAGGAAAAAATACTGGCAAAGTAATCGAAGACCGAATTTACACCAACAAAGAGATAGAACAATTAATGGATCATGCCGATCTAAGAATGAAAGTCGTAATCTTGACTTTGTTATCTACTGGAATGAGAGTAGGTGGCCTAGCAGGAATTCGCCTCAAGGATATGGAATATATCGAAAAATACCAACTATACAAATTTAAAGTTTATAATGACGAACTTGCTGAACGCTACATAACTTTTTGCACACCTGAATGTGCTTCCACCATAAAAAAATATCTGGAATGGCGTGAAAGCAAAGGTGATTCAATCAAACCAGAATCTCCCCTAATATATAGAAAAATAACAAGAATTGATAACAGAAAAGATAGCAAAGATAAAGTTGTTGTAATAAATGAATGGGATAAACCTATAGAATCAGAATCTTTGCAACAGGCTACAAGTCGTCTGCAGAGGAAAAGTAATGTAATCCCAAAACAATCCGAAAATGATATGCAGTTAAGAGGAAGGATAAGAAAGCCAATGATGCGTTGTCATTCCTTTCGCAAGATCTTCAATACAATCTGCATTAAAAATAACATGAATCATTCTGTTAAAGAAAAATTGATGGGTCACAAAAAGAATCAAGAACTAGATTTCAATTACTTTAGACCTTCCGAGACACAATTATTGGAAGAATATTTGAAAGTTGTAGAGGCTTTGACAATCAATGAAGAAAGCAAACTCTCCAAACAGATCCAGGAATTACAAACTAATAATGAAGACAAAGACTATGTAATCAAAGGCAAATTGCAAGAAAAGGATACTGAAATAAAAGGAATGAAAGAACAAATTAACGAAATGAATAAAAAGTTTGAGCAAGTTTTCTCAATGATACAACAAAATCCATTGTTAGCAAATGTAAAACCAGGTAATCTAAAGAATAAATTGTAAAATATGCGATATTTGTGATAATCAAATTTAATCATTCTTTTAACCCACAGTCTATCATGCTAAATACAGATTTTCAAATTTATAATAATTATTATCAAAGTTATATTTTATTTGCTGTACTGTATTCATAAATCTTTGATCTTGAGATAACAATTTTAAACTATTAATCATTAGAAAATTGTCTATCTTACCTTCTCCACCTTCAAAATCCGCATAGTTTAAGACTTTCATACATAAATTAAAACTACTTTCGTATTTCTTATTCTCAAAATAGTGTAGATCCATAAGATATTCTTTTACTGTTCTAGGTCTAAATTCGTTAATAGCGAAGGAGTTATCTCTTATTTCTTCTAACTCGAATTCAAATAACAGATTTTCTTTATCATATAGAATAGCTTTTTTACCTTTAGTATCTAGTTTTAATATAAGACTATCATTTTTTTCGACAATTTCAATCAAGTTGTCAGATTTATTATAATTTATTTTAGAAGTATTTTTATCAAGCCATTCAATTTTAAACCTTTTCTTTAAATAGTCTATAAAGACTTTTGAACCAGTAAACCAATAATCTTCTAAATCTGGATTAATTAAATCATCAATTACTGTAATGCAAGTTGAATAACCTCTATCTTTTTCTATCCGTGGAAGGTGCTTCAATAAACGTTCTATACTCATACAACACTCTTTTAGAAATTCAAAAATATATCCTAAAATAATATAAGACTTTATTCCATTGACTGTTTTTTTTCCTATAAATTGGTAAAGAAAATATTCTAATAGTCCATCATTTGGATAATTTTCAATTAATTTTGAAATGTTCCATGAAGTAATTTTATATATTAATAATGAAAAATAAATACCATAAGAAGATATCTTATAATAAATAGATCCATGTTTAGTTGGACCAGTGTTAGAAACTTTCTTCAATATTCCAAACTCATAAAGTTTTTTTACCCTTTTATGTACATTTTTATAAGAAATCTTCTTTTGTTTATTTAGTTCTTTATAACACTGATAAGTAGTAAAAGTTTTTTTTTCTATAATTAAAGGAAGTAATTGTTTTGCAGCTTGTCCTAGATCAACAATTTTTTTTTGCATACCATATAATTCTAATATATACCCTACTTGGTCCATATGGGTATTGAAAAGAATATATTTATTATAATCTTTTGCAAAAAAGCAATAATGCAAACAAATACAATTTCAGTTGGAATATCTTTTCCAATAGAAATATTAAAAAAAATAGATGGAGAGCGGGGAGATATATCTCGAAGTAAATATCTTCTTAGAATTATTGAGAGGTCATGCTTGGAAAATGATGAAAAAAGATAAAAATTTAGATTCACTTGATTCCAGAAGTTCCACCCTCGGATATCAAGCGAATCATGCTGAAAAGGAGATAGATATAGCTGCTATGTCTATACCTAATCCTATTATAGATATACAAGATAATCAAGGCATTTGTGAAGCTAATGGCTGTTCAAAGAATGCTACTGATGAACTTAGAGTAGATGTTGGAAAATTTGGTAAAATTACTCTTTTTCTTTGTAAGAATTGCCTTCCTAAATTCATTACAAAAGGAGCCAACATAGAAATTGTCCAATAATATTTTCGATAATCATATAAATAGAAACCTAAAGATTAAAATGAATTATGAATACGAAAGGTTAGTCCCACCATTAACTCCAAAAGAATATGCAAATCTAAAACAATCAATCAAAGAAAATAATGGTAATAATATCCCTATAATAATAAACAAAGAAGGAATAATTCTGGATGGAAATAATAGGTATAAAGCTTGTTTAGAACTTAAGCTAGACCCAAGAATAGAAATACAAGAATTTTCTGATCCTATTTTAGAAAAGGAATTTATAATCACTATAAACCTTAACCGTAGACATCTAAATCAATTTCAAATTTCTGAATTAGGTTATAAATTAGAAGAAATAGAAAGACAAAAAGCTAAGATTAGACAATTAAAAAATTTAAAAAATATTCATTATATTCCTTCTACTTCGTCGTTAGCATCAAATGAGGCTAACGATAAGACGACAGGAAAAGTTAGTAAAATAATTGCAAACAAAATAGGTCAATCAGCTTCCACATATGAAAGAAATAAAAAGATAATTGAAGAAGGTACAGAAGATCAGAAAAATAAACTACGAGAGAATAAAGAATCAACAAATAAAATTTATAATAACATAGTTAAAGCTCAAAAGAAAGAAGAGATATTAAAAAATGCAAGAATATCTCTTTCAACATCAACATTATTAGAACAAGATAACAACAAGAACATCAATAATTCCAACATTAATTACAAATTATTTTTAGGAGACTTCATAGAAAAAGGACAAGAGATAGCAGATGAATGTATAGATCTTATTTTTACTGATCCTCCATATTCAACTGAGCATTTACATAATTATTCTGAAATAGCAGCCTTAGCTAATAGAGTATTAAAACCTGGTGGTTCAATAGTTACTTATATCGGGCAACATAATTTACCTGAAATTTTGGATATTTTTACTTCAAATAATCTAAAGTATTGGTGGCCTATTGCAGTAAAACATAATGGAGCAACAACAGCATTTCATCAAAGAAAAGTCTTTGTTTTGTGGAAACTGCTATTGTGGTTCATAAAAGGAGATAAATTATCTGATTGTTACCCAATAACTGCTATAAACGACTACCTCTATGACTATGTAGAGTCAAAGCCTCCAGAGAAGCTTTTGCATCCTTGGGAACAATCCACAGTAGAAGCTATACATATTATAAAAAAAATAACAACAGAAAATCAGATTGTATTGGATCCTTTGATGGGTTCAGGTACTACAGGAATTGCTGCACTAAATCTAAGAAGGAAATTTATGGGAATAGAAAAAGAACAAGAAAAATTTAAGATAACAGAGGCAAGATTGGCAAGTCATGTTCTTTCTAACAACAATACAATATCATCATCAACAATAGATCTTGTTTCGGTTTGTGCAAATAAGATCAAAAAAGAAAACAATGACGCAATATCGCTTTATGATGAAGAGAACAATTTTGAAAGGTGATGATAGTTAAGATGATCATTAATAATAAAGATCTTCGTATTGGTTATTCCAATAGTAATGATAAATCTCTTTCAAAAAAAGAAGAAAATTACTTTAACCTACCATGGTCGATTTCAAAGATAGAAGATGAACTTGTTCTTCATCTAAGTTCTCATTATGATGCAGAAATAAAAGAAGAAAACAATATTAATATCAACAACAATAACAAAATTAAGGAAATTGTGTTTGCACATCCCTATCAAGAACAGGCAAAAAGTATATTACATAAAATCAATCTTGCAAATAGACCTTTAATCTTCAAGATATATAGTAATACTCTATCTCCAAAACTAAAACAAGAACTAAATTATCTATACAAAACCGATAAAGAAGTGTTTAATGTAATTGTCACAAATTCTATAAAGAGATTATATGAATCTGTAGATTATCAATATTTTCACATGAATGGAATCGGAGGAAAAATATCTTGAACAATAATTTAATAAAAAATAATAATAAAGAAGATAGTCTCGCTGGAATAGAAGGTGGAAATATTGATATATCAACATCCAAAAAGATTTCTATTCTAAATCAGCTTCAACCACAAATAAGAGAAGAATTATCAAAGCATGATTGGGAAATAATATCTTATAATCCTACAAGATTTCTAGTTGCACATTCAGAACATAAACAAATAATTTTTGCTGAACTTAAAGAAAAAGATATTACAACAAAAGAAAACAATCGAGGAACTACAATTGAGAATAAAACAAACGAATCCTTATCTTATCTAAATTTATCTAGAATTGTGATTGGTGCCATACCTGCAGAAGTAACATTAAATAAAAATCCTCTAGGTCTATTTGATCAAAAATATACAATTAGATTTATAACACAATCTGAACGTTCATTTACAATTGGTCCAAAAACATTAGATGAAATAGTATATTGTCTAAAAGACAGATCATTAATTTACATGACAACAAAAGCTACAGAAGCCTTATCAATAATAATAAACGCATTCGAAAGAAACGGAAAAGTGATTGTAAAAAATGATATGGAAACTACAGGATTTTATTTTCTAGACGGAAAAATAAAGCATTATAACAATTCTAATAATAATCATCCAAAACTTACACTTGATCAAATCAAGAAATGTTGTGAATTATTAGAAATTTTGCAAACCAAATTCAAAAACAAAGATGTCTTTCCAACTCTCTTAAAATGGTCTATTATTGCTCCTTTTGACTATGTTATAAAACAAGTACACAAAAAATGGATTCCTTGGCTATATCCTTATGGATGGTCTAATACAGGCAAATCAACGTTAGGTGATATATGTTGTTGTATCTGGAACCGCTATCAAGATAAAGATTCAATATTGCCTTTTACCGCAGTAGATACAAAAGCAAGATTTGGAGAGGCATTAAGTAAGAGTACATATCCTATTGTAATAAACGAGGTAGCACAGCTAAATGATGAGAATAGAAACAAAGATATGGTTGAGATGTACAAAACTGCAATAACAGATACTAATGCTAGAAAAAAATTTGTAAATAAAACTACCTACACCGATATTCCATCCTTTTCACCATGTATTTTAACAAGTAATTCCATTCCTCCATCTGATACAGGTTTTAGAAGAAGAATAATTCCAATAGTTTTTACAGAAAAAGATCAGTTTTCTGCAGAAGAAATAGAAGATTTTAAGAAATTATTTGATCAACGAATAAAACATGAATTACGATATCTAGGAGATTTTACAGCTAATTACATTATGGAACATAAAGAGTTTTTGCTTGATGGTAAAAAAGATTGGAAAGAGATTGCAGAAATAATATTTACAGAAATATACAAAGCTGTACAAAAAGAACCGTTAGCTGAATGGATAAAATACTTTGTAAAGGAAAATCAAATGGCAGATAGTAAAGAAGATGTTGAACTTTTATTTCGAAGTTTTCTAATTAATAAGGTAAATGAAACATATAACAAATATTATAGAAACATTGAAAAAATAATTATAACAAATTCAGATTCTAATGCAGAGGTCCCTAATCTTCAATTCTCTAGTAGACTTGACTTTTGTTTGAAACATAATCTAATACCTTTCTTAAATCCTATAAAAATAAATGATAAAAATAATCTGATTGCAATAACATCAGACCTTGTACATGAATTAAAAAAGAAGATACCACAAATTTCAAGTCTGTATGAAGTAACAGCCATCATCAATGGTTTTGAATATGGACAAAAGAGAATTGGAGAAAAAAATATTAGAGTTGCATATGGAACAAAAAAGCAATTGTTGGATTTTCTTGGAGTGGAATAATATTAATGACACAAATAATAAATGCAGCAGATGCAGCACATGCAGCACTACATATAACATATGATATATTTTTTTTATTTTTTAATCTTAAAGTACAAGAAATAAAATTATTCATTAAAACAGAAATTTATAAAGGTGTAAAAAATTAAAATGGTTAAACTGAAATACAAATCTTTAGTAACTAAAGAAACTATAGACTATTATCTTTCCGTAATAAAAAATGAGAACGTTAAGAAGAATTTTCAGAGTACAATATCCAAATTTGATATAAGAATAACTACTGAACCGATAATCAAAGGGCTAGAATTTTACTGTAAAATATGGACACTTAAAAGAGGTACAAAGAAAAGAGCACATATAAAACAATATTATCCATTAAAATTAATAGATGATGATAGTTTCAAAACAATACCTCTAAGTCTTAGAGATATACTAAGTATGATAAGATTAAATGCAGATGTTCCAGATGATTTTGAAGAGTATTGTGCAATATGGTTTAGAGATGCATCAGATGAGAAGAATAGAATTTATTATGTCGAAGATTTATGGAGAGCAAGAAGGTTTAAAAAATTTATCTCTAAAGAAGAAATTAGATCTATTCCCTTTTTGCCTGATGAGGATGAAAAAGATGAATATATAAAAGAGGAAGATGATGAAGAGAGGGAATTATCACTTGACTTAAATAACAAATATATTTTGACACAAATCCTAGGTTATTCTCTTATTTTCCTCAATGATAAAAAGGAATATGACAAGCTAGCAGATATACAAAGTACTTTAGAATATTATACAAAGATTGTAAAAAATTATGGTTATAATCCACATACAGATGAATATAATGAGAAAATGCTTCCTGAGCCAAAAGAAGAAAAGCAAAAGAAAAATATAGCTAAAGATTTCAAAGCTTATTTTAAGACATTAGACGAATATGCTGAATGTTTAAAACAATTAATAAAAAAATATAATATAAAACACCCGTCAGAAGAAAATCTTGTACACCTAGCATTTAACCTAAATACTAATACTAATGACAATGCTGAATATAAACAAGGTCATTTTAAATTTATTAGAGTAGATCAATATTGGCAAGATCTCTTTTCCTAATATATGAATAGCTAGAGTAAGAATAAACAAACAACAAGAATTTGAAAGAAAGGATTAATGAGGGAGATGACTACTAAATAATGAGTTTCTATAATTCATATGAAGATGATAGATTAGGCAAAAATGACGATTGGAAAATAAGTTTCTATAATTATTACAAATCATGTGATTTCTGTGGAGAGCCTTTTCTAAAATCCGATCTAATTTATGTTACTACTAATAATGATGATCCTGAGAATATGGTAGAAACTCTTAGACTCTGCACAGAATGCTTAACAACAATCAACCACGAACACGATGAACGGATTTTTAATAAAAGAAAATAAACATAGTTAAAATCGTTACTAATATTCATTTTATAAAACATAATTATTCAAAAACAATCTATCACAACTTTATATCCAACGATTATTTAGAAATTCTAGTAGTTCAGATATAATTAAGTATAGCGTCTTTAAATATTGATTTATATAGTTTCAAATAATGTTAAGGCGACATTTTTAACAATTATACTTCTCTCAGGATTTACAGGAATAACTTCTCCTCCATCATCTGCTTCTGCAGAAATTTATCAAAATGCTATATGTGATAATATAAATCTCAATCTCAACCATATAAAACAAATTCAAAGACAAAATCATGAGGATTCTCAAATTACAGATAATGAACAATAATCGACTGCTATAGAAGGATTGAATCCCAGAGACTCTGGAGGTTCACCATCTAATATTGAAGATATATTCACTGATGCCAATATAATGATGAATCCTTATTAAACTTGGATAGAAATATTGTAAATGTATGTATTAATTATAACGACAATTTCCTTGGTGCAGAGTTTGTAGGAACTCAAGAACAAATTGAACCTCCTCCACCAACACCTTCTATGAACTTTTTGGATCTAGCAGTAACTAATCAAGGAACTAATACTGTCTCTATACTCTTAGGGAATGGTGATGGTACGTTTGGAACAGGAACTACCTTTCAAGTAGACAATAGTCCGTCTTCTGTTGCAGTAGGAGATTTCAATTAGAAATATATCTCAAAATTTACTTATCAAAAGTTAGTCTTATAAATACAATGAGGAAAACTATATGTAGATAATTGTCCTTATTTTTCTTACATGTTACTATTGTTGTTTATGTTTTGGTAGTTTCTCTTAGAATAATAATAAAAATTATATGTATTACTATATTTCTGTTTTATCTCATATTTAGTAGAGTTATTTTTATCGAAATTTTCTATTTTATGCTCCTCTTGTTGTAAACTTTTTAAACAATTTCCATTATCAAATTTAGGCTAATCTAAAACTAGACCTCTATGATATCTGTCTTTGTATGGAATATTATTATATATTATCAAATATTGGTTATCAATTTGACTAAATTTTATTCGTTCTAAAACATTAGGAGAAATTGATATACCTATCCCGTCAACCCTTGCATGATAGTATGCTGCATCATCAACTGCAGGACCAATTATCAATTTTTCAGACCAATAAAATTCACCATATGATACTGTTCCCCGTAGTAATATTTGACTTTTAATGCTCTTTATAAACGGGGTCAATAACAAATTGAAAGTAATATTTAACATATTTTCTGTAGTTAAATTATTTTGTGAGGATATAGTGATAATTATTGTATCAGATAATGCTCTATAGCGAATATCTAATGGTAGAAGTTGTTTAGATTGTTCCATTAGTCCAAATTCACCGGTAACTTCATCCCATTTTTTAGTAACGTCATCGTAAGACAATCGTTCCCAAATTCCTTTCATTCCAAGAGCGTCAAGAAAAATTACAATTCCTTCATTCTTATTTCCAACATATCTTGAAATTAAACCATATTTATTAGAAGTTAATGGTGTTTGTGAATGATTATTTGTTACACCTGCTATACCATAAGATAAATCAGCTGTTTCATCAAAGTTACGCATATTTACACTAGACAAATTTAAAAGAAAATGAATGATCAACGATAAAAATATTTTGAATCTACCTTAAAATTGGAGTTTGTTAGGATTTAGTATAACAAATTTGAAGAGAGAATAATTCTTGACTTTATTCGGATTTATAAATCTATTACTATAGTTAGGCCAAAAGACAAATCTTTATTATGACAAATCATCTTAAGATCTTAATGGTATATACATATTCAATGCAGTACTACATTAAGAATTAAGCAGAATTGTTCTTTTTCTATAACATCGAATAATTGTGAAAGTGAGACTGATGCTATCTGTTCGTTGCAATATATCAATATTGCTATTTAGTTCTTGAAAAATTATTTATTATTAGGAGTTTTCATAATATGTTAATTTTACTTTTCGTATTTTAACCTTATATTCATATCAAAGAGTATGTTTTAATAATATAGTATTGTTTAACAATATTTGCTGTTCTTTAATTCTATTTTAAAATTTTATAATTCTCATTTATTAAATATATATATCAAATACTAATAAACTGAACGTATTTGAATTCTGTTAATAAAACAATTTAATTATAGTAAATCCAATATAGTTTTAATTAAAAAAAATTGTATTTAGAAAGTAAAATATAAAAGTTTTAACTGCCTATATAGATGCAATAATTGACCATAGATCAGCAAAATTCTAACTTTGATTATAACATTGACAGTAGCAATAACAGCAAATCAAAATTTATTATTGAAGAGAGAAGACGATTGGTAGCAAAATTGTGGGCTCAATCAAAATCAGAAACTGATATTGCAAGAGAGCTTCATTGTAATGTTTCTACAATTTGTAGAGATATCAAATATCTAAAGAAATTGTCACAACAGTTTGTATTTGATTTAGCCAAAGAATTAGGATTTTATTATAAAGGATGTATTGATACAATGGATCAGATTCAACAAAAATGTTGGAATATTTTTAATAATGATAATGTATCTCAAAAAGACAAATTATTAGCACTAAAGATCATTAAAGAAACTTGTGAATCTAAATTCTCTTTGATAGAGAGAGGGCCTTCAGTAATGGCTCTAAATTCTCTTCAGGAAAGAGTTGAAAAAATTGAGTCGAATAATGAAATTAGATAAAACTATTCAAGTACTAACAAACAGATTAGATGAAGTTCATCCATATTCTGCTTCTGCTTCATCTACTAATAATCATCAAAAAAGAAATGATGGAATTAATTACTGGAAAGGTAAAAAGATAATATCAACAAAAGATTGGAATAAACTTTATGAAAAGAGTTCAACCTATACAAATGCTTATACAACTACACTAATATCTAGAAAACCTCTTTTGTATTTTCCTGATGATTACAATGGTTCAATATCTGCATCAGGAATAGAAGATGAAAAGTTAAAGGAAGAGATTCAAAATTGGAATAAAGATTATTATGAATTACTAGAATACAGAAAGAATCCAACGTTGGGAAGAATGAAATGTTCAAAATGTTTGTTAAGTGGCTCAAATGACGATCCAATTTTTATTGGTATTGAAAAAGTATTTGCAAGAATTGTAATTAACCATTGCAATAATAATACTAATAATAATACTATTAATAATCACTCGGATGGAACCATCATATACCATTGCAATATTATGAATATTTTTTCATGTCCCTTTCAAAGTATTAAATCTTATAATAAAAAAGAAATAAAATCAGAATATCCATACAAGATAGAAGATCTATTTACTTTACAGAAAATATCATTTGCAATTGAGCAAGCAATAACTACATTTTTTGAAATAACAAAAAGTAATGAAATAATATATGAAATTGATTTTGAAAAAGATAGAGTTCAAGAAATTCATACTAATTATAATGGTGAACCCGAAAGCTGGGGATGGCAGGAAAATGTAAAAGAGAAATTATCTAAAGTTAAACCAATTTCAAATATCAAAATAAGAAATGAGCAAGATATCTATAACATTTTAACCGATAGAGAAAAATTAGAATGTTTATTGCAAGAATATGAAAAAAAGCTAAATTATCAATTATCGAAAAAAGAAGAAGGAGAAGATGAAGAATTAGAAAATGAAAATCTAAAACCACAATTAAAAGCAAAAATGAAAGAGGAATTGAAAAAGCATAAGGAAGAACAACTAATACTATTAAACGACAACAAACAGAATATTATTGATTTTATTGTAAATAATAAAGATGCAGTTAGAGCGGAGGATTTGAAGGCTTATGAACCTATATACAAATGTTATAGGGAAAAAGGGAATTGCTATCTTTGTAACATCTTAGCAAATATCATTTGTAAAAATTGTTGTAATAACTATAACAATAACAAGGAAATCTGGTTATGTACTGATCATTGGAAACAACATTCAATAGAGGATCATATTCAACAATTGATAAGATAACGTATTATATTTACAAAAATCAAATTGAATAAAAGATAAAAGTAATTAATCCAACTATTAGTCGAGACTTTCTATAGTTGCAACAAGAAACTAAAAGAATATTTTGAAATATCTAAATGAAGATATTTTATTTGAATATTTACGATTTATTGTAGGAAATAACGAGATATCAAAGAAATTGTGGGAGATTGTACAGGATGAAAATGCATCATCAAAAGATAAAACAATTTTGCTATCCTTTGTATTTATGTTCCTTCTCAAAATTTTGATAATATTGATTACAGTTGGTTTACAATATTAACCAAATTACTATCAAGACAATCAAAATGTTTTAATGCATCTTTTTTATCGAAAGATATTGATTTTAAATTATTTTTACTAGTTTTTTTATAATGATAAGCACAAACAAAAAATTTATCAGGTGTACGTACACTAATACCGATATATCAATAGAATATACATATTATAATTGCTTATAGTTTAGGACTAATATCAAAAAATTATCTTTAGATGGAGATGTTAATAGCGAATTAAAATAAATAAACACCAACATTATGTTTTACTATATTATAAATAATCTTTTCTAAAATAAGTACTTTTTTAACTTGGCTTCTTGTATTAATATTTGCGCAAAATCGGGATTTGAACATCGATATGCTGGGTGGTAAAGGTTTTTCTTTCCTTTAATACCTCTTTTTAACACCAAAAATCAAAATTTTTCGTTATCCCATTATTTGCTCTTTTATTAATTTTTTGTTCTATTTCTGATAATAAAGGTTTGTTGTAGGATAATCAGTTACCTTATCTAAGATAAAACCAAATGTAAGGGTTATTTTCAAAACAATTTATTCGATCAAAGACCCTTCTTAATTGAAATGTGATTATTTCTCTTTTATTTATATAAGTATTATTTCCTTAGAAAAAGAGCTATTAAGAAATGTTATAACTATTAAGAGTTAGAATAAATATTTAGATATATAGTGATTGAATGCACCTACCAATAGATAGCCAACAAAACCAATTGAAAATAAGGACAATCCATAAGGAATTATTTTTGATTTTATATTCTTGTTATTAATTTTAGATAAA
>Ga0126307_10001094_pt1 | contig 17868 bp, 19 predicted proteins | sample Plot28_FD_89955 | JGI IMG/M metagenome (GOLD analysis project Ga0126307, IMG submission 89955) | Serpentine soil microbial communities from UC McLaughlin Reserve, CA, USA - Plot28 | ecosystem: Environmental > Terrestrial > Soil > Grasslands | place: USA: UC McLaughlin Reserve, Lake County... | reverse complement strand
TGATCCCGCAGTTCGTCGGCTTCATCGTCTTCTTCATCTCGGGGATCGCGGAGACCAACCGCGCGCCATTCGACCTCCCTGAAGCCGAGCAGGAGCTCGTTGCCGGCTACCACACCGAGTACTCGGGGATGCGGTTCGGCCTCTTCCAGACGGCCGAGTACATCAACATGGTCACCCTCTCGGGACTCGCAGTGACGCTGTTCCTTGGCGGCTGGGGCGGACCATGGCTCCCCGGCCCGATCTGGTTCCTCCTGAAGCTCGGAGCCTTCATCTTCGTGTTCATGTGGCTCCGCGCTACCCTGCCGCGGCTTCGCTACGACCAGCTGATGAAGTTCGGCTGGAAAGTCCTCCTGCCGGTTGCAACCGCGAACGCGGTCGTGACGGCGGTCCTCGTGACGGTGATCGACTGATGACCGCCCAGCCAATCGGATCGCTGAAGGGCTTCGCGGTCACCTTCCGGCAGATCTTCAAGAAGCCGATCACACAGCAGTACCCGGAGTACAAGCGGCCGCTCTACCCACGCTTCCGCGGTCGGCACCGGCTCCATCGCCACGAGAACGGGCTCGAGAAGTGTGTCGGCTGCTCGCTCTGCGCCGCCGCGTGCCCGGCGGACTGCATCCGGGTCGTCGCGGCCGAGAACGAGCCCGAAAACCGCGTCTCACCCGGGGAGCGGTACGCCCGGATCTACGAGATCAACATGAGCCGCTGCATCTTCTGCGGCTACTGCGAGCTGGCGTGCCCGTTCGACGCGATCACGCTCGGAAACGAATACGAGCTCTCTGAGTACAACCGGGACGACCAGATCTACACGAAGGAGATGCTGCTCGCTCCACCGGTCAAGAAGGTGCCGGTCGCCGACCCCGACCTCTACGACACCCCGCTCCCGGTCTGGAGGACCGAGAGCTAGAGAGATGGACGCCGACGCCGGCAACATTCTCGTCTGGGTCGTCTGGATCGCCGCAGCGACGGCGCTCTTTTCGTCGGGGATCGCGGTCATTCTCTTCCAGAATCCCTTCTACAGCGCACTTGCACTGATCGTGAACCTCGCGTCGCTGGCCGTCCTCTACCTGCTGCTCGAGGCCGAGTTCGTCGCGGCCGCCCAGGTGCTCGTCTACGCGGGCGCGGTCGTGGTCATGTTCATTTTCGTGATCGCCTACCTCGGGGGGCGAGCCGACGCCCCGCTCGCGGGCGGCCCCACCTTCCAGGTCGTAGGCGCGATCATCGCGGCGGGCGCCATCGCGGTCGAAGTCGTGGTCGCGATCGCCCTCAAGGCCGGTGACCGGCTGAACGATACGGACGAGATCGGGGCGCGTTTCGGCTCGCCGGCGGAGATCGGGCGCCTGTTCCTCTCCAACCACCTGCTCGCCTTCGAAGTGACCTCGATCATCCTCCTCGTCGCCGCCGTCGGCGGCGTCATCCTCGGCAGCGCCCTTCCGAACGACCAGAGCGCCGAGAGGGGCGCGGAGCGATGATGGGACCGGGAATCGCCGCCTACCTGATCGTCTCCGTGGTCCTGTTCGCCACGGGTGCCCTCGGCGTCCTGATCCGCAGGAGCCCGCTGATCATCCTGCTCGCGCTCGAAATCATGCTGAACGCGGGAAACCTGGCGCTGATCGCCTTCTCGCGCCGCTTCGCCGACGGAGACGGCCAGATCTTCGCGCTGACCGTCATGGTGGTCGCAGCCTCGGAAGCCGTCGTCGGCCTCGGCCTGATCGTGGCGATGTCGCGGAAGCACGTCGAGCTGGACGTCGACAAGCTCAGGACCCTCAGAGGCTGACCTGGACGTCGCAGTCCTCGCAGTTCCCTATCACCTTGGCCACATGTCGCTTGGCATGGGCGCAGGGCCGGACCGGCTCCTCGACGCCGGCGTCGTCGACGCCGTGCGGCTCCACGGTCACGAGGTCGAGGTCGAGCGTATAACTCTCGAGCCTCAGCCGAACGAGGTCGCCGCCCTGTTCGAGACCGCCGCTGAGGTGTCCAGCCACGTCGCGGACGCCTGCGATCGAGGCGCCTTCCCGCTCGTACTTTCGGGGAACTGCTTCTGTTCGCTCGGCGCCGTGGCGGGCGTCGGCCGCGACCTCGGGGTCGTCTGGCTCGACGCGCATCCTGACTTCAATACCGCGGAGGGCACGACCAGCGGCTTCGCCGACGGAATGGGCCTCGCAATCCTCACCGGCACGGGTTGGAATGCCCTGCGCGAGACAATTCCTGGCTACCGCGTAGTGCACGAGCGCAACGTGATTCTCGTGGGTGCACGAGACATCAATCCGGCCGAGGAGACTCGGCTGCAGGCGTCCGACATCACTCGGCTCGACGTCGTGGAAGCAAGGTCGGGCCTTGCACCCGTCGCGGCCGACCTCGCAGCCAAGACCGAAGGCGTCTATTTCCATCTCGACCTCGACGTCCTCGATCCAAGCGAAGGCAGAGCAAACGAGTATGCGGCCGCCGGAGGCTTGAGAGCATCCGAGGTCTCGACCGCAATCGACACCGTCGGCCGCCTCGTAGACATGCGCGCGGCTGCGGTGACGGCCTACGATCCGACGCTCGATCCAGACGGATCGCTTGCGGAAACGGCAATCGAACTTGTTGCGCGGATCGTGGACACGGCTTCGGTCGAACGTGCCGACCGGGTGAGCGCATGACGACCGCCGCCTGGATCTGCCTCGCCTCGCCTGCGGTCGCGGTCGTCTTGATCACGCTCTCGGGCGACCGGATGCCGCGGTTCGCGGCCGGCGTGGTCGCATCGCTCGGGGCTCTCGTGTCCTTCGTCGCGTCGGTGATCTGCCTCGTCGTCCTACTCGGGGAGGAGCCGGAGGAGCGCGTTGGACGCGGGTCGACGCTCTGGACGTGGCTCTCGGCCGGAGACTTCCGGGTCGGGCTCGACATCGTCGTAGACCCGCTGTCCGTTTTCATGATGCTGGTCGTCTCGGGGGTCGGCTTCCTGATCCTCTCCTACGCGGTCGGCTACATGCGAGGCGATGCCGAGGAACGCCGCTACCACGCCTATAAGGCGCTTTTCCTCTTCTCGATGCTCTTGCTCGTCCAGTCGGGGAACCTGCTCCTCCTGCTGGCAGGCTGGGGGATGGTCGGGCTCTCCTCCTACCTGCTGATCAACTTCTGGCATCAGCGGGAGACCGCGGTTGCGGCGGGCAAGAAGGCGTTCATCATGAACGCCGTCGGAGACGCGACCTTCGCGCTCGCGCTCTTTATCCTCGTCCAGCACGTCGGCGCGCTCGACTTCGGCACGGTTTTCGACCGGGCTCCGGAGGCGCTCGGGGACGGGACGACAATCTCTGCGCTCGTCGCGCTCGGTCTCCTCGGCGGCGCGGTCGCGAAGTCCGCCCAGATCCCGCTCCACACGTGGCTACCCGACGCGATGGAGGGCCCTACCCCGGTCAGCGCGCTCATCCATGCGGCGACGATGGTGACCGCCGGGGTCTACCTGATCGCCCGCACGCACTCGCTCTTCGAGCTTGCCCCGGACATCCTGCACCTGGCCGCGATTCTCGGCGGGGTCACGATCGTCGTCGCCGGCCTGATCGCGCTCGTCCAGACGGACATCAAGCGCGTGATCGCCTACTCGACGATGAGCCAAATCGGCTACATGTTCGTAGGCGTGGGCCTGGGTGCGTACGGCGCGGGCCTGTTCCACCTGATGACCCACGCCTTCTTCAAGGCGCTCCTCTTTCTGGCGGCGGGAATCGTCATACACGCGCTCGCCGGCGAGCAGGACATTCGGAAAATGGGCGGGCTCGGCCGCGCCCTGCCCTGGACGTACCGCTTCTTCCTCGTCGGCGCACTCGCGCTCGCCGCAATCCCTCCCTTCGCGGGCTTCTTTTCGAAGGACGCGATTCTGGCGAGTGCCGCGAATGATGGCACCCTCGGCTGGTCGCTCTGGGGCGCGGGCGCGTTCGGCGCCTTCCTGACCGGTCTCTACACCTTCCGTCTCCTCTTCATCGTCTTTCGCGGCGAGCCATCGGGCTTCGTGCGCGAGCACCTGCATCGGGAGCAGTTCGAGGGGCCACTCGCGATGGTGTGGCCTGTCGCGGCGCTCGCCGTCCTGTCGGTCGTCGGCGGACTGCTCCAGATCCCCGGCGTCTGGCACGCCGTCGACGACTGGATACATCCCGTGGCCGAGTCGATCGAGGAGGCGTCCGGCTCGACCGCAGCCTTCTCAGCCCTCGCCGCGCTCGGCCTCTCGCTCGCCGGCATCTGGCTGGCCTGGTCCTTTTACGGGCGGCCCGGCTACGGACCGGCCCGCGCTCGCCGCCGCTGGCCGTGGGCGTCGACGGCGCTCGAGCGGAAGCTCTACTTCGATGAAGCCTATGACGTCGTCTTCTACGAGCCGAGCAGCCGCCTCGCGACGGGCCTCTCCCGGTTCGTCGAGCGCCCGCTCTTCCTACGTTCGCTAACGGGCCTCGGCGGCGGCGTCCGGCTCCTCGCCGGCCGGGTCGCCGCAGCGCAGACCGGCCTCGTCCGCTCCTACGCGCTCGCTCTTGCAACAGGGCTCGCGGTGATCGCCATCGTCTTCCTGGCGGTCACCTGATGATCACGACCGCGCTCATCGTCCTGCCGTTCGCAGGGGCACTCCTCCTCTGGGTCCTGCCCTGGCGGACGAGCACCGCCGCCGGCGGGCTCGCGCTTCTCGTTGGGCTCGGCGAGCTCGCGCTCTGGGTTGGGACCGTCGTCAACTTCGACTTCGAGAGCTCGGGGCTCCAGTACGACGCGGAGCGGACCTGGTTCTCGGACCTCGGCGTCTCGTACAAAGTCGGCCTCTACGACTTCTCGCTCTGGCTCGTCGGGCTGACCGCGCTCGTCGCGGTCGCGTCGATCGGCTACGGCCTGTGGGCGGGCCGCGTGCGGCCGGGCGCATATTTCGGCCTGCTTCTCTTCCTGACGGGGGCCACCGTGGGCGTGTTCACGGCGCAGGACCTGCTCCTCTTCTACGTCTTCTTCGAGGCGATGCTCATCCCGCTCTACGTCCTGATCGGCGTCTGGGGCGGCGCTGGGAGGGCGGGCGCAACGATCAAGTTCATCGTCTACACAATGGGCGGCTCGCTCCTCATGCTGGTCGCAATCATCGCCTTCGGGCTCGACCGCGGCAGCTTCGACATGACGGAGCTCGGGACAAGCGACAGCACCTGGATCTTCCTCGGCTTCCTGGTCGCCTTCGCCGTCAAGGCACCGCTCTGGCCTTTCCACGGCTGGCTGCCGGATGCCTATCGAGAGGCGCCGGCCGAGGTGTCGGCGATTCTCTCCGGCGTCGTGTCGAAGACGGCCGCCTACGGGCTCCTCCGGATCGTCTTGCCCTCGTTTCCCGAGCAGGTGGCCGACTGGCGGACAGTCGTGCTCGCCCTTGCGTCGATCGGGCTCGTCTACGGATCGTTCCTCGCCTTCCGGGCGCCCGACGTACGAGGCGTCATCGCCTACTCGAGCCTCGCCCAGATGTGCCTGATCGTGATCGGGCTCTTTGCCTTCAACGACTCCGGACTGAACGGCGCGCTGCTCCAGATGGTGAACCACGGACTCATCTCGGCCTCGCTCTTTCTGCTGGCGGGCACGGTCGAGCGGCGGACTGCGACCGGCGAGCTTCGCCTCCTCGGAGGAATGGCACGCGGGCGGCCCGTGCTCGCGACGCTCTTCATCGTGGTCGGCGTCGTCGCTCTGGCCGTGCCCGGGTCGAGCGCGTTCGCGGGGGAGTTCCTCGTCCTGAACGGCATCTTCCCGGTCGGCTGGGGCTGGGCGGTCGTCGGCGCCGCCGCGATGGTGCTGGCGGCGATGTACGTGCTCCGGCTCGTCTCCGCCGTCCTCCATCGCGACGCCGGGACCATGGTCCCCGACGCGGCGCTCGATCTACGACCAGGTGAGACGAGCCTCGTGGGGATGCTGGTAATCGCCCTGCTGGCGCTCTCGCTGTGGCCAGCCGGCATCACCGACCGCATCTTCGGCGGGCAGCCCCGCCAGGCCGTGACGACGAGGTTCTCTGAGTAGATGGAGACCTTCGTCAAGCCGGACATCGACTGGGCGGCACTCTCGCCCGTCCTAGTGCTGCTCGGCGGCGCGGCAATCACGATGCTCGTCCCCCTTTTCCTCCCGGTCGGCGTGCGGCGCGGCTTTTCGGCGTTCATTGCGGCTGCCGCTCTGATCACGGCCGGCGTCGCGGCAGCGATCCTCTTCGCGCACGACGACTCGGGACGCGGGATCCTCGCCGATGCGCTCAGGCGCGATCGGCTCGCCGAGCTCGCGCAGGTGATCCTCGCCGCCTCCGGGCTCCTCGCGATCGGTATCTCGTACCGGGAGCCGGGCCGCCGTGAGGGGATCGGGGACTACTACACCCTGCTCCTGTCCGCCGTCGGCGGCATGTGCTTCTTCGTCTCGGCGAACAGCCTCATGACGCTCTTCCTTGGACTCGAGTGGTTCTCGATCTCGCTCTACATCATGTGCGCGGTCGCAGTTGACCGTCTCGGCTCCCTCGAGGCCGGGCTCAAGTACCTGATCGTAGGCAGCTTCGGGTCGGCGATCCTCCTCTTCGGAAGCGCACTCGTCTACGGCGCGACCGGCGAAATCGGGTTCGCGGAGATCGAGCGCGCCGCGGCGGGCGGCGACCGCTTCCTGCTCGTGACCGGACTAGCAATGCTCCTGGTCGGTCTCGCCTTCAAGGTCTCGGCCGCGCCGTTCCACATGTGGACGCCGGACGTGTACGAGGGCGCTCCCACCCCGGTGACCGCGTTCATGTCCGCGGCGACGAAGGTGGCCGGGCTCGTCCTCACGCTGCGCTTACTGACCACGGCCTTCGGGAGCGAGGAGGAGCTCTGGACGCTTTCCCTCGCTGCCATCGCCTGCATCTCGCTCGCCTGGGGAAACCTCGCCGCCCTCGTCCAGACGGACGTCAAACGGCTGCTCGCGTACTCGAGCGTCTCGCATGCCGGCTTCCTCCTGATCCCGATCGCCGTCGGCACGCCGCTGGGGGGCCGGGCGCTTCTCTACTACCTGATGTCGTACGCAGCCATGAGCGTCGGCTCGTTCGCCATCGTCGCGGCCCGTGAGCGAGAGCTGGCCCGACCGGTGGCAGTCTCCGACCTGGCCGGCATGGGCTGGGAGCGGCCTTTCCACGGGCTCGCGATGGCGATCTTCATGTTCGGCTTCATCGGCCTGCCGCCCGCCGGGCTCTTCCTGGGGAAGTTTTACGCGTTCTCTGCGGCCGTCGAGCGAGGCTGGGCCTGGCTGGCGATCGCCGGCGTCGTCGCCACTGTGGTCTCGATCTACTACTACCTAGGAATCGTTCGCGCCATATACGTGAGCCCCGGAGACCTTCGCCTCGCACCCGCGGGAGGCTCGCCGCCTCGCGACCCCGCGCTCACGACCGCCGTCGCGGCGGCGCTCGCCGTCACGGTGGGGACGTTCTTCGCAGCGGGCCCGCTGATCGACCTCGCCCGCGACAGCGTCGAGTTCCTGCGGTTCCCGTTCTGATGGCCGAGCGCGTCGTCGTCCTGGGAGGGGGTTCGGCCGCGCAGGCGTTCGTCGCGGCGCTCCGCAAGCTCGACCCCGACGTCGAGATCACGCTGGTAGAGCAGGAGCTCGTCGGCGGCGAATGCTCGTACTGGGCGTGCATGCCCTCGAAGACGCTGCTCCGGTCACCGGAGCTCGTGGCGGCGGCGAAGCGCGCTCCCGGGGCAGCGGAGGCACTCGACGGCGACCTCGCCGCGGACCGGGTCCTTTGGTGGCGCGACCAGGTCGTCGGGGACTACGACGACTCGAGCCAGGAAACCTGGCTGAAGGAGCGACGGATCGAGCTCGTCCGTGCCAGCGGCACCGTGCGCAAGCCCGGCATCGTCGAGGCCGCGGGCCGCGAGCTTCCGTACGACAAGCTCGTAATTGCGACGGGCTCGAGCTCCGCAGCGCCTCCCATTCCAGGGCTCGACAAGCTCGATTACTGGACGAACCGCGAGGCGACCGGAGCCAAGGAGGTGCCGGCGAGCCTCGTCGTGATCGGCGGGGGAGCCGTCGGGTGCGAGCTCTCCCAGGCGTACCGCCGCCTGGGTGCCGACGTCGACCTCGTGCACGTGTCGGAGCGACTCCTCCCGCGGGAGGACCCCGAGGCGAGCGCGCTTTTGGTCGAGGCATTCCGAGAGGAAGAGATCGGGGTCCATCTATGCGCCGACACCGAGCAGATCGCCTGCACCCAGAGCGGCCAACGGTTCCGCGTCAAGCTGCCGGACGCCGAGCCGCTCGAGGCGGAGCGCCTGCTCGTAGCAACGGGCCGAAAGCCACGGATTGAGGGACTCGAGCCGCTCGGGCTCCAGATCGAGAAGTCCGGCATCAAGGTGGACGAGCGGATGCGCGCGGGCGAGAACGTCTGGGCGATCGGCGACGTGTGCGGGGTGGCGCTCTTCACGCACGTCGGGAAGTACCAGGGGCGGGTCGCAGCCCGCGATGTCGCAGGGAAGGAGGCGCGGGCCGACTATCGCGCCATTCCTGCGGTCGTGTTCACGGACCCACAGGTGGCGTCCGCCGGGGATACGACGTCGGAAGGCCTCGTCACGGCGTCCAGGGCCGTCGACAAGACTTCCCGGACGTCGACCTACGAGCGGCCGAAGCGGTCCGGGTTCGTGAAGCTTTTCGCCAAGCCGGAGCGTCGGGTCCTCGCAGGAGCCGTCGCCGTGGGCCCCGAGGCCGGCGAGTGGCTGGGGCAGCTGACCCTGGCGATTCGCGCCGAAGTACCACTCGACGTGCTCGTGGACACGATCCAGCCCTACCCCACCTTCTCGGAGGCGATCTTCTTCGCCGCCCGGGAGCTCGCCGGGTAGCGCGCTCGTTGCGCACCCGGGCGTGGCCGCGTTAGCCTCTACGCGTGGAGACGCCCTGGATTCAACCCCGACGCTTCGCGCGTTCCTCGGGCGCCGCTGGGGGTGCGGGGGCCGGAGGTCACAGTATGAGTAATACGGGCCCGGAGAGCCCCGTGCCGCCAGCGGTGGCAGACGGCGGCGGAGCCGGGCTCCGCCCGGCGGGAGCCTCCGCCGGCGAGGGGCGCGCATGAGTGTAGACGCCGATCTAGCCTCGACCCTCGCAGGGCTGCGCCTCTTCTCCGATCTCGGCCGGCCCGAGCTCGAGGAGATCGCGCACACGTTCGACGAGGAGGTCATCCCCGCGGGCCAGCGGGTCCTCCGGCAGGGCCTCTCCGGCTCGAATGTCTACGTGATCCTCGAGGGAGAGGCCGGCCTCGTCCTGAACGGGCAGGAGCGAGCGAGCCTCCAGCGTGGCGAGTTCTTCGGCGAGGTCTCCATCCTGCTCGGCGAGTCCCCGACGAGCGACATCGTCGCGAAAACGACGCTCCGCTGCCTCGTCATCCCGGGCCCCCAGCTCCGCACGTTCCTGCTCGCACACCCCGAGGTCATGCTCCAGATGCTCCTGTCTGTCACGTGGCGCCTCCGGACCACCCTCGCGTGGCTGAGCTAGACGAGCGGTCCTTCCCTCCCGGCGAGTATCCCGTCGTCGTGGTGGGAAGCGGCCCCGGCGGGCTGCAGACGAGCTACTGCCTGAGGCGGCTCGGCATCGAGCACGCGGTCGTCTCGCAGGACGACTCCCCGGGCGGAATGTTCCGGAAGTGGCCGATCTACCAGCGGCTCCTTTCCTGGACGAAGCCCGACGCACCCGTCGAGCGGGGAACTCGCGCGTACGAGTGGTACGACCACAACAGCTTGCTCGGGGAGCAGAGAAGTGAGCAGGCTCTCGTCGCCGAGTTCATGGACCGGACGTGGATGGTTCCGTCGCGTCCGGAGATGGAGCAGGGGCTTGCGGCGTTCGCCGACCGGGCCGGAGTGCCTGTCCGCTACGGCTGCCGCTGGGAGTCCACCCGCCGTGAGAAGGACGGGTTCGTCCTGGTCACGTCCGACGGGGAGTACCGGTGCAAGGTGGCCGTGTTCGCGATCGGCGTCACCGACCCCCTGAAGATGCCGATTCCGGGCATCGAGGACGTCCCGCACTACGTCGAGACAGGGAAGCCCCGCGACTACGAAGGAAAGCGCGTCGTCGTGATTGGCAAGCGGAACTCGGGGTTCGAGATCGCCGACGGGATGGTGCCGTGGGCGAAGCAGGTTCTCCTGGTGTCGCCGCGGCCCGTCGCCGCGGACGTCCTGGCTGTCTCCACGGTTCGCGTCCGCTACCTCCAGCCCTACGAGGACCATTCCTGGGGCGGGGGCACGTTCGCCCTCGACGCTGCGATCGAGCGGATCGACAAGACGCCGGGCGGCTACAGGATCGTCGCGAACGGGACGACACATCCGGGTGCGCTGGAGATCGACGCTGAGATCGCCATTGCGGCGACGGGTTTCTGCACCCCTCTGCGAGATCTCCCGGACCTCGGCTGCTCGACGGTCAAACAGGGCACGCTGCCGGCGCAGACGCATCATTGGGAGAGCGCGAGCGTCCCGGGCATCTACTTCGCAGGCAACGCAACCCAGGCGGCCGCCGGGCTCCGCAAGCACGGGATCGGAAGCGCGTCGGGCACCGTGAGCGGCTTCCGCTACAACGCGAGGCTCCTCGCGCGGCGCATCGCGGAGAAGCACTTCGGCCAGCCCGCTCAACGATCGGCACTCGAACGCGACGAGATCGTCCCCTTCCTCGCCTCGGAGCTGACCCGTGCGCCCGAGCTCTGGACGCAGAAGTCATATCTCGCGCGAGTGGTTGGGCTCGACCCGGAAGCGGGCCCGACCGACGACGGGATTCAGCCGCTCGCCGCCTTCCTCGACGAGGGCGAAGGGAACGCGCTCGCAGTCTCCGTCGAGATGGACGACCAGGCGCGGATCTACCCGGCTCTCTACCTCCGTGCCGGCGGTGAGCTGCACGAGGATGTCTGCCCGCCCCACCCCTTGCACGACTTCCAGAGCGAAAGCTACCGCGCCCAGCTCGAAAGTCTTGTCAAGCGGGCGCTCGGTTGACCCCGTCGTCGCGGCGGCTCGCGGTCTGGGCACTCCTCGTCGCGCTGCCGGTCGTTGGGCTCTGGGTCTTGCTCGCAGTACCGCGACTCGACGTCATCTGGGAGAATCACCCCGGTCATTTCTGGCTCGTACTCGCCGCCGCTGCGATCAACGGCGTTCTTGCGTATGCAACTGGCGAAGCCGCTCGGCGCCGAGGCGACTCCCGCCTCTTCTTGATCTCGCTCGCGTTTCTCGCGAGCGCCGGGTTCCTCGGCATGCACGCACTCGCGACGCCCGCTGTTCTCCTGGATGGGAAGAACGCCGGCTTCGTGATCGCCACGCCGGTCGGCCTCCTGGCCGCGGGTGCCCTCGCCGCCTTCTCCGCCCGGGTCGGCGTAACAGACCTACGCCGCCTCCAGCCCCTGCGAGGTCTGATCATTGTTTGCCTCGTCGTTTGGGCGATCTGGTCCCTGACGTCGCTGCCGCCGCTCGACCGCGAGCTTCCGGCCGAGGTCGGGAGCCCACCGCTGATCGGTCTCGCCTCGGTGGGTGTCCTCCTCTACGGCTATGCCGCGGCCCGCTACATGGAGGTGTGGCGTGCCCGCCGCCGTCTCCTACCCGCCGCCGTCGTCACCGCCTTTGCCCTGCTCGCCGAGGCCATGCTTGCGATCGCCTTCTCACGCAATTGGCACGCAACCTGGTGGGAATGGCATCTGCTCATGCTGATCGCCTTCGGGCTCGTCGGGTACGCAGCCCGGCGCCAGTGGCACGAGGAGCGCTTCAGCGACCTCTACCTCGAAGAGACTCGCGGGTCAGTCCGCGAGGTGAGCGTCCTCTTCGCCGACCTCCAGGGCTTCACGACCTTCTCCGAGCAGGTAGGGCCGGGCGAAGTGCAGCGGATGCTGAACGAGTACTTCGAGACCGTGGTTCCGCTGGTCGCGGGCGAGCACGGGGGCGAGGTGGACAAGCTGATCGGCGACGCGATCATGGTCACCTTCAACACGCGGCGCGACCAACCGGACCATCCCGAGCGCGCCGCCCTGGCAGGGCTCGCGCTCCAGCGGGAGACCGAGCGGATCCGAGACCGCCATCCTGACTGGCCTCGATTCCGCGTCGGGATCAACACCGGCGAAGCGAGCGTTGGGCTCCTGGGAGCGGAAGGCGGACGCGGCTTCACTGTCGTCGGGGACACGGTGAACCTTGCGTCGCGCCTCGAAGGACAGGCCCGGCCCGGCGAGGTGGTGATCGGCGCCGCAACGCGGGAGCGCCTTCCAGGCGCGATCGAGGTAGAGCAGATCGGAAACCTGGAGGTGAAGGGTAAGGAGCGGCCGGTCGCCGCGTTCGTCCTGCGCCGTCTACCCGCGAAGAGGTCTAGCGGCGAGAGCGACGAGCGCCTGACAGAGCAGCACGAGCAACGCGAGCGCTAGGGCGCCGCTCCCGAACGCGGGGATGCCCTCCGCGGTCATCGGTGCGCGAGCCGCCGCGCCGACAATGAAGAGGGTGAGGAGAATTCCCGCCAGCGCGGACTGAAGCGTCCCGAGCGGGTCCCGGTCTGCCTCCACGCGACGTGCCAGGCACACGAGCCCCGCGGTGGCGCAAACGGGCACACCGACGAGCAGGAGTAGAAATGAGACCGATGCAAACCCGAGCGCGTCCGAGACCGCGGTTGCGAGGAGGAGGCCGGCAGTCAGCTCGACTGCCATCGCGCTCGCTGCGCTCCCCCGCTCCATCCCGTCCGGTTTCGGCGCCTGTGGGAGAGTTCCTTCGTCTACCCTCACCCCGTTTCCGCGACCAAGGAGGATGAATGCCGGACGTGCCCCTGACCTGGCTCGGCCACGCGACCTTTCGAATCGACACGCCGGGCGGCAAGCGAATCTACGTCGATCCGTGGCTCGGCAACCCGAAGTGCCCGGAGGGTGAGCACGAACCGGAGCGCATCGACGTGATCGCGCTCACGCACGGCCACGACGACCACGTGGGCGAAACCGTGGAGCTCGCCAAGAAATTCTCACCACGTGTGATCGCGATGGTCGAGCTCCGCGGCTGGCTGACCGGTCAGGGGGTCGCCGAGGACATGTCCAGTGCCATCAACAAAGGCGGCACGGTCGACGCCGACGGAACGAAGTTCACGATGACCGACGCCAAGCACTCCTCCAGCTGCCAGGACGGAAGCTACGTCGGTGAGGCCGCCGGCTACGTGATCACGTTCGAAAACGGAACGACCATCTACATCGCCGGCGACACCTGCGTCTTCGGTGACATGCAGCTGATCGGGCGAACCTACCGCCCGGATGTGGCGATCCTCCCGATCGGCGGGCACTACACGATGGATCCGCGCGAGGCTGCGGTCGCACTCGAGCTGCTCGGGGTTCAAAAGTGCATTCCGGCCCACTACGGCACGTTCGGCCTCCTGGCCGGGAACCCGGACGAGCTGCGGGAGAACCTGCGTGCAGCGGGTGTCGAAACCGAGGTGGTATCGCCGGAGCCCGGCGAAACGGTGACGGTCTAGTGCGCACACGCTGGCTGGGTGCGACGGGTGTCCGCGTGCCCGAGATCGCCGTCGAAGGAGACGAGGTCGAGGCACTCGACGAGCATCACATCCGGATCGGCGAAAGCGACATCGAGGCGCTCGTCCTCGAGAAGATCGGCGATCTGGAGGCGCTCCACGCGGCGCACCTCCGCGGAACGCCGGTGGTCGTTCGAGCCGCAGACGCCCAGGAGGTGGCGGCAGCGCTCGAGCACCCGGAAGTCGCATGCGCGCTCGTCCCGCCCGGACGCGGAGACTTGCAGGAGCTCGATCTGCGGCGCCTGAAGTATGGGTAGCTCAGCCCTCGTCTCGACGTACTCGATCGCTGCCTGCGACCTCGAACGAGGGGAGTGGGGCGTCGGAGTCCAGTCGAAGTTCCTCGCCGCCGGGTCGATCGTTCCCTGGGCCGAGCCGGGCGTCGGCGCCGTCGCGACCCAGGCCCTCGCCAACCCGCGCTACGGACCCGACGGACTCGCGCTCCTCCGCGACGGGCGCTCCGCCGACGAGACGATCGCGGCGCTCGTGGAGGCCGACGAAGGGCGGGACGATCGCCAGGTCGGCGTCGTGGACGGCCAAGGCCGGGCTGCGACGTACACGGGGAATGCATGCCTCGACTGGGCCGGCGGAAAAACCGGCCCCGGGTACGCGGCCCAAGGAAACATCCTGGTGTCGGAGAAGACCGTGGCCGGCCTCGTACAGGGCTTCATGGCGGACGCTGGTCGGCCGCTCGCGGAAAGGCTCCTCGACGCGCTCGCTGAGGCCCAGCTCGCCGGCGGCGACCGGCGGGGCCAGCAGGCGTCGGGGCTCCTCGTCGTTCAAAAGGACGGTGGCTACGGGGGCATGGACGACGTTCTCGTGGACCTGCGAGTCGACGATCACCCCGAGCCCGTGGCCGAACTCAAGCGGCTCTACGGTATGCACCAGCTCCTGTTCGGTAAGACGCCGGCCGACGAATGGCTCCCCGTGGACGATGCGCTTGCCGAAGAGATTCGGGCCAGCCTGGCCGCCCTGGGGTATGCCGACCCGAGCCTGGAGAAGTCGTTCAACGATTGGGCTGGTACGGCGAACTTGGAGGACCGGGTGACCGGCGTCGAGCAAGTCGATCCCGTCGTCCTCGCCCAGCTCCGCCAGGCTAGCGGTCGCCCGGGAGTCTGACTCCGTCCGCGAGCTTCCGAAGCGCCGGAACGGGATCGGCCTCGGGCCGGGCGACGACGAGCACCGCGCCGTACCCTTGGCCCGCAAGCGCGTCCACGAAGAGCTGAAGCCCGACCGCGAGGGCAAATGCCTTGTGCGCCTGGTCCCCGCCGAAAGGGACGAGCTCCTCGGGAGTCGCCGTCCCTGCCAGTACGTCGCCGTGGGTGACCTGCCCCATCGAGACGTCGGCCACCACGGGGCGCCCGTCGGAGCTCGGAACCGCGATCGAAAGCGGGTTCGTCCCCGCGAGGGGAGCTCCGCCGCCTGGGGAGGCGAGCCGCGCCGGCGACGTGGCCGCCAGGGCTGCGACGAGCCCGGCCTCCGCAAGCCGGCGCGTCCAGTACCCGAGGACACCGGTCGGGAAGCAATGCGAAGCGACTACGAGGCGCGCCCGCTCGGGCGGCGATTCGAGCTGGCTTCGAACGACCGCGTCGAGCGTCAGGTACCCGAGTGCGCCGTTGCCGTCCCAGCGTTCGTAACCGGCCTCCGCCACCAGCCGCTTCGGCTCCGCTTCCGGGCGAAGCTCCGGCAGCGTCGAGAGCCAGTCCACGCGGGTGAGGCCGTGCCCCGTGCGCCCTCGCGCCTCCGCGTCCAGGAAGTGCCCGGCCAGTACCTCGGTCTCCTCCTCGCCGAAGCCGAGCCCGCGGATCCTCCTGCGAACGGCGTCCTCCACGGCCAATTACCCTAGACGCCAATGGCTCTCGCGTTCGCCGCCCGCGGGCTGGCCAAGCGATACGGGACGATCGAGGCACTCGGCGGAGTCGACCTCGAGATCCGCGAGGGCGAGCTCGTCGGGCTGCTCGGGCCGAACGGTGCCGGCAAGTCGACGCTCGTGAAGATCGCGTGCGGGCTGGTTCGACCCTCGTCCGGCTCCGCTGAGATCTGCGGCGCCCCGGCAGGCTCCCGGGCGGCGCGGGCCTCGCTCGGCTATCTCGCCGAGCTCTTTCGGTTCCCCGGCTGGGCCAGCGCGAACGAAGTGCTCCAGCTCCACCAGCGCCTGGCGGGCTCGGAGGGCGGCGCCCAAGAGCGCGCGGAGCTCCTCGAGCTCGTGGCCCTGACGGACGCGGGCGAGCGGAACGTCGACGCAATGTCGAAGGGGATGCAGCAGCGCCTCGGAATCGCCCAGGCCCTGGTCGGTTCGCCCCGCCTCCTCCTCCTCGACGAGCCGACGAGCGCGCTCGATCCCGTTGGCAGGCGTACGGTGCGCGGTCTGCTCGAGGAGCTGCGCCGTCGCGGCGTATCCGTTCTTTTGAACTCGCACCTTCTGAGTGAGGTCGAGCTTGTCTGCGACCGGGTCGTGATCCTGCGCCGGGGAAGCGTGGTTGCGGCGGGACGGCCCGAGGACCTGGCCGAGCCGGGCGTGATCGAGATCGAGACAGCGAAGGGCGTCAGGCGCTTTCCCGGCGCGGGTCGCGAGGAGGCTCCACGCCTGGTTGCCGAGCTCGTGGCTGCGGGCGAGCGGATCTACGGCGTCCGCGTGGTGACGGCGTCACTCGAGGAGACGTACATCGAGGCGATCGAGGAGGCGGGAGGATGAGCGCAGTCGCGACGATTGTCGGCTACACGCTTCGCGAGAGCCTCAGACGCCGCGTTTTCCTCGTCGTTCTCATCCTCACGATCGCGTTTCTCAGCCTCTATGCGCTGGGCACACGCCAGGCGTTCAAGGACGTGGAGGACTTTGCGGGCGGCGTCACGGCCGGGCTCGACGCAACCACCCTCGCAGGGGCGACGCTTTTCGGGCTCTCGATGTTCGGAACGCTCTTCCTCGGTGCCGTCCTCGGGATCTTCTTGACACTCGGCGTCGTCCGGGGCGACGCCGAGCGCGGCCTCTTGCAACCTCTCGTCGTCCGCCCGGTCGGACGGGCTACCTTCCTCCTTTCGCGGCTGCTGGCCGCAGGCGTCGTCTGCGCCGTGTACGTGTGTCTCGTCTACACGGCCGCGCTCCTAATCACCTACTGGACCGGCGGCTGGTGGCCCGATCGCGTCGTCATCCCCGCGCTTGCGCTCGCAGGCGGGGTGGTGATCGTCGCCGCACTCTCGCTCCTCGGCTCGGTCTTCCTGTCGGCGACCGCGAACGGCATCGCGGTCTTCATGGCGTTCGGGGCGGGGCTCGTCGCAGGGCTCCTGGGGCAGATCGGCGAGGCACTCAACTCGCACACGCTCGAGCGCGTCGCCACCGTCTCTTCCTGGCTCCTACCGTTCGAGGCGCTTTACCAGGACGCGCTGAACGCGATCAGCGCCGACAGCTTCGGCCTGACCAGGGTGGCGCTCCAGCTGGGGCCCTTCGGGGGCGCCCAGGCAGGCGGGGACTTGCTTTGGCCCTACGCATTCGCCTACCTGGCCGCCCTCGTAGGCCTTGCCCTACTCGGGTTCGCGAGACGCGACCTCTAGCACGTCCCCCGTCTGATCCAGCTCAGGGTCCCGAGCGCGACGAGCCCGCTCGCAAGGTGTTTCGTGCGCGTGACGAAGTCATAGCGCCCGGGCTTCCAGCGCCCGTCGGGGCACGACAAGCCGACCGACGCTGCCGTCCTGCTGAAGCCGAGGTTCGGACCACCCTCGGCACAGTTCATCACAGGGGCCTGCCGAACTTTGATCCGGTGCTGCCCGGTCCCGTCTGGCCGCGTGCGGAAGATCTCGGTCGTAACCCTGAGAGTACGGAATGCCGTGCACGCCTTGGTCTCGTCGGTCCAACCGCCGAACTGGTCGACCGCCCTTGACGTGACGAAGATGCTGCTCGTCACGTCGAGGGCGCCCTTGCGCGCGGTCGCGAAGGTCCCTGGCTCGGCTGCGGCGAGCGCCGGGACGGTCGCGCCGAAAAGTGCGGCAAGGGCGATGCACATCATGAACTTTCGCATCGCTCCTCCTTCTCGAATTACGGGCAGGGTAGACCCTGAGCGAACGGATGCCTAGAGGGTCGGTTCCCGCTTGCACGAGAAGGCGCCTGTCGGAGAGGGTCGCCCCGTGACCACGAACGGAGCGCCCGATCTAGTCCTCACCCGCGGACGCGTCTACACGATCGACGCCGCCCGGAGCTGGTTCGAGGCGGTTGCCGTTCGCGCGGGGCGCATCACCGCGGTCGGGTCGAGCGCAGAAGTCGAGGCATTGCGCGGGTCCGAGACGCACGTGGTCGACCTGTGTGGCCGCATGCTCTTGCCCGGCTTCCAGGATGCGCATCTCCATCCGCCAAGCGGTGGCCTGATGCAGGTCCAGTGCGACCTGCACGGTACGGCG
>Ga0126307_10001093_pt1 | contig 17888 bp, 16 predicted proteins | sample Plot28_FD_89955 | JGI IMG/M metagenome (GOLD analysis project Ga0126307, IMG submission 89955) | Serpentine soil microbial communities from UC McLaughlin Reserve, CA, USA - Plot28 | ecosystem: Environmental > Terrestrial > Soil > Grasslands | place: USA: UC McLaughlin Reserve, Lake County... | reverse complement strand
TGCAGCGCGCCGGCCTCGACTTCGCGATCCTCGGACCGAGCGAGCTCTGCACCGGCGACCCGGCGCGCCGTTCGGGCAACGAGTACATCTTCCAGATGTTGGCGATGCAGAACATCGAGTCGCTCGACGGCCTCGGTGTGCAGAAGATCATCACGCAGTGCCCGCACTGCTTCAACACGCTGAAGAACGAGTACCCGCAGCTCGGCGGCAACTACGAGGTGGTGCACCACTCGCAGCTGCTGAGCCAGCTCGTGGCCGACGGTCGTCTCTCGCTCGCGGGGGCGACGCTCGACGAGCGCGTCACCTACCACGACAGCTGCTACCTCGGCCGCCACAACGACGTCTACCTGGCGCCTCGCAACGTGATCGCCCAGCTCGGCGGGATCGACGTCGTGGAGATGCCACGCAACGGCACCAAGGGACTGTGCTGCGGAGCCGGCGGCGCGCGCATGTGGATGGAAGAGAAGATCGGCAAGAAGGTGAACATCGAGCGCACCGAAGAGGCGCTCGCCACCGGTGCCGATCGCATCGCCGTCGCCTGTCCCTTCTGCTATGTGATGATGGACGACGGCGTGAAGGAGAAGGGCCGCGACGAGGAGGTCAAGGTCCAGGACATCGCCGAGCTGCTGATCGAAGCGATCGAGGCCGGCGAGCGCGGCGTCGCGCCGGTCACCGCGGAGTTCCAGACCGGGATCTAACGGTGGCGGGCTCGGAGCTGTCGCGCCGCAGGTTCCTCCGCGGAGTCGGTCTCGCGGGGTCGTCCGCGGTCGCCGCGCAACTCGGTGCCGTGGGGTGGGCTGCGCCCGCAGCGGCGCGGGCCGCGGTGCAACCGCCGACGCCGACGGTGGCGCCCATCGTGGCGCGGCGCGCGCTGAAGCGTCTGGTGGCACCGTTGCCGCCCTGGATCCACAACGGCCCGACGACGAAGGCGCGCGTCGCCATCACCATCGACGACATGTGGGGCGCCTTCGGAGCCGACAACGCCAACGCGGCGATGGACGTCGCCAAGGCGAAGGGCGTGAAGCTCACCTTCTTCCCGACTGGCGCCGCGATCGAGGACCACATCGACCTCGGACGGCAGGCGCTGTGGCAACGCGCGGTCGCCGAGGGTCACGACATCGGCAACCACACGTACAGCCACACCAACCTCACCAAGCTGAACGACGACCAGATCCGCGGGGACCTGAACCGCACCAAGGACCTGCTCGCGCGGTGCTTGGGACCGGTGCCCTACACGATGCGGATGATGCGCCCGCCCGGCGGCGCGGGCGGTTTCGTGACCGGCGGCGACCCGCGGATCATGAACGTGGTGACGTCGTTCGGGTACTCGATGGCCATGTGGACCGTCGACGCGAACGGCACGAAGGGCAACGCCTCGGTCATCAACAAGGTGATGAACAACGCGTCGAACGGCATGATCCTGCTGTTCCACTTCACCGAGTTCACGCCCGACGGACTGCCGACGCTGATCGACCGACTGCGCATCGAGAAGAAGCTCGAGCCGACCAGCGTGACCGGCCTCTTCTCCTGAGGCGGTTCACCCGGCCTGTTCACCGCGCCTGTTCACAAACTCGGCTCAGGAGATCCCGTCCAGCACGGTGATGACCACGTTGGCCTGCTGGCGGAGCTGCTCCACCGTGGCGTCGTGCTGGGGATCGAGCGACGCTCGCTGGTCGACCGCCGTGTTGTAGTCGGCGAGCGTGCCGGCGAGTCCCGCCTGGACCGCGGCGCGCACCGCGATGAGATCCTTCTCGTCGAGGTCGGCGAGGGTGCCACTGCCCGGATCGAGCGCGGCGAGCTGATCGTGGACCGTCATGACCACGGTCCGGGCGTGCTGCACACTTTTCGCGTCCTTCGACGTGACTGCCCGCTGGTTCGCGAGCTGGACGCGCGCGTCGGCGAGGTCGTCGCGCGCGTCCTGGTGCTGCGAGATGGTCCAGACGAGGAACGCAACGCCGAGGAGCGCGAACAGGAGGGCGACGCCGAACGCCACGCGGCGTCGCACCAACGAGGAACGAGTCGGCTCAACCACTCGCCGCCACCTGCAGACCGGCGAGCGCGCTCCGGGTCGCATCGGCCGCGGCGCGCACCGCTGCGGTCTTCGCTTCGAGGTCGGTGAGCGCGGCGTCGCCCGCCCCTTGGAACGCGGTGGCGAGGTCGGCGCTGCGCGCGTTGTTGAACTGGTCGACGGCCTGGTTCGCGACGTCGACCGCGTGGTTGCTGGCATCGACTTGCGACTGCTCGGCCGCGAACAGCGCGGCGAGCGCCTCGGTGGTGGTCCGGGCGCCTGTGCCCAGCAGGCGCAGCCGCCGCTCGGCGTCGGCTTCGGCCGCGATGAGGTGACGCACCTCTCGGTGCACAGGTTTGACGCGTGCCCGCAGGTCGTCGGTGTCGTGGTGCACGACGAGTGCCGCACCCGCGGTGCCCAGCGCAATGACGACGAGGATCATCGTGCTGACGAACAACGCGGTGCCGTGCGACCTGGTCATCGGCTGCCGTGCCGGAAACAGGTGACCACGTGGTCGTCGATGAGACCCGCCGCCTGCATGAACGCATAGACGGTGGTGGGACCTACGAAGCGAAAGCCGCGGCGCTTGAGGTCCTTGCTGAGCGCGGTCGAGATCGCCGTGGACGACGGGATCTCGCCGAGCTCCCGCCACGCGCCGACGATCGGAGCACCGTCGACGAACGACCACACGTACGCGTCGAAGCTGCCGCGGTCGTCCTGCACCTCGAGGACGCGCTGCGCGTTGTTGATCGTCGATTCGATCTTGCCCCGGTGACGCACGATGCCGGCGTCGCCGAGCAGTCGTTCGACATCACGTTCGTCGAACGACGCGACCGCCGCAGCGTCGAAGCCGGCGAACGCGGCGCGGTAGCCGACGCGCTTGTTGAGGACGGTCCGCCAGCTCAGCCCGGCCTGCGCGCCTTCGAGCGTGAGGAGCTCGAAGAGCGCGGCGTCGTCGTGCGTCGGCACGCCCCACTCGTCGTCGTGGTAGGCGACCATGAGCGGCTCGGTGCCCGCCCACTCGCACCGCGTCGCCATCACACCGAGACCTCCATGTCTTCTCGGGCACCTCTACTCACCGGCATGTCTTCTCAGCGGCGAGTGTTGTCGCCGAGCGTCGGGCCGGTTCGGGCACCCGACTGTAGAGAACATGCGGCCGTCGCCTGTGTACGCTCCCGGTGCATGGCCGTCGCCTCGCCTGAGCCCGCAGAACCCGGCATCTGGCCCGACGCGTGGCTGTTGAAGGCGGTGGAGTCGGGGCTCATCGATGCTCCGCACTTCGCCGAGGAGCAGCTCCAGCCGGCGAGCGTCGACCTCACCCTCGGCACCGTCGCCCACCGGCTGCGGTGCTCGTTCCTGCCCGGCAAGAACGACACCATCGAGAAGGTCATGCGTTCGTTCGTCATCGGGCCGCCGATCCCGCTCGAGGACGGTGCCATCCTCGAGCGCAACCGGCCGTACCTCATCCCGCTCCGCGAGCGACTGGCCCTGCCGAAGCGGGTACGCGCCCGCGCGAACCCGAAGAGCTCAACCGGGCGGCTCGACGTGTTCACCCGCGTGATCACCGACCGCAACGGCGTGTTCGACGACGTGAAGGGCGGCTACCACGGTCCGCTGTACCTCGAGGTGGTTCCGCGATCGTTCGCGGTGATGGCGAAGACCGGCATCGCGCTGAACCAACTGCGCCTGGTGAAGGGCGACGCGAGCGAGATCGACGTCCCCGACACCGAGATCCGCGCCGCGCACCGCACTGACCCGATCCTCTACCGCAACGGGCAGGCGGTGGACCGCAGGGACGTGTACACGCAGGGTGGGCTCTGGTTGACGCTCGACCTCTTGAAGCGCGACGACGAACCAGTGGGATACCGCGCCAAGCACAACAGCAGCCTCGTCGACCTCACCCAGGTCGACGCGCATGATCCCGAAGAGTTCTGGGAAACCGTGGTGCCCGAAACCGGGAACCGTGTGGTCCTCGAACCGGAAGACTTCTACCTGCTGCTCTCCGCCGAAGCGATTCGCGTTCCCCCTGAATACGCCGCCGAGATGACGGCGTTCGACCCTGCCGGCGGTGAGGTCCGGACGCACTACGCCGGGTTCTTCGACCCGGGCTTCGGCCACGATCCCAGTGGCCTGTTCTCGCAAGGCAGTCGCGCCGCGCTGGAGATCCGGGCCCACGACGTGCCCTTCGCCGTCGACCACCTCCAACGGGTGTGCTCGTTGCGCTTCGAACGCATGGCCGGCACGCCGACATCGCTCTACGGCAGCCAGCGGGGCTCGCACTACCAGGGACAGATGAGCACGCTGTCCAAGCACTTCCGTCTCGCCAACCGTGCCGACCAGGCGACGTTCAACAAGTCGGCTCGTCCTCGGCGCCGGGGCTGAGGGCTCAGTCTCCTGCCAGGAAGTAGGGGCGTCCGCCGTCGACGGTGCATCGCCGCATGACGCGGTGCGCGGGATAGTGATCCGAGAGCGCGCGGTGGTTCGTACTCGCTTCGTCCCACACCGCGACGTCGCCTTCGGTCCAGTGCCAGCGCACGCAGAAGTTCGGGTTCTCGATGTGGTGGTTGAGGTACGCGAGCAGCGCGTCACTCTCGTCGCGGTGCATGCCGACGATCTGATCCATGAACCGACCGGAGATGAACAGGGCCTGGCGGCCGCTGACCGGATGGGTGCGCACGAGCGGATGCTCGACCGGCGGGAACTCGGTCATGATCCGTTGCGCAACTTCCTCTCCCATGTTGCGCGACACCCGCTCGTGGAAGTCGGCGCCGGAATGGTGGCGCACGGTCAACCGGCGGCACAGGTCCTGCATCACCGGCGACAGCGCGTCGTACGCCGCGAACAGGCTCGACCACATCGTGTCGCCACCGCTCGCGGGGATCACCTTGGCATTGAGCACCGCGTACGCGGGCGGCTCGGCGATCCACGTGACGTCGGTGTGCCAGCCGTCGGCGTCGGGCGGACTGTCGGCGTTGTCCTCAATGGTCGACGACATCGCGGTACCGCCGAACATCCGCGTGAGCGGATATTGCCCCACCAGGCCGAACATCGACGCGAACGCGAGCTGCTCGTCCTCGGTGAGGTCCTGGTCGTGGAAGAAGAGCACCGAATGCTCGTGCAGCGCGTCGCGCACGAGCTGTGCGGTCGCGTCGTCGAGCGGCTGGTGCAGGTCGACACCGCCGATCACCGCGCCGATGGCGCCGGTGACGGGCGTGACGGTGGTGGTCGGGGCCTGCTGTTTCACGGACGGGGCCATACCGCGGCTCGTTTCTCGACGAAGGCGCCCATGCCCTCGGTGATCTCGGCCGAGAGCCCGGGCACCATGAACAGGGACACGTCGCCCGGCCGGAGCTGGGCGTTGAGGTCGCGCTTGACGGTCGCGCGCGCGAGCGGGCCGGTGCTGCCGATCTGCTCGAGGATCCACTCCGTGCGGGCGTCGAGCTCGGCGTGCGGGACGACTTCCCCCACCAGCCCCATCGCGCCGGCGGCCCGCGCGTCGATCTCGGCGGCAGTGAAGAACAGGTAGCGCGCTCGCGCCAGACCGACCACGTCGACGAGGCGGGCCGACATGTGCGGGTCGGGAAGGCCGCGCAGCAGCTCGGGCACGCGGAACCGGGCCCGGTCGGACGCGATGGTCACGTCGCAGTGCATCGCGAGATCCAGCCCGCCGGCGATGCACGCGCCGTTGATCTTCGCCACCCAGAGCTTGCGACAACGCTCGATGTGGCGGAACGGGAAGTGGTCGGTGCCGTCCCACTCGGCCGCGAGTCCCTCGGGGTCCTCGGCGTAGCCGGCGAGGTCGCCACCGGCGCCGAACCACTCGCCGGTACCGGTGAGACACACCGCGTCGAGGTCGGGCTGGCGGTCGGCCCAGATCGCGGCGCGCTTGATGCCGCGGTACATGTCCTGGGTGAACGCGTTGCGCTTCTCGACCCGGTCGACGCGCAGGTGGAGCGTCCGCCCCGACACGTGCGCGACGAGGTACTTGCTCCCGAGGTCGGGGGCTTCGATGTCAGACCGACCGCTCACTTGACGCCGTAGACCGCGGCCGCGTTGTCGTGGAGCACCCTGCGCACCACATCGTCCGGGAGACCACCGAGCAGCTCCTGCGCGTAGTCGCGCGGACGCTGCCCCGGTGTGCGCGGCCCGGGATGCTGACACGTGGGGTGCGGGTAGTCGCTCTCGAACAGGATGTTGTCGGGGTACTGCGCGATCGCGTCGAGCGCGCCCTGACGTTCGAACCAGAAGCACCCGAAGATCTGCCGGCGGAAGTACTCGCTCGGCAGGAGGTCGTACTCGGGGTGCTCGTCGAGCACGCCACCGTTGCGCCACTGCCAGTCGAACGTTTCCATCGCGGCCGGGATCCAGCCCACGCCGGACTCCACCGACACCAACTTCAGGTCGGGGAAGCGATGGCACACCCCGCCGAAGATCAGGTCGGCGATGCAGCGCATGTTGTCCATGAAGATCATCGACGAGACCTTGGCGAAGTTGGTCATCCAGCCCATGCCGGCTTCGTCGCCGAACTGCGTACCCATCGAGCCGCCACCCACGTGGAAGCTCACCGAGATGCCGGCTTCCTGGGCGGCGGCCCACACCGGATCCCAGTGCGGGTGCGCGAGCGGCGGCTGGCCGTAGTCCTGGGGTTGGTTGCAGAAGTTCACCGCCCGGTGGCCGAGCTCGATGCCGCGCCGCAGCTCGCTCACCGCGAGGTCGACGTCCCAGAACGGGATCGCGGTGACCGCGAGCAGCCGCTCAGGATCGGCGCTGCACCAGTCGTGGAGGAAGTCGTTGTAGGCGCGCACGCACTGCGCGACGAGCTCGGTGTCGCCGAGGCGGAGGAAGTAGCCGTTCCCGAAGCCGCCCACGTTCGGGTAGAGCACCTGGGCGCGGATGCCCTCCGTGTCGAGGAACGCCAGGCGCGCGTCGGCGTCGTACATCGCGGCGGGGATCTCGTCGAACGTCTTCGGGATCGACACCGGCATGACGCCGTCGAACCCGGCCATGGAGTAGTAGCCGGGGTGGCCGAGCCGCTCGCCGCCCGCCATCCACACGTCGTTGCCGTCGATGCGCTCCACGTGCGGCACCACGTCGTGCATCGACGACGGCACGCGTGCGACCCACGTGTCGGGTGGCTCGGTGAGGTGGGTGTCGACGTCGATGACGGCGACGCGGTCGAACAGGTCAGGCGTTGACGATGGCGTCATGTGCTCACAGTCCCAGCGGGGTCGTGCCGATCTGGTCGTCGGCTTCGAGGGCGGCGATCTCCTCCGGGGAGAGGCCGAGGTCGGTGAGGATCTCGTGGTTGTGCTCGCCGAGCATCGGCGCCGGGCGGGTGAGCCACCGGTCGACGCTCGCGTAGCGGAACGGCACCGAGGGGTGAGCCCGCACGCCGACGACCGGGTGGTCGAGATCCTCGTAGTGATGGCGCGCCACGAACTGCGGGTGCTCGGACGCGCGACGGGCGTCGAACGCGGGCGCCGCGGGAATGCCGGCACTGACGAGCAGGTCGATCGCCTTGTCGAGGTCGATCTCGGCCGCCCAGGCGCCGAGCTTCTCGTCGAGCAGGTCGTGCGCAGCTCGCCGGCCCGCGTGCGTGGCCAACGCGGGATCGGTGGCCCAGTCGGGGCGGCCCAACGCGTCGACCAACGCCGACCACTGGTCGTCGGTGGCGACGGAGAGCACCAGCCACCGTTCCGGTGTGTCGGTCGCGTACACGCCCTGCGGCGCGGCCCACGGGCTCCGGCTGCCCTCGCGGGTGAGCGGGTTGCCGTACGCGGTCCACTCCACGATCAGCTCGGCGGAGATGTTGAGCGCGGCTTCGAACATGGTCGACTCGACCAGCGAGCCGGCGCCGGTGCGGTCGCGCACCTCGAGCGCCACGAGCGCACCGACCACTGCGTGCATGCCGCCGTTGGGGTCGCACGGTCCCCGTTGGATGCGCGGTTGGTCGTCGACGTGACCGGTGAGCCATGCGAGCCCGGTGACCTGTTCCATCGTCTGCGCGAACCCGGGTCGGTCGCGCCACGGACCGTCGAGCCCGAACGCGGGCATGCGCACCATCACCGCGCGCGGGTTGCGAGCGTGCACGACGTCCCAGCCGAGGTCGAACTGTTCGATCACACGTGGTGTGAAGTTCTCGATGACGATGTCGCACTGTTCGATCATCCGCAGCGCGAGCTCGCGACCCTCTGGACGCGCGAGGTCGAGGGTGAGGTCGCGCTTGTTCGTGTTCGAGGTGAGGAACAGCGCGCTGTAGTCCCACCAATTGTCGCGGTCGGTGCTGACGCCGCTGGTGAAGCGCATGCCGTCGGGCCGGGTGACGGATTCGACGTGGATCACGTCGGCACCGAGCGCCGCGAGCATGGCGGCCGCCGACGGGCCCGCCCACCACGCGGTCAGGTCGAGCACCTTCACGCCATCCAGTGGCAGCGTGCGCTCGTGGGTGGCGGGGATCTTCGGTGGACGGGGGACGATCGTGCCGGTGTGCTCACCGAGGCGAGGCGCGGGACTCGGCGGTGGTGCGCCCTCGCCGTCGATGCGCCATGACCGCGTGGGCACGCGGAACGTGCCGGTGGGATCGTCGACCAGCGAGCCACGCGCCTGGGCCTGTTCGAACTCCACCACCGCGGGACCGTCGTTCACCGGCGCGACGGGGATTCGCAGCTCGGCCGCGAGCGCGACGACCTCGGCGGTGGTGTGCTTCGTGGTGAAGTCGTGAATGATCGCGTTCCACCCCTCCCAATTGCCGACCCGAGCGGCGATGGGCGCCCAGGCGCCGCCTTCGATGAGGTCGGGCCGTTCGATCATCAAGAGGAAGCTGTCGAACTGCGTGCGCGTGTTGGTGTTGAAGCCGACGTAGCCGTCGGACGTGGGCTCGATCGACGGCGTCTCAAAGCTGCGGCCGGGAACGCCGGGGTTGGGACGCCCGCGCAGCGAGTCCATGAGATCGGCGGCGGTGGTGCCGGTGGTGTTCGCGACCTCGGCGATGGAGAGGTCGACCAGCTCACCGGGACCACCCCGGCGCACGACGCGGCTCGCGCCCAGCGCGGCGACCGCGGCATAGAGGCCACTCACCCACTCCATCGTGCGCCCGCCCATCTGCACGGGTGCGCGGTCGGCGCGCCCTCGCACCGAGAGTGCACCACTCTCCGCCTGCAGCGTGAGCTCGGTGGCCGGACGACCGGCGTACGGACCTTCGAGGCCGTACGGAGTGATCGACACGACGACGAGTTGCGGGTACCGCTCGTGGAGCTCGGCGGGCTCGCCGGCTCCGTGCCCAAACGGCAGTGGCGCGATGCCCTGGCCGTCGCTGATGAGAATGTCGGCGCCGGCGACGAGGTCGCTGATCTCGTCGACGCTGCTGGCCACGATCGAGCGATGGCCGAAGTGGAGGACCTGGAAGAGGGCGCCATCGCCTTCGCCTTCCGTGCGGTCCCAGTAGCCACGGTTGGTCCAGCGGCGGAGAGGGTCGCCACCCGGCGGTTCGACCTTGATGACGTCGGCGCCCGCGCCACTCAGGAGCTTGGCGCAGTATCCCCCCGCGATGCCCGACGAGCAGTCGATCACTTGCAGATCCGTGAGCAGATCCATGGCGCAAAGGTAACCCGTCGGGCGCAGAGGCGGACCGGGGCCACGGATCCGAGACGGCCGCACAAGTCGTCCCGATAGCGTGAGCCAGATGCTGAACCGGGTCACACAGTTGTTGGGCGTGGAGCACCCCATCGTCCAGGCGCCGATGGGCTACATCGCGCGCGCGCAACTGGCCTCTGCCGTGTCGAACGCCGGTGCGCTCGGAATCATCGAGACGTCGTCGGGTCGACTCGAAGAGGTGCGCGACGAGATCGCCAAGATGCGCGACCTGACCGACAAGCCCTTCGGCGTGAACATCGCGCAGGCGTTCGTGCGCGATCTTGCGATCGTCGAGTTCGTGCACGACCAAGGCGTCCGGTTCGCGACCACATCGGCCGGTGATCCGCACCGCTTCACCGACGCGCTCCACGAGGCGGGGATCACCGTCTTCCACGTGGTCCCGAACCTCCACTCGGCGCTGAAGGCCATCGACGCCGGCGTCGACGGGATCGTGGCCGAAGGCGGTGAGGGAGGCGGGTTCAAGAGCCAGCGCGACGTCGCGTCGATGGTGCTACTGCCCCTCGTGTGCTCGCAGGTCGACGTGCCGGTCATTGCGGCCGGTGGCATCTGCGACGGCCGCAGCATGGCCGCGGCGTTCGCGCTCGGTGCCGAAGGGGTGCAGATGGGGACCCGAATGGTGTCGGCCGCGGAGTCGCCGGTGCACGACAACTACAAGGGCCTCATCATCAGCGCCGCCGAGACCGGCACCGTGATGCTCAACCGCTTCCACAAGCCCGGCTTCCGCGTGCTGGCGACGCCGTACAGCGAGGCGCGCGAGGAGACCACCGAGCAGATACCAATGGCGCCGCTCGACGGCCTGCTCTCGCTCTACTTCGACGGCAACCTCGACGCCGCGTTCGCGTTCGGCGGACAGGTCGCGGGACGGATCGACGAGGTGCGGCCGGTCAAGGAGATCATCGAGCAGACCATCGAGGAGTTCCACGACACCGTGCGCACGCTCGCGGCGGAGTACGCGGAGCCGGCATGAGCGCGCTCGACGGCCTACGCGTCGTGGAGGGTTCGGACGGCATCGCCAGCGCGTACGCGGGCAAGTTGCTGCGCGACCAGGGCGCCGAAGTGGTGAAGCTCGAACCGCGGGGAGGCCGCTCGCTGCGGCAGTGGTCGGCGGCGGCACCTGACACGCCGGTCGAGGGCATCGGCGCGCTCGCCGCGTTCCTCGACGCTGGGAAAGCGAGCGTCACCGCAACGACGCACGGCGAGCGCGACGTCTTCTGGTGGAGTCGGCGCTGGGCCGATGTGATGCTCGTGGAGCGGGGCACGCACATCCAGCGTCGCAACCAGATGCAGGCCGGACCGATCCCCCGCCACCCCAGCACGACGCTGGTGAGCATCGAGCCGTTCGGCGCCGGCGTGCCGTTCACCGACGCGCCGGCGTCGGAGTTCACGTTGCAGGCGTGGTGTGGGCTGATGTCGGGGTGCGGCACACCGCAGACGCCGCCGCTGCAGATGGGGATCCTGCACGGGCAGTGGGCGACGGGCGCGATGGCGGCGATGGCCGCGCTGGCCGGGGTCCGCTCGGCGCGCGCGACCGGCGTCGGGCCGTCGATCGAGGTGAGCGCGCTCGAGGTGATGGCGGTCGTGCTCAACAACTACCCACCGCTGTACCGGCAGTTCACCGGTTCCGTGTCGTTCATGTCGCGCAGCGGCGACTGGCCGCAGGTCGTGCCGTGCCAGGACGGCTGGATCGGCTTGTGTGTGTTCACGCCCCAGCAGTGGTCCGACTTCGCGGCGATGATCGGACGCGAGGACCTGTCGGCCGACGACCGCCTCAACTCGATGGGAGCGCGAGGGCGCAACCGCGCGTTGGCGGAGTCGGTGGTGCGCCCGTGGTTGGCGACGCACACCGTCGCCGAGATCTGCGAGCTCGGCGAGCTGTTCCGGGTGCCGGTCGCGCCGGTCGGGAACGGGCGCGACGTGTTGTCGATGGCCCACTTCGTCGACCGCGGGGTGTTCGCCGAGCACCCCGAAGGATTCTCCGCGCCGCGGTCGCCGTTCCTCATGTCGGCGTCACCGGTGCAGCCGGTGGCGGCGGCCCCCGCGGTGGGCAGCGACGACGACGTCGACCGCGAGGCGATGTTGCCGCCCGAATCGCGACGACCGCGCTCGAAGGAGCAGGGCTCGCGACCGCTCGACGGCGTGACGGTGCTCGACCTCACCGCGTTCTGGGCCGGACCCGCGTGCACGCACCAGCTGGCGACACTCGGGGCGGACGTGATCAAGGTCGAGTCACCGAGCCGCCCCGACGGCATGCGCTTCGCCACCGTGCGGCCGCCGAGCGAACCGGACTGGATGGAATACGGGCCGACGTTCCACGGCACCAACCCCGGGAAGCGGTCGGTCACCATCGACTTCTCCAAGCCCGAGGGGCGCGAGCTCGTGTTGCGGCTCGTCGAGCGCGCCGACGTGGTGGTCGAGAACTTCACGCCCCGCGTGTTGGGCAACGTCGGGCTCGAGTACGACGATCTCGTCGCGCACCGGCCCGACGTCATCCTGCTCCGCATGCCCGCGTTCGGGCTCGACGGGCCGTGGCGCGACCGACCGGGGTTCGCGCAGACCACCGAACAGGTGTCGGGCATCGCGTGGATGACCGGCGAGGCCGGAGGTGAGGCGCTCGTGCGCAGCACCATCGACCCGATCGCGGGGATCCACGGAGCGTTCGCGGTCCTCGCCGCGCTCGAACACCGGGGCCGAACGGACGAGGGGCAGCAGATCGAGATGCCGATGGCGGAGGTTGCGATGAACGTCGCCGCCGAACCCATCATCACCTGGTCGGCGTACGGCACGCTGCTCGAGCGCGACGGCAACCGGGGTGCTCGCGGGGCGCCGCAGGGCGTGTACCCGTGTGCAGGTGACGAGCAGTGGGTGGCGCTGTGCATCACCAGCGACGGCGAATGGCGGGCACTGGGCAAGGTGCTCGGCAATCCCGAGTGGGCGCGCGATCCGGCGTTCGCGACCGCCGCGGGACGTCGCGGGCGCCACGACGACCTCGACGCCGCGCTGAGTGCGTGGTTCGCCGAACGTGACCGCAACGACTCGGTGGCGCGCCTTCTCGCCGCGGGCGTGCTCGCCGCGCCGGTGTGGGACCAGATGATCCAGGACGAGCTCCCGCAGCTCACCGCGAGCGGGTTCACCCAATGGCTGGAGCACCCGGTCGTCGGGCGTGTCGGCTACCCGGGCACCGGCGTGCGCGCCGACACCTTCGACAACTCGTACCGCGCCCCCGCGCCGACGGTCGGACAGCACACCACCGACGTGCTGCGCGAGCTCGGCCTCACCGACACCGAGATCGACGCCCTCCACGATTCCGGCGTCATCTGAGCGGAAATGGGCCGCCCAACTGACGCCGGTTCGGGTTCGGGGCGGGGTCAGGTCAGTCAGGTGGTGCGATGGCGGAGGGGTCCGGCGGGGAGGTTGCCGTCGACGTCGGTGAAGCCGTACTCGTCGGCCAGGTCGCGGGCGGAGACGGCCTGCCCGGTCCAGCGGGCGACGTGGGGATCGGTGGCGAGGGCGACGACGGCGCGGCCCATGAACCTTGGTGATTCCGACGTGCTCAGGTCGAGGCTGTCGGGGAGCAGCCCCGTCGCGGCGCCGACGTCGATGCGCTCGGTGCGCACGAACCCCGGCCACACCGACACCGCCGACACGCCCGGTGCTCCGTGCGCGACGAACTCGTGCGCGGTGTCACTGGTGATGCGATCGAGCGCGCACTTCCCCACGCCGTACGCCACCTGCCACGCGTACTCCTCCGCGCCCGACGAGCTCACGTTCACGATGAGTCCGGCGTTCGCCGCGACCATGGTGCGGGCCGCGAACACGCTCGCGACGTACGCGGAGCGGGTGCCGACATCGATCATGTCGTCCCAGTTGGAGAGGTCGGCTTCCCAGAAGGGAAGGCCCGACGTGAGCTGGTCCGTCACGATGAACGCGTTGTTCACGAGCACGTCGAGCTGGCCGTGTTCGGCGAGCACGCGGCCGAACAGCGCTTGCACGGCGGCGTCGTCGCGATGGTCGAGCGCGACCGCGATGCCGGTACCGCCGGCCTCCGCACCGACGGCGTCGACCTCGTGCGCGGTGGCGCCGATCGTGCCCGGGAGCGGGTGGTCGTCCTCACTGGTGGAGCGCGCGGTCACGTAGACGGTCGCACCCGCCGCGCCGAGCTCGAGCGCGATGCCCTTGCCGATCCCCCGGCTCGCGCCGGTGACGATCGCGACCTTCCCCGCCATCTTCCCGCTCATGCATCTCCCAGCCAGATCTCGGTCCGGTGCGAGACCGTGTCGTGCATGTCCTCGGACTCGCCGAGACACACCCGTCCGACGGTCGACCACGGACCGACGACGGCATCGCTCGGCGTGCCGGTGGCGGCGAACGACGTCCACGCCTCGCGCATGCGGGCCGAGAGAGCCTCGGCGGCGGCGGCGCGCTCGCCGGTCGCGCCGGAGAACTCACGCCAGCTGCTCACGTCGAAGGTGCCGAACGTGAAGGGCAGGTCCATGGCATGGCACGCCCTCCGCACCGGCGCCTCCCACGTGAACCGGTACCGGTAGACCGCGTTGCCGCGCAACGCGTGCCCGCGCGCCAACTGCTCGTTGGGGACGTGCAGCTCGAGGTCGGCGACCCCCTCCACCATGTCGTGGCCCGCCGCACCGAGGGCAGCGCGCACGCACCCCTCGTCGGTGATGCCGAGGTGGGCGGCCTTGCCCGCGAGGTATGGCACCGCGATGTCAGGCGGGAGCGCCGGCACCTGGTCGCGGAACAGCTCCATCTCGTGAGCGGTCGTGCCCACGACGAGCGGGATCGCCGGGAACGGCGACTCGTGCGCGCGGCCGTGGAGGAGGTCACCGTCGATCCACGGGTGGAACGGCATCATCCCGACCTTCACCAGCGCGTCGGTGACGGTGTGGTCCTGCGCCGTGAGCAGCGCGTCGACCGGGGCATCGCGCAGCTCGTCGAGCGAGGACGCGCCCGCGGCGGCGAGGAACGTGTCCGCGACCCACGCGGCCGCGTCGGCGTCGAGGGTGCCCGCGGGCGCTCCGCTCTGGAGGATGGCGCCGGCGACCGGGAGGTCGGGATACGCGGCGAGCAGGTGGGCGATGGCGCCCGAGCCGGCCGACTCGCCCATGAGGACGATCCGCTCGGGGTCACCGCCGAACGCGGCGACGTTGCTGCGCAGCCACTCGACCGCGGCCCGCAGGTCGCGCAAGGGAACGTTCGTCGGCACGCTCTCGGTCGCCAGCCAACCGAGCGCGCCGAGCCGGTAGTTGAGCCCGACGACGACCACGTCGTGGGCGGCGAGGTGCGCACCGTCGTACAGCGGAAGTGCCGCGCCGCCGACGCGGTAGCTGCCGCCCGGGACCCAGACCAGCACCGGACGCGCGGCCTCGAGCGCGGTTGGCGGGCCCGAGTGGTCGAGGGGGATGCACAGCTCGAGGGTGAGGCAGTCCTCGCGCTGGGCGACGGGGATCATGCCCGGGACGAGGTTGAGTCCACCCACGGTCTGCGGTGGCGCAGCGCCCGGTTCGGTGGCGTCGAACGGCTCCGTCCACGTGATCGGCTCGGGGAGGCCCCACCGCGCGGCGCGCGCGTAGGGCACGCCACCGAACCGCAGCACGTCACCCTGCAGGCCCACGATCGGCCCGACCGCGGTGTCGACGCTCACGCGCCCGTCAGTAGGCATCGGGATCGTTCTGCACCTCGAGCGGCACCGGGTGACGGAACAGCTCCGACGCATTCTTCCACGTGACCCGCGTGATCTCGTCGTCGGACAACCTCGCGAGCTGCGCGGCGAGCCGCTGCTGCGTGTGCGGCCAGGTGGAATCGGCGTGCGGGTAGTCGGACTCGACCAGAATGTTCTCGATCCCGATGACGTCACGCTGGAGGAACGCCGACGGATCGTCGATCGCACACACCCAGAAGTTGCGCCGGAACGTGTCGGCCGGACTCAGCTCGACGTCGTTCCACGTGCCGTACATCGCGTCGTACTTGCGCACGTGTTCGAGTCGGTCGAGCAGTCCGGCGACCCAGCCGATGCCACCTTCGCTGAGGCAGATACGGATGTTCGGAAAGCGCACCGGGATCCGGGAGTAGAGCCAGTCGACCGCTGCGAACATCGCGTACCCGAAGAAGAGGACGCCGATGGTGTCGCTGGGCGCGTCGGGTGACGTGGCCGGCGACGTGCCCGACGAGCCGACGTGCAGGCACACGACGGTCTCGGTCTCCTCGCACGCCGCCATCAGGGGATCCCAGTGGCCGCTGTGCAGCGACGGCAGCCCCAGCATGTGCGGCGCCTCGGAGAACGTGATCGCGGTGAAGCCGCGCTCGGCGTTGCGCCGGACTTCGTCGGCCGCGACCTCGGGATCGAGCAGATAGGGGATCTGCAGCGGGATCATGCGGCCCGGCGCGAAGCCCACCCAGTCCTCGAGCACCCAGTCGTTCCACGCCCGTACGGCCGCGAGCGCGAGAGCGGGATCCTCCGTGAGCTGTTGCAGCCGCTGCCCGGCGAACCCGGGGAGGAACGACGGGAAGCACAGCGACGCGTACACGCCGTTGATGTCCATGTCGGCGATGCGGGCCTCGATGTCCCACGCGCCGCGCCGCATCTGGTCGAAGCGGGTGGGCTCGAAGCTGTACTCGCTCACCGGGCGACCGACGACGGCGTTGAAGCCGACGTTGGGCATCTCCTGACCCTCGTAGAGCCACGCCTCGCTGCCGTCGTCGCGCTCGACGACGCGTGGTGCACGATCGGCGTACTGCGCGGGCATGCGCCCGTCGAATGCATTCGGGGGCTCGACGATGTGGTCGTCGACCGAGATCACCGTGTACCGGCGCTCGGCGCGCGTGGGCTCGGGCAGGAACGACACCTGCCCGCTCTGCGCGGTGGTGAAGCCTTGCTTGGCTTGGAGCTCTTCGAGCGGGATCGCCATCGCTGCGCCTCCTTACTCCAAGACGTCCGGCTCCTCGCGCACGAGCTCGCGCACGACACCGTGCCAGTACACCGGTGCGGCGCGCTCGATCAACGAGGCCTTGAGCTGCTTCTGGTGGGTCGGCGCGATCGGCAGCGGGGAGCGATCCATCGCGCGCACCAGCCAGTGCAACATGCACGTGCGTTCGAACAACACCGCCTTGTAGACCGCTTCTTCGATGGTCGGCGCCGTCACGATCACGCCGTGGCTCACGAGCAACGCGACCGACGCGTCGCCGATGCGGTCGGCGAGCTCGGCGCCGAGCGTGGGCTGGTCGACCTCGCCGTCGTAGTCGGTCACGAGCACGAGCTCGTCGACGAGGATCGACGAGTTCTGGTGCACGAGGTCGGGAAGCTCGCCGATGGCGGCGAGCGCGGTCGCGTAGGGCGGATGGTTGTGCACGACGACGGCGGCGTCGGCGCGCTGGCGGTGCAGCTCGGTGTGGAGATGCACCGCGGGGGTGACATCCCATGCCCCCTGGAGCACCGTGCCATCGGCGTCGATGGTGAGGAGGTCGCGAGCCCGCACTTCACCCCACCACAGCCCCCACGGGTTCACGAGGAAGTCGTCGCCCTGTTGCACGGTGATGTGGCCGGTCATGTTCTCGCACCAGCCGACGTCATCGAGGTGGCGCAGCGCGATCGCCAGCTCCTGCCCGGGCCTCAGCTCGATGCCGGGACCGGGCACCGCGCGCGGTGACCACGCGGCAAGCCCTCCAGGTCGCATTTCGGAGTCGGGCATGTCACCCCCCTCGACGCAGCGCGGTCAGTGTCGGAGCGTACCGGTGAAAGAGGACGTCGGTCACAGAGGGTTCGGCGACGTGACGACGGGGTACCGGTGTCACATGGGAATTCTGATTGCAGTCCTCGTCGTCCTGGCCATCATCGCCCTCGTTCTCTACATCGTCCGCCGGACTCGCGTCTGAGGAGACTCCGCGAGCTGCGCTCGGAGCCGGGTCTGCTCGATCAGTCGGGCAGCACAGCCGGCACTGGCTCGATCTGTTCCAGTCGGTGGTGCGGCAGCAGCACGAGGTTGAGGACGGACGCGAGGAGCAAGCCGGCCGCGGCACCGGCCAGCACGTCGAGCGGGCTGTGCGCGCCCAGGTAGATGCGCGAGAACGCAACGGCCAGCGCGGCGACGTACGCGACGATCCTCCATCCGCGAGTGAGGTACGGCGCGACGATGCCCGCCAGCGCGAACGCGACGATGGCGTGACCAGAGGGGTAGCTGGGTCCGTGCGCCGGGACGTGACGCAACATGGCGTCGGG
>Ga0126307_10001092_pt1 | contig 17891 bp, 17 predicted proteins | sample Plot28_FD_89955 | JGI IMG/M metagenome (GOLD analysis project Ga0126307, IMG submission 89955) | Serpentine soil microbial communities from UC McLaughlin Reserve, CA, USA - Plot28 | ecosystem: Environmental > Terrestrial > Soil > Grasslands | place: USA: UC McLaughlin Reserve, Lake County... | reverse complement strand
TGGAAACAGGAAGACTTGATTGACCTATATACTGATTTTTATAAGGGCCATCCTTTCACCCTTTTGAGCAGTCAGGAAATTTTTCTGAAACAAGTAGTAAACACGAATAAATGTGTAATACAGCTGGAAAAAGTTGGATCCAAATTGGTTGTTCATTCGGCAATTGATAATCTATTGAAAGGCGCTTCGGGGCAAGCCGTTCAAAATATGAACCTGATGTTTGGGCTCGATGAAAAAGCAGGACTCGCACTTAAACCAGCAGCATTTTAATGAATAAAATATGAAAGCAACAATTATTGGTGGCGGGAATATTGGGATGGCTTTGGCTGAAGGGTTGATTAGTGCGGGTGCCTGCAAGACAAATGATATTACAATAACCAGGAGAACTATTTCTTCCCTGTCAAAAATGGTTGACCAGGGTTTTCACACAAATACTGATAACGCAAAGGCAATTGAAAATGCGGACGCTGTTTTCATTTGCGTACTGCCACAACAATTAGACGAAGCGCTTTCACAGCTAAAACCTGCCATAAATCTGCAAAAGCAATTGGTGGTTTCTGTTGTTACCGGAGCACATACACAAGTATTCAGAGATGTATTCGGAGACAAGCTGCGTATTGTACGAGCTATGCCCAACACGGCTATGAGAGTGCGGGAAAGTATGACCTGCCTTTCTCCCGTCAATGCTACAGAGGAAGATGTCCTGCTGGTTCAGCATATTTTTGACACCATGGGCCAATGCATTTTAATTAACGAAGACATGATGAGTGCAGCAACGGCCTTATGTGCTTGTGGCATTGCTTTCTTCCTCCGTACCATAAGAGCCGCATCGCAAGGTGGAGTAGAAATTGGCTTTCATGCACATGATGCACTGAAGATCGCGTCGCAAACTGCATTCGGTGCTGCCAAACTTTTAATAGCTAATAAAACACATCCTGAAGAGGAAATTGACAAAGTAACTTCTCCAAAGGGATGCACCATTGCAGGCTTAAATGAAATGGAACACCAGGGATTAAGTTCAGCGCTGATAAAAGGAATTAAATTATCATCAAACATTGCCAACAATTTATATAAACAATCATGAAACTATTCGACGTATATCCGATAAATGACATCACCATTGCAAGAGCAAAAGATTCTTATGTGTGGGATGAAAATGGTGTGCAATATTTAGATATGTACGGAGGTCATGCAGTGATCAGCATTGGCCATGCACACCCGCATTGGGTACAAAAAATAGAAGACCAGTTAAATAAAATTGCTTTCTATTCTAATTCCGTTCAAATCCCCATTCAAAAGGAATTGGCAGATAAATTAGCTAAACTAAGTGGTAAAGAAGATTACCAGTTGTTCCTGGTGAATAGCGGCGCCGAAGCTAATGAGAATGCGTTAAAACTGGCTTCATTTCATACCGGTAGAAAAAAAATTGTTGCTTTCAAAAAATCTTTTCATGGAAGAACATCTTTAGCTGTAGCTGCTACTGATAATAAGAGTATTGTCGCTCCTGTAAATGAAACAGACAATATTGATTTTCTTCCTTTTAATGACGAAGAAGCGTTGAAAAAGTATTTTGAAAAAAATGGACCCAACGTAGCAGCCGTTATTATCGAGGCTATTCAAGGTGTTGGCGGAATTAATATCGCTACCGAAAGTTTCCTGCAATTGATTCGTCAGTTGTGTAATGAATATGAAGCTGTGTTAATTGCCGATGAAGTGCAGTGCGGTTATGGAAGGAGTGGAAAATTTTTTGCTATTGATCATGCCGGCATCAACGCCGATATTTATACAATGGCAAAAGGCATGGGCAATGGCTTTCCTATCGGCGGTATTTTGATTGCTCCTCAGTTTAAGCCAAAACACGGATTGTTGGGCACCACCTTCGGAGGCAACCACCTGGCTTGTGCTGCTGCATTGGCTGTACTGGAGGTAATTGAACAGGACGACTTAATTGAAAAAGCAAAACAGCGTGGTCAATATCTTTTAAACAAACTAAAAAAGGTTGATGGCATTGAAAATATACGCGGATTGGGGCTGATGATTGGTTTTGATGTGCCTGAAGAGCTCAAAGATTTACGAAAAAATCTGTTGTTGCATCACAATGTGTTTACCGGCGAAGCAAAACCTAATGTCATCCGGCTACTACCGGCGTTAACTATTAACCGCAAACAAATGGATGAATTCCTGGAAGCCTTACTTGAAGCTATAAACGAGTTGCGCAGCGAACAAAGCGTACAAGTGAGTGACACAACGGAAGCTTCATAGAAGTACTATAGTCGATAACAAAACAAATTACCACCGGATTGAAACAGTTCATTTCAGCTTATGATATAAAGGACATCGATGCTTTAGTTGAAAAAGCTTTGGCTTACAAAACCAATCCCTTCCGCCATAAAAATTTGGGCATTCAAAAACGAATTGGATGTTTGTTTTTGAACCCTAGTATGCGTACACGACTGAGTACGCAGATAGCTGCACAAAACCTGGGTATGGAAGTTATTGTTTTTAATGTAGGCTCGGAGGGATGGGCCCTGGAATTTGAGGAAGGTGCGATCATGAATGGAACAACCGTTGAACATGTAAAAGATGCCGCCCCTATCATGGGTAATTATTTTGACATTCTTGCTATCCGGACATTTCCTTCTTTAAAAAACCGTGAAGAAGATTATAGCGAAAAATATATAAAGCAGTTCATAAAATATGCAGAAATACCAGTCATGAGTTTAGAAAGTGCAACCTTACATCCTTTGCAAAGCTTAACAGATATTGTTACCATAGTGGAAGATCGTCGCAATTCATTGAAGGGGACGGAGAATAAACCCAAGATAGTTTTAAGCTGGGCTCCGCATGTAAAGCCTTTGCCACAATGTGTAGCCAATAGTTTTTCGCAATGGATAAATGCATGGGGCCAGGCTGACTTTGTCATTACACATCCCGAAGGCTATGAACTGGATAAAGAATTTACGAAAAGTGCTACTGTCATTCATGATCAAAATGAAGCACTACAAAATGCAGATTATGTGTATGTAAAGAACTGGAGTTCTTATAAAGAGTATGGACAGGTTTTAATCACTGATAAAAGCTGGATGCTGACGAATGAAAAGTTGAAACGAACTAACAACGCAAAAGTGATGCATTGTTTACCTGTACGTAGAAACATAGAATTAAGTGATGAGATATTAGATGGACCTAATAGTTTGGTAACACAGGAAGCATCAAACAGGGTATGGGCAGCGCAGGCGGTGTTGAGTGAAATTTTGGCCGACTCAAACCCAGGGAGGGATTAGCAATAACCCAAAGCAGCATAAGCAAGATTCACAAAACTCAGGACTTTACTTATTGCAATAATGGCTGAAAAAAAAAATAGCGGGGTTATTAATACTTCTTTCCCTTTGAAGGGTATGGGGAACACCCTTTACATCGTAAAGATTGGAGGAAATATTATTGATGATGAGCAAAAGCTTGAACACTTTCTAAAACAATTTGCTGCTATTGGTACTAAAAAAATATTGGTACATGGAGGCGGGAAACTAGCTACTAAACTAGCAGAGCAAATGAAAGTACCGCAACGAATGATTGAAGGAAGAAGGATCACGGATGCTGAAACATTGAAGATAGTAACCATGGTGTATGCAGGATACATCAATAAAAATATTGTGGCACAATTGCAGGCGCTTGAATGTAATGCAATTGGAATAAGCGGCGCTGATGGCAATGCCATACTGGCCCACAAAAGAACTTCTAAAAATAATTCCCCCGGTAATGTGGCAATTGATTACGGTTTTGCCGGTGATATTGACAACATTAATATTCCCTTATTTCAAAGCCTGTTGGAACAAAGTATCAGCCTTGTAATTGCCCCTATCACACATGATAAAAAAGGCCAGCTGCTCAATACAAATGCTGATACCATTGCACAGGAGATTGCAAAGGGATTAAGTGGTTGCTTTGATGTAACTCTTATCTACTCTTTCGAAAAAGAAGGCGTATTGCTGGATGCTAATGATGACAATTCCGTAATTAGAGAAATTGATCCTGGCTCCTACAAAGACCTAAAACAGAAACAACTTGTATTTGCCGGCATGATACCCAAACTGGACAACGCATTTAGTGCCTTGCAAAGTGGTGTGAAGAAAGTGATTATAGGAAAAGCTGAGAACTTACATGATTTAATAAAAGGCACATCAGGCACAACCATCGTTAATGAGTAAAGACCTGAACATACTGCAAAAAGAAGCCATTGAATTTCTCCAGGAACTCATTAAACTTCCTTCCTTTAGTAAAGATGAATGGCAAACCGCCAGTGCCATAACTAAATACTTAGCTGAAAAAGGCTTACAGGTGACACGGGTAAGTAATAATGTGTTGGTATCAAATAAATATTTCGATGACGCAAAACCTACCCTACTTCTGAATTCTCATCACGATACGGTAAAACCGAGTAGCAATTTTACCAAAGACCCTTTTACTCCATTAATTGAAGATGGGCGATTGTTTGGATTAGGTAGTAATGATGCAGGTGGTTCCCTGGTAGCTTTGATGACTACCTTCCTGCATTTTTACGAGCAGCCCGACCTAAAATATAATCTTGTCTATGCCGCTACTGCGGAAGAAGAAATATCAGGCGCTAATGGAATTGAAAACGCACTGCAATACCTGCCAACGATTGATTGCGCTATTGTGGGTGAACCTACCTTGATGCAAATGGCTGTTGCTGAAAGAGGGCTGGTTGTTTTAGATTGTGTAGCCCACGGAAAAGCAGGCCATGCTGCCCGCAATGAGGGCGACAATGCCATTTATAAGGCTTTAAAAGATATTGAGTGGATCAGGTGCCACCAATTTGAAAAAGTTTCCAACCTGCTGGGACCTGTGAAAATGAGCGTGACAGTTATTGATTCAGAAAACAAGGCACATAATGTGGTTCCTGCGCAGTGCAAATTTGTAGTAGATGTAAGGGTTAATGAATTATATACGTTGGAAGAAATAGTGGATGCCATCAAGGCTAACGTTCAAAGTGAAGTAATCCCGAGAAGTGTTCGTTTAAAATCGTCATCGATTTCCCTGGAGCATCCGTTAGTAAAAGCCGGTTTATCATTAGGAAGAACCTACTATGGCTCGCCTACTGCATCCGACAAAGCCCTGATGCCTTTCCCTGCATTAAAACTCGGTCCCGGGGATTCAGCAAGAAGTCACATCGCAGATGAGTTTATATTTATAGAGGAAATCGAAGAAGGCATAGAACTTTATATCCAACTCTTAAATAAGTTTTTGAAATGAAACTTTGGCAGAAAGAAAATACAACAGTTTCACAATTGATAGAAAAGTTTACAGTTGGCAGGGATAAAGAGTTTGACTTGTTGCTGGCAAAATATGACGTGCAGGGTTCTATTGCCCATGCAAAAATGTTGGGTGAGGTTGGATTAATGACGAAACAAGAGTCAGATAAAGCTGTTGAAGCATTAGAACAAATAGCTGAAGAAATTGAAAATTCAAAATTCAAAATTGAAAATGATGTTGAAGACGTTCATTCACAGGTGGAACTTTTATTAACTCAAAGAATAGGCGACATTGGCAAAAAAATTCACAGTGGCAGAAGCCGCAACGACCAGGTGGCGGTAGATATTAAACTCTATTTACGGGCAGAAATTGTGAGTATAAAAAATGAAACAAAAGAATTGTTTGATCTTTTGATCGCTCAAAGTGAAAACTACAAGGACAAATTTTTGCCAGGCTATACTCATTTACAAATTGCCATGCCTTCTTCCTTTGGACTATGGTTTGGAGCCTATGCAGAAAGCTTTATCGATGACCTGGAGGTTTTATCAGCTGCCTACATAATTACCAATAAAAACCCTTTAGGAAGCGGTGCAGGATATGGATCATCTTTCCCTCTAAACAGGCTAATGACAACACAGCTATTGAAGTTTTCTGCACTTAATTATAACTCGGTATATGCACAAATGACACGGGGCAAAACAGAAAAGATAGTAGCCATGGCATTAAGCTGCATAGCTGCCACTCTTGGTAAACTGGCAATGGATTGTTGTTTATACCTGAATCAAAACTTTGGTTTTATATCCTTCCCATCGGAACTAACTACAGGCAGCAGTATAATGCCTCACAAAAAAAATCCTGATGTTTTTGAACTGATCCGGGCTAAATGCAATCGCATCCAATCTACGCCTAACGAACTTATCTTACTCCTCAATAATCTTCCTTCAGGGTATCATCGCGATCTACAACTCACGAAAGAAATTTTATTTCCGGCAATTGAAGAGTTGAAATCGTGCCTTCAATTAGCAAGGCTTATGCTTTCGAATATGGAGGTAAAAGATAACATCCTCGCGGATGAAAAATATAAATACCTGTTCAGCGTAGAAGCGGTGAATGAACTGGTTAATAAGGGCATTCCTTTCCGGGAAGCATATCAACAAATAGGCAATAAAATTGAAAATGGAAATTTTGACTTCGACCTTTCTAATGGCTTACACCATACACACGAAGGGAGTATAGGTAATCTCAATAATAAAGAGATACAAGACCTGATGCAGAAAACCGTTGAAAAATTTGCCTGATCACGTAGATCTTTTTCTGTACATAAATTAACAGCAGTATCTTCTTTTGCTCGCAGCTAGGAATTTAATTTCTGAAGACAATGCTTCAGGCTTTCCTTCCAAGGTTTTAGATCTAATCCATACGTATCGACAATCTTTGATTTATCCAATACAGAATAAGCAGGGCGTTGGGCCGGAGTGGGATATTTTTCGGTTGATATAGGATTAACTACACAATCAGACGAAACTATTTTTTTAATCTCGTTCGCAAAATCAAACCAGCTGATTACTCCATCATTGCTATAGTTATATATACCGGGAGTCCATTTATTTGAAAAGATAATTTGTAAAATTGCTTGTGCCAGGTCAGCAGCATACGTAGGTGAGCCAATCTGGTCATTGACTACACTTATACTTTGCTTTTCGTTCATTAATCGGATCATGGTTTTAACGAAATTCTTTCCATAAGAAGAATAGACCCAGGAAGTGCGAATGATTAGGGAGTCAGGATTATTTTTGAATGCTAGCTGTTCACCCATTAACTTACTTGCCCCATAAGCATTTACCGGGTCAATATTATCCGTTTCACTTAAGGGTTTTGCACCCGTTCCATTAAAAACATAATCTGTGGAAATGTGAATCAACCTGCAATTATATTGAGAGCATAATTCTGCTATAGTGCCAACTGCCTCGCCATTAATTTCGAAAGCTACACTCTTTTCTTCCTCAGCCTTGTCTACTGCCGTGTAAGCTGCACAATTAATAAAGTAGCGCGGACCATAAACCTTAAAAGCTGCTTGCAATGCTTCTTTATCAATAATAGAAAGCTCGTCGCGGCTAAAGAAAGTAAATGTTGCTCCCGGATAATCAAACGACAGTTCTTTCAATTCACTTCCTAATTGCCCATTACTGCCTGAAACCAATATTTTTATGGGTGATGGCATTATCCGCGGAATTCAAAATTGTTTTTACAATCTTTAAGAGACGGAGATTTTAAATCTTTTTCCACCACAATTTCTTTCCCCGCTGGTATTTGCCAATCAATGTTCAAAGAAGAATCATTGAAATGAATGCCGCCTTCGCTTTCCTTATTATAGAATTGATCACATTTATAAAGTACAATTGCCGTTTCGCTTAAAACAGAAAAACCGTGTGCAAAACCGGCAGGAATAAAAAGCTGCTTATTGTTTTCCGCGGAAAGTTCAATAGAAAGATGTTTCCCAAATGTGGGTGAGCCCTTCCTGATATCTACAGCTACATCGATAATATTTCCCTGCAAAACCCTAACGAGCTTTGACTGTGCAAATGGGTTTAACTGGTAGTGCAATCCACGTATAACGCCATACGAAGATTTGGATTGATTATCCTGCACAAACTTTAAATTAACTCCGGCCTCTGAAAATTTTTTTTCATTATAGGCTTCATAAAAATAACCACGATCATCCTCTAAGACTTTTGGTTCAAAGATCAGGAGGCCTGAAATATCAGTTTTAATAAAAGACATAATTAAAAACTCCAGTACGTTCTGCTTTTCACTTTTCCCCGGTACATTCCTTTAAGGTCGGCAATCAAAGCATGTGGTTTTGAAATGGAAGAAAAATAATCATCGTCAAAATCTACATAGGGTTCATGACATACGGTGACAATCACGGCATCATAGTCTTTCCCAATGGCGTTTGCAAGCCCAAAGCCGTACTCATGTTCTAACTCTTCGCTGCTTGCATGAGGATCAACCACATCTACGTTAAGAAAGAACTCCTTTAATTCCTTTACAACATCGGCTACTTTAGAATTTCGTATGTCACTTACATTTTCTTTGAAAGTAGCTCCCATCACCAATACTCTTGCAGCCTTGACGTCTGTTACATTGCTGATAATGTGACGTACTACTTTTCGCGCAACATAAAATGACATATTATCATTAATATGGCGGCCAGCCAGAATTACTCTTGAGTTATATCCCAGTTCACTGGCTTTGTAAGTGAGGTAATAGGGATCAACACCAATACAATGTCCGCCTACCAGGCCAGGGCTAAACTGCAAAAAATTCCATTTGGTGCCCGCCGCTTCCAACACTTCAAAAGTATTGATGCCCATCTTGTCAAAAATGATGGACAGCTCGTTCATTAAAGCAATATTTAGATCCCTTTGTGTATTCTCAATCACTTTTGCGGCTTCAGCAACTTTTATTGAAGCGGCTTTATGTACGCCGGCCTTTACCACCAACTGGTAAACTTTAGCAACAGTATCTAATGATTCGGCATCACAACCTGAAACCACTTTTATAATAGTTGCCAGTGTGTGCTTTTTATCACCTGGGTTGATCCGTTCAGGAGAGTAGCCCGACTTAAAATCTGTAATATTTTTTAGCCCTGATATCTTTTCAATGATAGGAAGACAATCCTCTTCTGTGCAACCGGGGTACACTGTAGATTCAAATATGACATAGTCACCTTTCTTGATAACTTTGCCGATTGTTTCGGATGCTTTTTTTATGGGTGTTAAATCCGGTACATTATGCTCATCAACCGGTGTTGGAACAGCTACAATAAAAAACTTAGCTTCCCTTAAAACATCAACAGAATTTGTAAATGTAATGTCGCATCCTATAAACGAATCCTTTTCGAGTTCATTACTTGGATCGATTGCCTGTTTCATCAACTCTATGCGCCTGGCATTTATGTCGAACCCAATCACAGAAAGTTTTTTTGCAAATTCCAACGCAATGGGAAGTCCAACATACCCCAAACCAATAACAGCTAGCTTTTCCTTTTTTTCAACCAAATCCTGGTACATAGAAGTTTGACTTGTAGAGATCAAATATCATTTATTACTTACAAATTCTTTTGGCTGTTTTGTCCACTCCTCAGCAGAAAGAGATTTAAAATATTCATAGGTTTTCGCAAGTCCTTCTTTACGTGAAACCTTTGGAGACCAGCCTAGAATTTCCCTAGCTTTTGTAATGTCCGGCTTTCGTTGTTTTGGATCATCAGCGGGCAATGGCTTATAGACTATTTTCACGTTGCCACCTGTTAGCTTGAGAACTTCTTCTGCAAAATCTTTTAAAGATATTTCATCAGGATTACCAATGTTTACAGGCAAATGATAATCGCTTAACAATAAACGGTAAATACCTTCTACAAGATCATCTACGTAACAAAAAGATCGTGTTTGAGAACCGTTGCCAAACACCGTCAGGTCTTCTCCGCGTAAGGCTTGTCCAATAAATGCAGGCAACGCTCTTCCATCATTTAACCTCATACGCGGCCCATAAGTATTAAAAATGCGAATGATCCTGGTCTCTACACTATGAAAATTGTGGTAAGCCATAGTAATAGACTCGAGATATCTTTTTGCTTCGTCATATACACCGCGAGGGCCTACAGGGTTTACATTTCCCCAGTATTCTTCAGTTTGGGGGTGAACCAGGGGATCTCCATACACTTCACTGGTTGATGCTACCAGAATCCTTGCTCCTTTTGCTTTAGCAAGACCCAAACAATTGTGTGTACCCATAGCACCAACCTTCAATGTTTGGATAGGGATCTTTAAATAATCAATGGGGCTTGCAGGGGAAGCAAAATGAAGTATATAATCCAGGCTGCCGGGGAGATGAATAAATTTGGTTATATCATGATGATAAAACTCAAACTCCTTTAGTTTAAAAAGATGTTCAATATTCCTCAGATCCCCTGTAATAAGGTTATCCATGGCTATGACACGATACCCCTCATAAATAAACCGGTCGCACAGGTGAGAACCAAGGAAACCTGCACCACCGGTAATCAAAATCCTTTTTTCCATTAAACAAATTTCGGTTGATTTACCAGGGGCCTTCCAATGCTTTCATAATGGAAACCCTTTTTTTCCATTATTTGAATATCAAAAACGTTTCGTCCATCAAAGATTACAGGGTCTTTTAAATATTCCAGTATTTTATCAAAATCGGGTGTTCTGAATTCATTCCATTCTGTAGCTATAATAAGGGCATCAGCATTTTCAATACATTCATATTGGGCTTCTGCATAACTTATCTTGTCGCCTAAAATGTTTTTTACATTATTGACAGCTTCAGGATCAAAAGCGCAAATACTGGCCCCATTTTCCAACAAAACATCAATTAACTCTAAAGCGGGCGCTTCTCTTATATCATCTGTATTGGGTTTAAAGGCCAACCCCCATATTGCGAAACGCTTTCCTGTCAGATCATTATTGTAGTAGCGTTTAATCTTTGAAATCAAATGCAGTTTTTGTTTTTCATTTACTTCGGTAACAGAATTTAGTATCTTAAAGTCGTAAGCTACTTCTTTGGCAGAATACATCAACGCCTTTACATCTTTGGGAAAACAGCTACCGCCGTACCCGATGCCAGGAAACAGGAAGCGTTTGCCAATCCTGTCATCGCTACCAATTCCTTTACGAACCATATCTACGTCAGCACCCAAACGTTCGCACATTTGAGCAATCTCATTCATAAAAGATATTTTCGTAGCCAAAAAAGCATTGGCTGCATACTTGGTTAATTCTGCGGAACGTTCGTCCATGAAAATAATTGGGTTACCCTGGCGAACATAAGGAGTATATAACTCGATCAGAAGAGCCTTGGCTCTTTCAGACGTGGTGCCAATTACGATCCTATCTGGCTTCATAAAATCTTCTACGGCAACTCCCTCACGTAAAAATTCCGGATTAGACACTACATCAAATTCACCATTATAATTTCTTGCAATAGCGGCATGCACCTTTTCCGCGGTACCTACAGGCACTGTACTTTTATCAATGATGATCTTATAGTCTGTAAGAAGGGTGCCTATTTGCTCTGCCACACCCAAAACATACTTGAGATCTGCGGAGCCATCTTCACCTGGAGGTGTAGGTAAGGCAAGAAACACAATTTCTGCTTGATCCAGGCCTTCTTTCAGGTCGGTTGTGAAAGACAGGCGTTCCTCTTTGAGGTTGCGTTCAAATAATTTTTCAAGTCCTGGTTCGTAAATAGTGATTTGACCATTTCTCAGTTTATTGACTTTACGTTCATCAATATCTACACAACAAACATGGTTTCCGGTTTCTGCAAGGCAGGTACCAGTTACCAAACCAACATAACCGGTTCCAACAACAGTAATTTTCATAACGTATGATTAGGGGTTTATAAATTCTAAAACTTTCGTGGTGATGAAACTAAGTTGCTCATCATCCATTTCCGAATGCATTGGAAGGGAAATAACACGTTCCGTTAACCAATCTGTAACTGGGAGGTCTGTGTGTGACGAATTGAAATGTGCAAACATCTTTTGGCGATGTGCCGGCACAGGGTAATAGATCATCGAGGGAACGTTTTGGCCTGCAAGATAATCTTGTAATTTGTTTCTATCAACTCCTTTTAAAATTAAAGTATACTGGTTGAAAACATGCCTGCTATGAGGGGCCCTAAAAGGAACAGTAATCTTTGGATGACCTGAAAAAGCGGCATCGTAATGCTGAGCTGCCGCCCTGCGGGCGTCAATGTAGTCTTCCAGGTACTTCAATTTTATTTCTAACACAGCGGCCTGGAGTGTATCTAAACGGCTATTGCAACCTACTATATCATGGAAATATCTTTTGCTTTGGCCGTGGTTTGCCACCATTTTCAGACTATTTGCCAACTCATCATTATTAGTCATAATAGCTCCAGCGTCGCCAAAGGCCCCGAGGTTTTTAGAGGGAAAAAAGGAAGTGGTGCCTATTGTTCCTATAGCACCTGTTTTTTTTGTGGTACCGTCTGAAAAATAATAATCACATCCAATTGTCTGGGCATTATCCTCTATTACATATAAGCTGTTAGCTGCAGCAATTTTCAAGATCTCTTCCATATTGGCAGCCTGGCCGAATAAATGGACCGGCACAATGGCCCTGGTTTTAGGTGTTATGGCCCTTTGCAAGGCTTCGGTATCAATACAAAATGTTTTTGGGTCAACATCAACAAATACAGGTGTAAGCTTTAGCAACGCTATAACTTCCGTGGTAGCTATGTAGGTAAAAGAGGGTGTAATAACTTCATCGCCTGGCTGGAGGTCAAGAGCCATCATCGCAATTTGTAAAGCGTCGGTGCCATTAGCGCAGGGAATTACGTGCTTTACGCCATTGTAAGTAGCCAGACTTTTGGTAAAATTTTGAACCTGGGGTCCATTAATAAAAAGACAACTTTCTATAACACTTGAAATTGCAGCATCGATTTCAGGTTTGATTTTTTGATACTGCTGTTTTAAATCAACCATTTGAATGGAACGCATCAGGATAATTTTAGCCTGCATCCGATGTCTATGTTACACCAGATAAATACTTAAGTATCCACATTCAGGCGCGCAAAAATAGGAAAATATGGTTTGGGTGAATGCCAGAGTTATAATTTTGATCACTTTAAACAAAACAGGCTTTGCTTTTTTTCTATAATTTTTCTATTCAACTTTATTTTATAGGTGTAAGAACAGTTGCCTTATGGAATAAGAAAGCAAGAGAATGGCTAAGTGGCAGAAAAGATCTGTTTTCTGTTCTAAAAAAGAAAATCTCTGTAAATGACCGGATCATCTGGCTGCATTGCTCGTCAGCCGGCGAGTTTGAACAAGGAAAACCCATTATTGAAAAGCTGAAATCGAATTATCCTGCTCACAAAATCCTGATCTCCTTTTTTTCCCCTTCCGGGTATAACACAGCTTGTCATTATAAACAGGCAGACATGGTTACCTATCTTCCTCTGGACACCAAAAAGAACGCAAAACGGTTCATTGAACTCGTAAATCCTGAACTAGTCATTTTTGTTAAGTACGAATTTTGGTATCACCATTTATCTGTCGCAGCTTTTAAACACATTCCTTTGCTTTTGGTGTCTGCTGCATTCAGAAAAGACCAGCCTTTTTTTAAATGGTATGGGAAATTTTACCGGCAAATGCTTTTCCTATTTCGTCACATTTTTGTACAGGATGAAATCTCGCAGCAACTATTAAAACAGGCCAATATCACACATTGCAGCATTAGTGGTGACACAAGATTCGACCGGGTCTATGAAATAAGAGAAAAATTTACGGAGGTGCCCTTGCTCAAAGATTTTATTGCAGGCAATAAGGTAATAGTAGCAGGAAGTACATGGACAGATGACGAACAATTACTTTCCGGGTACAACGGTTTAAAACTAATTATTGCACCGCATGAAATTACGCCGTCGCATCTTACGCAAATAGAAAAACGGTTTCGGAATTCCGTCCGTTATTCGGAGTTACCAGGCGCCGGGAAAGAAAAAGCACACGTATTGATTATTGATAATGTTGGGATGCTTTCCAGGCTTTATTATTATGCTACTGTAAGCTATGTTGGTGGCGGCTTTACCAAAGATGGAATTCATAACATCCTGGAAGCGGCGGTGTATGGCAGGCCCATAATCTTTGGACCCAATTACAAAAAGTATAGAGAAGCTAATGAATTAATAGAAGCTGGCGGCGCATTCAGTGTAGAAAATGGCACGCAATTAACGGAAAGGCTAAACGCTTTATTAAAGGATGAGGAAAAACTACGAGATGTAGGCAGAAAAGCTCAAAACTATGTTCAAAAGAAAAGAGGGGCTACCGATATAGTAATTCAATTTATTCATGCAAACCGTCTTCTCACCAAATGATAAAAATGTTGCACCACTTCTTTACTATCGTTCCAACCTAATTTGAATTTCAATTCCCTGTTTATCCAATATTCTGCTTCTGAAAGAATACCAAAGCCATTAATGGTCTTGATACTCCTTTCATACATGGCGTCATCACCGCGAAACAACTCACTAACAAAGGTGAAACGGTCATTGATACCAATGCCTTTACGTAAGTCTTTAATAGGTGTATCTTTTAACACGTGCGCCACTTCTGTCTTTTGCTGTTTTAAGCGGTCGTTCAGTGACTCTTTAGAATCAGCAATTGCCTCATGAACTTCCTTTGCGGGTTGATGCTGCACTAAGGTAGGTGTCTCCTCCACTGCATCAAATGCAGGATAAAAACTGCTTTGTGTACTAACGGGTTTGGGCTGTTCGTCTTTACGTACAAACTGCTCATTCGATACGGGTTTGGGCAAAAAATAATCGTGTTGCTTTGGTATTTCCTTTGGAACCTTTACTTGTATTTTAGGCTCTGAATCCGCAACAAATACAGGCCTGTCTTGTTTGAGAGGGGTTAGATTTTCTTCTTTGACAACTTCTGCCTGCGGTGTGGGCACAACTTCTTTTGCAAAGTTGAATTGTGCGGGCATGGTGATGGCCACTTTAGCCGTACTTAGAGAGCCATTTTTTTGTTGAAGTTGTAACAGTTCTAATTGAAGCAGTTGAACAGTGGGCAGCAATTGAGCAGGCGTAAAACCTTGTTCTTTTTGCTGGTATAACTTATCAATGAGAGCCTTAATTCTTTCCATTGTTTATGGTACTTTCGCTGTTTTTTACAATAGGATGTTTAGTAAAGAACGAAAAGATGCGCCCAAAATTACTAACAGATTGTAAATAGATCGAAAACAAGCCATAATTTATTCCTGAATGTTCATTGAACCAAACATAAGAGGCGAACGACGTGGATGGATCGAGGTGATCTGCGGCTCCATGTTTTCCGGCAAAACTGAAGAATTAATACGACGCCTGAAGCGGGCGAAAATTGCGAATTTGAAGGTGGAAATATTTAAACCGGCTATTGATACAAGATATGATGAAATAAAAATTGTATCTCATGACGAGAACGCCATTCAGTCTACTCCCATTGACAATTCGCAAACCTTATTGCTAATGGCACAAGACGTAGATGTAATAGGTATTGACGAAGCGCAGTTCTTTGATGATGAGATTGCTAACGTATGCGATGAGTTAGCCTTACGCGGTATCAGGGTAATTGTAGCAGGGCTGGATATGGACTATATGGCCAAGCCTTTCGGACAAATGCCCTTTCTTTTGGCCAAGGCTGATTATATTACCAAATTGCATGCTATCTGTGTAAAGTGCGGCAATAATGCCAATTATTCTTACCGCATTATACCAAACGAAGAACAAATCATGCTAGGGGCAAAAAACGTTTACGAGCCCCGTTGTCGTAACTGTTTTATTTTGGATGGGGCGATTGATTAAAAGAGGTTATTCTTGTTTCGTTGTAAACAGAACTAAACAATTGTTACAAACAACGGGAGGTCATTATAATTGTTTTCCAGTGATTTTACCCCTGCTCACCATTTTTTTCTCTCCACCTGCAATCAATTCAAAATTATTTTGTAAAACAAGACCTGTATTGATATCTACTACCAGTTTAGCCGTTTGTGTACCTGAAGATGTTGTATCTCCTTTATTTAGCGTGGAGTTGGCACTAAGAATTGCTTTGTTGCCGAGGATCTGCCTTAATTTATAAGTTGTAATCATCTTGCCCTGCCCACGGCCTAGTTTTGCAGTAGATTCCCTTTCCCAGCTATCACCCTGTTTTACTTTCTTGCCAGGAAAAATTTCAAAGAACTGCGAAAAAGTCGCTTTGACATCCCTGTCATTAAATTGAGTTTTAAATTGTTGGATCATTCCTGCTCTTGCTTCTGCGGGCAAATTCAATTGATTGACTACAGCCTCTCCAATTTGATCAAATCCTTTTACTTCTGTAATCTCGCCCTTCTTATCAACTTTCATAGTAAAGCTCTTGCCTTTCACGGCAGAAAATAGGTTTGATATCATATTTAGCGGATTGGTGGCATTGCCCGCAGGTGCATCTGAATCAAATTCCATTTTTTGCCCACCCATGTCCATAGACATTGCTATTCGGTCATATGTAGTTTCAAGTGTTTTCTTCGTTCCATCATCACTTAACACTTTCACGTTATATTTCCATTTCATACCCGTAGACATTTTCTTGCCCTGCCTATCCTGCCCCACTTCAAAGTCCATCGCATAGGCATACGACTTTCCTTTTTGCAGGTTGAATTTGAGATCTACTTCTTTGCTTGTGACACTTGAAGACGGTGACACGATGGTATCCATAGCCGTTGACAGGGTATCTTCTATTACCAGGCTACTATCATTCGTGGTATTAACTACCGGCTCTTTCTTAACCGTGTCATTACTACCGCAAGCATAAATCAAGACAGCAAGTAATATCCAAAAGGGAAACTTACTTTTCATAAAAAGAGATTGTTTACAAAATAATCATATCAAAGGCAGCTTAAAAAATGAATCGGTTATTTTCGCAAGAAATCTTATCAAAGCTTTTACACAAATATGGACTTTATTTAAAAAAGACGTATTGCTCGAAATTCGTCAGCAATACGCTTTTTATGGCGTTCTCCTTTACGTGGGCGCCACCATCTTTGTTTTATACATGGCCATTGAAAATCCTAATACAGGCACGTGGAACGGACTCTTCTGGATCATCCAGCTTTTTATAAGTATTAATGCAGTAGCTAAAAGTTTTTTGCAGGAGAACCGCAACCGGATGCTTTACTATTATACCATTGCCAGCCCGCAAAATTTTGTGTTAGCCAAGTTGCTTTTTAATTCCATTTTAATGTTAGTGATGAGCGCTTTAAGTATGCTCCTGTTTTCTCTTTTTATGGATTATCCTGTTAAAAAAACAGGCATTTTCGTGGGAATTGTTTTTTTAGGAGGTTGGAGTTTAAGCCTCGTGTTTACTTTCCTCGCAGCCATTGCTGCTAAAGCACAACAAAATGCAGCTATCATGGCTATCCTTGGTTTTCCTATAATTATTCCACAACTACTCATACTTATGAAAATCTCATCTGGTGTATTTCTAATCTCTGGTTCTGTTCCAGCCATCAACATTTCATTGCTTCTTGTTTCAGATTTACTGGTAGTGCTGTTAGCTATCATTTTGTTTCCCTTTTTATGGAAAGACTAGTTTCCAGAATAATTTGTAATTGAACAACCTTCCCCCTTATTTTTGCTCCCGATTAAACGATTGCTGCTTTATAAACCCCAATGCATGAAAAAATGGTGGTGGAAAATAGTATGTATTTTACTTCTGGTATACACCATAACTGCAGGCTTGCTATTTAACGTTCCGCGTAAACCGATTATACAGGAATCCATACGCAACCTTTATTTCCACGTATGTATGTGGTTTAGTATGATGATTCTTTTTACCATTTCGGTAGTACATGCTGTAAAGTACCTGCGCAATAATAATCTCAGGTCCGATATTCTGTCCCGGCATTATGCCGTGGTTGGGATTGTATTTGGGGTACTAGGTTATAGTACAGGAATGATATGGGCTTCTTTTACATGGGCTGATCCTAACAGTTCATCATTTTCCTCCTTTGGTGCTATTGCCAAAGATCCGAAATTGATTGGAGCTGCTATTG
>Ga0126307_10001091_pt1 | contig 17893 bp, 20 predicted proteins | sample Plot28_FD_89955 | JGI IMG/M metagenome (GOLD analysis project Ga0126307, IMG submission 89955) | Serpentine soil microbial communities from UC McLaughlin Reserve, CA, USA - Plot28 | ecosystem: Environmental > Terrestrial > Soil > Grasslands | place: USA: UC McLaughlin Reserve, Lake County... | reverse complement strand
GAGGATTTTCGTAACGGTGTCGAGCCGCGCTTTGAGCAGCGCCTGCGCCTCGATGCCCTCGATCTTCAGCTCGACCTCGCCCAGATGTGCCTGCGCCCCGACGCTGACGTTGAGCAGCTTCCGGACCCTGGCGAGCACGGCCACCCGGGCATCGAGGTCGTCGACCTCGATGTCGATCTTGTCAACCTTGACGACCGGGATGTCTGCCAGGACATCCGGGCCCTCCTCCATATCCACGTCCTTCCGGTCCACCACCGAGTAATCGGGGAACTCCTCGCGCTTTCGCTTTCGGCTCCGAGAAGCGCTTCGACCGTTGGACTTTGCCCGGCTCTTGTCCCTCGGCGCCTTGGAGTCGGAGTCGCTCTCTACGCGCCTCGACTCCGTTTGCGCCCCGGACCTGTTGTGGGTGGACGAAGACCTGCTCGATCCGGATGACCGGCTGCGGGAGCTCGCCCCGGACCGACTGCTCGAGGAGGACGAGCGCTTTCTCGACTTGGATGAAGAGCCTTTGGAGCTCTTGGATGAAGAGCCCTTGGAGCTGCCGGAGCGCTTCTTGCTGCTGGACCGAGACTTTTGCTGGGGCATCCTGCCCTACTCCTCCTTACGACACAGACCGTGGTCGGCGCTTACCCGAATACCCGCGTTCAACACGCGCCCGTGCAGTTCCGAAAATCATTTTGCAGCCGTTCAAACCCTCTGCACAATGGGTAAGTCCAGATGCACACCGCCGGCGCGATTGGCGCTGCTGGCACGGAAGCCAAGAGAGGCGATAACCATGGCCCAGACAACGCGATCCTCGAGTACGCGCTCGAAGTCCTCGAGCACGCGCTCGAAGCGCAGCGGTTCGACATCCGGCAGATCGACGAGCCGAAACGGCTCGTCCAGCAAACGTAGAAGCACGAGCTCACGATCGGGGAACACGCGAGGGCGGAGCAGCTCATCGAGGCCGTCGAGCTCTCGCTCGCGCACGACGTCCAAGGCGCGCACGAGCAGCTCGAATGGCGCGATCGGGAAGGCCGGCGGGAAAGTCGCCGAGTTCGCGTCCAAGGCCAAGACGCCTCTGATGGCAGGCGGCGCGGCACTCGCCGGAATCGCCGGTGCCGCTGCCCTGAAGAGCCGTAACGACTCGCGGCGGCCGCTCAAGGCACTCCGGAGCGTTTCGCTGCCGAAGTCGCTTAAGAACGTGGACCTGGGCAAGGTCGACCTCAACACAGTCACCTCGGCGGCGCGCCGGATGCAATCGATCGGCGAGCAGGTGGGCGACGTCGCGGACGCCGCGGAGAAGACCCGCAAGAAGCACAAGTAGCCACGCGGCTCAGTCGCTGTCCGCCGTCCTGAGGAACGCCTCCAACCGCTCGTTGTAGGGGGCCCCGGTCGAGGGAACGGTGTGGCCCCGTCCGGGGAGGACGCCGCGTTCTGCGGACAGACCATCCGCGAGGGCGTCGCAGACCGCCTCGAAAGCGGGCGAGTGGCCGCCGGAGAGAACCAGCACCGGGAAGTCCGCGGCGGCGAGCTGCTGCAGCGGGATGTCGGCCTCCCAGGAGGGCCGCTCCCGCTTGAGCAGCTCGACGCCGTGGAGCAGCTCTTGCGGCAGGTCCTCCGGGGTCCCGTAGGCGGACCCAGCCCCGCCCCGGAAGAGGCGCAGGAACTCTTCCGACGAGATCGATGAGGCATTCCCGAAGAGGAGCTCCCCGTTGGCGATCATCTCGTCGACCACCGGCGTGCCCTCCGCGACCCGGAGGCAGCCGGGCTCGGAGACCGTCAGTGAGCGGACCGCCTGCGGCCGCTCGGCCGCCGCGAGCAGTGCGATCACGGCGCCGTACGAATGCCCGACCAGGTGCGCGCCGTCGCCGAGCAGCTCGGCGAACATCGGCGCCTCCACTTCGAAGTCGTTTCGCTCGAGCGGCGGGCTCTCGCCGAAGCCGGGGCGGCTGGGAATGAGCAGCGTCCAGCGCTCGGCGAGCTCGCGCTGCTTTCGCCAGGTGACCGACGGCCCGACGATGTCGCCGTGGACGAAGACAATCGGCGGCCCGTCCCCAATCCGTTCCACCGCAAGCATGGTCGAACAAACCCTACGATCACCCGGGATGAAGCTGATCATCCAGGTGCCCTGCCTGAACGAGGAGGAGTTGCTCCCTCGCCTGCTCGCCGAGCTGCCGCGCGAGGTCGCCGGATTCGACGAGGTCGAGTGGCTGGTCGTGGATGACGGATCCAGCGACGGCACGATCGAGGTCGCGCGCAGGCACGGCGTCGACCACCTGGTCAGGCTGACGACCAACAAGGGCCTCGCGACTGCCTTCCAGGCCGGCCTCGACGCGGCGCTCAAGCTCGGCGCCGACGTGATCGTCAACACCGACGCCGACAACCAATACCGCTCCCAGGACATTCCGCGCCTGGTCGAGCCTGTCCTCGCAGGCCGCGCGGACATCGCGGTAGGAGACCGGCAGGTGCGGAGCATCGACCACTTCTCCCCCAGCAAGAAGCTGCTCCAGCGCCTCGGCAGCTGGGTGGTCCGCCGCGCGTCCGGCACCGACGTTCTCGACACGACCTCCGGCTTCCGCGCCTACAACCGGGAGGCGGCGCTCCAGCTGATCGTCGTGTCCCGCTACACGTACACGCTCGAGAGCCTGATTCAGGCCGGAAAGATGTCGGTCGCCCTCGAGGACGTCCCGATCTCGACGAACCCCACCGATCGCGAATCCCGCCTCGTCGGATCGACGTCCTCGTACGTGCGCCGCAACGCCTTCGCGATCTTCCGGGCCTACACGCTCTATGAGCCGCTGCGCGTGTTCATGATCCTCGCGCTCGTCTTCGGCGCGCTCGCGGTGGCGGCCTGGTCTCCCTTCCTGCTCGACTGGATCCTCAACGGCGACCGCACCGGTCACATCCAGTCGCTGATCCTCGGGGCAGTGCTGATGCTGGCGGCGGTCCAGATGTTCGCGCTCGGGATCATCGGCGACGCACTAGCCGGCCAGCGGGCGATCGCGCAGCGCGTCTATGAGCGCGTCCGGCGCCTCGAGCTCGATGCGGGAGTCCAGCCCACCTCCTACGAGCGGCTTACCCTCGACCGAGCACTCACCGTGGAGACGATCGAGACCTCCATAGCCCGGTGAGCACGGTCGCATCAGCCGAGCGCGGCGGGAACGTCTACGACAAGTACGGGACACAGAACCCGATCTCCAGGCGGCTCGTCGCCGGGTTCATGTCCGCCCTCGACGAGCTGGTCGGGCGCACGGGCGCACGCGAGGCGCACGAGGTCGGCTGCGGCGAGGGCGAGCTCTCCATCCGGCTTGCGCATCGCGGACTTCGGGTCCGCGGCACCGACGCCTTCCCGCAGGTCCTGGAGGAGGCGCGGGAGCGCGCCCGGACGGCCGGCGTGGAGATCGAGTTCGAGGCGACCTCAGTCGAGGAACTCGATCCGGACAGGCATGCCGCCGAGCTGGTGGTCTGCTGCGAGGTGCTCGAGCACCTGGACGATCCGCAGCAGGGCCTGGAGGCGCTCGCCGCCCTCGCCAGGCCCTGGCTGATCGCGAGCGTTCCCCGGGAGCCCCTCTGGCGCGCCCTCAACCTGGCGCGGCTCTCCTACGTGGGAGCGCTCGGCAACACGCCGGGGCACCTCAGCCACTGGTCGAAGCCCGCCTTCGAGCGGTTTCTGGGCGAGCGCTTCGAGGTAGTCGAGGTGCGCAGCCCGATCCCGTGGACCATGGCGCTGTGCCGCGCCGCGGGCTCGGGTTGAGCCAGGTCCGAAGATCGCCCGTCTAACATTGCCGACCCTCATGAGGCCCCTGCGAGCGGTCCTCGCATCAATCAAAACCCGTCCCGGCGTGGCCGCGATCGTCACGCTCGGCTTCGCCTGGGGAGTCGTCATCCACCAGGTCGGCTGGGCGCAGCTCGCCCATTTCGCGCAGGTGCGCGCCTTCGCCGACGGTGAGGCGCAGATCGATCGCTGGCACTGGGAGACCAATGACAAGGCCTGGGTCGACGGCCACTTCTACTCGGTGAAGGGCCCGGGGACCGCGGCGCTCGCCACGCTGCCCTACATGGCGATCGAGGCGCTGGACGGGGACAAGCTCGCCCGCGCCGCCGTCGAAAACGAGCGGCGGACCGCCCATCCCAAGTGGCATCCCGACAGCGTCGTTCCCCTCGAGAACATGGGCTACGACGTCCACCGCGGGCTGCGGGTGCAGGCGCGGGTGGAGGACGGGACGCCGATCGTCTGGCCGCTCACCCTGATCGCCGCGGTGATCCCTGGAGTCCTGCTCCTGCTCGGGGTGCGCTGGGCCGCGGACCGCTTCGTCCCCGGCTACGGGACCGCGGCCGCGATCACGCTCGGCCTGGCGACGATCATGATGACCTTCGCCGCGGAGTTCTTCTCGCACGTGATCTCGGCGGGACTCGCGTTCGCCGCGTTTTGCGTGCTGATGAAGGAACGCGACGGGCCCGCGCGGCGCTGGATGGTGTTCGCCGCCGGGCTGTTGGCCGGCCTCGCGCTGACTTTCGAGTTCCAGACCGGGCTGGTGGGCGTGGTCTTGATCGTCTATGCGCTGCTTCGGACCTCCGACCGGGTCCGCAGGGCCGGGGCCTACGCGGCCGGCGCGGTACTCGGAGCCGCGCCGACGCTGGCCTTCAACACCTGGGCCTTCGGCGACCCGCTCAAGCTCGCCTACAGCGATGCGGTCACGTTTCCCGGGAGAAGCGGCCACGACGTGCTCGGGCTGAACAGCGACGGCTTCTTCGGCATCACCGTCCCCCGGCTCGACAGCGCCACGGACCTGCTATTCGCCGGCCGCGGGCTGCTGGTACTCACCCCGATCGTCGTGATGGCGGTGGTCGGCGTGTTCCTGATGCGCCGCACGCACCGCGCCGAGGCGAACACGATCCTGGCGATCGCCGCCGTCTACTTCATCTACAACTCTGGTTACTGGCTGCCCTACGGCGGCGGCACGCCCGGGCCGCGCTTCCTGATCCCGGCGCTGCCCTTCCTCGCCATCGGGCTCGCATATGCCTACCGGCGCCTACCGGCGCTCACCCTGGGCCTCGCGATCCCCTCGGCCCTCTTCATGCTGGTCGGCAGCCTCACCTATCCGCTGATCGGCAAGCAGGGCATCGGCACCTGGGCCGACTGGCTCGTCCAGGGCCGGATCGAGCACACCGCGCTCACCGCCCTCGGCGTGACCAACGCCTGGCTCGCGCTCGCGCCCTTCGTCGCCGCGATCGTCGTAGCCATCATCCTCGCCGTCCGGGCGACCCCCGCGACCCTGTTCGCCGATTACCGCGTGGCGGTACCCGCTGTGCTCGGCTGGGCCTGCATCTCGGCGCTCGCGCCCACCCTGGCTCGCTACGAGATCAGCCCGCTGAACCGCGGCAACCAATCAGTCCTTTGGCTGATCGCGGCCGGAGCGCTGCTCTCACTACTCACGATCACTGCGTTGCGGCTGCGGGAGGGCCGCACTCAGAAGAAGGTGCAGGCGGGAGCGCCCGAGCCGGTGGTCGGACGCGAGCTCGCGTTCGACGAGCCCAGGTCGTAGACGATCAATCCGGGCAGCTTGCAGGCGGTCAGCGGCAGGCCCGCGATCGACTTGCGTGCCGCCCCCTGCTGCGGCGTCCCGTCGGTCAGCCCCTGGTGGAGGATCACGGTCCGCACGCCGTAGTCGTGTAGCTCCCGGACGGTGGGGGGGTCGGGGAAGGTCGCCATGTGCTTGACGAGGTCCAGCACCACGGCGGGATTGGTGCTGGCACGGCCGTTGACCATGTCGGGAAAGCCATCGGAGGAGGCCAGCTGGAAGGCGCGGTTCTCCTTCGCCGTGAGCGCCGGCAGGTGCAGCTGGGGGGTCGGGATTTCGTCGGTCGAGGCCTGGGCGGGCGGAACCTCGCGCATCGCCTGGTTGTCGAAGGGATCGAACGGCAGGCTGCGGCCCTCGGTGACGATCGCCAGCGCCAGCACCCCCGCGACTGCCGCGGGTGCCCACGCAGGTGATCCCCGGCGCCGCACCACCCGTAGCAGCGCCTCGCCGCCGGCGGCTGCCAGCAGCGCGAGCGCCAGCGACGAGAAGGTGGCGAGGCGGCCGGGGGTACGGATCGCATCCCAGCCCGGAAGCACCTCGTAGAGAACGCGGTAGGGCCAGAGCAGGCCGCCCTCCTCTCGAAAGCCGAGCTGCAGGACCAAGAACGCCACGGCCGCGATTCCCACACCGATTCGGGTGCTTTTGCTCAGGCTCGCCGAGAACATGCCGGCCACCGCGAGCACGACGATGACGAGTCCCGGGAAGAGCGTCTTCTCCTGCAGCGTCGGCAGGCTGTTGCGCAAACCGGCGGTCGCCGCTCCCCAGACCCAGTTCTCCTCGGGTGCCGCGAGGAACACCTTGAGAGGACCGGAGAAGGCGGCGACCTCGTGCGCGCTCCTCTTCGCGGCCGGGAAGTTGTCCGCGATGTAGAGGTAGGGATGGGCGATCCAGTAGGAGACCGCGAGGAATACGGCGGCCCCCGCAGCGCCGGCGATCAGCATCCCGCGCGGGATCGCCGGCCGGCCCTGGATCAACCAGGCGACCGCCGCGACCGCGACCGCTCCGGCGATCCCGTACGCGAATGGCAGACCGAGCACCCAGCCGATCGACACCTGCCAGACGCCCACGACCCACGCCCAGAACAGCCACCACGGCCGGCGCAGGCGGATACCGCGTGCCGCGAAAGCGATCGCCAGCGGGATCCCGCCGCTCGAGATCACCTGCAGGTGCCCGTCCTGCTCCAGCCTGTAGGGCGCGTACGCGAACGCCGCGCCCGCGATCGCGGCTCCGACAGGGCTCAGCCCCAGCTCGCGCGCGAGCAGATAGGCGCCGAAGAACGCCAGCGCGTAGGCGAAGAGGAAGAGCAGGTCGTAGCGGACCATCGCCGCGTGCGGCCCGCGGCCGATGACCCCAGTGGGCGCGTAGCCGATCAGTGCATCGCCGAAGGCCAGCGAGTTCTTGAGCGGCCAGAAGCGGTTGGCGTCGAAGAAGTGAAGTGGCTGGTCGAGCAGCGCGTGGCCGCCCCAGGCCGGCTGCCAGGCCTCGGCCAGCGGGTCGCCGATGTCGCGCGGAACCACGCTGCCGAGGTGGATCAGCAGGGGCCAGGTCATCACGATCGCGAGCAGTGATGCTCCAACCGCGGCGGCAATGACCTCCCGCCGGGTCATCTCCGGTGCGCGCATGAGCGGGGCATCCTGCCCTATACGCTCAATCCGTGACCACCGCCCTGATCGTGATCGGCGTGATCGCCTTCCTGGCGGTCGACGCCTACGTGATCCTCCGGGTCCTGCGGCGCCACCGCGCCGCCGATGACTACGCGACCTTCGCAGTGCCCGGTGAGGCCACCGTGGCCGCGATGGCGGGCAGACTCAGGCTCACCTATCAGGAGTCCTACCGAGCGCCCACCCACGACGACGACATCCAGTTCGGCGTGCCGTCCTCTCTGAAGGTCGAAGTGACCGGCCCCGCGGGCGAGCCCGTCGAGGTCGAGGCTTTCGGGTTCATGGGTACGGGCCGGTCGCTCACCGTTGCCGGCAACGCGAGCCGCGCTGTGATCGGCACTGTCGAGGTGGGTTCGCCAGGGACCTACACCGTCAAGGCCACGGGCGCGCCCGACGACGCGGTCGAGCCGCAGATCCTGGTCGGCAAGTAGCGGTGATTCGAGGGCGCGCGTAAGCGCAAATCCGTTATGTCTTGTCCGGGCGGTCGGGGTAGAGGTCGTCGATCGTGAGCAGCGGCCGGTAAGGCCCACCGGCCGCTGACTCGATCGCCTCCGCGCCCCCGGCCAACCTGTCGACCAAGGCTGTCACTCCGGCGACCTCGAGCCCCTCCTCCTTGACGCGCTCAATCGCGCGAACGGTTGACCCTCCCGTGGTGACCACGTCCTCGACGACCAGGCAGCGCGTTCCCGCCAGGAGCTCCGGCCCCTCGATCCAGCGCTGCAGGCCGTGCTCCTTGCGGTCCTTGCGCACGAAGAAGGCGACCAGCTCCTCACCGCCCTCCGCACCGATCGCCGCGCAGGCGAGCGGGTCGGCCCCCATCGTCATCCCGCCCACCGCACTCGCGCTGCGCTCGGCGGCCTCAGCGGCGATCAGCTCGCCGGCCGCCCGGAAGGCCAGCGGCCGCAGGAGCGCCCGCTTCGCATCGACGTAGTACTGAGCCGTCCTGCCGCTGGACAGCGTCACCTCACCGATCACCAGGGCGTGCTCACGCAGCTCGGCGAGCAGGGTCTCCCGGGCGCCATCCAGATCGGGCATTCGCCGCATCCTAGGCTGCGGTCACCGGGCGGCGCCTATCCGAATGATTCGCGAAGCCCTGCCGCCAGCTTGGATAGCGCGGCTGCCAGCCGAGCTCGCGCTTCGCCTTCTCGTTCGAGGCTCCCTCGAGCCGCGTGGCCAGCCGCACTGCCTGTTTGCCGGCGATGAGACCGGCCAGCCAGAGGGGCACCCGGCGCGGCGGCTTCGCCCCGATCGCCTCCGCATAGGCGGGCAGCCACTCGGACTGCCTCGCGGGTTCGTCGTCGCAGACGTTGTAGACACCCGGTGCCCCGCGTTCGAGCGTGGCGACGGTGGCGGCGGCTGCATCGTCGACGTGGACCAGCGAGAAGATCCCCGTGCCGCCCCCGACGATCGGGTAGCGGCGGCGGCGAACCTCGTCGACGTGGAAACCACCGGGCACGGAGCTGACGTCCCGGCCGTAGAAGTAGCCGTAGCGAAGCACGATCCCTTCGAGCCCGGGCGTCTCGAGGGTCGCGCGCTCGAGCGCCGTCAGCGCAATCGTACCTCGGGAAGCCGGGTTCTCAGACGGCAGCTCGAGCAGCGGATCGTCCTCGCCGTGGGCGGGCTTGCCGCTAGAGGCGTAGAAGAAGCAGACGCTCTGCGAGATCAGCCGACGGGCTCCCGCCTCGGAGGCGATGCCGGCGAGCGCGGGGCCCACAGTCCCACGCAGCTCGTTGGTGCGGCCGAAGGTCTCGGCCGGCCTGCGGTAGTCGATCTTGTCCGGCAGGTTGGTGAGCTGGTTGATCACCGTTTCGGGCTCAGCCTCCATCACGGCCGCCCTGAGGGCGTCGCTGTCGCGCGCGTCGACGATGGCCGGCTTCGCCCCAAGCCCGCGCAGCATTCCGGCCTTCTCCGGCGACCGGGTCGTCCCGACCACCTCGTGGCCCGCCTCGACCAGCTGGCGGACCAGCGGCCGTCCGATCACCCCACTCGCTCCGGCGACGAAGACCTTCACGCCCTCAGCCTACGGCCGGAGCTTCGGAGCTTCGGAGCTTCGGAGCTAGGCGTAGGTGTGCATTGAGTCCCCGAGATCGATCCAGTTGTAGATGAACCGGCTGAACTGGATGGGATTGCGGACGCAGCCGTGGCTGGCGCGGCCGTTGGGGACGGAGCTGTAGCCGTGGGTGGCGTAGCCGCCGATGAAGTACACGGAGTAGTACATGCGCTTCGAGTTGTAGCCCGGCTGCTTCAGGTAGAAGCGATAGTTGCCGAGCACGGTCGGAGTGCCGCCCGTTCCGGTGGAGACGTGGAAGGTGTGGACTGGGGTCTTGCCCTCTACCAGCGCCATCACCTGCTTCGAGATATCGACCTCGACGTGCTTGCCGTCGCTGAAGCGGGGCTTGAAGGCACCCTTGCCGAGCAGCAGGGTGCGGAAGACCGCCGGCGAGTAGGCCTCGCTCCAGCTCATTCCGTTCACCTTCCGGAAGGCCTTGATCGCGAGATGGGTGCCGCTCGTCACCCGGGGTCCGCGCGTGCCGGTGTGGAAGCCCTGCGCCTGCAGGGAGCGGTTGAAGAGCTTCGCCACCGGGCCCCTGCTCACGTGCCTGGGGGCCCGAACCTTGAACCTCTGCGCCGCCGACGCCTTGTCGCCGACGCTGGCGGTGACCGAGTAGGCACAGCATGCGTTGATGAAGAACGGCTCGGCGAAGCTCCCGTTCGCCTTCGGCGCGATCTTCTTGCTGACGACCTTGCGGCCGCTGGCGGCGACCTCGAGGGTCACCTGCTCCCCGGGGGCGAATCCCGGAACCTGGCCGCTGGCGATGACCTTGTCGGTCACCCCGGGCCGCTTCGGTCCATCGAGCTTGAGGCTCGGCGGACCGGTGGCGGCGCTCGCCGACGCAGCCGGGATCGCCAGCGCGACGGCGGCCAGAAGCACGACGGCTGTCCCTGCCCTCCGAGTCACGCGCGGCATTGTGCCCGATCCTACGGTCAGATGGGGCTCAGGCAACGAGCTTCCTGCGCAGCGCGCGCACCGGGATCGCGAAGAGCAGGGCGCTGACGACGGCCAGCCAGACCGTGTTGTCGACGATCGACCAGAGCTCTGGCCCGGTGGCCAGCCCGCGCGTGATCTCGACCAGGTGGTAGAGCGGCATGAACCAGGCGACCACCTCGACCCAGTCCGGCAGCTCGTTGAACGGGAAGAACAGCCCCGAGAACAGGAACATCGGGGTGATCCCGAGGGTGAAGAAGTAGGAGTAGAGGTCGATCTTCGGGATCAGTGTCGTGAAGGTGTAGCCGATCACCGAGAAACAGAGCCCGCCGAGCACGACGAAGGGCGGGATCGCAAGGGCCCACCAGGAGGAGACGAGACCGAAGATCGCCACCACGGCGAGGACGACGACACCGTAGATCGTCGCCCGTGTCGAGCTCCAGGCGAGGTCGCCCGCCACCACGTCCTGGGCCTCGACCGGCGTCGAGAGCAGGTTGTCGTAGAGCTTCAGCTCGTTCATCCGGAAGTAGACGTTGTAGGTCGTCTCGAAGGCCGCGGACCACATCGCGGCTGAGGCGATCAGACCGGGAGCGATGAAGTCCTTGTAGGGAATGCCGTTGATGCTGGCGACGTAGGTGCCGAGCCCGAAGCCGAGCGCCAGCAGGTATAGGAACGGATCCAGGAAGGTGGGCAGCAGCGCCCCGCGCCAGAGCTTCGAGAACACCCGTGCGTTTCGCAGCCACACTGCCCCGGCCAGGCGCGGCACCGGCACCATGTCGCGCAGCGGGAGGCGGGGCCCCAGGCCCGAGTAGCCTGGCTCTTCGAGCATCGCCACGCCTACTCCCTCAGGCTCCGGCCGGTCAGCCGCAGGAAGACGTCCTCCAGCGTGGCGCGGCGCACCAGCGCGGACTCGGTCGGGAAGGTGTCGTGGTCGAGCCCCTCGAGCAGCGCCTCGGCGTTGTCCGCGTAGAGCATCAGCGTGCGCTCGGAGAGGTCGTGACCCTGGATGCGCCCGTCGAGCGAGCCCACCAGCCGCTCGGCGTCGCAGCCCTCGTCGAGCCTCAGCTCGAGCACCTCGCGGCCGACGTGGCTGCGGACCAGGTCCGGAGGCCGGCCGTCGGCCACGATCCTGCCCTCGTCCATGATCACCAGCCGGTCGCAGAGGCGCTCCGCCTCCTCCATGTAGTGAGTCGTCAGCAACAAGGTGACCCCGCGCCGGCGGAGCCGGTCGAGCGCGCCCCAGACGGCGAGCCGAGCCTGCGGGTCGAGCCCGGTCGTCGGCTCGTCGAGGACGACCAGCTCCGGGTCGCCCATAAGCGCCCGCGAGATCAGCAGGCGCCTCTTCATCCCGCCCGAGAGGCTGTGGATGCGCTCGTCACCGCGGTCGGCGAGGAGCGAGAACTCGAGCAACTCGGCGGCTCGCTCGGCCGCCTTTCCGGAGTCGATGCCGAAGTAGCGGGCCTGCTGGAGCAGATTCTCGCGGACGGTCAGATCCCCATCGAGGTTGGTCTCCTGCGGGACGACGCCGAGCCGGCTCTTGATCTGACGCCGGTCGCGAGCGGCGTCCAGGCCGAGGACGCTGAGCTTGCCGCTGTCGACGGTCGCGAGCCCGTAGATCATCTTCATCGTCGTCGTCTTCCCCGCGCCGTTCGGGCCCAGGAATCCGAAGCAGATCCCCGGCTCGACATCGAAGTCGATTCCGGCGACCGCGACGCGGCCGTCATAGCTCTTCGTCAACCCGCGAGCGGTGACGGCTGGCGGGACCGCGCCCTCCGTCAGCTCACCACCGCCAGGGCGAGACCGTTGTTGATCATGTGTGCGATCACGCATGGCCACAGCGATCCTGTGCGGTCATACAGCCAGCAGAGAGCGATCCCGAGCGCGGCGAGGGGAACGACGGTTGTGATTCCGGTCGGTGCATGTACCAACCCGAAGATAAGACCCGAGGCAATCGCGGCCGGCCATAGCGACCACCGCGCGCGCAGCCCGGCGAACACGAAACCCCGGAAGAACAGCTCCTCCGCCACCGGCGCCAGGAGCACGATCATCAGGACCGCGGCGACCGCGATCACGATGCTGGGATTGCCGATCCCGAGTTCGCCGCCGATGTCCTCCTGGTCGGGCTTCAGCACGAGACTCGCGAAGAGCCCGGCCGCGATGTAGTAGGTGACCAGCGTCCCGAGCAGGATCCAGATCGCCGAGAGGCGGAACGGGCGCAAGCCGAGCAGGCGCAGGGGCCCGGCGAGGGGACTGAACTTCCAGTCCGAGGCGACGCCCAGCGCCACGAAGAGCAGGAGGCCGTCGAACATCGCCTGCGCGGCCAGCAACGCCCCGTCGCCCTCGAGATCCGGGTCGAACGGTGCCACCAGCAGAGGCGGCACGATGATCGCCAGCGCCAGTCCGCCGAGCAGCCACCAGAAGGTGGTCCTCGGCGTCCAGGGCACGGGTGCCACGCCGGCCTCCATCAGGCGTTATGCGAGGGTGCTCCGTCAGGAGCAACCCGTTTAGTGGTGGCGGTGCGCGGGGCTCGCCGCACCACGACGGTCTTCGCCGCCTTGTCGCCGAGGCGCTGCTTACGCCTATCCATCGCGATCATGGCCTCGCCGACACCGAAGAAGTCGATCAGGCGGAGCAGGTTGCGGATGCTCGCCTGTCCGTAGGTGAGCCGATCAGCGCCATCCACCGAGCGAACCTCGATCCCGGTCGCGTTCTTGCCGATCGTCTGGCCCCAGCGCCATTCGCAGATGGCGAAGTAGTTGAACCAGAGCGAGAAGAAGACCAGCAGCGCGATGAGTCCCGCGGTGTCGCTCGCCAGGAAGGCGCCGCCCACGATCCAGACGTAGATCCAGAGGTAGAAGAAGAGCCAGGTGATGTTGTCGAGCAGCGCGGCGAGCGAGCGCCGCCAGAAGCCCGCGTAGATCGGTTCAGCCATCCCGGAGATGCTCCTTGATCTCCCTCAGGGAGGTGATGTCGCCGTCTCCGTCGCCGTCGCGGTCGATCAGCAGGGGGCGGATCCCCGCCGCCCGCGCCCCCTCCACGTCCTCCGCCGGTGTATCCCCGATGTGCATCGCCTCGTCCGGGGCACATCCGGCGAGCTCCAGCGCGGGCGCGAAGATCGCGGGGTCCGGCTTGCGAGCACCCGCCCCCGCCGAGCTCACCGCGCCGTCGAGCAGGCCGCCGAGGCCGCAGCGCTCCAGGACTGCGGGAAGCGAGCAGTCCCAGTTCGAGACCGACACCAGGCGCTGCCCCCGCTCGCGCAGCTCCTTCAGTGCGGGAACGGCGTCCGGATAGGCGTCGAACTGGATCGCGTCGACCAGCTCTTCGGCCGAGATCTCAACTCCGAGCTGTTCCGAGACGAGTGCGGCGCAGCGCTCCCGCAGTTCCGCGAGCGAGGCCTCGTCGCGGCCCTCGTGGGCGTGGTCGCGGTAGTAGGCCATCTCGGCGCGCAGCGCCCGCTCGAGCCTCGCGTCGCTCACGCTCTCGGGGACGCGATCGCGCAGGGAGTGCCAGGGGGGCTCGAGCTCGACCAGTGTGCCGAGGGCGTCTAGAAAGACAGCGCGGGTCATCGGGTTAATACTGCCCAACCTCATGCTTCTGGCCGCGGAACAGAGCTTCTGGCAAGAGCACGGCGACGAGATCTCGGCGGCGATCACGCTGGCGGTCGCGATCCTGATCGCGGTCATCGTCGACCGCCTCCTGATCGGCCGCGCGGTTCAGGCGACGATCCGGATGGACACCGGGGAGCTCTCCCGCGAGGCGCGCACGCGCCTGCGCCTGATCCGCCGGCTGCTCTTCCTGGCGATAATCCTGATCGGCGTGGCGCTGGCGTTGAGCCAGTTCACCTCGATCAAGCGCTTCGCGACGGGCATACTCGCCTCGACCGCGGTGCTCGGCATCATCATCGGCTTCGCCGGCCGCCAGGTGATCGCCAACCTGGTCTCAGGGATCCTGCTGGCGATCACCCAGCCGATCCGGATCGGCGATCTGGTCTCGATCGGGGACGAGGTCCACGGCAGGGTCACCGACATCGCCCTCACCTACACGAGCGTCGACGCGGGAGACGGCAGCCTGATCGTCGTACCCAATGAGAAGGTCGCCACCGACGTGGTGGTCAACCACTCCGCCGGCAACAGCGCCGCGCCAGTCACCGTGGACGTCTGGTTACCTACCGACGCCGACGTCGAGGCCGCGCGGCAGGAGCTCGAGAAGGGCGAAGTCACCTCCGCGCGCCTCGTCGAGGTCACTTCCGAGGGCGCGAAGCTGCAGGTAAAAGCCGCCATCGACACAGGCGTGGATCGTGAGGCCCACGAGGCGGAGCTGCGTGAGCGCGCGCAATCCGTCCTGCGCGCAAAGGGGCTGCTCGGTTCCACCTGAGGTACCGCTGAGTACCCTTCCGGACCATGAGCGCCCGGTCCCGCCGGCGGCATCGGCGCACGAGCCGCAAGAGAAACCCCTTCCTGGTGGTCCTTTTGGTCCTCGGGTCGATGCTCGCCCTCGGCGTGCTCGGTTTCGGCCTCTGGGCGATGAGCGTCGCCGCCGACGCGCCGCCGATCTCCGAGCTCCAGCCCGTCGACGTCGGCGAGAACTCGGTCGTCTTCGCGGCCGACGGCACCAAGCTCGGCTACATCCAGTCGGATACGGCCCGGACGCCGGTGCCACTGGAGAAGATCCCGACGGACCTCCAGGAGGCGACCGTGGCGATTGAGGACGCGCGCTTCTATAAGCACCACGGCGTGGACCTCGAGGGCGTGGTCCGAGCGGCCGTCGACAACCTGGAGGCCGGAGAGGTGAAGCAGGGCGGCTCGACGATCACGATGCAGCTCGCGCGCAACCTCTACATCACCGATCCCCAGCGCGATCTGGAGCGAAAGATCAGGGAGGCCAAGATCGCCACCGAGCTCGAGGACGCTCACTCGAAGGAGTGGATCCTCGAGGAGTACCTGAACACCGCCTCCTACGGCACCGTGAACGGCCGGACGGCGGTCGGCGTCGAGGCGGCCTCGAAGATCTACTTCTCGAAGCCGGTCGAGGATCTCGACCTCGCCCAGTCGGCGCTGCTCGCCGGGATCCCGCAGTCGCCCTCGCTCTACAACCCGCTGCAGAACCGTCGTGGCGCGATGGCCCGCCGCAACGACGTCCTCGACCACATGGCGGACCAGGGCTACATCAGCGACGAGGAGGCAGCGACCGCCAAGGCGGATCCCCTGGAGACCGATCCCAGCAACCAGTACTCGACGATCCGCGAGCCCTACTTCTTCGACTACGTCCAGCAGCAGCTGATCGAGAAGTACGGGGTCAACACCGTCCGCCAGGGCGGGCTCAGGGTTCACACGACGGTCTATCCGGAGCTCCAGGAGGCGGCGCGCGCCGCGATCGAGAACAACCTCTACTACTCCACCGATCCCTCCGCCGCCGTGGTCTCGATCGACCCGAGCACCGGCTACGTGCGGGCGATGGCCTCGAGCGGGGCGTACCGGACCCAGCAGTTCAACCTCGCCGCCCAGGGCCACCGCCAGCCGGGCTCCGCGTTCAAGACCTTCGCCCTGACCACCGCGATCCGCCGGGGGATCGACCCCGACACGACCTACTACACCTCGAAGCCCCTCGCTCTCAATCTGCCCGAGTGGGGCCATTGGGAGGTCGCGACGTACGGCGAGAGCTACGCGGGGACTATCTCGCTGGACGAGGCGACCCTGGCCTCGGACAACACCGTCTATGCGCAGCTGGCGCTCGACCTCGGCCCGGAATCCGTCGCGGAGACCGCCAAGGAGATGGGCATCACGACGCGTCTCGACGGGATCCCCGCCGAGACACTGGGCGGCCTGCGCCTGGGCGTCTCGCCGCTCGAGATGGCGGACGCCTACGCGACGCTCGCCTCCTACGGGATGCACAACGAGCCGATCGCGATCAAGAAGGTGGTCTTCCCCGACGGCCACGTCGACGAGACCGGCAAACCGGATCGGAACCGCGTCTTCCAGGACGGAGTCGCCTATGGGGTGACGAAGATCCTCGAGGAAAACGTCGATGCCGGGACGGGCACCGCGGCGCAGACCGACTGCGGCTACGAGGCCGGCAAGACCGGCACGACGGACGACTTCAACGATGCGATGTTCGTGGGCTACACGCCGCAACTCACCACCGCTGTCTGGGTGGGCTATCCGAACGAGCTGCGCTCGATGACCTCCGTGCACGGCGTCAGCGTCGCCGGCGGCACCTTCCCGGCGATGATCTGGAACGACTACATGCAGGTTGCGCTGCATCGGCCCGAGATCAACAAGGGCGAGTTCTGCCCGTCGTTCCCAGAGCCGCGCGATCCGGTCGAATGGATTCCCTTCCACGGCACCTACACCTCTGACTCGAGCTCGAGCTCGTGCAGCTACGGCGATGTGACTGGATCGGGGAGCACCGAGGGCTCCTACTCCTGCGGATCCTCGTCCTCGTACACGCCGAGCTACGGCGACAGCGACGAGAGCAGCGACAGCGACCAGGGCGCCTACGCCCCCGGCATCGGGCAGAAACCGGCGCCCTCGCCGAAACCGAATCCGACACCCGCACCACCGGCCGCACCACCCCCCGCCGCGCAGCCTCCCAGCGGCGGCGTCAACCCCGGCTGATCAGTCGCTCGAGCAGCTCCGGGTCGGCATCCTCGATCTCGATGCGCTTGTTCCGCCCGCGGGCTCCGCGTGCGATCCTGACTCGGCTTCGGGCCACCCCGGCGCGCTTGGCGATCAGCTTCACCACGGCCCGGTTCGCCGCGTCGTCCACGGGTGGAGCCGTTACCCGAACGGCGAGGACTCCGTCGCGCATCCCGACGACCTCGTCGCGGCTCGCGCGGGGCGTCACCTTGACCTCCACCGTAAGCACCGCGGCCCTAGCCTAAGCCCATGCCCTCCAGCGAGTTCGACCTGATCGCGACGATCAACGAGCGCATGCCGGCTGCCGGACCGCGGGTGCGCGTGCCCAGCGGCGACGACGCGGCCGTCGTCGAGCCGCGTGCGGCGAGCGCCGTCACGGTCGACGCGATCGTCGACGGGGTGCACTTCGTCCTCGATTCCTTCGGGCCCGAGGCCGTCGGGCGGAAGGCGCTCGCGGCGTCGCTATCCGATCTGGCCGCGATGGGCGCCGCCCAGGGCGAGGCGTACGTCGTCGTAGCGGCGCCCGAGGACCTCGCCGACGAGGAACTCCTCGGCATCGCCGACGGGCTCGCCGAGACGGCGATCAGGGAGGAGGTCACGATCGCGGGCGGCGACCTCGTCCGCTCCCCGGTGTTGGTGGTCTCGGTCACCGCGATCGGCTACGAGCCCGGGGGCTCACGGTTCGTCACGCGCCGCGGCGCCAAGCCGCGCGACCTCGCGTAGGCCGGACTGTGCGTTGCGCAGCGCAAGCAGGACGCCGACCGCGCGGCCGCGCAGCCACATGGGCGCGATCACCACGCCCGGCAGCTCGGTGGCCAGATGCGCCATCAGGTGGGGGAGGCCGTCGACCGCCAGCTCTGGGCCGAGGGCCAGCGGCGCCTTTAAGCGCGGCGGGAAGTCGTCGCGTCCGGCCAGGCGCAGCAGATGCGAGCCGTCGATGTCGAGAACGTAGAGCGCGACCGGCCCGCCCGTGAGGCGCATGGCCTCTGCGATGAGCTGCTCGGGGAGCAACGGTGTGGGCACCTCGTCGAGCGCGCGGACGACGTC
>Ga0126307_10001090_pt1 | contig 17894 bp, 14 predicted proteins | sample Plot28_FD_89955 | JGI IMG/M metagenome (GOLD analysis project Ga0126307, IMG submission 89955) | Serpentine soil microbial communities from UC McLaughlin Reserve, CA, USA - Plot28 | ecosystem: Environmental > Terrestrial > Soil > Grasslands | place: USA: UC McLaughlin Reserve, Lake County... | reverse complement strand
GGCCGGCCATGCAGGCGGCGAACGCCCCGACGCCGGGGACCACGAGGCCGTCGGCCGCGAGCGCCGCCCCCACGTCGCCGGTGACCGTGACGCGGGCACCGGCGGCGGCCAGGGCCCGCTCGGCGGACCGCAGGTTGCCGGACCCGTGGTCGAGGACCACGACGGTCGGGGCGGGCGAGCTCACCCGCCCGAGGCTACTGGGACGGCGGCGGCCGCAGCCGGTCCGTCCGGACGGTGCGCACCGACCCACGGCGCAGCTCGCCGGCGACCTCGGCGCCCAGGCCGGTCAGCCCGACGACGGTGCCCAGGCCGAGCACCAGGTGCAGCCAGCTGCCCCCGTGCACCCAGCCGTCGACGAACACCGCCAACGCCGCCATGAGGAGCAGCCCGTGCAGGCCGCGGACCAGCCAGGTACGTCGCGGCCAGGGCACCGGCGAGAAGCCCCGACCCAGCGCCCGCTCGATCCAACCCCGGCGGCGGTGCCGCTCGCCGGCGGGCAGGTGCAGCCGCTCCTCCGCCAGCCGGTCGGCGGTGGCCCCGACCGCCACGAGCGGCAGGCCCAGCGCGGTGCAGAACGCGGCCAGCCGCTCCTCCGGCGTGCCGCTGCGGTCGTCGAGGAGGAGCTCGAGCAGCTCGGCCCGCTCCGGCACCCCGAAGCGGGAGCAGAAGGTGAAGGCGTCCGGCTCCACCCGGGAGGCGGGCTTCTCGCCGGACTCCTCGCAGCGCCAGCCGATGAACGCGGTGTCGTGGTCGCGCGACATCAGCTGGCTCACGCCCAGCCCGCGACGGACCGAGAAGACCAGCACCTGGGCCAGGCCGCCGTCGCACAGGGCCCGGCCGAGACCGACCAGGTCGTAGGGGTCGACCTCGTCCACCGACGTGCCGGACAGGCGGCCGGGCCGGTCCGGCAGCACCAGCACCCAGCCCGAGCCGGCCGGCGCGACCCAGGCCTCGCGGCCGAGCCGCACCACGACCTCGCGGACCCGCTCCAGGGCCCCCCGGACGAGGATCGAGGCGGTCGAGCATTCCGTGCTGGTGCGCATGGCTCCACCCTGCTCGTGCCGGGCCGGTCGGCGCGGGCAGTTCGCCGAACCCGGCCCAGCTGGCGGACCGCAACCATCCGTCGGCACCATCCGGTCACCACCCAGCCGGGCCACCACCCACTGTGCGCCGACACACCGGCCGGCCGGGGTGTCTGGTGTGTCAGCGCACAGTCGCACGGGTCAACCGCCGAGGGTGCCCTTGGTCGAGGGCACTCCGGTGACCCGCGCGTCCAGCGCGATCGCGTCGCGCAGCGCCCGCGCCACCGCCTTGAACTGCGCCTCGACGACGTGGTGGGCGTTGCGCCCGGCGAGCACCCGCACGTGCAGACAGATCTGCGCGCTGGCGGTCAGCGACTCCCAGATGTGGCGGGTGAGCGTGGTGTCGTACGTCCCGATCAGCTCCACGACCTCCGGCTCGACGTGCACGACGTAGGGCCGCCCGGACAGGTCCACCGCGGCCTGGACGAGGGTCTCGTCCAGCGGCACCAGCGCGTCGCCGAAGCGCCGGATGCCCGCCTTGTCACCGAGCGCCTCACGCAGAGCCTGCCCCACGGCGATGGCGGTGTCCTCGACCGTGTGGTGCGGGTCGACCTCGAGATCGCCGCGGGTCCGGACGGTGAGGTCGAAGCCGCCATGGCGGCCCAGCTGGGCGAGCATGTGGTCGAAGAACGGCACCCCGGTGTCGACCACCGTGCGGCCCGAGCCGTCCAGGTCGACCTCGACGTGGACGTTCGACTCCTTGGTCTCGCGGTCGACGGTGGCCGTCCTGCTGCGCTGGCCCGTCTCCTCCGTCGCCATCAGGGCACCTCTCCCAAGCCGTCGCGCATCGCGTCCAGGAACGCCGTGACCTCGTCCTCGGTGCCCGCGGTCACCCGCAGCCAGCCCGGCAGCCCGACGTCGCGAACCAGGACGCCCCGGTCCAGCAGACCCTGCCAGGTGGACCGCTGGTCGCCGAACTCGCCGAACAGCACGAAGTTGGCGTCCGAGTCGACCACCTCGAGGCCCATCGCCCGCAGCCCGTCCACCAGACGGTCGCGCTGCTCCTTGACCGTCTGCACCGTCGCCAGCAGCTCGTCGGTGTGCGCGAGGGCGGCGAGCGCAGCGGCCTGGGTGGTCGCCGACAGGTGGTAGGGCAGCCGCACGAGGTGCAGCGCGTCGACCACGTCGGGGTCGGCCGCCAGGTAGCCCACCCGCGCACCGGCGAGGGCGAACGCCTTGGACATGGTGCGGGTCACGACCAGCCGAGGGCGCCCGTCGAGCAGCGTCACCGCGGACGGCCGGGTGGCGAACTCGGCGTAGGCCTCGTCGACCACGACCAGCCCCGGCGCCTGGTCGTGCACGGCCTCGACGACGTCCAGGTCGAGGGCGGTGCCCGTGGGGTTGTTGGGCGAGCACAGGAACACCACGTCGGGCCGGTGCTCGCGCACGACCAACGCCGCCTGCTCGGGCTCGAGCCGGAAGCCGGCCAGTCGCTCGAGACCGAGCCAGCGGGTGCCGGTCGCCTCCGAGATCAGCCGGTGCATCGAGTAGGTCGGGTCGAAGCCGACGGCGGTGCGACCGGGCCCGCCGAACGCCTGCAGCAGCTGCTGGATCACCTCGTTGCTGCCGTTGGCGGCCCACACCTCGCGGGCGCCGAGCTCGACCCCGGTCGTCGTGCTGAGGTACGTCGCCAGCCCGGTGCGCAGTGCCACCGCCTCGCGGTCGGGGTAGCGGTTGAGCAGCCGCGCGGCCTCCACCACCCGGTCGGCCAGGTCGGCGACCAGCGCCGCCGAGGGCGCGTGCGGGTTCTCGTTGGTGTTGAGTCTGACCGGCACGTCGAGCTGCGGGGCGCCGTACGGCGTCCGGCCCCGCAGGTCGTCGCGGAGCAGCGACTCGATCTCACCCACGCGGGACCCGGGCCCGCACGGCGTCGACGTGGGCGGCCAGGTCCTCGGCCGCCCCGAGCGCGTCGACGTGGTGGGCGACCGCGGCGAGGGCCGCCCGGTCGTACTCCACGACGTGCTGGCTGCGCAGGAACGACTGCACCGAGAGCCCGCCGCTGTGCCGGGCGGTGCCCGCGGTCGGCAGCACGTGGTTGGAGCCCGCGAGGTAGTCACCGAGCGAGACCGGCGACCAGGGGCCGACGAAGACCGCGCCGGCGTTGCGCACCCGGGCGGCCCAGGCCGACGCGTCGCGGGTGACTACCTCGAGGTGCTCGGCGGCCCACTCGTCGACGACCGTCAGGCCCTGCTCCAGGTCGTCGACCAGGACGTAGGCCGACTGGCCGCCGAGCGCCGTCTCGACCCGCTCGCGGTGCCGGGTCGCCGGGACCGCCTTGTCCAGCGCCCGGTCGACCGCGTCGAGCAGGTCGGCGTCGGGCGTGACGAGCAGGCAGGACGCGTTCGGGTCGTGCTCGGCCTGGGCGACCAGGTCGGCGGCGAGGTGGGCCGGGTCGGCGGTGTCGTCCGCGAGGACGGCGATCTCGGTCGGCCCGGCCTCGGAGTCGATGCCGACGACGCCCTTGAGCAGGCGCTTGGCGGAGGCGACGTAGATGTTGCCCGGGCCGGTCACCAGGTCGACAGGCAGGCAGTCGGCGGTGCCGTAGGCGAACATCGCCACGGCCTGCGCTCCCCCCACGGCGTGCACCTCGTCGACGCCTAGCAGCGCGCAGGCGGCGAGCACCGAGGGGTGCGGCAGCCCGCCGTTGTCACGCTGTGGCGGGCTGGCGACCGCCAGCGACCCGACGCCCGCGACCTGGGCCGGGACCACGTTCATGACGACGCTGGACGGATAGGCCAGCAGGCCGCCCGGGACGTAGAGCCCGACCCGGCGCACCGGGACCCACCGCTCGGTGACCGTCCCCCCTGGCGCGACCGGCACGACCGTGTCAGGACGGCGCTGCGCCTCGTGCACCAGGCGGGCCCGGCGGGTGGCCTCCTTCAGCGCAGCCCGCAGAGCCGGGTCCATGGCGGCCAGGGCGTCGGCCAGCGCCTGCTGCGGCACCCGGGTGGTCTCGAGGGCGACGCCGTCGAAGCGAGCGGTCAGCTCGTGCACCGCGTCGGCGCCCCGGCCCCGGACGTCGTCGCACAGCGGCCGCACGACCTCCAGGGCGACCTCGACGTCGAGGGCGGCGCGGGGCAGCACCGCGCGCAGCCCGGCCGCGTCGGGTCGCTGCCCGCGCAGGTCGACCCGCCCGATCACGGCGTGCTCACCGACGTCACCACGCGACGGAGTGTACGAAGCCGCGCCGGCCGGGCCGGGACGACGTCCGGGCCATGGGACGTGCGGGCCGCGGTCGCCGTAGGCTCCGGAGGCGTGAGCGGCCACAGCAGGGGCGAGACGGGCGGCGGCCGACTGCTCGCCCTGTTCCCGCTGGGCACCGTGCTCTTCCCCGGGGTGCTGCTGCCGCTGCACGTGTTCGAGGAGCGCTACCGCCGGATGGTCCGCGACCTGCTCGAGGCCGACCACGAGCAGCGTGAGCTCGGTGTCGTGGCCATCCGCGAGGGTCGCGAGGTCGGTGCCGAGGGCCTGCGGGCCTTGCACCCGGTCGGCTGCATCGCACGGCTGCGGAGGGTCGACCCCTACGCCGACGGCCGCTTCGACATCGTCTGCGTCGGAACCACCCGGTTCCGGTTCGCCGGCGACGAGCCCCTCGACGGCTCCCTCGCCTACCTGCGCGGACGGGTCGAGACCCTGCCCGAGCCGGCCGGCTCCGACCCGCTCGGGGTCGCTGCGGCCGTACGCCGGCACTTCGACGACTACCGGCGGGCGCTGGGGCAGGACCCCGACGCGGACGACACGGACCCCCTGCCCGACGACCCGCACCTGCTCTCCTACCTGGTCGCGGCGACGATGGTGCTCGACCTGCGCGACCGGCAGCGGCTGCTCGAGGCGCCGGACACCACGGCCCGGCTGCGCGCGCAGGCGCGGCTGCTGCGCCGCGAGACCGCCCTGCTCGGGCACTTGCCGTCCCTGCCCGGTGTCGAGCTGACCCGGGTCGCCGCGAGCCCCAACTAGGCGCCCCGATGGCCCGCATGGACAGGACGGGCGGCACGCCCGCAACCGTCGCGTTGACCCGGGCCGGCGTGGCGTTCGAGCTGCACCCGTACGAGCCCGGGGCAGCGAGCGGTCACCACTCCTACGGGCTGGAGGCGGTGACCGCGCTGGGGCTCGACCCGGCGCAGGTGTTCAAGACCCTCGTCGCCCGCGTGGACGACCGGCTGGTGGTGGCAGTGGTCCCGGTGAGCGGCTCCCTCGACCTCAAGGCGCTGGCCGCCGCCGTTGGCGGCAAGCGGGCCGAGATGGCCGAGGCGGCCGACGCGGAGCGGGCGACCGGCTTCGTCGTGGGCGGCATCAGTCCGGTGGGCCACCGCCGCCGGCTCGACGTGGTGGTGGACGCCACGGCGTCCGGGCTGGAACGGGTCCACGTCTCGGCCGGCCGGCGCGGGCTCCAGATGTCGCTCGCGCCCGCCGACCTGGTCGCGGTCACCGGGGCGCGGGTGGCTCCGGTGGCGCGCCCGGGCTGAGCCGCGAGCGCTCGGCCGCGACCGGGTCCGTGGCGGTCGCGCCCGTGACCGGGTTCGTCGCGGTCAGCCCGGCGTGGTCGGCCCGCTCGGGCAGGCGTTCGGTGCGGTCGGTGCCGTGCGACTCGACGTCCAGGCCGGCGACGACGGCGAAGAACGTGATGACGGCCGCGGTCGGCCAGGCGAGCAGGACGCCGTACGCGGACATCCGCAGCGGCCCCTCGAAGGTGTCGCCGACCCGCGCCCCCTTGGCCGCGGCGGCGATCTCCGGCGGGCTGAGCAGCAGGCCGACCCGCAAGGCGACCAGGGCGCCGACCAGACCGCCGGCGACCAGACCGACCAGGGCGCCGAGGCGCCCCGAGCGCAGCAGCAGAGCGGCGGCCACCGCCGCCAGCACCCCGGCGAGCGCCGCGCACACCGCGAACCAGCCGTCGGCGGCGACCTCGGTCTCGGCCCCGCCGACCTGCAGGACGCCGGTGGCGGTCTTCTCCAGCTCGGCGAGCGGCACGACGACCCGCCACACCACCCCGACGACCACGCCGGCGACCGCGCAGCCGAGCCCCACCAGCAGGCCGGCCCGCAGCTCGGTGCGCAACGGCGGGTCGCCCGGGGAGGTCACTCGGTCACGATACGGAACCGGAAGACGGCGGTGCCGTCGTCCCCGCTGGTCAGTGTCGCGCCGACGCCGGTGACCTGCTCGAGGTCGTCGTCGCCGTCGCCGGGCTCGTCGGTCGACGCGCTCCAGCCGCTGAACAGCGTCTGCACCAACGCGGAGGGGTCGACCCAGGCCGCGGCGTCCGCGTCGGCCAGGTCGGGCAGGGCGGCGGCGAAGCCGGGCTGGTCGCCGAGGTCGCCCGGCGCGACCAGGCGGGCGGCCTGCCGGCCGCTGGTCGCCAGCACGTAGGAGTCGCCGTCGGTGCGCAGCACGACGTCGGCGGGCCCCCCCAGATCGCCCGACAGCAGCGGCCCGAGCAGCCGCTGCGCGCGGCTGGCGTCGGTGCGGACCTTGACGCCCCCCTCGACGCTGCCGATCGCGCCGCTCTCGCCGGCGTCGATGGCACCGACGAGGTTGTCGCCCAGCAGGACGGCGAGGTCCTCGGGCAGCGCGATCCCGCTCTCCTCCTCGAGCGCCGCGATGCCGTCGTCCAGCGCGGCGGTGTCCTCGGCCGAGCGGCGCGCCGACTCGACGAGCAGCGGCGCGAGCTCGTCGCCGTCGGCGATGCCGACCGCGGCCACCGTGCTCGCCGGCAGCACGTCGAGCCCGGTCAGCGGGTGGGTCGCCCACGACGCGGCCTCGGCCCCGCCGACCGACCCGACGACCTCGAAGACGTCCGGCCCGGCGAAGCGGGCGACCATCGTGGTGCGGCCGGCCGACGTACCGAGCCCGTCGCGCCCGGTCGCCAGCCCGCCGAGCCCGAAGCCCATCGGGTCCAGCACGCCGGCCTCCTCGGCGACCGCCGCGTTGTCGACCCAGACCGCTGCGACCCCGTCCTCGACCGAGCCGAGGTCCTCGGCGAAGCGCGGGTCGGCGGCGAGGCTGCCCTGCTCTGCCTTGTCGGCGTAGCGCCGGGCGAGCTCCTGCGACTCCGCGATCAGGGCGTAGTCGCCCGCCACCACGAAGCCGATGTCGCGGGTCCCGCCGACGCCCCCGGCGGAGGCGTCGACCAGGCGGAGCAGCCCGCTCTCGGCCGCGTCGGCGTCGGTGACCTGCAGCGCGACGAGGGCCGGCGCGGTCGTGCGGTCGGCACCGGCCGGGTAGCCGGCGACGGCCAGCCGGTCGCCCAGCCACGGCTCCACGTCGGAGGAGTAGTCGACGTCGCCCCAGCCGGCGTCCTCGGCGACCGCCTCGAACAGCACCTGGCGCACATCGCCGTCGAGCGGGATGTGGTCGCGCAGCGAGGGGAACTGCCGCAGGAACCGGAAGCCGTCGATCTTCTGGCCGGCCGACGGGTCGAGGTCGACCTTGACGAAGGCGATCGCGCCGGCGGGCAGCGCGTCCTCGGGCTGGGCGCCGCCGCCGGACAGCGAGCCCACCGCCCAGCCGACGCCGGCCACCAGACCGAGGACCAGCGCGCCACCCGCGGCGACCAGTGCCCACGGTGCGCGTCGGCGCGGGTCCCCGTCCTCGGCGCTGGTCGCCAGGACGTCAGCAGCGCCGTACGCCCCGAACGGCGGGCCGTGACGCTCGTCGGTGCTGCTCATCTCGGGTGGCCCCCCGGCCGTCGGTGCCGGCGTCGGTGCGCCGGCGTGCTGACCTGTCGGAACGGTATCGGCGCGCACCCGGGTCGCGCTTGAGATCCACGGCGATCGTGGTCGTGGCGGAGCCGGTGCCTCAGCCCAGGCAGGCCGGGCCGAGCAGCGCCTTGAGGTCGCCCATCAGCGCCGGCGACGGGTTGACCCGCAGCCCGTCGTCGATCCGCAGCACCGTCGTGCGCGAGGCCGCCTGCAGCCGCAGGTGCACCTCGGTCGCGCCCGGGTGGGTGGCGAGGACGTCCTTGAGCCGCTCCACCACCGGCGGCGTGCAGCGCACCACGGGCAGCGAGATGACGACCGGTCCGCGCGGCCCCTCGGAGAGGTCGGGCAGCGTCATCTCCATCGCGATCAGCTTGGGCACGTCCTCGCGCCGGTCCAGCCGCCCGCGCACCACGACCACGGTGTCCTCGGCGAGGGTGGTCGCGTAGAGGTTGTAGGTCTGCGGGAAGAACATGACGTCGATCGCGCCCTCGAGGTCCTCGACGGTGGCGATCGCCCACACGTCGCCCTTCTTGGTCACCTTGCGCTGCAGCCCGCTGACCAGGCCGCCGATGGTGACCTGCGAACCGTCGGCCCGCTCCTCGGACCCGGTCAGCGACGCGATGGAGCAGTCGGCCGCGGCCGAGAGCAGGTGCTCGACGCCGAAGAGCGGGTGGTCGGAGACGTAGAGGCCGAGCATCTCGCGCTCGTACTGCAGCAGGACGCTCTTGTCCCACTCGCCCAGCGGCACCGGCGGCGTCACGGTGATCTCGGACTCGCCGCCGTCGTCGTCACCCCCACTCAGCCCACCGTCAGCTCCGCTGAACAGGTCGAACTGGCCGTGCGCCTCGTTGCGCTTGGTGAGCATGAACGAGTCGATCGCCTCGGCGTGCACGTTGAGCAGCCCGCGGCGCGGGTCGCCGAGCGAGTCGAAGGAGCCGGCCTTGATCAGGGACTCCACGGTCTTCTTGTTGCAGGCGACCGGGTCTATCTTCCGCAGGAAGTCGTAGAAGTCGGTGAAGCGACCCTTGCTCAGGCGGGTGGCGGCGATGCTGGCCACCACGTTCTCGCCGACGTTGCGGATGGCGGCCAGGCCGAAGCGGATGTCGGTGCCGCGCGGCGTGTAGTCGGAGTCCGACTCGTTGACGTCGGGCGGCAGCACCTTGATGCCCATGCGACGGCACTCGTTGAGGTAGAGCGCAGACTTGTCCTTGTCGTCGCGGACGCTGGTGAGCAGCGCCGCCATGTACTCGGACGGGAAGTTGGCCTTGAGGTAGGCGGTCCAGTAGGAGACCAGGCCGTAGGCGGCGGAGTGCGCCTTGTTGAACGCGTAGTCGGAGAACGGGACGAGGATGTCCCACAGCGTCTTGATGGCGGCCATGGAGTAGCCGTTGGCCCGCATGCCCTCGGAGAAGCCGACGAACTCGGCGTCGAGCACCTCGCGCTTCTTCTTGCCCATGGCCTTGCGCAACAGGTCTGCCTTGCCGAGCGAGTAGCCGGCGAGCTTCTGCGCGATCAGGATGACCTGCTCCTGGTAGACGATCAGGCCGTACGTCGCACCGAGCACCTCCTCGAGCGGCTCGGCCAGCTCGGGGTGGATCGGCGTGATCGGCTCCGCGCCGTTCTTGCGCAGCGCGTACTTGGTGTGCGAGCCGGCGCCCATCGGGCCAGGGCGGTAGAGCGCGCCGACCGCGGAGATGTCCTCGAAGTTGTCCGGCTTCATCAGCCGCAGCAGGGAGCGCATCGGCCCGCCGTCGAACTGGAACACCCCGAGGGTGTCGCCGCGGGCCAGCAGGTCGTAGGTCGCCTGGTCGGTGAGGTCCTTGCTCAGCGCGTCGAGGTCGATCGTCCGGCCGCGGTTGGCCTCGATGTTGCGCAGGGCGTCGTCGAGGATGGTCAGGTTGCGCAGGCCGAGGAAGTCCATCTTCACCAGGCCGAGCGCCTCGCAGCTCGGGTAGTCGAACTGGGTGATGACCTGGCCGTCCTGCTCACGCCGCATGATCGGGATGACGTCGAGCAGCGGCTCGCTGGACATGATGACGCCGGCCGCGTGGACGCCCCACTGGCGCTTGAGGTTCTCCAGCCCGCGGGCGGTGTCGACGACCCGCTTGGCGTCGGGGTCCGACTCGTAGCGGGCGCGGAACTCGCCGGCCTCGGAGTAGCGCTTGTGCCGCGGGTCGAAGATGCCGCCGAGCGGGATGTCCTTGCCCATGATGGCCGGCGGCATCAGCTTGGTGAGCTGGTCGCCGAGGGCGTAGGGGTAGCCGAGGACCCGGGCCGAGTCCTTCATCGCCTGCTTGGCCTTGATGGTGCCGTAGGTGACGATCTGGGCCACCCGGTCGTCGCCGTACTTGTCGGTGACGTAGCGGATGACCTCGCCGCGACGGCGCTCGTCGAAGTCGACGTCGAAGTCGGGCATCGACATGCGCTCCGGGTTGAGGAAGCGCTCGAAGATCAGGCCGTGCTGCAGCGGGTCGAGGTCGGTGATCCGCATCGCGTAGGCGCACATCGAGCCGGCTCCGGACCCACGGCCCGGCCCGACCCGGATGGCCTGCTCCTTGGCCCAGTTGATGAAGTCGGCGACGACCAGGAAGTAGCCCGCGTAGCCCTTGGAGCAGATGACGTCGGTCTCGTAGAGCGCCTGGCGACGTACGTCCTCCGGGATGCCCGCGGGGTAGCGCGCGACGAGACCCCGCTCGACCTCCTTGACGAACCACGACTGCTCCGACTCGCCCTGGGGCACCGGAAAGCGCGGCATGTAGCGCCCCTCGCCCTCGGTGAAGGACACCTCGCACCGCTCGGCGATGAGCAGCGTGTTGTCGCACGCCTCGGGCAGGTCGCGCCAGACACGGCGCATCTCCTCGGGCGACTTGAGGTAGTAGGAGTCGCCGTCGAGCTTGAACCGGTTGGGGTCGGCCATCGTCGACCCGGACTGGACGCACAGCAGCACCTCGTGGGCCGGGGCGTCCTCCTTGCGGGTGTAGTGCAGGTCGTTGGTGGCCACGACCGGCAGGGCGAGGTCCTGGGCCAGCCGGAGCAGGTCGGCCCGGACCCGGGCCTCGATCTCCAGGCCGTGCTCCATCAGCTCGAGGTAGTAGTTGCCGGCGCCGAAGATGTCGCGGAACTCCGCCGCCGCCGCTCGCGCCTGGTCGTACTTGTCGAGCCGGAGGAACGTCTGCACCTCGCCGGACGGGCAGCCGGTGGTGGCGATCAGCCCGCCGGAGTACTGCTGGAGGAGCTCGCGGTCCATCCGGGGCTTGTAGAAGAAGCCCTCGAGGCTGGCCCGGCTGTTGAGCCGGAACAGGTTGTGCATGCCGGCGGTGGACTCGGCCAGCAGCGTCATGTGGGTGAACGCGCCGCCGCCGGACACGTCGTCGCCGCCACCCTGGCCCCACTTGACCCGGGTGCGGTCGCTGCGGTGGGTGCGCGGGGTCACATAGGCCTCGACGCCGATGATGGGCTTGACCCCGGCGGCGGTGGCCTTCTTCCAGAAGTCGTAGGCGCCGAACACGTTGCCGTGGTCGGTCATCGCCAGGGCAGGCATCCCCATCGCCGCCGACTCCTGGAACAGGTCGTCCAGGCGGGCCGCGCCGTCGAGCATGGAGTACTCGGTGTGCACGTGCAGGTGCACGAACGAGTCTCGGGATCCCATGGTGCTGGCGGCCTCGATCGGGTGGGTGGCTGCTGGTCGGTGGGCTGGTGTCCGGGTGGAGTCTAGGTCCGAGGTGCGACCGTCCGAGGCCAGCCGACGAAGGTCCCAGGCCGGTCGGCGTGTCGGCCCCGCGACCCTCCCGCCGGGCGCTCCCGACCTGTCCGATCCGGGACCGACCCCCCTTGATCGTCGCGACGCTGGCCGCACCCGTCTCCCATGATCGTTTGCGACACGCGAGGTCGGGGCACGCCGTTGGTTCGGCGTGTCGCGGTCGGGTTCGCCGCAAACGATCAAGGATGGGTACGTCGTCCACAGCGGGCGGGCCGGCCGGGTCGTCCACAGATCTGGTCCCGAGCCCGGCGGGCTGTCGGCACCTCACCAGGGTTGACGGGTGCTGCACCTCCCGTCCCCGCGACTGCTGGACGAGGCACTGCTCGTCTCCGGCGACACCGATGTCCGGGTGGCAGCAGTCCGCCGCCTGATCCCGATTGAGGTTCCGCTCGGCGGGTGGGCAGCGCTTCGCTGGCTGGGCGTCGACGCTCTCGACGGACGCACCGGGCCCGCCGGTGCGACGTTGCTGCCGATCACCGTGTGCACCGGGCCGGTCGGCCGGCTGCGGTCACGACCGGGCCTGGTGGTCGACCGGAGCACGATCCTGGCGATCGACCTCGTCGAGCACGCCGGCGTGCTGGTTACCTCCGCCGAGCGCAGCTGCCTGGACATCATGCGCTTCCACGGCGTCGAGGCGGGTCTGGTGGCTGCCGACTCGACCGTTCGGGCCGGGCTCACGACCCGCGAGCGGTTGACCGCGGTGCTGGCCCGGATGTGCGGGCTCAAGGGTGTGCCGCAGGCCAGGCTGGCGGTGAGCCTCGTCGACGGACGGGCGGAGTCGAGTCCGGAGAGTCGGCTGCGCTACGTATGGGTGGTCGAGGCAGGCCTGCCGGTACCGCTGGTCAATCCGGTGGTCCTCGACCTCGACGGTCGGTTCGTCGCCCGCACCGACCTGGTCGACCCGGAGGCCGGCACGGTCGGCGAGTACGACGGGTCGCAGCACCGCGAGCTGGCGCAGCACACGGCGGACAACGTCCGGGAGGAGGACGTCGAGGGGCTCAACCTCGAGGTGACCCGGTCGACGTCGCTCGACCTCTGGCCGCACCGGCGGCGACTGGTGGCCCGGCTGCAGGCCGCCCACCGACGGGGCACTGCGCGCGACCGGGCCAAGGACTCCTGGATCCTCCGACCGACCTGAGCGACTCCAGCGACTCAAGCGAGTCCCGTGAGCGGCCGCGCGCACGCCCGGGCCACTGACGCAGCCCTCTGTGGTGATCGTTTGCGACGTTCCTGGGGGCGACACGCCCGACCAATGGCGTGTCGCGGACGCGGACGTCGCAAACGATCATGCGGGGCGTTCGGGGCGGTTAGGGGACGGCGGACACTTCGCGGGGCCGCGGCCACGGGTTGGCTCGGCAGCCGGGCATCCTCGTGGAGTGCTGCTGCACAACCGGTGCCGGCCGGCCAGGGTCAGCCGAGCAGCTTGGTCATCCAGCGGTGCGGCAGGCCGGCGTCGTCGAAGACCGGCCCGTGCGCCGTGTAGCCGAGGCGCTCGTAGAACCCCAGCGCGTGGGTCTGGGCCGAGAGGACGACCACCCGCAGTCCCCGCTCGGCGGCCCGGGCCTCGATCGCCGCGACCAGGGCGACGCCCAGTGCGGTGCCGCGGGTCTCGGGCCGCACGGCCAGCCGGCCGAGGTGGCCGACCGGTCCCAGCGCCGGGTCCGCGTCGGCGAAGCCGGCCGGCTCGACGACCAGGCGGCCGGCGCCCACGGCACGGTCGGCCCGGCCGTCGTCGTAGGCCACGAAGTGGTCGGCGGTCTCGTCCAGCTCGTCCAGCTCCAGCTCGGCCGGCACCTGCTGCTCGGTGACGAACACGTCGTAGCGGACCCGGTAGGCCGCGGCCCGGTCGCTCTCGTCCTGCGCGACCCGGATCGTCCGCGCGGGGGTGCCACCCCTCACGACTCCGCCCGGAGCCGCTCGAGCGCCGTGGCCAGGTCATCCGGGTAGGTGCTGGTCAGGTCCAGGCGCTCCCCCGTGCCCGGGTGCTCGAACCCGAGCCGCACCGCGTGCAGCCACTGCCGCTCGAGGCGCAGCCGGGCGGCCAGCGTGGGATCGGCGCCGTAGGTGAGGTCGCCGACGCAGGGGTGCCGCAGCGCCGCCATGTGCACCCGGATCTGGTGGGTGCGCCCCGTCTCGAGGTTGATCTCGAGCAGGCTGGCCGACCGGTGCGCCTCGAGGGTGTCGTAGTGGGTGATGCTGGGCTTGCCGCCGGCGACGACGGCCCACTTCCAGTCCGCCGTCGGGTGGCGGTCGATGGGGGCGTCGACGGTGCCGGTCAGCGGGTCCGGGTGGCCCTGGACGAGGGCGTGGTACGTCTTGTCGACCTCGCGGTCCTTGAAGGCCCGCTTGAGGACTGTGTAGGCCCGCTCCGACTTGGCCACGACCATCAGGCCGCTGGTGCCCACGTCGAGCCGGTGCACGACACCCTGCCGCTCGGCCGCACCGCTGGTGGACACCCGGTACCCCGCTGCGGCGAGCCCGCCGACGACGGTCGCGCCGGTCCAGCCGGGACTGGGGTGGGCGGCGACGCCGACCGGCTTGTCGACGACCACGATGTCGTCGTCGTCATGGACCACGGTCATCCCTGGCACCGGCTCGGCGACGACTACCGGGGCCGAGGGCGGCGGCGGGAGGGTGACGTCCAGCCAGGAGCCGGCGTGCACCCGGTCGGACTTGCTGGCCCGGGCGCCGTCGACGAGGACGTCGCCGGCCACCACCAGCTCGGCCGCCTTGGAGCGGGACACCCCGAAGAGCCGCGACAGCGCCGCGTCCAGGCGTTCCCCGGCCAGGCCCTCGGGCACCGGCAGGGTGCGGTGGTCGCTCACCTGCCGAGGGTAGCCGCGGCCGGCACCGACTCCGTCCGGCCGGTCGGCGAGGTCAGTACGCCCCGCGGCGGCTGACCACCGCGTGCAGGGTCTTCCAGAGGATCTGGATGTCGCCCGCGAACGACCAGTTCTCGACGTAGTAGAGGTCGAGCCGGACGCTGTCCTCCCAGGACAGGTCGGACCGGCCGCTCACCTGCCAAAGGCCGGTGATGCCCGGCTTGACCAGCAGGCGGCGGGAGGTCGCCCGGCCGTACTGCTCGGTCTCGCTCTGCAGCGCCGGGCGGGGCCCGACCATGCTCATGTCGCCGAGGAGCACGTTGACCAGCTGCGGCAGCTCGTCGAGGCTGAAGCGGCGCAGGAACCGGCCGACCGGGGTGACCCGCGGGTCGTCGTGTCGCTTGAAGAGCAGGCCGTTGCCGTGGTTGACGTCGGCGACGTCCGGCAGCATCTCCTCGGCGTTGCACACCATCGTCCGGAACTTGTAGACGGTGAACATCGCGCCCTCACGGCCGACGCGGACCTGGCGGAAGATGACCGGGCCCTGGCTGGTGAGCCGGATTGCCGCGGCGATGAGCACGAGCACCGGGCTGATCGCGATCAGCGCCACGGCGGCGGTGATCCGGTCGAACGCCTCCTTGACCACGCGGGTGGGCCCGGTGAACTCCGGCTGCTCGACGTAGAGCAGCTGCAGGCCGGACACCGGGCGGACGTGCACCCGGGGGCCGGCCACGTCGGTGAGGGCCGGCGCGACGACGAGGTCGACGCCGGCGCCTTCCAGGTCCCAGCCCAGCCGCTTGAGCACGCCGCTGGTGAGCCCGCGCGAGGCGGTGACCGCGACCGTGTCGACCCCGAGCCGGGTGACCGCCTCAGGGACGCTGGTCAGCGAGCCGACCACCGGCACCGAGGCACCGGCCACGGCGTCACCGGGGGGCATGCAGGCACCGACGACCTTGAGCCCGGCGTAGGGCTCGCGCTCGAGCTCCGCCACCAGGTCCTCGACCTCCTCGCGCCCGCCGACCACAAGGACCCGGTGCGACCAGCGGCTGGAGCGCCGCCGCGCCTGGTGCAGCACCTTGCGGGCGGCCCAGCGGCCGAGGAGCAGCAGCGCGGTACCGATCATGAAGGACAGCCCGAAGGCCAGCCGGGAGAACTGGAAGCGGTTCATGTAGCAGACGACCGCCACGAGCCCCCAGAAGTACATGCTGGCCCTGACGACCCGGCGGTACTCGTCGCCGCCCACGCCCAGGATCCGCCCGTCGTACGTCCGGATGATCAGCAGGAACAGGACCCACGCGAGGGCCAGTGCCGGGCCGAGGACGAGGTACGACGTCGGGCGGATGTTCGCGACCTCGCTGGTGATCGAGATCGCCTTGTAGCCGGGGCCGAAGACCCAGCCCAGGGCGATGCCGATGGCGAGGGTGACGAGGACCGCGTCCAGGATCAGCAGGCGACGGCCGAGCCGTCGCAGCCACCGGGTGTCGGAGGCGACGGCGCGGTCGGCGAGGGAGACCACCACCGGCCGGTCGGCGGGTCGCTCGGCGGGGCCGTGCGGCTGTCTCTGGGACGGGGTCTGCGTCGGGTCGTCACGGACCGGCAGGCCCTGGCGCAGGGCGTCTTCGGGCGCCACGGAGCTCATACCGGTCCCCCTCCCTCTGTCGGTCCGACTGCCAGCTGGCCTGCCGTGGGTGCCGTGGACCGGTGGTCCCGATCGAGCACGAGCAGGGTAACGGACGGTCTGGGATCCGTCACATGAAGCCACATATTGTGATGAATGGGTGCGGATCGGACACTACCGCCCCGTCGGTCGAGTCCCACACCTGTAAGAGTCCCGAGCGGCCCGTTCGGTTCACCCGAATCTCGAGGAACTTGCGCCTCAGGCGTCCGGTGGCATGGTTCGGGGCGGTTCGTCCTCGGCCCCGGCCTGCTCGTGGTCAGTGAGCGCATCGACCCCCCGCGCGGAGAGCACCACCATGAGCACGCCGGCGACCACGATGGCCGAGTCCGCCAGGTTGAACACCGGCCACCGCGGCAGCTCGAGGAAGTCGACGACGTGCCCGCGACCAGGGCCGGGGCTGCGGAGCAGCCGGTCCATCAGGTTGCCCAGTGCTCCCCCGAGCACGAGTCCGAGCGCCACCGCCCACCATGCGCTGGTCAGGCGGCGGGCCATCCGCAGGATCACGAGGACCACGGCGACGGCGACGCAGGTGAAGACGATCGTCATGCCCTGGGCCATCCCGAACGCCGCGCCCGGGTTGCGGACCAGCCGGAGGGTGAGCAGCCCGCCGAGCAGGCTGACCGGCTCCCGGTCGCTGAGCTCCTCGACGGCCAGCAGCTTGCTGACGACGTCGAGAGCGAGCACGCCGGCCGCCACGGCGAGCAGGAGGGGCAGCCGGCCGAGGCCGCGGTCCCCGACCGACGCCGGGGCCGACGGGTCGGGCTCGTTCAGCGGCGCTCCTCGCGCTGCTTGCACGTCATGCACAGGGTCGCCCGGGGAAACACCTGCAGGCGAGCCTTGCCGATCGGGTTGCCACAGTTCTCACAGACGCCGTAGGTGCCGTTGTCGATGCGGGCGAGAGCGCGCTCCGCCTGCACCAGCATGTCACGGGTGTTGTTGGCCAACGACATCTCGTGCTCACGCTCGAAGGTCTTGCTGCCGGCGTCAGCCGCGTCGTCGCCGGCGCCGTCGCCGGAGTCGCGCAGCATGTCGTCGATCTCGTGCTCGGCCATGTCCAGCTCGTCCCGCAGCCGGCGGACCTCGTCCCGCAGCTCGGTGCGCACCCCGTTGAGCTCGCCCTTGGTCCACGGGTCCTCGTCGGCCCGCACCACCAGCGCCTGGGGTCCCGCCGAGGGACCGGCCGGACCTGCCGAGCGACGGGCCGCCGACGGACGGCTGACCTGCTTCTTCGCCGCGGCGACCGGCCGGCCCTCCTCCAGGGCCTTCTTCGCGGCTGCCCGGGACGCAGCGGTCTGGGGCACCGGCTTGACCGGAGGGACGGGCGCGGGAGGCGCGGACGGAGCGGCGGCCGGCGGCGCCTTCTGCGCGGCGCGCTTGGTGGCCGGCGCCGCCTTCGTCGCAGCGTTCTTCGTCGCCGGAGCCGCCAGCCCGGGGGCCGTCTTCGTGGCCGCGGGCGCCTTCTTGGCCGGGGTCAGCTTCTTCGTGGCGGCCGTCTTCTTGGCGGGCGCCGTCTTCTTGGCGGGCGCCGACTTCTTGGCGCCGCTGTTCCTGGCGGGCGTTGCCTTCTTCGTGGCGGCCTGCTTCGTGGCGGCCGTCTTCTTGGCGGGCGCTGCCTTCTTCGTGGCGGCGACCTTCTTCGCCGGTGCCGCCTTCTTCGCTCTGGTCTTCTTGGCGGGTGCCGCCTTCTTCGCTCTGGTCTTCTTGGCGGGTGCCGCCTTCTTCGCTCTGGTCTTCTTGGCCGGTGCCGCCTTCTTCGCTGCCGTCTTGTTCGCCGGTGCCGCCTTCTTCGCTGCGGTCTTCTTGGCGGGTGCCGACTTCTTCGCCGACGCGGCCTTCCTCGTGGCCGTCGTGGCC
>Ga0126307_10001089_pt1 | contig 17903 bp, 19 predicted proteins | sample Plot28_FD_89955 | JGI IMG/M metagenome (GOLD analysis project Ga0126307, IMG submission 89955) | Serpentine soil microbial communities from UC McLaughlin Reserve, CA, USA - Plot28 | ecosystem: Environmental > Terrestrial > Soil > Grasslands | place: USA: UC McLaughlin Reserve, Lake County... | reverse complement strand
GTCCATCGGAACCAGGGCCGAGCCGTAGCGCGTGATTCCGGCGCGGTCGCCGAGCGCCTCATCGATCGCCTGCCCGAGGCAGATGCCGACGTCCTCGGTCGTGTGGTGGGCGCCGGTCTCGAGGTCTCCGCTCGCCTCCAGGTCGAGGCCAAGCCGGCCGTGGCCGGCGAGCAGCTCGAGCATGTGATCGAGGAAGCCAACCCCAGTGGAGACCTTGGCCTCACCCCCGTCCAGGTCGAGGCGCAGCTTGACCCGGGTCTCCTTGGTCTCGCGGCTGATCTCTGCGGTGCGTGCCATTCCCCTACTCCTTGGCTCTCGCTTCGGCGGACTCCGCGTGCAGCGGGAAGCCCTCGGCGCGGGCCAATGTAGCGACCGTCGGCGCCAGCTCCCGCGCCCCGGCCTGGGAGAGCTCCACGGTCGTGATCCGCCGCCGGAACACCACCGGTCCGAGCGGCCCCTGAAAGCGCCCGGCCCCGCCGGTGGGAAGCACGTGGTTGGAGCCCGCGGCGTAGTCCCCGAAGGCGGTCGCGGCATGCGGGCCCACGAACACACAGCCGGCCGTCCTGACCGCGTTCGCGAGAAGCGTCGCGTCCTCCGTGACCAGCTCGAGGTGCTCGGGGGCGATCGCGTTTGCGAGCTGGACGGCGGTGACGGTATCCGGAACGGCGACCAGCGCCAGCGGCGCGTCCGCGGCGATCTCGTGTGCCTCCGCGACCCGCCGAACCTCCCTCTCGATCTCGTCGAGGATCACCGTCTCGACCGCCGCCGCGATCACGAGACCGTCGGGGCCGTGCTCGGCCTGGGCGCAGAGGTCCAGGGCGATCCAATCCGCCCGGGCGGTGTCGCCGGCGACCACCATCAGCTCGGAAGGGCCGGCGATCCCGTCGATGCCGACCTGGCCGGCGAGCTGGCGCTTCGCCTCCTGGACGTAGCGGTTGCCCGGTCCCGCGATCACGTCGACCGGCGGGATCAGCTGAGTGCCGATCGCAAGAGCCGCGATCGCGTGCGCGCCCCCCACGGGATACACCTCGTCCGCGCCGCCGATTGCGGCGGCGGCGAGGATCAGGTCGGCAACGGGGCGCTCGCCACCGCCACGAGGCGTGGCGAGGACGATGCGCTCCACCCCCGCCACCTTCGCTGGGATGCAGCCCATCAGGACTGTCGAGGGGTAGGAGGCCGTGCCCCCCGGCGCGTACACGGCCGCGGAGCCGACGGGTACCTCACGAAGATCCACCGATTGACCCTGCTCGAGCTGCACCTGCCGCTCCTCCGCGAGCTGGGCTTCGGCGACCGCCCGGATGTTCGCCGCCGCCGTCTCCAGCGCACCCCGAACCTCGGAGTCGAGTCGCTCGAGGGCCGAGCGGATCTCGGCGTCGGAGATCGGCAGGTCGCGGGGTTCCACTGGCCCCCCGCCGAAACGAGCCTCGAGCTCCGCGACCGCCTCGTTACCTCGCTCCCGAACCGCGGCGATGATCTCGGCAACGGTCTCCCCCACGTCACCGAGTGGCGGCTGCAGCGCGCGGATCTCCTCGGCGAGAGCGGCCGGATTCCTGCCGTCCCAGTCGAAACTCGCGATCCTCATTTCAGCCGGCCTCCTCAGCCTCGCGTCCGGGGGCCGGCCTTCCCTCCGGGCGCAGTCGCTCGACCAGGTCGTCGACCTCCGCGGCGCGCAGCTTGTGGGAGACCCGGTTCGCGATCAGACGGGCGGTCGAAGTGGCGATCTCCTCGCGGACCTCAAGCCCGTTATCGGCCAGGGTGCGTCCCGTGGCCACGAGGTCGACGATCCCGTCAGCCAAGCCTGAGAGCGGCGCGAGCTCGACCGACCCCTTGACCTCGATCACCTCGGCGCGGCGTCCCGTCTCCTCGAAGTGGCGCTCCGCCACGCGTGGGTACTTGGTCGCGATCCTCATCGCGCCGAGGCGCCGCTCGTCCTCGTCGAGGGCGCTGTCCCCTGCACGCCCGGCGAGGACCATGCGGCACGCGCCATAGCGCAGGTCGAGCACCTCGTAGACGATCCGGTCGCGCTGCTCGAGCAGTACGTCCTTGCCGGTGATGCCGAGGTCGGCGGCTCCGGCCTCGACGTACGTGGGGACATCCGAGGGCCGCATCGTCACCAGGGTCAGCCCACCGGACTCGAAGACCAGCGAGCGCGAGTCGGAGCGAAGGCCGGCGGTGTCGATGCCAATGCGATCGAGGGCGTCGAGCGTCTCCGTCCAGAGCGCGCCGCGGGGCAGGGCGAGCCTCAGGGGGCCTCCCTCGCGGGCCCGCGTCATCTCCACAACGCGCGGCATCAGCCGGCCTCCCGCCGGTCCTGACGCTCCTCCTCCGCCTGGGCGACGTGCAGCCGCTCCAGATAGAGGGAGAAGCCGACCGCGGGCAGATCCCGGCCGAAGCGCCCGAGCAGGGAGTCATAGCGGCCGCCGCCGCCGAGGATGTGCCCGAGGGCAGGGTCGTAGACCTCGAGAATCGCACCGGTGTAGTAGCCGAGGTCGCGCAGCAGGCCGAGGTCGAGCCGAACGCGGTCGGCCACCCCCCGCCCGGCGAGCGCGTCATAGGTCGCGCGCAGCCTTCCGGTGGCCCGCTCGACCGCCTCGCCGCCCAGCTCGGTGGCGCGATCGAGGACCTCCGGGCCGCCACGCATACCGGGCAGCGCGAGGAGCGTGGCGCGAGCCGCGGCATCGAGACCTGCGACCTCGTCAACCGCCAGCTCGAGACCGACGAGATCGTGTGTCGCGAGGCGGTCGAGAATCCGGTCGCGGGGCTCCTCGGCGACACCAAGCTCGGCGAGGAGCTGGCCGTAGAGGTCGGCATCGCCGAGGCCGACGACCGCCCGCGTGAGGCCGGCGGCGTCGAGCGCTCCGCTCAGCACTTCGACCACCTCGGCCGTCCCCTCCGGGGCGGGGGCGCCGATGAGCTCCACCCCCGCCTGAGTGAACTCCCTCATCTGCCCGCGCTGCGGGTTGACGGCGCGATAGGCGCGCGCGATGTAGGAGAGGCGGAACGGCGGCTCGGCGTCCTGCAGGCGGGTGGCGACCAGCCGCGCGATCGGGATGGTCATGTCCGAGCGCATCGCGAGCAGGTCGCCCCGCTCGTCGAAGAAGCGGTAAGCGGCGTTGGCGTATCGCTCGTCACCGCGCCGCAGAACCTCCGCGTACTCGATGGTCGGGGTGGCGACCTCGCCGTAGCCGTGCTCGTCGAAGGCGGCGCGCAGCGCCGCCTCGAGCGCGCGAAGCTCGCGCATCTCCTCGGGCAGGATGTCTCTGGTCCCCGGCGGGGTCGGGTGGATTCCCATAATTACGTCGCCTCCTCCGCTTCGCGTCCGGGGGCGGCTTGACGGCACCTTAGATGGGGGGTGCCGAATCTCCGGCAGCGGTGTTGCCTGGGCAGATGCGAGGGTGCTGCGCATATGCGAGGGCGCGCGACAGCGCGACCCGTCAGGTGTCGGAGCAGCAACCCGTTTCGTTCAGACCGCGACGCGCTCGGAGGCGACTCGCTCGATGCGGGCACCGAGGTCGCGCAGCCGCGAGTCGATTCGCTCGTAGCCGCGGTCGATCTGCGCGACGTTGCCGATCTCCGAGGTGCCGTCGGCCGCGAGCGCGGCGATGAGCATCGCCATACCCGCTCGGATGTCAGGGCTCTCCAGTCGGGCACCGTGAAGACGGCTCGGACCACTGACCACCGCCCGGTGCGGGTCGGAGAGGTGGATCCGAGCGCCCATCGCCACCAACTTGTCGACGAAGAAGAGCCGGTTCTCGAACATCTTCTCGTGGACCACGATCGTGCCGTCCGCCTGCGTGGCGAGGGCGAGCGCGATCGAGGTGAGGTCCGCGGGGAACGCCGGCCAGGGCCCGTCGTCGATCTTCGGGATCGCGTCGCCCTGGTCGTCGCGGATGGTGAGCTTCTGCTCCGGCGGGACCAGGAGGTCGTTGCCCTCCAGCATGGTCTGCAGCCCGAGACGGCGGAAATGCCTCCGTATTCCCTCCATGTCCTCGGCGACCACGTTCCGAATGCGGAGCTCGCCGCTGGTTGCGGCGGCCAGCGCCATGAAGCTGGCGACCTCGATGTGGTCGGAGCAGACATCGTGCTCCGCGCCGCCGAGGTGCTTGCGTCCGTGAACCGTCATCACGTTGGATCCGATCCCGTCAACCTGCGCGCCCATCTTGCAGAGCAGACGGGCCAGGTCCTGGACGTGCGGCTCGGAGGCGGCGTTCGCGATCGTGGTCGGCCCCTCGGTGAGCGCCGCGGCGAGCAGCGCGTTCTCGGTGCCCATCACCGAGGGCTCGTCCATGAAGATCCGGGTCGGCCGTAGGCCGTCCGGCGGCGCCGAGAGCTCGATCCAGACGTCGCCCGCGACCTGCGTGCCGAGGTCGCGGAAGGCGTCGAGGTGGGCGTCGAGGCGACGGCGGCCGATCGTGTCGCCCCCGGGCGGTGGCATCCGGACCTCGCCGAAGCGCGCGAGCAGCGGGCCGGCGAGCAGGAACGAGGCGCGGATCCGGTCGGCGAGCTCCTCGTCGACCTCCGTGACCGAGATCTCATCGGCTTGCAGGCGCAGCTCGTTCTCTCCCATCCAGGCGACCTTGACTCCCAGCCGCTCGAGCAGGCCGAGCATCGACTGGACGTCCCGGATCCTCGGCACGTTGCGAACCAGCAGCTCCTCCTCGGTCAGCAGGCACGCCGCCAGAATCGGAAGCGCGGCGTTCTTGTTGCCCGCCGGCACGATCTCTCCGGACAGCGGTACGCCGCCTTGGATGATGAATTTCTCCATGGGCGCCTAGAGTAATGCGCCGTATGGCGGAGGTCTCACGAGACGATGCATGGCTGCTGGTCACCGAGTGGGTCGAGTCGGACTCGCTGCGCAAGCACCTGCTAGGGGTCGAGGCGGCCATGCGTGCCTATGCCCGCAAGTGGGGCGAGGATGAGGAGATGTACGCGGTCACCGGCCTCCTCCACGATCTCGATTACGAGCGCTACCCCGACCTCGACACGGGGCACCCGCGCTACGCGATCAAGGAGCTGGAGGAGCGCGGCTATCCGCAGGAGGTGATCGACGCCGTCGCCGGGCACGCGGATTTCATGGGTGTCCCGAGGGAGTCGCGTATGGCGAAGACGCTCTACGGCGTCGATGAGCTCTCCGGGTTCATCGCCGCCTGCGCCCTTGTCCGTCCCACCGGCATCGAGGGCATGAAGCCGAAGTCGGTCAAGAAGAAGCTCAAGCAGCCCTCGTTCGCGGCCGCGGTCAACCGCGAGGACATCCGGCGGGGGATCGAGGAGCTGGGTGTCGACCAGGAGGAGCACATCGCACTGGTCATCGAGGCGCTCGCCGAGCGGGCCGATGAGCTCGGCCTCAGTCCCCGGGAAGACGCCGGTCCCGACAGTTAGATGTAGTCGGTGCCTCGCTGGCTGAAGATCACCCTGGGCGTGATCGCGGGCCTTGTCGTCCTCCTGCTGATCAACGCGATCGTGGTCTCCAACGCGACCAAGGACGCGTACGTGCGCGACAGCGGCGCGCGATTGGTGGAGACCTCGAACGGGACCCTCCAGGTGCTCGAGCAGGGCAACCCCCGGGGTACGCCCATCGTGCTGGTCCACTGCTACACGTGCTCGATGAACCGGTGGGATGACCTGGCGCCGCTGCTCGAGCGGGATCACCGCGTCATCCGCGTCGATCTGCTCGGCCACGGCGGCTCGGACAAGCCGAGCGCCGGCTACTCGATCGACGATCAGGCGACCGCGGTGGCCGAGGCGCTGGCGAAGCTCGGTGTCCTCAACGCCACGGTGGTCGGCCACTCGCTCGGCGGCAGCGTGGTCACCGCGCTGACTCAGCGGAGCCCACAGCTCGCCACCCGTGTGGTGATCATCGATCAGTCGGCGGAGGACGGCTTCGAGAACCAGTCATTCGCCCAGCGCGTCAGCTACTGGCCGATCGTCGGACAGGCTGCCGATCGACTGCTGCAGATCGCTCCGACATCGGAGGTGACGGATCAATACGACGACGCCTTCGCCCCCGGTTACGAGATCTCGAGCGGCTTCGAGAATCCCGACCAGCCGGCCGACGATCTGCGCGCGATGACGTACACGTCCTACAAGGACACCCATGACGCCGAGGAGGACTTCGTCGCCGAGGGTCCGCTGGACGAGCGCCTCGCCGCCTCTCACGCGCCGACGATGGTGATCTTCGGCGCCGAGGACCAACTGTACGACGCGCAGACCGCGGTCGACCGCTACCGGCAGAACGTGCCCGGCGTCCAGACCCATCTGCTGCCGGGCGTGGGGCACTCCCCCAACGTCGAACGCCCGAACCTGGTGGCGCCGTTGATCCTGTCCTGGGCGGCCCCGCCACCCGGGGCGCTGCGGCCGGCGAAGAAAAAGAACAAGAAGAAGCCGGCCTGAGAAAAGCGAAAGGGCCCGATTTCTCGGGCCCTTTCTGGGAACAAAGGTTTCCCTTCGTTCCGTTGATAAGCACCCTACCCCTCGCAAACGGGAAGTCAAGTCCTTGTGAACGGACGTTTTCGCTAGTTGCGGCGGTTTGCGGCTCAGGCCGGCTGTGCGGCCGGTGCCTCGGTGAGCTCGAGCGTGTCGGCAGGCGCCTTCTGGTTCCGCGAGAGGGCGATGAAGGGCAGAGCGAAGGCGGTGATTCCGGCCGAGACCAGATACGACGCCGCATAGCCCGAGGAATCGGCGACGCGGCCGAGTATCGGCTGTGCCCACACGCCCCCGCTCGACGACATCATCGAGTCGAAGGAGAGGATCGTCGCCCGCTGCCGCGAGGGGATCATCCCGTTGATGTAGGTCTGGCGGATCGGCATGGTGGCGGCGAAGAGCAACGCCCAGACGGTCGTCAGTCCGATCACCGCCCAGAAGTTCTGGATCGCCCCGATTAGAACCAGGGTGACTGCACTCAGCCCAGCCGTGACCAGCAGGGCCGAGGTCCGCCGATGGAACATCGCGCGGATCCCTGGCGCCGCGACCCCGCCGAGGATCTGCGCCCCGGCCACAATCGCTGCCGCCAGGCCGGCGACGTTGTACGCCGTCGGGTCGCCGTAGAGCTCGAGCAGGTACGGCTGCAGGGCATAGAAGGCGTAGATCCCGACCCCGCCGGTGAACAGCGCCTCGACCATCAGCCACTTGACCGCGGGAACCCGCCAGCCGTAGTCGATCGAGTTCGCGGCGATCTTCCTCATCTCGGCCAGCGGCCGGCCGCCCTTCTCCGGTGTGAAACCGACGTCGTGCATGAGCCGGAAGGCGACGACGAACATCACGACCAGGATCGCGCCGCGCAGCACGAACGGCGTGCCCAGGCTGACCTGCTCGGCGATGAAGCCTCCGGCAACCGAGCCGCCCAGCATGCCGGCGCCCGTCACGATCTGGCCGCGCCCGAAGACGGTCTCGAGTCGGCCCTGGTAGCCCGTCGCGGTCAGCGCGTCGACCAGCCAGGCCTCAACCGCACCCGAGAAGAAGGTGAAGCCCAGCCCCAGCAGCAGCGAGACCACTGCCCACTGCCAGAAGGGGGCCTCGATCTGCCAGAGCATCACGTAGAGCAGGCTCGAGCCGGACAGGGTGAGGGTGCCGAGCAGGTAGGAGGTACGCCGCCCGATCGTGTCGGCAACGATCCCGGTCGGTACCTCGAAGATCACCATGCCCCCGGTGAAGAAGGCGTTCGCGGCGAAGGCCTCCAGGTTGGAGAGGCCCGCGTCGAGCAGGAAGATCGTGTTGATACCCCAGATCAGCGAAGCGGCCAGCGTGTTCCCCAGCATGAGGAGCAGGTACGTCCGCTGGATGGAACGAGACGTCGGCATCCCTTACCTGACCGTACTGACCGATCCACCCGGCCCAACTCATCGCTCGCACCTCAGCAAGCGAAAGGGCCCGGTCACCCGGGCCCTCTCTGTTTGAACTGACCTGATTGACCCTAAGGTCAACCTGTCTCGTTCAAGTGCGGGCACCCTAGCGCCGGGGCCTGGGACGTCAAGGGGAACGCGCGTCGAAATCCCGCGTTTTGCGCTACTGCCAGCGCCCGCCTGCCTTGGCCCACTCGGTCATGTGGTCGACGCCGCAGAAGGCGTCCGCGACCCGATGCTCGCCCCGATGCCGGACCAGGAGGACGTGCGCGTCGGTGAGCTCGGCGCCGCAGTGCGAGCAGTGTCGCGCTCCCTCATCGAGGGATGGCGGCTCCGACATCGCCCCGGCCTCCCAGTGCGCGCCCTGGATCGACCACGGGATCAGGTGCTCGAGCCGGCAGAAGGCGGCCCGCCGCTCTCCCGCCGGCTCGTAGGCACGGAAGCCGTCGTCGGGCTCGACCTCGGCGCCGCACCAGGTGCACTGCAGGTTCATACCAGCATCAAACGGGTTGCTCCTCAGCTCCGCTTACGGAGCACCCTCGCATAATGCATCGAGATGGCGGGTCTGCGGATAGTCGTGCTCGAGGGCGACCAGACCGGGCAGGAACTGCTCGAGCAGGCGCTGCGCGTTCTCGACCCTGGTGTGACCGGGCTCGATCTGGAGCTCGAGCGCTTCGACCTCTCGCTGGAGAACCGGCGCCGCACCAACAACGCGGTGTGCACCGAGGCTGCGACCACGATGGCCGACGCCGGCTTCGGGATCAAGGCCGCGACGATCACACCGGAGGGCGCCGATGACGTGGGCAGCCCGAACCGGCTGATCCGGGAGGCGGTCGACGGCAAGGTGATCGTGAGGACCGGCCGCCGGATTCCGGGGATCAGCCCGGTGGCGGGAATCCACCATCCGATCTCAGTGGTGCGCATGGCGGTCGAGGACGCCTACGGCGCGCGCGAGTCGCGCCGCTCCGAGAACGGGGACGAGGTCGCGGAGCGCGTCGAGCTCATTCATCGCTCGGTCTGCCGTGCGGTCGCCGAGTACGCCTTCCGGACCGCCGAGGGGATCGGCGGCCGCGTGTACGGAGGACCGAAGTGGACGGTCAGCCCGGTTTACGAGGGGATGCTGAAGGAGGAGATGGACGCAGCCGCCGAGCGCCATCCGGAGGTCGGCTACGAGCCGCTTCTGATCGACGCCACCTACGCGGGCCTGCTCACGGGAAGGGCCGACGCGCCGCTCGTGATCCCGAGCCTGAATCGCGACGGCGATTTGCTCTCGGATCTCGTTCTGCCGCTCTACGGGTCGATCGCCGGGGCGGAGTCGGTGCTGCTCGCCCTGGATGACGACCTGGGGGTGCGCGTAGCGATGAGCGAGGCGCCGCACGGGACGGCGCCCGCGTTGGAGGGGAAGGACATCGCCAATCCGATGGGGATGATCCTGGCGGTGGCCGCGGTGCTGCACTACGCGGCCGAGGCGGGTGTCGAAGGCGCCGAGCGGGCGTCGGCGGCCGTCTACGACGCGGTGATGGAGACCGCCACCTCGGGCATCCGGACCCCGGACCTGAAGGGACATGCCGGCACGACCGAGTTCACCGACGCGGTGATCGAGCGGGTGCGGGCTTAAACGACCGGGCCCTGGGTCGTCGTCCCCTGATCAGTGTCGACGACGCGGCGCCACTGGGTGATCAGGCCCTTGCGGACGACGAACGCGGTCTTGGCGGTCTCCCCGACGCCATTGCCGCACTCGCCCGGGCCAGGACGCTCGGTGAGCTCGAAGGTGGCGATCGTGAACGTGTCGACCGCGACCGCGTCGGTCAGCTTCGCCCCGCAGGGCAGGGATCGGTTGAAGGCCTCGACCTCGCGGCGCGTGCTGAGGCGCAGCGGCGGGGTCCCGTTCTGGACCACGGTCGGAAGCGCGAACCGCTTGCTCGCCTCGGCGACGTTCCCCGCTCGCAGCTCGTCCGCCCAGCCCTTGATCACCTGAACTGTCTCGGGGTTGGCCCCGCCGCGGATCGTGGTCGTGTCCTCGTCCGAGGATCCGCAGCCGGAGAGGGCCGCGATGCCGAAAACCGTCACGACGGCGATTGCGCGAGCCATCACTGGATCATGGCAACGCGAGGTGGCGAAGCTCGATGCGTCCGCCCTCTACCGTCGCCTGGCCCATCGAGCGGTGAGGGGCACGACGGCGCTCGGTCGGGCTGCCCGGGTTGAAGATCTGGAACCCGTCGCGCTCCTCGTGGAGCGGCAGGTGGGAATGGCCGAAGACGACCGCGCTGGCGTCGGGAAAGCGGGCACGGAGCCGCTCCAGGCGGCCCTTCGAGGGGCCGGCGTCGTGGATCACACCCAGAACTACGTCCTCCAGCTCGAGGGAGATCGTCTCCGGCAGCTCGCGCCGGAGCTCGGGGCTGTCGACGTTGCCGTGGACGGCGGCCACCGGTCCGAGCTCACGCAGCTCGGCGAGCACGGATGGCTGGCTGAAGTCGCCGGCGTGGACGATCAGGTCCGCTGCGCGGAGGGTGTCGAGGCACGGCTTCGCCAGAAAACGGATTGCGCCTCGCTCCGCTCGGCGCACCCTCGCATAACGGTCGCCGCGTGGCAGATGGGTGTCGGCGATGAGAGCGAGCCGAAGGCTCAACCGGCGTCTTCGTCGCGCCTCTCCGAGCGCTCCCGCTTGGCCAGCATGCGCTCGAGGTAGGCGGACTTGTCGGCGCGGCGGAGGTGCTGTTGCGCCTCGTCCGGAGTGATCGAGGTGTCGACAGCCTGGTGCTCCTCCGTGACCCGCTCCTGCTGCGCCTGGCGCAGCTCCTCTGTTGTCGGTTCGCGCTTGGGCACGGCTCCATTAAACGGGTTGCGCCTCGCCTTCGCTACGGCGCACCCTCGCAATCCGACTAGAACGGAGTTTTGGCGCGTCCCTCCCGGCCCTTGGCGCCGCTCTTCTCGATTGCGCGCTCGCTCCTGGAGAAGGGCTTGCGGAGCCAATCACCAAGCTTGCCCGGGGCCTTGCCGCCCGCCCGGCCACCGAGCTCGAGCGGCTTCTCGCCGGCCCGCTGGAAGTACCGCGAGAGCCGCGGCGCGAGAAAGGCGAGGACCAGGAGGACGAGGCAGAAGACGATGATCGCGGCGATCAGCATTGTGCTCACCGTCTCCCCCTGGACGCAGCTTCTTAATCGCTCCGGCTGATCGCCGCGGTCAGCGGCCGGCCGGGTCAGCTTGGCCGCGGAACAAACCGATGTTGAACTGGGTCGAGTCGAGCGCCCCCATGAGGCGAATCCAGAGCCCTACGTACATCTCTGGGCCTCGGGCTGTGGTGATGTCACCGAGATCGATCACGCGATCCTCCCGCCAACCGAACTCGCCGAGCAACTCGATTGCCTGCCTCTTCGCCCCCTGATCGTCGCCCGAAAGGAAGATCACATGGCCGCCTGGGACACGCGCCGGATCCACCATCACGTCGTTGTTGACCGTGTTCAGCGACTTCACCACGTGCGCCTCCGGAACAGCCCGCTGGATCTGCTCGGCGAGGCTGTCCCTGTCCGTTGCGGAGGCCATCGGAGGTGGGCCGTTCGAGAAATCGAGGACGTTGGCGACATCGATCAGGAGTTTGCCCGCGAGCCCCTCCGTGGCTGAGCTGACCGCGTCGACCGAGCCCTCGCCAGCCGTGCAGTTGAAGGCGATCTCCCCAAACGAGGCCGCGTCAGCGAAGTCACCGGAACTGGCGCGGTCGCCGGCCGATTCCGCCCACGTCGCTGCCTTCTCGTTGCCTGCCTGTCGCGACCCCATCCGGACCTCATGGCCAAGCTCGATCAGCTTTGTTCCGATCGCCGTGCCGACCATTCCTGTTCCGAGCACTCCCACCTTCATCTGAAGCCTCCGTCGTCGGGGAGTCGAAGCTACGGGTTCAAGCAAAGTCGAAGTCAAGCCCACAGATCGGGACTTGATCTTTCGCGGTGGGTATACGAACATACGTTCGATGCCCGTCGCATGTGCCCTGACCCCCCGCTTCCGGCTGATCGCCGCAGTCTCCGGAAACGCGGAGGTCATGCGACGGCCGGCGGCGCTCGCGCCGGAGCCGGGGGCGGCGCAGCTGATCGGGGAGGTCTCAGAGCCGGCGGAGAAGTTCGGGCTGCGGCCGGGGATGAGGATGGGCGAGGCGCTCTCTCGCTGTCCCGAACTGGCCCTGATCCCTCCCGATCCCGAGCGGGCCGAGAGCTCCTGGGAGGAGGCCCTGCGGCGGCTGGAGGGAATTGGCGCCGAGGTCGAATCGGAGCGCGCCGGCGAGGCGTTCTTCGAGGCTGGCGGCCTGGAGAAAATGTGGGGAGGGAGCGAGGGAGTGCTGGGGCGCGCGCGGTCCGAGCTGAAGGGATCCACTCTGCTTGGCGCGGGACCGGGACGTTTCTGTGCCTTCGTCGCAGCGCGCAGCGGCGCCATCGTCCCGGCGGGGGCCGCTGCGGAGTTCCTGGATCCGGTGCCGGTATCGCTGCTCTGCGGTCGGCTGGGACCAACACAAACCGCGGCCACTAAGGGGGTCACCGAATCGGCCGACGATCTCCCCAACGAGCTCGAGCGGCTCGGGATCTCCACGCTGGGGCGGCTTGCCGGCCTCCCTCGCGATGCGGTCGCGGATCGGTTCGGACGTCTGGGGCTGAGGGCGCTGCGGCTGGCCCGCGGCGAGGACGACCCACTGCAGCCGCGACCGGCACGCGAGCCGATCGCGGTCGAGCTGGAACTGCCCGAGGCCGTCTCCGGCCCGCAGCTCGAGCGGGCGTTGGAGCTCTTGATCTCGCGATTGCTCGCGCACGGTGAGCGGCGGGGCAGAACGCTGCGGGCGCTGCGGCTCTCCGCTCGGCTGGCCGCCGGTGGAGGGTGGCGACGTCAGATCGCATTGCGACGCGCCAGCGCCGATCGGGCGCGGCTGGGCGATGCCCTCCTCCCCCACCTCGCGTTGTTGCCCGCTCCGGCCGCGACGCTCCGGCTCGAGGCAGTAGCGCTGGGTCCGGAGACCGGCGAGCAGCTGACACTGGCGAGCCCGGAGCAGGAGCGGCGCCGGCGGATCTCCGAGGCGGTGCGCCAGACCCGCTCAGCGGCCGGTGCCGATGCGGTGCTGCGGGTGCTCGAGGTGGATCCGGAGTCGCGGGTGCCGGAACGTCGGGAGGTGCTCATGCCGTTCCCGGAGGAGCCCTCGTGACATGCCGTTCTGGGAGTCGGAGGTGAGGCCGGGACGAGTCAACAAGCCCTGGCCGGTGCCGGTCCAGACCGGTCCTGACGGGACACCGCAGGCGGTCGGGCGGCTGGTGGTCGAGTCAGTGCGCGAGGAGTGGCTGGTCGAGGACGGCTGGTGGACGCAGAAACCCCTGCAAAGGCGCTACTTCGAGCTCGTCCTGGAGGACGGCAGAGACGTGGTCGTCTTCTGCGAGCCGGATGGTCGCTGGTTTCGACAGAGGGATTGATGTACACCGAGCTCCACTGCCACTCGGCCTACTCCTTCCTGGACGGCGCCTCGGACCCCGCCGAGGTGGCTGCCACGGCGGCTGGGCTGGGTCACGAGGCGCTGGCGCTGACGGATCACGACAACGTCTGCGGCGCGATGGAGTTCGCGCACGCCTGCAGGGGCGTCGGGGTGCGGCCGATCGTGGGCTGCGAGCTGACCGTTGAGGTGGCGCGGCGGATGCCCCGCCCGGTGCACGTCACGCTGCTGGTCGAGGACGCGAGGGGCTGGAGCAACCTCTGTCGGCTGATCACGGGGGCCCACCGGGGGACGCGGGAAGGCAAGGGGATGAGGGATCCCCTCCCCCCCTCGCTCCCGATCGACGAGCTCGAGCGGCACACCGAGGGGCTGGTCTGCCTCTCGGGTTGCGCACGCGACGGGGCGGTGGCCGGGACCTGGGAGCGGGGCGATCCGGCGGGCGCCGCCTACCTGGCGCAGCGGTTGCTGCGGGCTTTCGGCCCGGATCATTTTCGGATCGAGTTGCAGCGGCCGTTCTGGCGGCACGATCGCTCGCGAAACCGCTGGCTCGCCTCGCTCGCGGAACGGCTCGGGGTGCCGGCGGTGGCGACAGGGGATGCCCACGCCCACGAGCGGTCGCGGATGCCGCTGCAGGATGCCTTCGTGGCGGTGCGGCTGGGGGCGACGCTGGATGAGACCGAGGGGCTGCGGCGGGGCAATTCGACCTCTGCCCTGCTCTCGCCCGATCAGGCTCTGGCGCGGTTCCGCGACCACCCGGAGGCGGTGGCCGAGACGGAATGGCTGGCCGAGCGGCTGCGCTTCGACCTCACCCGCGAGCTGGGCTACAGCTATCCGGGGGCCGAGGACCGCGAGGCGGATCGGCGGCTGGCGGAGCTCTGCCGGATGCGGCTGATCCACCGCTACGAGGGGACATCCCAACGGGCCGAGGCGGAGCGGCGGCTTGAAGAGGAGATGGGGTTGATCCGGGAGTTGCGGCTGTCGGGCTTCTTCCTCCTCCACCAGGACATGCTCGAGCTGGCGCGTGAGGTGGCCGTCGAGGTGCGCGGGCCGGATTCCGCGCGGCGGCTGCTGCCGCCGGGACGGGGCCGGGGCTCGAGCGTCAGCTCATTGGTCTGTTACCTGACCGGGCTCTCGCACATCGACCCGGTGAAAAACGACCTCTTCCTGGGGCGCTTTTTGAACGAGGAGCTGACCGAGGTCCCGGACATCGACCTCGATTTCCCGCGGGACATCCGCGAGAAGCTGATCCCGCGGGTGCACGAGCGCTATGGGCCGGAGCGCTCGGCGCTGGTCGCCTCGTTTGCGACCTACCGGGCGCGCGGGGCGATCCGCGATCTGGGGAAGGCGCTGGGGCTGCCGCTGGGCGAGGTGGAACGGTTCGCGCGCGCGGTGGACGTCTACGAGGCGAGCCGTGATGCGTGGGTGCGGATGGAGGAGACCCTGGGGAAGCTGCGGGCCCGTTCGCCGCGCTGGCGGGCGCTGGCCGAGCTGCTGCCGGAGATCGCGGGGCTGCCCAGGCACATGTCCCAGCATCCCGGCGGGATGGTGATCTCGACCACGCCGCTGATCGAGCTCTGCCCGGTGCAGCCGGCGGCGATGGAGGGCCGGCAGATCGTACAGTGGGACAAGGACTCGTGCGCGGATGCAGGGTTCCTGAAGATCGATCTGCTCGGGCTGGGAATGCTCTCCGCCGTCGAGCGCTGCGTAGATGAGATCGCGCGGACGCGCGGGGAGCGGATCGATCTCTCCCGGGTGCCGCTCGACGACGATCAGGTGTGGAGCGCGATCCAGCGTGCGGAGACGACCGGTGTCTTCCAGATCGAGAGCCGGGCGCAGATGCAGATGCTGCCGCGGACGCTGCCGGAGAATCTGGATGACCTGACCGTGCAGGTGGCGCTGGTGCGACCGGGGCCGATTCAGGGGGGTGCGGTCCATCCCTATATCGAGCGCCGCAAGCGGCTGCGGGAGGACGCCGGCTACGAGATTCCCTACGAGCATCCCTCGCTCGAGCCGGTGCTGCGCGACACGCTGGGCGCGATCGTCTTCCAGGACCAGGTGCTAGAGGTCGCGATGGCGCTGGCCGGGTTCTCGGTCGGAGAGGCCGAGGGGCTGCGGCGGGCGATGAGCCGGAAGCGGTCCGAGGCGGCGATGCAGCGCTACCGGGAGCGGTTCATCGAGGGCGCGGTCGGGCGCGGTGTCTCGCGTGGGGTGGCGGAGCGGGTATTCGGGCAGATCGAGGGGTTCTCCGGGTTCGGGTTCCCCAAGGCGCACTCGGCCGCGTTCGGGTTGCTGGCGTATCAGTCGATGTGGCTGCGGGTCCATTACGGGCCGGAGCTGCTCTGCGGCCTGCTCAACGAGCAGCCGATGGGCTTCTATCCGCCGGACGCGCTGGTGCACGAGGCGCAGCGGCGGGGGGTCGAGGTCCTGCTGCCCGACGTGAACCTGAGCGAGGTCGACTGCCGGGTGGAGACCACTGGCGCGGCCGCCGGTTCTTCGGGGAATCCGCCGTTGCGGATCGGGCTGGGGTACGTGGTCGAGCTGGCGGAGGTCGATGCCCAGGCGGTGATCGACGAGCGGCGGCGGGGCGGTGTGTATCGCACCATCTCGGACCTGGCAGGGCGATCGGGGGCGGGAGCGGCCGCGTTGCAGCGGTTGGCCTGGGCTGGGGCATGCGATTCGCTGATCGAGGCCGGGGCGCCCCCGGTCGACCCCGACGAGGATCTCAGGCGGCCCGCCCTCTGGGCGGCCGGTGGTGTCGCTCGCGCAAGCCGCACCGAGGAAGGGGCGCAGCTGGCGCTGCCGCTCGACGGGTCCCCCACTCCGCCGCTGCCCGCCCTCGGGCCATGGGACCGGATCGTGGCTGATTACAGGACGACGGGAATGACCCTCGGCAAGCACCCGATGGAGCTGCTGCGCCGGTCACTGCCCGCAGAGGTTCTGATCAGCCAAGGACTGGGCCGGACCCCGGACGGGACGAGCGTGAAGGTGGCCGGGATGGTCGTGGCGCGCCAGCGGCCGGCGACGGCTAACGGTGTCGTGTTCATGCTGCTCGAGGACGAGGCGGGGACGATCAACCTGATCGTGCCGCCGCCCGTGGTGGAGCGGTATCGGTTGGCGGTGCGAACCTCAGGGTTCGTGCAAGCGGCGGGGAAGCTCGAGCATCGCGAGGGCACGACCAACGTAGTGGTCTCGCGGATCGAGCGGCTGCGGCCTGCCGACCTGCCGAGCCCGCGGACGCGGGAGCTGAAGCCGCCGGTACAGAGGGAGACAGGCAAGGAGCCGAAGCCGGCACTGGCAGGGTACTCGGCGGTCGGTCTCTCGAAGCGAGGGTTCGATGGTGTGCGCGAGCAGGCGGTGGCGGAGCTGGCCGCGTCGCTGCCGGCGCCGCACAGCTTCGGCCGGCGCGGGCGTTAGCCCGGCGACAGGCTGCGGATCTTCTCGACGATCTCACCCAGATCACCTCGGTCGAGGAGGTGACCGTTGCCGTCGAGAGGATGAACCTCGGCGCTCGGGAGGCGCTTCGCATAGAGATCGAGGTGGGCGAAGGGGATCTCCTCGTCGTCGCGGCTGTGGAACAGGAAGATCGGCGGTAGCGCCGTATCCGCATACGGCCAGTCCTCGGGCAGGGCCCACTCGGCCTCCCAGCCGCTCGGGGACCAGAACGGCGTCGCGACCAGGAGGAGGCCGGCGATGGGCTCGCGCCCATCCGTCTCGGCGAGGTGCTGGAGAAAAACCGAGCCGCCCAGCGAGTGGCCCACCACGACGATCGGCGTATCCACCTCGGCCAGGACCTGCCCGATCCGTTCGCTCCAGGGCAGGTAGTGGGGGTCGTCGGGGTCGGGCATCTTCGGGAAGAGGACCTCGTAGCCAGGCCCGAGCTCCTCTCGCAGGCGGGCGACGAACGGGTCGCTGCCCTCTCCAGGCCCCTGCGGCCCGGAGCTGTGGAGGAGGAGTACCGGAGACGGCATCTCGAGGTGGCGCTAACCGAGCCCGGGTTTGGTGCTCATAAAGTAGATCGCGGCGATCAGAAGGATCCCGGTGATCGCGCCGACGATCCCCTCCGCCCTACCCCAGCGCTGGTACTCCGGGGGCAAATCGGCGAGCCGGAGCTCGCGGTCCCCGGCGTCGGCGATCGCCTGTTGGATGATCGGCAGCAGCTTCCGGTCGGTGGGGATGAAGAAGAACACGTTGATCAGCAGGATCACCAGCAGGATCGTGATCGTCGCGCTCACCCAGAAGTCGCCGTAGTCCCAGTTGCCCTCGGACATCTGGTAGATGCCGGTGGCGGCGACGATCACGACGGCCGGGAGGGCGAAGAACTGGTTCAGCACCAGCTGCAGGCGATGGACGTAGGGCAGGTTGCGGGCGCTCATCTTCATTGCCACCGGGAACATCACCGACTCGGCGAAGGTCGAGCCGAAGCCGAGGACGACCGCGGTGATGTGGAGGAAGACAGAGAAGTCGTAGTTGGTGACTGCGAGCGGCATCGGCGGGCAACATATCTCGCCTGCGGGTGCTTGCAAGTTCCCCTGCAAATCATCGTGTCCGTCCGAGGCCATCCATAGCTTGCCTCTCATGACAGGCAAGCTCATAGACATAAGAGAGCG
>Ga0126307_10001088_pt1 | contig 17922 bp, 11 predicted proteins | sample Plot28_FD_89955 | JGI IMG/M metagenome (GOLD analysis project Ga0126307, IMG submission 89955) | Serpentine soil microbial communities from UC McLaughlin Reserve, CA, USA - Plot28 | ecosystem: Environmental > Terrestrial > Soil > Grasslands | place: USA: UC McLaughlin Reserve, Lake County... | reverse complement strand
GGACAGCAGGCGATCGGTGACGAGGGTGGCCGCCGGCAGGGTGGCGAGGGCCCCGCGGACGAACGGCGTGACGACGTCGAGGGCGCCGGCGGGGACGCGGGCGACGGATTGGGGGGCGTTCGCCGCGCGGGCGAAGATGTCGATCACCTCGCCCGCCGTCTTCGGAGCGGGATCGGTGAGTGAGAACGCCTTGCCGTCCTCGCCGTCGAGGTGGGCGATGTGGTCCATCGCCCGGGCGACGAAGTCGACCGGGACCAGGTTGATCTCCCTGCCCTCGATCCCGATCAACGGGATCCACTGCGGGATCGTGGTGCGCAGACGACGGATCAGCTTGAAGAAGTAATAGGGGCCGTCGATCTTGTCCATCTCGCCGGTCTCGGAGTGGCCCACGACGATGCCCGGCCGGTAGACCCGCCAGGGCACGTCGCACTCCTCCCGAACCACCGCCTCCGACTCGTGCTTGGTCTGGAAGTAGGGGTGGTTCTCGACCTTCTCGGCCTCCTCGAACATGTCCTCGGTGAAGGTGCCCTTGTAGAGGCCCGCCGCCGCGATCGAGCTGACCATGTGGAAGCGCTTCGCATCGAGCGCCTCGGCGAGCTCGACGGCGTGGCGCGTCCCCTCCACGTTCGCGATCCGCTGGCTCTGTTCGTCGGCGGTCATGTCGTAGATCGCCGCCAGGTGGAAGAAGTGGTCGATCTCTCCCTTCAGGTCGGAGATCGTCCCCTCGTCGAGCCCGAGGTTCTCCTGGGAAAGGTCGCCGATCACCGCGACGATTCGGTCCTCCGGGGCGCCCCAGCGGCTCCGCAGCTCCTCGAGCCGGCCGCGGGAGCCCTCGCGGACGAGGACGTAGATCGTCCCGTCCCGCTTCAGCAGCCGCTCGACCAGGTTGCGGCCGATGAAACCGGTCGCGCCGGTTACGAAGTAGCTCATCTCACCTCCCCCTCCGTTTCATGCTCAGAGCGGAACTTACACCGCGCACGGCCTTCGCCGCCCGGGGGCTTGGCCGAGGGGACGCGAGCGCCATAATCAAGGTGTGGGGATCTTCTACGACCCGGCCAGCAACCCAGGTCCCGAGCGGGATGAGCGCCTGAGCGCCACCGCGGGGCGAGTCGAGCTGCGTCCGGCGGAGAAGGCCGCCTGGCTCGGGAGCCGATCCCTCGCCTGTCCGGCCTGCGACATGCCGATCGCGATCACCGGGCCCGTCGGCTTCGGAGACGTGATCGCCTGCGCCTTCTGCGAGACGACGGCGCCGACCAATGAGTTCCTACGCGAGCAGGGCTGGCCGGCGGTAGATCTCATCGCCCGGATTGGGTAGACGGATTTCGCCAGCACCGTTCCTTCCAGGCAGGTTCGGGGAACGTCATACAGTTAGTAAGGGGAATGGCCACTAAGCAGACGGTCCAGCTTCTGATGCCCGAGATGGGCGAGTCGGTGACTGACGGCACCGTGCTCGAATGGCATGTCTCCGAGGGGGATTCGGTCGAGGAGGGGGACACGATGGTCGAGGTGTCGACCGACAAGGTCGACGCCGAGGTGCCGGCCCCCGCCTCCGGCACCGTGACGAAGATCGTGGTCCAGGTGGACGAGGAGGTCGACGTCGGCAAGCCGCTGGCGGAGATCGACGCGAACGGTGGGGCGCCCGAGAGGTCCGAGGAACCGGCCGCCGAGGAGGCCGAGGACGAGCCTGCCCAGTCGGAGGCCGAGTCGAACGGCGCCGGCGCTGCGGCCGACGAGACCGCGACCGACGACGGGGAGAAGGCGACGACCGACGACGCCTCGGTATCGGCGGGCAAGGAGCTCGAGGGCGGTGGCCTGGAGATCGTGATGCCCGAGATGGGCGAGTCCGTGACCGAGGGAACAGTGCTCGAGTGGCACGTCTCCGAGGGCGACCAGATCGGGGAGGGCGACACGGTCGTCGAGGTCTCGACGGACAAGGTCGACGCCGAGGTACCGGCGCCGGCCAGCGGGACGATCACCAAGATCCTGGTCGGGCCCGACGAGACGGTCGAGGTGGGCAAGCCGCTCGCGGAGCTGGCCAAGGGCGAGGCCCCGCGCGGCGACGGCACGTCTGCCGAGGCCCCCGCCCAGGAAGCTGAAGAGTCCGCCGAGGCACCGGCTGCCACCGACGCCGGCGATGGTGCGCGCGCCACACCCGTCGCCCGCCGCGCCGCTCAGGCCAACGGGGTGGATTTGAAGGGCCTCCAGGGCAGCGGCCCCGGCGGCAAGATCACCAAGTCCGACGTGCTCTCAGCCGAGGGCAACGGCGCGGCGGCGCCGGCGGTTGTCGAGGGAGAGGCGAAGCCGCTCCGCGGCCCTGCCGGATCGCTCGCGAAGGCGATGAACGAGAGCCGCTCGATCCCGACGGCCACCTCGTTCCGCGAGCTCGCCGTCGACACGCTCGATGCCAAGCGCAAGGCGGTCAACGAAGTCCTCAAGGAACGCGGCATGAAGGTGAGCTTCACGCACCTGATTGCGTGGGCGATCGTCAAGGCCGCGCAGGAGTGGCCGGTGATGGGGCGCCACTACGAGGAGGCCGACGGCAAGCCGACGGTCGTGGAGCCCGGCAGCATCAACCTCGGGATCGCGGTCGACGTCGAGCGCAAGGGGCAGCGCTCGCTGATGGTGCCCTGCATCAAGGGGGCCGACAGCCTCGACTTCTCCGGCTTCCACACCTATTACGAGGAACTGATCACCAAGACGCGGGAGAACAGCCTCACCGCCGACGACTTCCAGGGGACCAACATCAGCCTGACCAACCCCGGCGGGCTCGGGACGGTCGCCTCGGTCCCGCGCCTGCTGGCGGGCCAGGGAACGATCGTCGCCTGCGGATCCCTCGCCTACCCGGTCGAGTGGAAGCACGCGCCGCCCGAGAAGATCAAGGCCCTCGGGGTCTCGAAGGTCATGACCATGACCTCGACCTACGACCACCGCGTGATCCAGGGAGCGGAGTCCGGATCGTTCCTGCGCCGGATCGAGGAGCTGCTCCAGGGTGAGGACAACTTCTACGAGTCAGTCGCGCGCGACCTCGGCATCGAGGCCGGGCCGATCACCGCGGCCCACCCGGCCTCGGCCTCGGCGCCGGCGCTGGCACCGCCGGGCCCTCCCGGCGCTCAGTCCCCGGCCGTCGCCGCGAAGCCCGATACCGAGCTCCTCCAGGCCGTCCAGGCCGCGACCTCCCTGCTCAAGGCCTACCGGACCCACGGCCATCTCGCCGCCCGGCTGGATCCGCTCGGCTCCGAGCCCAAGGGAGACCCGGCTCTGCAGCCGGAGAACGTGAACCTCACCCCGGAGCTGATGTCGCAGATCCCGGCCGAGATCCTGCGGATCGGGGTCGAGGGCGAGACCCTCCTCGAGGCCCTACCGCGGATGCGCGAGGCCTACTGCGGCACGATCGCCTACCAGATCGAGCACCTCTCCTCGCACCAGCAGCGCATGTGGCTGCGGGACATGATCGAGACCGGCTGGCATCGCAAGCCTCTCGAGCCGGAGGAGAAGCAGCAGCTCCTCGATCAGCTGATCCAGGTCTTCGGCTTCGAGCGCTATCTGGAGAAGGCCTATCTCGGGCAGAAGATGTTCTCGATCGAGGGGCTCGACACGGTGGTGCCGATGCTCAACGAGGTCTTCGAGATGGCTCACACCGAGGGCGCCCACGACGTCGTGATCGGGATGGCCCACCGCGGCCGGCTCAGCGTTCTCGCCCACAACATCGCCCGCCCGGTCGAGGCGATTCTCGCCGAGTTCGAGGGCGCCAAGGCCATCGAGGCGGTCAAGTCGCTCGCCGCCATCCCGACCGGCGGCACCGGCGACGTCAAGTACCACTACGGCCACACGGGCGTCTACACGGCGAAGGACGGCTCGGAGATCGGCGTGCGGCTCTATCCGAACCCGAGCCACCTCGAGTACGTCGACCCGGTCGTGACGGGCGCGGCACGTGCGTCGCAGACCACCCGGCAAGACGGCCGACTCGAGCACGATCCGATGGCCGCCGTCCCGGTCCTGCTCCACGGCGACGCGGCCTTCCCGGCGCAGGGGGTGGTCGCGGAGACGCTCAACCTCCAGTCGCTGAAGGGCTATGCGACGGGCGGCACCGTCCACATCATCCAGAACAACCAGATCGGCTTCACCACCGATCCTGAGGAGGGGCGCTCGACCCCCTACGCCGCCGACATGGCGAAGGGCTTCAACGTCCCGATCATCCACGTGAACGCCGACGATCCGGAGGCGTGCCTCGGCGCCGTCCGCCTGGCGATGGCCTACCGGGAGCGCTGGGGCCGCGACGTCGTCATCGACCTGATCGGCTACCGCCGCTTCGGCCACAACGAGACCGACGAGCCCGCCTACACCCAGCCGCTGATGGCTCAGAAGATCAAGGAGCATCCGCCGGTCTCGCAGCTCTACGCGGAGGAGCTCGTCAAGGAGGGCATCGTCACGCCGGACGAGGTCGAGGAGCGAAACGACGAGCGGCAGAAGGGCCTCAAGACGGCACACGACGACCTCCGGCAGAAGATCGAATCCGGCGAGTACGCGGATCCCACGGCGACCGGCACCGGCGAGCTCGACCGCACCCGCAGCCCCAGCGTCGAGACGGCCGTCCCCGAGGACAAGCTGCGCAAGCTGAACGAGGAGCTGCTGCGCGTCCCCGACAGCTTCACGATCCACCGCAAGCTCCGCAAGCCTCTCTCGAAGCGGCTCGACGCGATGGACGAGGGTGGGATCGAGTTCGGCCACGCCGAGGCTCTCGCGCTGAGCTCGCTGCTCACCGACGGGGTGCACGTCCGCTTCACGGGACAGGACACCGAGCGCGGGACCTTCTCGCATCGCCACCTCGTCCTCCACGACGAGAAGACCGGCCTGCACTACGCGCCGATCCAGAATCTCGACGAGGCGCAGGCGCCGCTCGAGCTCCACAACAGCCCGCTGTCCGAGTCTGCCTGCCTCGGCTTCGAGTACGGCTACTCGGCGCACTCGCCCGACAGCCTGGTGCTCTGGGAGGCCCAGTTCGGCGACTTCGGCAACGCGGCGCAGGTGATCATCGACAGCTTCATCGTCTCGGCGGAGGCGAAGTGGGGGCAGACTTCCCGCCTCACCCTGCTCCTGCCGCACGGCTACGAGGGGGCCGGCCCCGAGCACTCGAGCGCCCGGATCGAGCGCTTCATCCAGCTCGCTGCCGAGGGCAACATCCGGATCGCGAACCCCTCCACCGCCGCCCAGTACTTCCACCTGCTGCGCCGCCAGGCCCACATCGCGAAGGCCCGCCCGATGGTGGTCTTCACCCCGAAGGGACTGCTGCGCCTGCCGCGGGCGACCTCGACGCTCGAGGACCTCACCGCCGGCTCCTTCGAGTTCGTGCTGGACGACCCCCGGGTCGGGGACAAGAAGAAGATCGAGCGGCTGGTGCTCTGCAGCGGCAAGATCTACTACGACATCGACGCCGCGCCGAAGCGGGAGGAGATCGACAACGTGGCGATCGCGCGGGCCGAGCTGCTCTACCCGTTCGCCAAGGAGCAGCTCAACAAGCTGATCGCGAGCTACCCGAAGCTCAAGGAGATCGTCTGGGTCCAGGAGGAGCCGCGGAACATGGGCACCTGGTCGGTCATGCAGCGGCGGATGCCGGAGCTATTGCCCGAGGGAGTCGAGCTCGGCTACGTCGGCCGCCCGCCGCGCGCGAGCCCCGGCGAGGGCTACGCCGTCGCCCACACCAAGGAGCAGGAGCGCATCGTGCTGACGGCCCTGATGGGCCGCGCGGACCCGGCCTGAGCCAGGCCGGGCCCGCCAACACGGCGCGGCGGATCACGGCCACCGAGAGGGAGCGGCCGCAGTCCGGACAACATGGACCAACGGTCGGAACGCCAGGCAGGCGCTACTTTCAGGCCGTGTCGACGGTCGAACACGCTGAACCGCTCCGAAAGCCTGTCCCGGGCACGCTCTTCAGATGGGTGAAGATCGCCGCTTGGTTCGAGTCCGCCCTATTCGCGGCGCTGCTCATCTTCTGGATCGCGCCTGGCTACGACTCGGAGACGTCGCTGTTCGGGCTGCTGCACGGCCTCGGCTATCTGGGACTGCTCGGCCTGATCTTCTGGGCGGTCATGCGACGCGAGGCGCCCTGGCCCCTGCTCGCGGCGAGCCTGACCCCCGTCGGGCCGTTCGGGACGTTGATTGGAATCGAGCTGATCGAGCGCCGCGGCTGGGGAATCGAGCGGCCCGCGGCCGTCGCCGACAAAAACGGTTGACAGCGCCGGAGGAATCGAGGGATAATCGCCCGCGAAGGCGGGAGGGCGTACTACCTTCATAAGACTCGTCCCGGGGCCAGTCCCGCCTCCCGGGACGATCGCGTCGGAAATCCCTCCCTGGCTACCGACGCGCAGGCGTGGCGCGGGCCGTGTGGACCCCCTGCCTCCCGCGGCCCCGCCACGCCGCCTTTTTCCGTGCGACTCCGGATGCGGAAGGTGACACCGAGGGCGGCGAGCCAGCGCGTCGCGGGGCCGTGGCCTAAGCCCGCGAGCCCAGATCGCGCAGCACGCGGTGCAGGATGCCGCCGTTCTGGAAGTAGCTGACCTCGTTCGGCGTGTCGATCCGGACGGTCGCCTCGAAGGTGACGTCATCGCCCCCGTCGCGGTGGGCCGTGACCTCGACCGTCTTCGCCTCGCCGTTCTGGAAATCGCCGACGTCGATCGTCTCCTCTCCGCTCAGGCCGAGCGAGTCGATCGACTCGCCGTCCGGGAACTGCAGGGGGAGGACGCCCATGCCGATCAGGTTCGAACGGTGAATGCGCTCGAAGCTCTCCGCGATCACGGCGCGGACGCCGAGCAGCCTGGTCCCCTTCGCCGCCCAATCGCGGGATGAGCCCGAGCCGTACTCCTTGCCGGCCAAAACGATGAGCGGGACGCTCTCGTCGGCGTACCTCATGGCCGCCTCGTAGATCGTGGTCTCCTCGCCGTCCGGGAAGTGCCTGGTGAAGCCCCCCTCGCGGTCGACGAGCCGGTTGCGCAGCCGCACGTTGGCGAAGGTCCCCCTGATCATCACCTCGTGGTTGCCGCGACGGGACCCATAGGAGTTGAAGTCGCGGACGTCGACCCCCTCATCGATCAGCCACTTCCCGGCCGGGCTGTCCTTCTTGATCGCCCCCGCGGGCGAGATGTGGTCCGTGGTGACGGAGTCGCCGAGCAAGGCGAGTACCCGCGCGCCCCCGATCGGCTCGACCGGCTTCGGCTCGGCGTCCATGCCCTCGAAGAAGCTGGGCTTGCGCACGTAGGTGGAGTGCGGCCAGGTGTAGCGGTCGTCCTCGGGCACCTCGATCCCCCGCCAGCGGTCATCACCGGCGAAAACGTCCGAGTAGCTCTTGGTGAACATGTCGGCCCGCACCGCGTCGCCGACGACCTGCTTGATCTCCCCCGAGCTCGGCCAGACATCGGTGAGATGGACGGGCTCGCCGTCCGAGTCAGTGCCGAGCGGCTCCGAGGTCAGGTCGATGTCCATGCGCCCGGCGAGCGCGTAGGCGACGACGAGCGGCGGCGAGGCGAGATAGTTGGCCCGGGTGTCCGGGTTGATGCGGCCCTCGAAGTTCCGGTTCCCGGAGAGGACCGAGCAGACGACGAGGTCGTTCTCATTGACCGCCTCCGAGATCGCCTCGGGAAGGGGTCCCGAGTTGCCGATGCAGGTGGTGCAGCCGTAGCCCACCAGGTTGAACTGGAGCTCGTTCAGGTAGCGGTCGAGTCCCGACTTCTCCAGGTACTCGGTCACGACGGTCGAGCCGGGCGCGAGGGACGTCTTCACCCACGGCTTGCGCGCCAGGCCGCGCTCGACCGCCTTCTTGGCCAGCAGCCCGGCTCCGAGCATGACCGAGGGGTTCGAGGTGTTGGTGCAGCTGGTGATCGCCGCTATCACCACCATGCCGTGGTCGAGCTCCACGGTCTGACCATCCTCGAGCTCGACGGCCACGGCATCGCTCGTCTCCTCCTTGGGCGCGATCGTCGTGGTCCCCGCCCGGCGCGGCTTGCCGTTCTCGCCGTCATGGTCCTCCGCGGGCGGATCGGAGGCCGGGAACGACTCCTCGATCGCGTGGTCGCGCATGTTCTCGAGCTGGGTCTTGGCGTCGGCGTTCCACTCCTCCATCGCCTCGAGGAAGGCCTGCTTCGCATTGGAGACGGCAATCCGGTCCTGCGGGCGCTTCGGCCCCGCGATGCTCGGCTCTACATCTCCCAGGTCGAGCTCGAGCGTGTCCGAGTAGGTCGATTCCTCGGAGTCCGGCTCGTGGAAGAGGCCCTGCTCGCGCGTGTACGCGTCGACCAGCTCGATCTGCTCTGTGGGCCGGCCGGTGAACTCTAGGTAGCGGAGCGTCTCGGCGTCGACCGGGAAGATCGCGCAGGTCGAGCCGAACTCCGGCGACATGTTTCCGATGGTGGCGCGATCCGCCAGGCCGAGGCCCGCGATCCCGGGACCGAAGAACTCGACGAACTTCGAGACGACCCCCTTCTCCCGGAGCATCTCGGTGACCGTCAGGACCAGGTCGGTGGCCGTGGCGCCCTCGCGCAGCTCCCCGGTGAGCCGGAAGCCGAGCACCTGGGGCAGCAGCATCGAGATCGGCTGGCCGAGCATCGCGGCCTCCGCCTCGATCCCGCCCACTCCCCAGCCGAGCACGCCGAGGCCATTGATCATCGTAGTGTGCGAGTCGGTGCCGACCAGGGTGTCGGGATAGGCCTGCGTCGTGCCGTCGACCTCTCTGGTCCAAACGCACCGGCCGAGGTACTCGAGGTTCACCTGGTGGCAGATGCCGGTGGCCGGCGGCACCACCCGGAAGTTGTCGAAGGCCGTCTGGCCCCAGCGCAGGAAGGCATAGCGCTCGCCGTTTCGCTCGTAGTCCCGCTCGGCATTCACGTCGAAGGCGCGCTGGTTGCCGAAGGCATCGACCTGGACGGAGTGATCGATGATCAGGTCGACGTCCACCTGGGGATTGATCGCGGCCGGATCGCCTCCCAGCTCCTCCATCGCGTCCCTCATCGCGGCCAGGTCGACGACCGCGGGAACACCGGTGAAGTCCTGCATCAGAACCCGCGCCGGCTGGAACGGGATCTCGACCGAAGGCGCGGCGTTCGCGTCCCAGCTGGCGATCGCCTTGACGTCATCGGAGGTGACCGCGGTGCCGTCCTCGAGGCGAAGCGCGTTCTCGAGCAGCACCTTGAGCGAATAGGGAAGCCGCGCGACATCGAAGCGCTGCTGCAGGGCGTCCAGGCGATGGATCTTGAGCTGCCGACCCCCCACCTCGAGGGTCGCCTGCGCTCCGAAGCTGTCCTTCGCGCTCACATCCTCAGTCTATTCCCGGCGCTTCACCGGCTGGACCCGTCCATCTGTCGCCGGAACCCCTCGCTACTTGCGCTTCTAGTGCTTCTTGTGCTTCTTGTGCGAGGCGACCTTCACCTTGTTGTTCTGCACGGTGTCGCCGGCAGGGTCGACGGTCGTGATCTCGACCCTCACCTTGCCGGGGAGGTTTCGGGCAGCGCTCTTCGAGAGCTTCACCTTCACGACTCCCGACTGACCGCCGGCGATCGTCGCCTTGCCCTTGCCGAGGACGCGCTTGCCCTTCTTGTGCTTCTTCTTCGCCTCGCTCGCCGAACGCTTCCCCTTCTTCGGCTTCTTCCGCTTGCCGAGAACCTTGACCTTGACCTGGCAGGGCCCCCCGCTCGGGGCCGAATCGACCGGCACCTTCAGGGTCCTCCCCTTGCGCTTCACCTTGCCCTCGCCCAGCGTTGCACGGACGAGGTGGGACGAGGAGAACTGCGGGGCGATCGCCGAGCCGCACGGCAGCGGCAGCGCGGGCAGTGCGCTGACCTGGCCCCCGGCCCCGCCGGGCGCCTCGAGCACCGGCATCCAAAAGTCGAGGTTCGAGATCGAGATGTCCTGCTGCTCGTTCGCCGGGCGGCCGTAGTTTCTGAAAGTCGAGCCGCCGGCGTCCTTGGGAAGCAGCTCGAGCTTGGCGACGTGGCCCGTTGCGAACAGGTGACCCGAGGGGTGGAGCTGGAACACCCGCCGAGATCTTCCGACCGCCGGCCGGTACAGCTGGCGGGCGACGAGCGTCTCGGTGCCATCGGGGGCGACGTCGAGCAGCCTCGCGGCGAGCTCGGAATTCGCGCCCGGCGAGGCGATCGTGGCAACCACCGTGGGAGAGCCCATCAGCGTGTAGCCATTGCCGCCGGCTGCGGCAACCCGGTACGTCGCCACGCCGGGGAGGTCGTCTCCGGGCGCCGTCGCACAGGCGCCGCCGCCGGAGATCGGGTCGAACTTCGTGCTGACCTCCTCCGAGCCGCCGCCGGCGGAGACGGTCTTCGTGCCGGTGTCGTGCAGGCGCACCGCGCCCTTCTCCAGCCCGGCCCAGCTGCCCGCCTGGAAGGGACCGTCGGAGGGCTCTGTGGCGGGGCAGGTCAGCCCGAACGCCGTGACGCCCTGGAAGGGCTGCGAGCCGCTGCCCTTGACGTAGAAGTCGAGCCAGGCGTCCTCGGCGTCGGCGAGCGCGGTCTGGTCGGCGTCCTTGCCGACCGCCCGCATGTGGCCGAAGTCGCCGAAGAGCATTGAGATGGGGGCGCTCGGGTATTGCGAGCGGATCCGGTTGTAGTACGCGATCGCCTCGTCCGCGGGGAAGAGGTCGTCGGTGAAGCCATTTGAGATCAGCAGCGGCGCGGGCGGCGTGGAGTGGTCGATGTAGTAGGCCGAGTGATGCGCCTTGATCTCCTCGAGGAGGGCGGTGATCAGCGGGTCGCCGTCATACGGCTCGCCCTGATCGATGCGGTTCTTCCACGCGGTGATGTCCGACTTGAAGTCGGTGCAAGTCGGATAGGGGGCCTGTCCGCAGTAGGAGCCGTTGGCCTGCCCACTCAGATAGAGGCCGCTCTGGAACGACTCTTTCTCGATCCCGGCCCGGCCAGTGAACGAGGCGTCCGCGACGTAGTCGAGCTTGGCGCCATTCGGGGTCAGCGAGTAGGCGAGATCGCTCCAGGGGACGATGGGAGTGGCCGCTGCGATCTGCATCGGAATGCCGTCGCTCGGGCTCGTCCAAGGAACGAGGCTGCCGTCGGGAAGCATCGTGCGGTCCTTGAGCGAGGCGAGCTGAAGCGAGAGGCCGCCACCGTAGGAGCCGCCGGTCGCGCCGATGTGCTGGCCGTCGATCAGGCCCTCGTCGGCGAGCTCGCCCATCAGGAACTGGGCGTCCCTGATCTCGAAGCGGTCGTCCATCAGATGGATCCAGCCTGCGTCGCCGCAGGCACCGGCCGCCGCCGTGATGGCGTTGGGTGTGCCGCATGACTGGTGGAAGCCGCGGGCGGTCATCGCGAAGACGGCGTAGCCGCGACTGGTGAACTGCCTCATGCCGCTGGTCGAATCCGGCGCGCCGAAGCCGACCTTCTCGCCGCCATAGCCGTGGCCAATGATGATCAGGGGGAACGGGCCGTCGCCCTCAGAGGCCGGCGGGAATGCCACGTTCACGTCGATCGGCGTGCCGTCCCAGCTCGCCGTGGTGCTGCGCACGGTGTCGTCCTGGCTGTTTCCCGTTCCGCACTCGCGCACGTCGTCTGAAGCCGTGGTACAGGTCAGGTCCCCGCCGAACACCTGGGTGATGTCAGCCTGCGCACTCGGGGCGAGCAGCAGCGATCCCGCGATCACCGAAACCAGCAGCAACAGCTTCCGCATAGTTCTCTCTCCTCTGTCCACCGGCGCGTCCCTCGTCGCACCGAGCGTCAGTCCTTGACGCGCGGGAATCCTATCGCTTGTCCGATTGCCCGGAGGCGAGTTCCTCGGCGATCTTGTCCGCCCCTCCGCGCCGCTGGACGCGCGCGGCGAACTCAGGATGCCGATAGCCGAACTCCGTCAGGAAGCGCTGGCGCATCGGGGCGACCGTGAGCTCGTTGCGGTCCTCGCGGATCGCCCGAGTCACCGCCTCCGCCACCTTCTTCGGCGTCGTCGTGCCCAGGCCCGGCGGCGGCTTCGCGCCGGAGTCGGCGAACATCCCGGCGTCGCGGACGAAGCCGGGGGAGACGACCGAGACGCCCACTCCATGTGGATGGAGGTCTTCGCGGAGCCCGAAGGCGAAGCCGCGGAGTCCGAACTTGGTCGCGTTGTAGAGGGAGGACCGAGGCGAGCCCACCTTTCCGGCCAATGACGCGATGAAGACGAGATGACCCACCCCCTTTTCGGCGAGCTTCGATCCGAGGGCGCGGGCCATCAGGATCGGCGACTCGAAGTTCACCCGCAGCGCCCGCTGCACGTCATCCGAGCTGAAGCTCTCGAGCCTGCCGGTGGCGGGCAGAGCCGCGTTGGCGACCAGGCCGTCGAGATCCCCGGTGCGTTCCAGGAGCTCCTCCGCGGCGCCGGGTTCCGCCAGGTCCGCAACGGCGGTCTCGTGCCGCCCTGCGCCACCGGGCAGGGAGCCCGCGAGCCGCTCGAGCTCCTCGGCCTTGCGGGAGCTCAGAACGAGCGTCCCCCCCGCTCCCGCCAGCTCGATCGCGATGGCGCGTCCGAGTCCCCCGGTGGCGCCGCTCAGCAACAGCCTCTTCCCCTCGAGTTCCACGGAATCCAACCTATCCGACTTATACGGCTGGCCGTTTGTTAAGGCCCGCTCACACAAAACCCCTGCTCTGATACGGTCGTCCGCTTAAGGAGGAGCCCAGTTCCGACCGATCAGGAAGGGACCGGAGGAGGGATTTCTTTGCTGTCTCGACCATCTCGCCAAGGCCGCAGGATTGGATTGGCAGCCGCGCTGCTCGCCGGCGCGCTGATCGCCGCCAGCCCGGCAGCGGGCCAGAGCGGAACAACCACGGCGACGACCACCACTACGCCGGTCCCGGGCGCGCCGGTTGGCACCACCCCGCCACCGGCCAACGTCGCCATGATCCTCCCCGGCGGCAAGGCGAGCGTCCCCGCCGGCGCTCCCTACTCGGTGGCGCGCGCGATCAAGGCGGCTAACAAGATCCACCGCAGGACCTACATCTGGGGCGGCGGACACCGCAGCTTCAAGGCGAAGGGCTACGACTGCTCCGGCGCGGTCAGCTACGTCCTTCATGCCGCCGGAGTGCTTCGTTACCCGCTCGTCTCGGGGCAGCTCGCGTCGTGGGGCTCACCCGGGCCCGGCAACTGGGTCACGGTCTACGCGAACCGGACCCACACCTACATGGTGATCGCCGGCCTGCGCTACGACACCTCGCCGCGCGGCGAATGGATCGACCAGGGCCGCGGGCCGCGCTGGCGCTACACCCTGCGAGCTCCGACCGGCTTCGCGATCCGCCACTGGAACGGCCTCTGATACCGCATATTCCGGGGGTTCTGTGAGCACCTGCTCACAGCTCCGGAGTGTTTGCTAGCGTTCCGCGCGAACCAAACGCCGAATCTCGTCCCCGCCAGTGCGGGACGGGAGCGGGGGAACCAAAGCAGTTGGGGCGAATCCACCGGGGCGGTGGAGACGCAGGCTCTTTCAGCGTCAGCCCGTCAGCTAACCCCGTAGGCCGACGAAGGAGAACGGTTTGCGGTCAGACACGCACAGCAGAGGTAGGAAGGCGGCTTTGGCAGGGCTGCTGTTGATGACTTCGCTTGCGGGCGCGGTGCCGGCGACCGCCCAGACGGGCGGGGCCGGACCCCCCGGCAGCACGACCACCGCCACGACTCCCGCACCTGCAGGAACGACGGCGGCACTCAACCCCGCCGGCTCCGCGACGGCACCCGCCGGCGCCCCGAAGCCCGTCCGGAAGGCGATCAACGCGGCCAACCGGATTCGGACCAGGCCCTACATCTGGGGCGGCGGACACCGCAGCTTCAAGTCCAGGGGCTACGACTGCTCCGGAGCGGTGAGCTACGTGCTCCATGCGGCCGGATTGCTGCGGCGGCCGATGGTCTCCGGCGCCCTCGGCACCCGATGGGGAGCTCCCGGCATCGGGCAGTGGATCACCGTCTACGGCAGCCCGAGCCACGCGTACATGGTCGTCGCGGGACTGCGCTTCGACACCTCCCAGGCAGGTGACTCGCTCAGCCAGGGCTCCGGTCCCCGCTGGCGGACCACCTTGCCCACGGCGGGCGGATATTCCTCTCGCTTCTCCCCCGGCCTCTGATTGAGGCCACCTCCCCTCCCCCCCAGCGCGCGACGCGGCCCGACCCCTTCTCCCCGGGCCGCGTCGCCGCGCCTGGGCATCGCCTCGGCCCGAGCCCAGGGAGGGGCAGTGGCAAAAGCGTCGAATCCCAAGATCGTGCGAGTAAGCACTAACGAACCAATGGCGATTGCAAGGGTTCTTTCACGTTTGGTAAGGTCCCGCGCCAGTTACGCCGAGTCCCATCACCACAGGGTGTTGGGAGCGGGGGAACCAAGTTCAGGGGCGAACCCACCAGAAGCAGAGGTGGGGGCGCAGGCTCCTAGAGCGCTAGCCCGACAGCTAACCCCGCAGGCCCGCAAAGGAGAACTGTTGGATGCGCAAGACACCTAGTCGCAAGCGTCGCCTCGCGGTAGCGGGGATCACAACCGTATGTGTGTTGGGGCTCGCCGTTCCGGCGGCCGCGCAGACCGGCGGGTCGGGCCCGCCCGGAAGCACGACCACCACCACCTCGACCACCCCGGCGCCCGCACCCGTCGGGCCTCCCGGCAAGGCGAAGATCCGCAAGGACGGCACGGCGGTCGCTCCGGCGGACGCGCCTGCCCAGATCCAGACCGCGATCGCCGCTGCGAACGCGATCCACACCACGCCCTATGTCTGGGGCGGTGGCCACCGGACCTTCTTCGACTCCGGCTACGACTGTTCAGGCGCGGTCAGCTATGTCCTGCATGCTGCAGGCCTGCTGGCGAGCCCGATGACCTCGGGCGGTCTGGCCTCGAGCTGGGGCGCAGCCGGCAAGGGCCGCTGGATCACGGTCTACGGCAACGCGAGTCACGTCTACATGGTGATTGCGGGCAAGCGCTTCGACACCTCCTCCGGCGGCGACCGCTGGAATCAGGGCTCCGGCCCCCGCTGGCGCAAGAAGAAGCGGAAGCCGCTCGGCTTCACCGGCAAGTACTACCCCGGCTTCTAGCGGCCACCAGGCCGCCCGCCTAGGAGCGAGGGCAAAGCCCCGAGCGGTACCTCGGGCGGCCGCTTTGTGGCCCCGATCTGATGGCGAAGCCGTTCTGACTCCCATCCGGCGCAGTCACGTAGTACAAGCTGCCCGCGAAAGATTGGCCACCCTGGCCTAGCGAGGCAGGGATAGGCTCGGATATACCTAGGGCCGCACCGGTCGGCGTTATACGGTGCGCACATCCGAGGCCCTGATCGATCGAGGAGAAGGAGGCGGCGGTAGCCGCAACGCCCGTAAGCAGTAAGACAGAGGCCGACGCCGCCCCGGGAGCAAACCCCTCGGACGTACGCCTGGTCGGCGTCAGCAAGCGCTACGGGGACGTCGTCGCGGTCGACTCCCTCGACCTCGAGGTGAAGCGGGGCGAGTTCTTCACCCTGCTCGGCCCGTCGGGCTCGGGCAAGACCACGACGCTGAGGATGATCGCCGGCTTCGAGGAGCCCGATGGCGGCCGCGTGGAGCTCGGGGGCCGCGACGTCACCGGCATGCCGCCCTACGACCGCTCGGTCAACACGGTCTTCCAGGACTATGCCCTCTTCCCCCACATGACCGTGGGCGAGAACGTCGAGTACGGGCTGCGCGTCAAGGGCGTCGGCAAGGAGGAACGGCGGCGCCGGGCCTCGGAGGCGCTCGCCACGGTGCGTCTGGGCGGCTACGAGACGCGCAAGCCGAATCAGCTCTCCGGCGGCCAGCAGCAGCGCGTGGCGCTGGCGCGGGCCATCGTCAACGAGCCCCGGGTCCTGCTCCTCGACGAGCCACTCGGGGCCCTCGACCTGAAGCTGCGAGAGCAGATGCAGGTCGAGCTCAACTCGATCCAGGAGGAGGTCGGGATCACGTTCATCTACGTGACCCACGACCAGGAGGAGGCGCTAACGATGTCGGATCGGATCGCGGTCTTCAACGAGGGACACGTCGAGCAGATCGGCGCCCCGACCGAGATCTACGAGCGGCCCGAGAACGCGTTCGTGGCCGGATTCGTCGGCGTCTCGAACCTGCTGGAACGCGACGGACGCCGCTTCACGGTGCGCCCGGAGAAGATCTTCATTGTCGACAACGGTCAGGTCCCGAGCGGCCTGCACCTCGAGGAGGGGACGATCAGGGACGTCTCGTACGCCGGGATGATCACTCGCTACCTCGTCGATCTCGAAGCAGGCGGGGAGCTTCAAGTCGTCCGTCAGAACCTGGAAACCACCTCAGCCGAGGTCCAGGCGCAGCGCGGCCGGAAAATCAAAATCGGATGGCGAGCGGATCAGACCGTCGCCGTTAAGGGAGAGGAGGAAGGAAAGTGAGCAGATTCAAAGCTCACCCCGCCTGGGTGCCCGCGGCGATCGTCGCGGGGCTTGTCGCAACCATGTTGGTGATCGCCGGTTGCGGTGGTGGGGACGATGACAGCGACAGCGGTGAGGCGCTCAAATCCGTTGGGGCGGGCGAGGGGTCACTCAACCTCGTGGCCTGGCCCGGATACGTGGCCGACCCATGGAAGTCCGACTTCGAACAGCAGACGGGCTGCCAGATCAAGCTGAAGGAGGCCGGCACCTCGGATGAGATGGTCGACCTGATGCGCACCGGCCAGTGGGATGGTGTCTCGGCCTCGGGCAACGCGACCGCCAAGCTGGTTGACGGCGGTGATGTCGCCCCGGTGAACGTCGATCTCGTCCCGAACTACAAGACGATCTTCGACGATCTCAAGGATCAGCCCTACAACACGTTCGACGGGACCCACTACGGGATCCCCCACGGACGCGGGGCGAACCTGCTGATGTCGAATTCCAACGACGTCCAGCCGTCGCCGGACTCATGGGCCGTGATGCTGGATCCCGCCCAGGCATCGAAGTACAAGGGCAAGATCAGCGTCTATGACGACCCGATCTACATCGCGGACGCGGCGGTCTACCTCAAGGCGCACAACCCCGACCTGGGGATCACCGATCCCTACGAGCTGGACGACGACCAGTTCAACGCGGCCGTCGACCTGCTCAAGCAGCAGCATTCGAACGTCGGGGAGTACTGGTCCGACGCCGCCAAGCAGATCAACTCGTTCACCAACGGTGACGTGGTGGTCGGCACGACGTGGCAGTACCAGTACTTCGCCCTGCTGGCCGACGACCAGCCGATGCAGGCTCCGGGCCCGAAGACCGGGTTCGTCCCGACCGAGGGCGCGACCGGTTGGTCCGACACCTGGATGATCGCGAAGGACGCGGCTCATCCGAACTGCATGTACAAGTGGATGGATTTCATCGTCTCGCCCGATGCGAACGCCGAGGTCGCTCAGTACTTCGGCGAGGCGCCGGCGCAGAGCAAGTCCTGCGACCCGGCCACGCTGACGGCGGCCGCCAAGGCCGACGAGCTGCCCGCGGATCCGAAGTTCTGCGAGGACTACCACGCAGCGGATCCGGGGTTCTGGTCGAAGACCTACTACTGGAAGGTCCCAGTGGCGGACTGCGGCGATGACCGCGGCGATGCATGCAAGGACTACAACGACTGGTCCGCCGCATGGACCGAGATCAAGGGGTGATGAATCATCTCGTGATTCGACGGCTGTGGAAGCGGCCGGCGTAGCAGCCGGCCCGGAGAAGAGGTCGGTGGGCCGCAGGCTCGCCGACCTCTTCCACGGCCGCTCCCGCCTTCAGATCGGGTCGCTGCTGGCGGCCCCGCTCGGCTGGCTGGTCGTGCTGTATCTGGGATCGCTGGCGATCATGCTGATCGCCGCCTTCTGGTCGGTGAACGCGCTCAGCGGCGAGCTGATCAAGGGCTTCACCTTCGACAACTTCAAGGAGCTCTGGGACACCGACGTCTACCGGACCGTCGCGTTCCGGACGATCGGGATCGCCTCAGCGGTGACGGTGACCG